>Ga0154561_1075_pt1 | contig 123411 bp, 115 predicted proteins | sample RifGroF2_FD_105704 | JGI IMG/M metagenome (GOLD analysis project Ga0154561, IMG submission 105704) | Lentisphaerae bacterium GWF2_50_93 | reverse complement strand
TGTTTTAAGCGTTTAAGGCTGATATTTGGGATTTAACTCATCGCATAATGCTGACATTAAACATCATAAGTGCTAACGACACCGCTTAAAGGATTCTAACGACACCGCTTAAAGGATATTTTTTAAGAAACAAGGATGGTACAGCCTTCCGACTTCGCCTAATGGTTATGCCGGACACTGAAAGGTCGTACCTGCTTGGAATACAAATACTGGTACAGGCTGAAGCCCGTACCTACTTATAATGGGGGAAGTATGGCTGAAATTATTGATCTCTGCAGGTTCGGGGAGTTTGCTGTCAAAAACAGATATGTCGATGAATATCTCAGTGGCTTTGTGCCTCCGTGCGAGACATGTTTTTTATACGATTTAAATATAACGAGGGGGTTGTGCTTCCGCTATTGACTTTGAAAGAAAATCCGTTTATACTCCGTTCCGTTCAAAAATTCATTTTGAGCTTCAAGATTATTTCATAATGTGCCATGCGGATTTTTAGAGGTTCCCTTTATTATGAACAATGATATCTCAAACATAGACAGGACCGCCGCCGAGCTCCGCAGTTCCGAACTTGAAAAGAAGTCGGAGCGCGCGGGCAACGAGTGGTGGTCCGTCAGCCTGAAGAGAAAGTGGGTCCGCTTTCTTCTGCTTGCGGGGTCGGCCCTTCTTTTTTCCGCCGCGTTTCCGCCGCTGGACTGGGGATTCCTGGGCTGGGTGGCGATCATTCCGCTTTTCCTGATGGTCCGGAACAGGACGGTCGGGCAGGCCTGGCTTGACGGATTCATCTGGGGATATGTCTGGATATGCACGTCCTTTTTCTGGCTCAGGGAGATCGAGGTATTCCTGCCGTTTGTCACAGCCTTGGTGCTTGCCTTGTTCCCTGCGTTCTGGGCGGCGGCGGTGCCTTTCTTCAACAGGTTCATTTTTGTTCCGGTGGATGTCCAGCTCAAAGGCATTGATGCAGAGCGTGAATACTATTCGCAGGAGAAAAGGAACAACTTGAAACAGCTCGCGCTGGTGCTTGCCCTTGCGGCCTGGTGGTGCGTCCTCGAATGGACAAGGACCTGGATAGGCACTGGTTTCCCATGGAATTTCCTTGCGGTCACCCAGTGGAAGAACACGCCTGTCATACAGATATGCGAGTTCACCGGGGTCTACGGGCTGAGCTTCCTCCTCATGTTCTTCAACATCTCCGTGGCCCTGTCGATCGATACCTGGAAGAACATCCTTATAAAGAAGAAATATGAACGGCCGCTTCCTTTCCTGATCTCGATCGCCTCCATCATGCTGTGCGTCTTCTTCGGAACCTCGTCCTCAATCAGATACAATAACATGCCTGATAAGGCCAAGATCAACATTTCCGTGGTCCAGGCGAACATACCGCAGTGCCGGATAGCCACCGATGAACAGGCGAAATATGCGTTGGACGAATACCTTTCACTTTCCGAGCTTGCCGTCCTGGCAAAGCCTGACCTGGTGATCTGGCCCGAGACCGCAGTTCCAATCCCATACAACGTCGCGGGTGAATTCGGACTCGAATACCGGAGCAGGCTCGGCAAGATAATCGCCGCCAGCAAAATCCCGTTCCTCATAGGAACCATCGACTTTGGAAAAGTCTACGGCCCGGTATTAAGGCCCGAGGACATCCCCCTCTATAACAGCGCGATCCTGCTTGACGCCAATTCGAACATTGTCGACACCTACAACAAGATCCATCTCGTGCCATGGGGGGAATTCACTCCGGGAGGAAATCTGGTCCCCCAGTGGATCAAGAATTTTTTCAGCATGGGCAGGAACCTGACTCCAGGGACCAGATATACCCTGTTCAACCTCAATGACAATGTGAAGGCATGCGTCAACATATGCTTCGAGGATGTTTTCCCGGAAATAGGCCGGAGATGCGCGCTGGCCGGTGCAAACCTGCTGATAATCATAAGCAATGATGCTTGGTATCCCAACAGTTCCGAGCCGGATCAGCATCTTGCACATGCGGTGTTCAGGGCGGTCGAGACGAGGCGTCCGATCGTCAGGGGCGGCAACAACAGCGGAACCTGTGTCATAGGCGTGAATGGAGCGATAATCGACAGCCTGGGCGAGCGCTATGACGAGAAGACAGGCAGGACCGTGCTGGATCCAATGGAGAAGAAGAAGGGATTCGCCAACTTCAGCGTCCAGGTCGTCCGGAACCCTCCACTGACTTTCTTTTCGAAATACGGAAATGTCTTCATCTATGCCTGCATTGTCATGTTCCTTGCCGCATTTGTCTATTCCCTCGTGTGCTGGCACGAGAAAAAGCAGAAGCTCCTGAAGGCGTTTGAAAAGAAATAGCGCCGGAATTCCATCGGTTTTTACTAATCGTCTCATAATTCAAGGTAGGGATGGCTCTCCGAGCCGTCCGTTCTTGTCGGCGGTTTCGGAGAAACCGCCCTACCTCGGTAATTTTGAAAATCACTCCTTGCTATTCTGAGACGATTAGCAGCTGCAATCATATCATCAGCTTCTTTACTCCTTTCATTAGTTGAAAAATGCATTAATTTATAATCTTTCTAAGAATATCTAATTTCACAAGGACGACAAGCATGAAAATCAGAGCTGACATACTTCTGGCCGAACAGGGCCTCTGCGAAAGCCGCGAACAGGCGAAAAAACTGATCCTGGCCGGAAAAGTAAGGGCTGGCCCCGACAGGGTGATCCAGAAGGCGTCCGAGCTTTTTGAAAGTAAAACAGTCTTGATCATAGAGGAAAGCTGCCCTTACGTGAGCCGCGGCGCCTACAAGCTCCTGCCGGCAGTTGAAAAATATCTGCCCGACATGAAAGGCCTGACATGCCTCGACGTCGGAGCCTCGACCGGAGGATTCACGGATCTCATGATCCAGCGCGGAGCCGTAAAGGTCTACGCCGTGGATGTAGGAACTGCACAGCTGCATCAGAAGCTCAGGGATGATCCCCGCGTGATCTCCAGGGAGAGTGTCAACGCAAGGTATCTCGACGAGACATTCCTTCCCGCCCAGGTGGATGTCATGACGATGGACATATCATTTATCTCCGTCATGAAGGTTCTTCCTGCAACGAACAAGCTTCTTAAGCCGGGAGGCTGGGCCTTCGTGCTGGTCAAGCCGCAGTTCGAGGCCGGACGCAAGGACGTCGCGAAGGGCGGGGTGGTAAGGGATGAGAAGGTCAGGGCCCGCTGCGTCGAGGAAATTGCGGACTTCGCAGAAAAAGAACTTTCTTATTCAGTGGTGGAGGTAATACCATCGCCTATCCTCGGGCCCAAGGGGAATCAGGAATTCATGGCTGTTTTTAAGAAATCTTTTTGAAGAATCTTCAAAAAGATAATAAGATAAACGATTAAGGGAATACAAAACGCATGAGTAAAGTTTCAATAGTCAGATGCAAGGATTACGACAAGGGCCTTGTGGAGGACGCTGTCGCCAGGAGCATGGAATTGATCGGTGGAATAGGTTCCGTCGTCAAGAGCGGCGACAAGGTGATGCTGAAGGTAAACATCACCGACATGATGCCGGTTGATAAAGCTGTCACTACTCATCCTGCAGTCGTCAGGGCCGTGCTAAAACTCCTGAATGACTCCGGCGCAAAGGTTAGCATTGGTGAAAGCTGCGGTTCCACAAGATGGGACGCTGCGGACGAGATGCGCAAGAAGGCCAAGGCCAAGCTGTTCAAGAAGGATTTTGAATCGGCAAAGCTTTTTTTCAGGACCTTGTACATGATCGAGAACATCAAGGACATGCTGGACTTCAGGCTTCCCGGCGAGGACAAGCCGATGTTCGACAAGAGCGAGATTGATTTCACAAAGCATTTCCAGGAGGCATTCTCAAGCGTCGGGATCAAGGAGGTCGCGGATGAATTCGGCGTGCCGACTGTCTCCTTCGACGACGAGGAATGGGTGGAACAGCCCAATCCGGACGGAGTGTTCCTGAAGAAGATCTGGCTGAGCAGGACCACACTTGAAGCTGATGTCATAATCGATCTGCCGAAGCTGAAGACGCACGAACTCGTCCTCTATACCGGGGCAGTCAAGAATCTTCTTGGACTTGCTCCTGGATATCATAAGAGCCTCTACCACAGGACTGCTGTGATGACAGGGAACATGGGCGACATGCTTGTCGACATATATGGTCTCGTGAAGCCGAAGCTTGCAATCATGGATGGAATTGTCGGAATGGAAGGGCAGGGGCCTCTTGAAGGACAGCCCAGGAATATCGGAGTCGTTGTTGCAGGCAGGGATTCCATAGCGCTCGATGCTGTATGCTCTTCTATAATCAATATCGATCCGATGGAGGTTCCTACAACTAAAGCCGCCACAGAAAGAGGACTGGGCAAGGGTAATCTCAAGGATATTGAAGTTATTGGAACGCAGATCGATGAAGTCAAGGTTGCCGACTTCAAGCGTCCCCCAAAGAGGAAGGATATATGAAGTTCGTAAGTGCGGAAGTTCTGGAGTTCGAAAGTTTAAAAGGAATTTAATACAGGCGAGATGCCTGTGCCACATTATATTAAACAAAGAAAATAAAAGAACATGTTGCGGCATTGACTGCAAACAAATTAGAGTTCGTTCGTAAGCCCGTAAGGGCTGTTCTTTGGAGATTATCCAATGACATTGAAAATTTCACAAGGCGGATTGGCTGTCAAATTTCCCGGCAGGGGGAAATCCCTCTGGGTTTATGAGAATAACAAGAAACGTATTGAAATACCGGCGCCGGTATTTGAAATAGATGGGCGCAGGAAGGCGTTGTCGGTCGATTCGTTCCGTGAGATTTCAAAACGCGAAGCGCTGCCAGGCGTGGTCGAGCATGTGCTCGAAGGACAGGTTGCTTCCGATGCAAGGCTTACCCTCCAGCTGGTGATCCGAATACCGAAGAAGAACCCTTTTGTCAGGTTCCATTATGTGCTGCGCGGTGATGCCAAGCTTACAAGAAGTACCGGACATGATTCAATCACTTATCTCTCACTCGACATGAAGGCTGCAAGGGAAGTCCGTGAAGTCAGGCTCAGCGATTTCGATGAACTCATACACAGCTATGTCCCGGCTGAGGATGCTATCCCTCTGCAGAATTTCAAGGACAAGGTTTCGCTGATGGGACCGCTCCTCTGCGGAAGCGATTTGAAGAAATCATGGCTCTGCGCCTATGAGCATGGATCCCAGCCGCCTTTCCGTTTCCTCGAGTTCGCCCTCAGACCTGATAAGAAGGCCGACTTGAACGCAATGCGCGGGAATTACTGGAACGGATTTGATCTGCGCAACGGATATCAGACCATCTGGTTCGACATCGGCATTGTCGAAGGAGGATTTGATGAACTCTCCAGGGAATGGCGCGAATTCGTCCTCCGGTGGATGAGCCCGAATTCCGCAAGCCGCACCCCTTATATATTCTATAACACCTGGAATTTCCAGGAACGGCACCAGGCATGGGACAAGGGGAAATACCTCGATTTCATGAACGAGACCAGGATGCTTGAGGAAATCGAAGTCGCCCACAAGATGGGCATAGACGTATTTGTCCTCGATACTGGCTGGTACCAGAAGACCGGTGACTGGGAAGTCAATATGAGGACATTTCCCCACGGGCTCGATCTCATCCGTGAAAAGCTTTCAAAATACAATATGAAACTCGGGCTCTGGTATTCACCGACACATGCCGCGGCAACCAGCAGGCTGACAAAAAAACATGGCGACTGCCTCATGTCATGGAATGGGAAGAAAAGCAGCGCCCATCCCGTATGGGAGACCGAGGAGAGCTTCTCGTACTGTCTGTGCAGCAATTACTGGGAATCGTTTGCAGATGAACTCATCCGCTGTGTGAAGGAACTCGGAGTGACCTATTTCAAGTGGGATGCCATCGGGCAGTTCGGCTGCGATGATCCGGGACATTCCCACGGCAATGCCGCAAATTCGCCAGAGGAGCGCGCTGACTGCTATGCATTCGAACAGGTCAGATACATGTCGAAGATCATTGACCGTATCTGCGCCGCGTGTCCTGAGGCGATAGTCGATTTCGATATTACAGAAGCGCATCGGTCGGTCGGGCTGGCGTTCCTCGCATCCGGCAAATATTTCCTCATCAATAACGGTCCGTATTACAGATCATTCGATGATCCGCAGTACGCGCCCGGCGGCGGGATGGGAAGCAACGTGTTTGTGTTCCCGGGACCTGCTAGGCCGCGCCTCTGCCGTCAACCACTGGCTTATGACAGATGGATTCCGTCCGTACTTTTCCTGACGCATTTCCTGCCTGACGATCCGGAATCATCTCAGACGATAAACATCGCCTCGATGATCCTTGGACAGAATGGAATCTGGGGCGACCTTCCGAAAATTTCTGCAGGCGGAGTGGAGCTTTACGGGAAGCTGCTCGGGTATTACAAGCAGGTCCGTGACGAAGTCACATCTGCATTCCCGGTGTGTTCCGGATTTGTCGGATGCAATCCCGAGATCCACGAGAAGATCGGGAAAAAGGGCAAGGGCGTTGTCTGCATCTTCACCGACAACAAGGGAACTTACCGCTATGTCACGGCGAACCGCGTCAATCCAAAGCTCAAGAGCAGCGATGATTCCGTGAAGATCAAGATCCTGAAGGACAAGCGCGCCGAAATAATCTTCAACTTCGAAAAAGGTGGTGCGAAGATCGCATTCTTCGGGGTGGAGTGAAGTGGGGGAAATTCGAAAGTTCGGAAATGCGGAAGTTCGTAAGTTAAGAGTGGAGGAAATGGAATGGTGCCATGCTGGGGAAGTGCCCGATGGAGAATGAGAAGCTATGAAAATAATGTGTTCAATTAAATTAAAGGATATATGAGCTGCGACATATATTATTGGCGTCAGACAGTGGAATTTTCCATGGTGCCGGAACATGCGCTTGAGGCTCTTTTGAAAGGTGAACCGATCGGTGGGATTGACACTTTTCCGCGTGAATTTGTCTGTGATGTGATAAGGAATTCCTTTCCTGAAATCAAGGACAATGGCTTTGAGCTGAACTGGGAAGGAGAAGGAACTTATTTCCAGATCAGCTTCAGGACCTCGCCAGAGAAAGAAGTAAATCTGATTATTGCCAATTGCGACGATGGGATATTTGAACACGAAGATGTATTGGATCGACTGGCCGATGCCTGCACTAGCCTGGGATGTGCATTATATGATCCGCAGGAGGGTGAGAGATATGAACAGCCTGAACCTTCGATAAAGCTGGAAGAAACATATCCTAATATATACCTGCTCGCATTCTGCATCATAATGTTCCTCGGGTCGATTATAACCGAGGTTTTTACTGTAGGGATGTTTACCAAGGCGTTGCAGATATCCAAGTGGCCCACTGTGAATGCGACAATCACCCGGTCTGAAATGGATTCAAAATTCCACGGTAAGACCTCCTATACCGCCAATATTGAATATTTCTTTGATTTAAATGGCAGACGGTACTCGTCCTCCAGCATCCGTACGCGTGGTACAAGCTCTCAATATCAAGATGATATCGCCGCTGTTATAAAACGCTTTCCCGTGGGAAAAGAGGTGCCGGCCTACTATAACTCCAGCGATCCGAGTGAATCCTATCTTGAAGCGGGAGTCGGCTTTGCCAATTATGTCCTAATCATAAGTCCAGTAGTATTCAGTGTCATTTTCGGGATTTTTACTTTTGATGGTCTGGGAAAAACTATCAGATACAGTTTCCGCAAATCTTCAGGAAAGAGACACCGTTCACCGGCTTAGAGAAATAAAACCGGTTTACCAAACCTGAAGGATTAATTCGGTGCCATTAAATTGCATTCATTGGAAGAGTAACTAACAGCAATGCTTCCGCCTAAAGGCGGGACTCCAAAGCGCCTATAATTCCGCAACTCACAGTTGATTTCAAAACAAACGCGCTTGGAGTACCGGCTTTAGCCGGAAAGAAATTATGGAAGATATTCTGTAACGTATTTTGCAATACACTTCGATATTTCCTCCTGTGGAGGATTCGTCATTCGAATGTTCGGTTGTTCGTAATTCGATTGTTCTGCAAAACAACCCAATTATTCTCGGGCAGGAATGCCCGAGTTACTCCTGTAGATATCGAGTGCTCCGGGGAAGGGGCTGAGGGCGCGTTCGAAGATTCCCAGCGAGTAGGCGATTGCGACGCCGTAGTTTGTGATCGGCACTCCTGCTTCCCGGCATTTCAGAAGTCTTGAAAGAAGCAGGCGCCTGTTGAACGTGCAGCTGCCGCAGTGGACGATCAGCTTGTACTTCGATATGTCCTCAGGGAAGTCGCAGCCTTGCGTATGCTCGAAATCCAGTTTGCCGCCGACGTACTGTGTCAGCCACCTTGGTATCTTTATCCTGCCGATGTCTTCGCCGACCGGATGGTGGCTGCAGGCTTCAGCCATCAGGACTTTGTCGCCGGGTTTCAGCTTTTCTATTGCCAGCGCGCCTTCGACAAATGTATCGAGATCACCTTTGAACCTGGCGAAGAGTATTGAGAATGAGGTCAGCGGAATATTGTTCGGTGTGTCGCCTGCAACCTTGAGGAATCCCTGCGAGTCAGTGATGACAATGTTTGGCGGGCGCTTGAGCCGCTCAAGGGCGTCACGGAGTTCGCGTTCCTTCACGACCATGCAGTATGAATCATTGTCGAGTATGTCGCGTATTGTCTGTACCTGCGGAAGGATGAGACGTCCTTTCGGAGCTTCAAGATCAATCGGGACCACGAGCATCGCCAGGCTTCCAGGCGGCAGAAGATCTCCGGCAATCGACTTTTCAGAGATGAATTCCTCCGGAACGCTCTTTATAAGTATGTCGCGGAACTCGTTTAGTCCTTTGCCTTCCGTAGCGACAGCCTTCACGTATGGAATTTTTGAGGAGTCGAGTTTCATGAGAAGTTTCGCCGTAGGTTTTGAAATATCGGCTTTGTTCAATACGGCTATCACAGGAATATTCAACTTCCTGAATGTCTCGAAAATTTCATCTTCGAACTTTCCCCATTCACCGGCTACTGCGACGATTACTGCTACTTCCGTTCGGTCAAATATCTTCTTTGTCTTGTCGACCCTCATCTTTCCGAGTGCGCCTGTGTCGTCAATTCCGGCGGTGTCGATGAAGAGGACAGGCCCGATCGGAAGTAGCTCCATTGGCTTCTCGACCGGATCCGTGGTGGTGCCGGCTACATCGGAGACGATGGAGACCTGCTGTCTGGTCAGGGCGTTGAGGAACGAGGATTTTCCGACGTTCCTGCGTCCGAAGATCCCGATATGGAGCCGAAGGCCTTTTGGAGTTGTCTGCATATTTATTTAATAGCTTGTTTTTGAAAGGACATCAATGACACAAGGGACGTAAAGGACATAAGATGTAATATTTTTCAATCGCCGCTTCTCCGATTCGCCGTTTCACCGGTTCAATTTTATTTCCGGTGCCAGTGCGATCCTGAATCCTATGTCGGCGGCCGCGAAGTCGGGCTTGTCGGCGTAGCGTGTCGACGAACGGCAGAATTTCTTGTCGAAGCACCAGCTGCCGCCCTTGAGCACGCGGAAATCACCCTTTGTTGAACAAGGATCGGAAAGACCTTCGGTGAAAGTTTCGGTCCTCACGCCTTTTTCACCATATTCGCAGGAGTCGAGGCACCATTCCCAGACGTTCCCATGCATGTCGTATATCCCCCAGGCATTCGGGGATTTTGTCGCAACTTCCTGAGTGCTGTTCTTGCTGTTGCTTCCGTCCCATGCCAGATCTTCGATCTTGCCGGCATAGTCTCCGGTGGTTCCGGCCCTGCAGGCATATTCCCATTCAGCTTCTGTGGGCAGGCGGTATGCGTATCCTTCAGGAATGCGGCTTTTGTCAGACTCCGTCAGCTTCCTGCAGAAATCCACTGCGCTTTCCCAGCTCAACTGTTCGGCAGGTGCATTTTTTCCGCCGTAGAGGCTGGGGTTTTTGCCGGCTATCTTTTCATACTGGGACTGGGTGATCTCGGTCCTTCCAATCCAGAACGACCTGCCGAGCTTCACCTTGTGCGCGGGTTTCTCGTCACCGGACCACTTGTCGGAGCCCATTACGAATTCGCCGGGTTCAAGTTTTACTAGCACCAGCCCGTCAATTGAAGTGATGAAATCCTTTGCTGATGTACTGCCTTTGACGGCCGGGCTCTTATCAGGGCTGCCATTGCTTTCAGGTGCTGACGATGTGCTGCATCCTGCAATAATGAACAATGCAGCAAGCGCTGGTATTGACAAATATTTCATCATAGGGAAACCTCCATTTTGGATTGGGTATTTATAAAGCATAATCTACTACAAGTTTCATACAAATAAAGGTTTTTCCCACATATGGAGTGCTGAAGCCTGCTTCAGCTTTGTTTAGCGGAGCTTGGTCCGCGTTATTATCTAGAAACCATCGCATATGGTTATTTCATCGGAATTAAAACTCATGAAAGTCCTAGTTAGACGTTGCTCGAAAAGTGGTAACGCGGACATTCCTGTGTGCCGTGCCATAGCTGTTCTTTGCGACGGCGGAAGCCTGTATCATTGTCAAACAAGGAAAATAGACTGAGAACATGCCTTGAGAGCTTGACTGCCATACTATTCTAAATTTCAGACGTTGGATTTGTTCGTAGTTAAGCCCGCAAGGGCTGTTTTTGAATATTTGCAATTTACTTTTGCCTGCCTTATACTAACTTCCATAGTATTTAATAACCCTTAGCTTCTCAATTAACCATGAAGCTTGAATTCTGTTTTTTATCGCGCCACAATCCCGGGACTTTTGTGAAGTCCCACTGTCATAATGCGCTCGAAATCGTCTATTATACCGAGGGCAGGGGGCGGATATCGTTCGACAGCCGCAGCTGGGATTTTTCGGAGCATGACTTCCATATTGCGCCAGCAGGCATGTTCCACAAACAGAATAATACCGATGAGCTTTGTGCAATATGCATCGGAGTTTCCGGAAGCGGGCTGGAAGAACTCACAGGCACCTGGCACGACTTTTCCGGTGCACTCAGATATCCTCTTGAACAGCTTGTCAAGGAACTGAACGCCAAGAACGAATCCTACGAACAAATCACGAACGGACTCCTCGAACAGATAGTGGGACTCACGCGCCGCATCATTGTTTCGCAGGCAAAAGCCGAGGAGGCTCCGAAAAGCGAAAAGATCGACAAGGCGCTGCACATCATCCGCGAAAACGAGGGCAGGATTTCGCTCGACAATATCTCCGACACGCTCTACATCAGCAAGGACTATCTGCGGCATCTTGTGAGGAAAAGCACCGGACAGTCCCCGCTGCGCCACATAATAAGTTCCCGCATGGAAAAGGCGAAGCGTCTTCTTGAGACGACGGAAAAGCCGATCGGCGAAGTCGCCGATGCCTGCGGATTCAATGACATCTACTATTTCTCCCGCTTCTTCAAGCGCAATGCCAAACTTCCGCCTGCGGCGTACAGGAAGAAATACAAGACCGGTAGGTGAATGCAGTGACGGAGTAACGGTATGCCGTAGCATCGGAGCGTTAGCCATGGTCGCATGCCTGAGGCGCAAAACCCATGGTGCCGCTAAAGGAGCTTGTCGGACCTTGGGAATTTGTTTGTAGTAGCGCATGTTTGCGCGTTCTTAATGGAGACTTGATAAACTGAATAACGCGCAAACATGCGCTACTACGAACGAACAAAATCGGCAATTGAGCTTATTTCGATACCCGTCATTTTTGTGTCATCCGTGTGTTTCGTGGTTAAACCTCTTTTTCTGAAAGCCGGAAAGTGCAAAAACTCCGCCTGTTTAGTCCATTGCGCCTGTCGCCTCGCAGTATAATTTATGCTCAGAAAATGGAGGACGTTTTAAAGGTAAAGCAGACATTCTTGTCTGCTTGGATTATGTGAAGAAATAAACAGACAGGAATGTCTGTTTTACTAAAGCGAAGGAGATTCTACAGATGAAGAGACCTATTCCAGTAATTCTTGACACCGACATCGGCAGCGACATAGATGATTCATGGGCGCTCGTGATGCTTCTCAACTCGCCGGAACTCGACCTGAAGCTGATCACTACCGCGACGTTCAACACCGACCACCGCACAGGGATCACGGCAAAGCTGCTGCAGGCCGCCAAGCGCACCGACATTCCGATTGGTACCGGGATAAAGACATTGGACAAGCCAATACAGGTCAGTCCTTGGATCAAGGGCTTCAACATGAAGAAGTACAAGGGGAAGATCTATTCCGACGGTGTCGATGCGATGATAAGGACCATCATGAAGTCGAAGGATAAGATCACGCTCATTTCAATCGGGCCAGTGACAAATATCGCCGAGGCCTTGAGAAGGGAGCCTAAGATCGCCAGGAAATGCAGGTTCATAGGCATGCACGGATCAATCGCTAAGAAATACGGCGGAGAACCCGGTATTTCCCCTGAATACAATGTGGTCGTCGATGTCATTTCGGCAAAGGCAGTTTTCGATGCGCCATGGGCCAGCATGACAATCACCCCGATCGACACCTGCGGCCTCATCAGGCTGGATGGAGATTTCTACAGGCGCGTCAAGGAATGCAAGAACCCCCTGACGAAGGCGCTCATTGATTCATACCAGGTCTGGCTTGGCGGGAAAAGCGACGAAGGCAGGAGCTCGGTCCTCTTCGATACCGTTGCAGTTTATCTTGCCTTTGCCGAGGATATGCTTGTGATAGAGGAGAAGCCAATTGAAATAAGCTTCGACGGATACACGAAGATAAATGAAAATGGAAAGAATATACGCTGGGCGCTCGAATGGAAGTCGCTCGATGAATTCAGGGAATTCCTGGTAGGTAGGCTCATATGAACGGTCGTCAGCGTTTTGCAGAGGTCATGGGTTATGGAAAACCGGACCGCACGCCTGTCCTTTATTTTGGGACCTGGCCGGAGACGAAGGTGCGCTGGAAGGATGAGGGGCTGGATGCAGTGATGATGAGTGGGGATTCGGCAGGCCCGCAGATTCCGGAGATGGACACCGACTGGGAGATGTCGCCGGATTGCAAAGGCAACATCTGGAACAACCAGGGTCTGCTGGAGCCGTGGCCGCGTCCAAATGGGAAAACCGAGACGATAGAGGAAGATGCCGAGACTAGGACGATACGCACTCCTTTCGGTGGTATCGTACAGGTGAGCAAATGCGGCAGTTCGATCTCTCATACGATACAGAATGATCTTGAACCGACGCGCGAGTCATGGGAAGTCTACAAGAAGTCGCTTGATCCATCCGACAAGACCCGGTGGCGTACCGGCTGGGAGGAACGGATAAAGACTTTGAATTCGCGCGAGCACATGACCTGTTTCTTCGGCGGAAGCCTGTTCGGCCGGCTCCGCGACGCGCTTGGAGTTGAAAATATTTCCTATCTTCCGTTCGATGATGCGGCGTTGTATGAGGAGATGATAGAGTTCCAGACGGAATATTACATGGAGCTGAACAAGCCACTTCTCGAGAAGGTGTCTTTTGATTTTGCATACATCTTCGAGGACTGCTGCTTCAACACTGGTCCTCTGCTTTCGCCCGATCTCTACAAGACCTATTTCGACAAGCGATACCGCAGGATGATAGAATTCTATCACAAGATGGGCGTGAAACATGTCCTGATAGATTCCGATGGCAAGATCGATGATCTCCTGCCTCTCTGGCTCGAGAGCGGATTCGACATCATCTTCCCGATCGAGGTCGGGACGTGGAAGGCGAGTCCTGTGGCATTCAGGAAAAAATACGGTAAGCGGATGCGCATGATGGGCGGTGTCGACAAGCATGTAATCCCCAATGGCGAAAAAGCGATCCTCGCGGAACTCGAGCCTTTGAAGGATATTGTCGCTGAAGGCGGGTTCATCCCGATGCCGGATCATCGCATTCCGCCGGACTGCTCGATAGGCCAGTTCGGGAAATACGTGGAGATATTCAAGGAAGTTTTTGCTTGAGGTTACCTTAAATATTCCTCACGCTTTCACGCTGATGGATCTTGGAGCTTATGAGGAACTGCCGCTGGCTCACATCTTTCGGGTTCGCGATGATCTCGAAGGCCTTTGAGATAATGGCCTCCCTGTCGGATGTGACGGATGTGATGCTCGGATGTGCGTATGTTTCGAAGTTGCCGTATTCGGCATTCGACAATACGCTGATCTTGCCTGGGATGTCGATCTTTCTCTCCTTCAGATAGCGCATGCCGGATAGGGCGCCAGGCAGGGAATCATATATGAGCACCGTCACGTCATCCGTGGATGACAGGACTTCCTTTGTAAGGTCGTATCCGGCCTTCATCGAGTCGTCTCCGGGCTTCAACAGGGTCTCGGGCCTCACAAGATTGCAGAGCTTGAGATTGTTAGCCTGCAGTGCCTTCTTCATCCCCGCATACGTCTGGCGGCTGTTATAGTTCCATGGTTCGTTGGCGACGTATCCGAATTTCGTGTGCCCCTGCTGGAAGAGATAGTTGATGCCCATGTATCCGGTCTCGAAGGAGTTCTGCGCAACGATATAGATATTCTCCGCCATTATATAGTCCTCGGCAAGGACGAGTATGACCGTCGGGATCTTGAACGAGTCGAGTTCCATCAGCTTCTTCTGGTCGATGTCGGCGCCGGGCGGAATCAGGATGATGCCCTTGATGTCATTGTTCTTTTCAAGGATCTCGGAGAAGATTTTGTAGTTCATGTCGGGCGAGAGCTTTATGTTCATGAGCTCCATGTGCTGCTGCTTGGCGATGCGTTCGGCGATTGAGACCTTGAAGAAGATGTCTTCGGAGAACCAGTCGGGATACGCCATTATGATCTTTCCGTTCCTCCGGTTCTTGCCGAGTTTAAGGATCTCCTTGTTGGCGAGCGACAGGAATGTCCCTTTTCCCTTTATCCTGTAGACTATGCCGTCGCGCTGGAAGTTGGCCATGACCTTGTGGACGGTGAGTCTGGAGACTTTGAACTTCTTCGCGATCTCGTTTTCAGTCGGGAGCATGCTTCCGGGGCGGAGGTCGGAAATTAAGTCGATTATGTGGTCGTGAATTTTCTGGTGCAGCATCACTTTCTTCATATGTGCCTGGGGCCTTTTATGTATAGGTTGGTTAAAATAACCCGCAATTTATATATACATAGCGCGTGGATTTTGAAATTCAATGCCGGGGGATGAATTTTAACAGGACTAATAGTCCAAGTGGTAATCCCTCAGTCTTTCCTAGTGTCATGTATCGCAAATAGGCCGAAATAAAACGTGGGGGATTTTGGATGTTCAGTCTGTACGACTCCGCTAAGGCGATGCTGAAGCATCGTTGTGTGGAGGCGGATGGGCTGAACGCCGAAAGACCCACGCCGTAATACGGTTATGCCTCTTTTTGCGCGGCCTTCGTCTTGGTCGGAACCGACGATACTTCAGTATCGCCTTGTTCCATCCAAGCCAAATCCGCATCAAAAATAGACATAATTTTATTCGGCGTATTTGCGATACATGACACTAGGTCAATCACAGGACTTCTTCATGGAACGCCACCAACCTGGTGGCATCTGTTCAACCGAGCCGGCAAGTTGCCGGCGTTCCGTTAATGCAAGCAGGAGAGGCTGAGGGATTACTTCAAGTGGCGATTGGCGGACAGGGGAAATTGCTAAATTCGCAAGCTGGCAACATTGTCAGGATAAAATGATTGTTTTTTAAACAATCACTATTGACATAAGTGATTGTGTGAGATATACTGTGTCGCAAATAAAAGGTGATTGCTATGGCTAATAAGGTCTATCAGCAGATATACGAAGATGTCTTGTCAAATATAAACGTAATGCATTTTCGCCCCGGTCAAAAACTTCCCCCTGAAAGGCAGCTGATAAAGAAATACGATGCTCTTTTTACAAGCCTTGAGCCGCACTGCATGGAGGATGAAGCCCTCCCCGGCAAGTTGAACGAGATTCTCAAGCGCCGCCTGGACAGCGGTAAAATGCGACTTAAAGCCTCCGCAGCGGAGGAATATCGGGCATTTGCCGCCGGCATTCTGCCTCATTCCAAGTCTCCAGCTACCTTGAAGAAGGAAGGACTCACATGAAAAGCATGCACCGTCTGAAAGATGATATCCCCTTCACGCTTATCGAACTGCTCGTGGTTATTGCAATCATCGCAATCCTATTGGCAATTATGCTGCCTGCTTTGAAGAAGGCTAGGAAAATGGCGGAGAACACCGTCTGTATAAATAATCTCAAGCAGATAGGCATAGCTACTATGGACTATGAAGTGAGTTATGGGGCAATATACTTTCCGAGCCAGAGTCCCTATGGCGATACCTGGCCGACAGAGGGCACGATGTCAGGCGGAAGCTGGGATTTCCAGCTTGTAAACCACCTCAAGTCGCTTTCCTTGAAATCGCTGGAATGTCCGACTGACACGATATCTAGACCGTGGCTAACGTATCAAGGTTTCCCAAGGTCGTATTTCGTCAACGCCTCCCCTTTCAGCAACACGCCCTCATCTCTTAGCCCACTTGGGAAGCCATTCTGCGCGATCCGTAAGCCTGCGCAAGTCATACTTCAGCACTGCCACCCATTTGTTCTCAGTATCTATAGTTATGACAAGTACATCGGCACGGGGAGCGATTGGACCAAGCATTATTACCTGGACTATCTTGGTGTCGGCTTCATTCCGGGGCACGGTTCTTATACCAATGCATTGTTCTGCGACCTTCATGTGGAATCCCGGCAGCAGATTCTTTTTCTTCCTTGGTCTTCGGATGACAATTGGGATATCACGCGCTGACTTGATGGACGGTTATCGAAACACTATGAATAATATTGGGGATAAACTCAAAATTACGAAAATGAGAAAGAAGATAGAAAACATCTTAATTAATGAGTGGTTCACATGAGAACCGTGCCTTGTCTGACAGGTGACATGCCATTTACACTAATCGAACTGCTGGTGGCTGTGCCCGCCATAACTACCCAGCGCCTGCGGGGAGCGACGGCGAGAGTGGCTCGATTCACTTTAATCGAACTGCTCGTGGTTATTGCGATCATCGCAATCCTCGCGGCAATGCTCCTGCCTGCACTGGCAAATGCCAAAACTGCTGCCAAGCAGACGGCCTGCATGGCAAATCACAGGCAATGCGGAGTTGGAATTCTTGCATATGCCTCGGATTTTAACAATAATGTGCCATTGGGAGATATGCAGGTGGATGGGGACTATTCCAATGTATACATGAATACTATTGGTGGGAATCGTATTCCATTTGATCTCAGAACATCTTTCAAAACCTATATAGACTTCAATATCTGGATGTGTCCAACGGTAGAGAGTTCAGCGAGGATCGACGATCCGGGAAATACAAAAACATGGTGTTCTTCCCAATATGAATATTGGCCCGGACGCCCACTGGTGTCGTCGGGTGGTTTCTATCTGCCGACCTCGGTTAGCAGCTGGACTTCCAACGATGTCATGATGCAGGATCTTGTCTACTCCTTTTTAGACAGCTGGAGGGCGAATCATACGAAATTCGGGAAAGGGAAATTCTACCAGCCATATTCCGACAACCCTTCATTCAAGACATATTTCTATTGCTACCCGAAAGGATTCAATGTAGTCTTCGCTGACGGACGCGCCAGCTGGGTGGACTTCGGAAATTCAAAAACTGTTTATCATTGGGGGACGCAGTTCTTGCCTTCCGCACCTGAATTTGAGTATAGGCATCAGTGACCTGTAGGTCTTAGGAATGAATTTATTTATAAAAAAAACAGAAGAGGATTGTCATGAAGAAAAAAATGGTTTTGCTCTCGATTTTGGTCGCTGTTGCCGCAGGAATGGCGTTGAGTACGGATGCCGCTGCACTCTTGGATGGTCCGCTCACCAATGGTGATGAGCGCTTTATTCTACAGAATGACGCCTTTGTGGTCGCGGGAGGCGTCGAAGTCGACACCACGAAAAACAGTACTGAGTGGCATGAGTTCATCGTCAGCGTACCCGCAAATCTCGTGTTTGAAGTCGGCAAAAGCTACAAGATTTCATACGACTACGTCATTAAAAATGTCAAAGATGAGAAGACGAAGTTCTACCATCTGCTCCGGACAGGAGGTGACGCGAAAAAGGATAAAGGGCTGGAGTTCTGGAGCGATGCCGCCGGAGCTAAAGGACATAAGGAGTTCACCGCCCTGGTCAGTGATGCCGGCTACCGCCTTATCATAGGCGTCCAGTTCGGCGGAGCTATTCGCATCGAGAAGCTTAAGATAGAGGCTGTCGAAAAGAGCAAATGAAGCCGGCTTTCAAACAGTAAAACTTTACTCAGGGAATTCTCTATGAAGAACAGATACATGCTGTTGAATTTAGCACACGCCGCAATCTCAGCCGGCCTTCTTCTGGTTTGCGGATATGTTTATGCCGAAAAGGCTGATGCGGGACAAACTGTGTCTTCGGGCGGCGATGCACAGGCCGCCAAAAGGCATCGAGGTTTCACGGTCAGCGGTCTGAGCCTGAAAAACCTTGAAGACCTTAAGAAGGACTGGAACGCCAACATCGTAAGGCTCATGATGGTCACCTGGGGAAATGATAATACGTTCAATTTCATGGATGAAGCGAAAAGCGGCAAGCATCCGAAGCTTGCAGAATGGCTGGACAAGGCCGCCCAGTTGGACATCGCTGTCGTTCTGGACCTGCATGATGTGCCAAATACAAACAAGGCAAAGCCCAAGGACGGGGAAAAATACAACTTCTGGACCGATGAGACGAATCTGAAGACGATGTTGGAATTCTGGAAGGAAATGGCCTCGTTCTGCAAAGACCGTAAGCAGGAGATCTACTATGACATATTCAACGAACCGCTTGACTGGGGCGACGTCCCTTCCTTTCCTAAGAAGTGGCCTGAATGGTCTCAGCAGATCGTCAATGCGATAAGGGAGGTGGATCCGACACATCCGATTATCGTGGAGGTTGGGCCTGGAAGCCTGTGCTGGGGGTACAAGTCCTTCCAGCCGCTTAAAGGAGAGGGCATCATCTATTCTATACATCTCTACCAGCCGCAGGCCTACACGCACCAGGGAATTTCGGATATTCGGAACACCGATCTTGCAAAGGCCTATCTTCAGACCAACCAAAAATGGCCTGGAGTCTATGGTGACCATGGCGGAGGCCTCTGGGACAAGGACCGCATCAGGGTAGAGCTTAAGCCGGCAATCGAGTTCCAGAAGAAACACAATGTTAAAATCTACGTCGGCGAGTTCGGTGTCGCGAAATGGGCTCCCCAGGCTGATCAGTATCTCAGGGATTGCATCGATGTCTTCGAGGAGAATGGGTGGGACTGGACCATGCATGCCTTTCGTGAAAACCCCATCTGGAGCCTCGAGCACGATGATTCATACGATGTCAATGGAAAGCTACTCGATAATCCTGATGATTGCGCGCGCACAAAAGTTGTTAAAGAGTATCTCGAGTTGAACGGGAAATAGGATTCAAACCTGAACTGGCAGGTCGTAAGACGCTGAATTTATCCGCAGGTTCGGCAAAAAAAACATATTCCGAGCTCGAGAAAAAGTTCAAGTATCTGCTTGACCATCCGCAGAAACTGTCTTCGAAAAAATAAATATATATAGATTGGAATTTGTATATGAAGAGGAGTTCTATGAAATGTAAAATTATCTTATGGATGGTTACGGTATTCATGATTTTCAATTTGGCGCGTGCGGACTCGGTGCTTGTCGAGGGTGAGAGTTTCCAGGAACTTGGAGGTTGGGGGGTGGATCAACAGTTCATGGACATCATGGGATCTCCATTTCTTATTGCTCATGGATTAGGTAATCCGGTCAAGGATGCAATAACAACGGTTGCTTTTCCGGAAACGGGTGAATACAGGATATTAGTTCGGACCAGGGATTGGGTCGGAACGTGGAAGACCCCTGAAACACCGGATAATTTCAAGGCTGTCGGGACACCTGGTGAGTTTGAATTAATAATAAACGGGAAAAAGCTTCCTCTGAAATTTGGCGGTGAAAGCGCTGAATGGCATTGGCAGGACGGAGGCAAGGTGTTTGTTGACTCGAAGCAAGTTGTAATTGTGTTGCATGATTTGAAGGGCTTTGATGGCCGGTGCGATGCGATATTGTTCACGACCGACGAGAAAATGCTTCCTCCGAATAAAGGTGGGGAAATGGCGGAGTTCAGGAGGAGGCTGCTTGGACAAGCGGAGCAAGCTGAGGAAGCGGGGGATTTCGACTTAGTTGTGACAGGCGGCGGCATTGCAGGAATATGCACGGCGCTAAGCGCTGCACGGCTGGGCTTGACCGTTGCATTGATACAGGACCGTCCAGTGTTGGGCGGCAACAACAGTTCGGAAATCCGCGTCTGGCTGGGTGGTGAAGTTAATAAGTCTCCTTATCCCCGAGTCGGCGACGTTGTGAGGGAGCTTGAGCCCAGGCAGAGGGGCAATCCTGGCACAGCGGAAATCTACGAAGATGAAAAGAGAATTTCTCTGGTTGAAGCGGAATCAAACATCAAGTTGTTTCTCAACCGACGGGTAAACGAGGTGCAGGTTGAGTCGGGACATATCAGGGCTCTGATGGCCCGGAATACACGTACTGGAGACAGGATGCGTTTTTCAGGAAAGTGGTTTGCCGATTGCACCGGCGATGGAACCATAGGATTTCTTGCCGGTGCCGACCATGAGATATCTTCAAAGGGACATATGGGATCAAGCAACCTGTGGTCCGTCAGGGATGCCGGTGTCCCGAGTCCTTTTCCGAGTTGTCCCTGGGCGTTGAATCTCAAGGGCAAGGATTTTCCCGGAAGGAATCAGAGTGTTGGACAGTGGTCGAAGCCGGGACTTGACAGTCTCGGGCGCTGGTTCTGGGAAAGTGGTTTTAACTGGGATCCGATTGCCGATGGAGAGAAAATACGTGACTGGAACCTGCGTGCCATGTTCGGAGCCTGGGACACCTTGAAAAATACGGACAGTCTATATCCGAACCATAAGCTGGAATGGGCGTCATTTATTTCAGGATCGCGCGAATCACGCCGACTTCTTGGTGATGTCGTACTGAGCAAGGAAGACCTTGTCGGTGCCCGGCAATGGAATGATGCTTGTTTCCCATGCACTTGGAGCATAGATGTTCATACGCCCAATCCGTTGTTCGGCAAGGGATTCGATGGAAACGAGTTCATATCTACAGCGAACATGGGGGAGTATCCCCGTCCATACTGGGCACCTTACCGCTGTCTTTACAGCCGGAACATTGAAAACCTCTTCATGGCCGGGCGTGATATAAGTGTTACCCACGAGGCTCTTGGTACTGTGAGGGTCATGCGTACATGTGGGGCCATGGGCGAGATTGTAGGTATGGCCGCCTCCCTCTGCAAGAAGCACAATACCGTCCCGCGCGCAATCTACCATAAACATCTTGAAGAGTTGAAACAACTTATGAAGTCAGGAATTGGACGGTAAGGAATTATTCAATAGATATTGTTCAATGAAATAACAAGAAAATAATTAGGGGATTTCTAGATTACGAGATAGCGTTCTACATTTGAAGAGTTCTCGTCGGACGTGGATCTTTCTCAAATGACTTCGGCGGCTAATGAAGTTTTGCGATAATTTCACTGTCAGCATAAAGAATATAAAGACAGGGAGGGGAAATGTCCAGTAGGAAGTGGGATGATAAATCGATAACAGATCATATCCTTTCAAGAGAAGGGAGGAAGCCGCTGAATTCTTCTTATTACGCATTGACGTATCCTGCGGTCTATGCAGCGGCTGAACGGATGTTCGGATCATGGGGATCAGCAATTGAGGCCTGCGGATTAGACTACAGCAGCATAAGGAAGTACCGGATATGGTCCGATGCGGCGGTTTTAGTGGAAATTAAGAAGGTATACATGGAAAAACAGCCATTGAGTTCCAACCATGTCCAGAAAAACAACAAATCCCTGTACATGGCGGCGGTGAAAAGGTTCAGGAGCTGGGGGGCCGCTGTTGGTGCCGTCGGTATTGATTATAGCGGGATAAGAGTTAGAAGGAGGATGTGTAATGCCAATATAAAAATGGAAATACTTGCCCTATACCGCAATGGCGCGGATCTGGCCTATCCGAACATGAAGGAAAACTATCAATATCTGCTTGCGGCAGGAATGAAGAAGCTCGGAAATGGGAGTTGGGCGAAAGCCCGGAAAAAATGCGGCATACGTGACAATTATAGAATGTATGTGCAGAGAAGTGAAGTGAAATCACAGTTGAAGGAAAGCGCATGAGGATTTACTCCGGTGTTTTGGGGGCTGAAGGGCAGGATTAATACGGATTCCTGCAGAGGATTAACAGTATTATAGGACGGTCGATGCGATAAGTTATTTTACAGGAAGTGCGAGACGATAATCGTCAAATGTTATCAATGTCTCTGTTCTTCTTAATGTATTTCAAGAAGAAGAAAGTTTTTTTAAAATTTATAAAATAAGTTTCAAAAATGAAGCAGTCAAATTTATTGTTTGAAGATGAATGGTGCGTTGTTGAAAATGAATACAGTTTGGAGACGGAGCCGAATGTAGCCGCCTTGCTGACCACTGGCAATGGGTATATTGGCGTGAGGGGAAGCCTGGAGGAGTTTGGAAGCCTTCGCATTCAAGGCTGTTATATTAGAGGACTGATAGATAAGATATATGAGCTGCCCCAGCCATTCGCCGATAACATGTATATGAAAAAATACTATTTTGACGAAGATAGATTAAAACACTTTGAGAAACAAGATTGTATTATCAATTTTATAGACATTCTTTTAGTCAGGGTGAAAGTCGGGGGAGAAACCTTTTATCCGTGGGAAGGGGACATGTTATCCTGGAAGCGTACACTCGACATGAAAAGCAATTGCCTGTTTAGAGAAGTGAGATGGAAGAATAACAAAGGGGACATCAGTATAATAAAATTTGAAAGATTTTCAAGCTTTGATGATGATCATGTCTACTGTATCAAGCTGTCAGTCACGCCGGAAAACCATAATGAGGTTATAGAAATAATATCAGGTCTTGATCTAAGGACAAAAACAAATGGCCAGCGTGTTGCGAAGACAGTAAACTCGGAAGTATTCGAAAACAAAATGCTCCACGTCAACTTGTCAGGGGATTCCTACAGGTTCACATTTTGCACAGGAGTGTGCAATAGCTTTTATCCTGATGGCGAAACAGTCGTTTTGCATGCCAATATCAATGATGGTGATTTTCTCGCAAATACAATTTCCTTTCAAGCAAAGACGGGTAAAACATATACGTTGGAAAAGAAAATGTATGTGATTACTTCAAGGGACACGGATGAGAACCTTGAAGGCATTGTCAGGAAGAAATTAAAGGAGTTGGACGAGATTGTCTATGATAAGCTTTTTGAAAGTCACGTGATAAAGTGGCGCGGCTTTTTTAAAGAAATGGATGTCAAGATAAAGGGTGACGAAAGCGCGGATGTTTCATTGAGGTTTAGTACTTATCATACGGCCATTGCAATTGCTCGAAATGACGCCGTGCACAGCCTTGCGGCAAAAGGGCTTACTGGCGAGGCGTACAATAATTTTGTCTGGTGGGACTGCGAGGTATATCAGGCCCCAATATTCTTTCATACTGTGCCACAGGCAGGAAGGAATATTCTACAGTACAGATATAATAAATTGGATGCTGCAAGGCAGATAGCTAAAGCAGAAGGCAGACGGGGAGCCAGATTTCCATTCACATCGTCTGTGACCGGAGAGGAGACTGTCTGGGAATTTGCCAGGCACCCATTTATGCAAATACATGTTGTAGCCGATGTGGCCTGGGCAGTGCTGAACTATCATGCCTGCACCGGAGATACGAAATTCATGATAGAGTTCGGGAATGAACTGCTTTGGGAGATTGCAAGGTATTGGGCGTCAAGGGTTGAATACAACGAACCGCTTGACAGATATGAAATTAAAAATGTGACGGGTACAGACGAACATCATCCTTATGTTGATAATAATGCATATACGAATTATTTGGTGTGCTTTGTGCTAAAAAACGCAGTAAGAATGTATAAGACATTAAAGGAAGCGTCTAAAAGAACGGTGGAGAAGATAAATCTTCAAAGTCAAGAAATTAATGCTTGGGATGAAATATCGAAGAAGCTATATTTGCCTATGGATGAAGATACAGGGATGATCCCGCAGTTTGACGGCTATTTCCGGCTAGATAAAGGGCTTGAAGTGAAAGGAGGCTCTACGGCAAAGGCATTCCAGATGAAAGAATCTGGATTGTATCATGAGAGCCAAGTGATAAAACAGCCTGATGTAATGCTTTTGTTCTCTTATTTGAATTTCACATTCAATGATGAAGTATATAGGAGGAATTGGAACTATTATGAGGCAAGATGTGAGGCCTCCTCGTCACTCTCCTATCCAGTGCATTCGATTTGCGCCTCGGATATGGGACAGCCGGAAAGCGCTTACAGATATTTTATGAAATCCGCAAGGTTGGACTTGGATGATGGGCATGACTGTGCATGGCAGGGGATGCATTCCGCCTGCGCCGCTGGGGCATGGCTTGCAGTCGTTCGAGGTGTCGCGGGGATTGTTTTCAGAGAAGACATGATCGAAGTCAGGCCAAACATGATTCCATGGTGGCAGGAAGTATCATTTTATATTACATGGCATGGGCAGAAGCTTGAGGTCTCTTTAAACAACAGGGCAATATGCATTAAGTCCAATGAAACAAATAAGTCGTCTGTGCCTTTGGAATCCAAGGGAAAGATGTTCGAGCTTGCGGCAGGTGGAATAATTTCATTGGATATTGCAGTAAAAGGCAAAGTGGTTTTTGCGTGACCCGGGGTGTAGATGGACAACCCATAAGCTGCGAAAAGGCAAACATGCTGAAGATGAAGAAAATGTGGAATGATATGTTCCCGCATGTCCACATCATAGCTAAAAAAGGAGCCAGTATTACGCCAGGCCCCTTTTCTTTTTTTAGCTCCATCACTTCATCCCGAACAGCTTCCCCAGCCACCTGCAGCAGAGGTCGGCCATTGCAGGGGAAAGCTTCTTCGCCATCCTGTGGAACCTGTAGCTGGTGGAGTCCATGGAGAAATCTCCTGTTATGGGATTAGAAATCTGGAAATGCCTTGCCACTGGTATTCACAGGAGTGATTCCAGCGCAAGCGCATGAGGGCTCCTGCAAAGCGTCCGGATCAACCGAGTAGAATTCCAGCTATTCCTAAAGAGAACAGCTGTAAGTCCTTGCGAGTCTACTTCGCGAACTGGTTTTAAGATGAAAATATGCTATTGGCATGAAAAGGCTTTGTGGAATAGTGATTGTTTTATGTGTCCACTGTTGACATAAGTGTTTGCTTGTGCTATAATGTTCCACAAATAAAGGTGATTGTTATGGCTAGGCAAGTCTATCAGCAGATATACGAAGACATCTTGTCAAAGATAAATGTAATGCATTTCCGGCCCGGCGCAAAACTGCCCCCTGAAAGGCAACTGATAAAGAAATATGATGCGAGTGATACAAGTGTTCGTCGCGCCCTGGCAATGCTTGTCGAACAGGGATATATAGACAAGCGTCACGGCAGCGGCAACTATGTGTGTGACAAAGTCGCAGCCGGCGGCCCTGAGATAAATCCGGATATTGTTTTCATCGTGCCAAGCCACTATGGAATCAAAATAGGTCTTCCGGAATTGCGTAAAAGTCTTTCCCTGGCCCTGCCTGGGTTGAAGCTGAGAATCCTAGTTTTGGACAAGGCGTCACTGGAAACCGAGCAGGCGCGGCGCCTGATGGAGCATTACCGCAAGCCGTTTGTGATACTCAATTCCAGGAACCAGACTGCGAAAATGGCGAAGGACGGGCTTCTCTTGCCGTTGGAGTCTCTTCCACGTATGGCCGAGCGGATAGACGGGATGCCTGAGAACCGCAAATGGCCCTTCAATGGCCTGCATGGGGAACTGCAATATTTTGGATGCCCATATCTCTATACCAACACCTGTTTCGCCATAAATGCGGATCTTGCAGAAAAGGCTGGGCTTGATATAACACGTCCTCCACGGCTTTGGTCAGAACTGCTCCAGTGGGGACGCGTTTTCACCGAATGGCGCGACTCGAAGAGATGCCACGATCTTTCAGCGTTCTATGGTTATCACCGCTGTTTTCTCAGCAGTGTCGGATCCTTTTATTCCATGGCAACTGATGGTGAGCCATGGGCTGTCGCTGGCGAAGACTTCCAGCGTGGGCTCAGGGAATTCTTTGCTTTTGTCGAAGGCCTGCTTGGTGGGGGGATGACAGAGACCGTTTCAATCCAAGATCCGGATCCTTTCGTTTCCGGCAAATATCTCTTCAGCCTGCAGGCGGGTTCATGGTATCCGCGCGATATCCGCAACTTCCGTCCTGAAATGCGTTATCGCTTCCTTCCTTATCCAGTTCCAGCAGCTATGCGTCCCAGATTTTCCTCGTGCGGTACCGAGTTGCTCTCCCTGATGCTGCCTGATGATAAAAAAAAGGCAGGCATTGAAGTGATACGTTTACTGGATGCGCTTTTCAGTCCGGCCATATGCGAACAATTGGCCTGGCGTTTCGGGTGTCTTCCAGCCGATCCTCATCTCTCCCGGCGATATCTCCTGACGAATCCTGGAATGGAGCCGTTTTACGATGCTCTATTTACAAGCCTTGAACCGCACTGTCCGGAGGATGAAGCGCTCACAGCGAAATTGAACGAGATTTTCAAGCGTCGCCTAGACAGCGGCAAAATGCGCCTTGATGCCTCCGCAGCGGAGGAGTATCTGTCATTTGCCTCCGGCATCCTGTCGCACTTCACTTCGCAAAACAGTTTGAAAAAGGAGATGCTTGCATGAAAAACATACGCCGTCCGACATGGAGCACGCCTTTTACGCTTATCGAACTTCTCGTGGTTATTGCGATCATCGCAATCCTCGCGGCGATGATCCTGCCTGCACTGGCAAATGCGAAAATTGCAGCCAGGCAGGGAGCCTGCATGTCAAATCTCAGGCAATGCGGAATTGGAATCCTGTCATACGCCTCGGATTTCGACGGCAACGTGCCGATGGGGGGGATGCAGGAGGATGGGGCGTATCCGGCAATATACATGAACCGCGTTGCTGTATATCCTTTTCCATTTGATCTCAGGGCATCCTTAAACGCATATATGAGCTTCAATATCTGGATGTGCCCGGCCGTAGAGGAATCAACGAGGATCGACGATCCGAACAACACAAAGGACTGGTGTACTTCCCAGTATGAATATTGGCCCGGAGGTCCGCTTGTGTCTGGTCGATTCTATCTGCCTCCGTCGATAAAGCGCTGGACTCCAAACGATGTCATGATGCAGGATCTCGTCTACTCCTATGCAGACAGCTGGAGGGCGAACCATACGAAATTCGGGAAAGGGAAATTCTATCAGCCATATGCGGACAACCCTTCATTCAAGACATATTTCAACTGCTACCCCAAGGGATTCAACGTGGTTTTTTCCGACGGCCACGCCAACTGGGTAGGCCACGAGGAATCAAAGATCGTATATCATTGGGGTACGCAGGTCTTGCCTTCCGCTCCTGAGTTTGAGTATAGGCACCAATGATCTGAGCTTTAGGAATGAATTTTATAAAAACAGAAGAGGATTGTTATGAAGAAAAAAATGGTTTTGCTCTCGGTTTTGGTCGCTCTTGCCGCAGGAATAGCGTTGAGTACTGAGGCAGCAGCACTCTTGGATGGTCCGCTCGCCAACGGTGACGAGCGCTTTATTCTGCAGAATGACGCCTTTGTGGTCGCGGGAGGCGTCGAGGCCGACACCACGAAAGATAATGTCGAGTGGCATGAGTTCCTTGTCAGCGTACCTGCAAATCTCGTGTTTGAAGTCGGAAAAAGCTATAAGGTTTCATACGATTATGTCATTAAAAATGTCAGTGGAGAGAAGGCGAAGTTCTACCATCTGCTCCGGACAGGAGGCGACGCGAAAAAGGATAAGGGACTGGAGTTCTGGAGCGATACCGCCGGAGCTAAGGGGCATAAGGAGTTCACCGCATTGGTCGATGATGCCGGTTACCGCCTTATCTTAGGCGTCCAGTTCGGCGGAGCTATTCGCATCGAGAAGCTGAAGATCGAGGTTGTCGAAAAGGGCAAGTGAAGAAAATGTATTTTAACAGTAAACGTTTATTATAGGGGATGCTTTATGGAGAATAAATTCCTGCCGGTAAATCCAGTTCTTGTCGTTCTTTCAGCCGGTGTTCTTCTGTTTTGCGGATATGCCTGTACCCAGCAGCCTGATGCAAAACAAGTTGCTTCTTCGGACGGCACCGGGCAAAGTGCAAAAAAGTCCGAGTTAAAAGCAAATGCACCTTTGGAAAACGTAAGTCAGGCCGTACCAAAAACTGATGTAAAACAGCCTGCACCTTCGGAAAACACCGCTCAGGCCGCCAAAAGGCACCGCGGCTTTACAGTCAGCGGCTTGAACTTGAAGAACCTTGAAGACCTTAAGAAGGACTGGAACGCCAACATCGTAAGGCTCATGATGGTCACATGGGGAAATGATAATACCTTCAATTTCATGGATGAAGCGAAAAGCGGCAAGCATCCGAAGCTTGCAGAATGGCTGGACAAGGCTGCCCTGCTGGACATCGCTGTAGTCCTGGATCTGCATGATGTGCCAAACAGAAACAAGGCAAAACCCAAGGACGGGGAGAAATACAACTTCTGGACCGATGAAACAAACCTGAATGTGATGATAGAATTCTGGAAGGAAATGGCCTCGTTCTGCAAAGACCGCAAGCAGGAGATCTATTATGACATACTCAACGAGCCTCTTGATTGGGGCGCGTTCCCCTCCTATCCCAAGATATGGCCCGAATGGTCTCAGAAAATCATCAATGCCATAAGGGAGGTGGATCCGGCTCATCCGATTATCGTGGAAGCTGGTCCTGGAAGCCTGTGCTGGGGGTACAAGTCCTTCCAGCCGCTCAAAGGGGATGGCATCATCTACTCCATACATCTGTATCAGCCGCAGGCCTACACCCACCAGGGAATCACGGACATCCGGAACACCGATCTTGCAAAGGCCTATCTTCAGACCAACCAAAAATGGCCTGGAGTCTATGGTGACCATGGCGGAGGCCTCTGGGACAAGGAGCGCATCAGGGTAGAGCTTAAGCCGGCAATCGAGTTCCAGAAGAAACACAATGTTAAAATCTATGTCGGCGAGTTCGGTGTCGCAAAATGGGCTCCCCAGGCTGATCAGTATCTAAAGGATTGCATCGATGTCTTCGAGGAGAACGGATGGGACTGGACCATGCATGCCTTTCGTGAAAGCCCCATCTGGAGCCTCGAGCATGATGATTCATACGATGTGAACGGAAAACGCCTCGACAATCCCGATGATTGCGCGCGCACGAAAGCCGTGAAGGGGTATCTCAAGTTGAACGGGAAGTAGGCTCGGAGTCATCCCACCGGATGACTGATGAATGGATTGTTGGATGACCCGCCATAGTTTCTCAGCGAAGGCGGGTCATCCAATCATCCATGGGACGGCAGTTTCTTCCCATCCTCAGTAGTTTCCACGCGCCTCCATTTATTTGCATACCTTATTTTCCTGCCCTTTTTGGACAAAGCAAACGGAAATGATATCTTATGCTAAATGAAAAAGAACATAATTCGCGAGGAAAGCGCCGGATATGGTGGCGGGGGAATTATCCTCTGCCGCGCCCCGGAAGGCAAGGTAAAGCTTGATGTCCGGCTGGAGAAGGAAACGCTCTGGCTGGCACAGAAACAGATATCCTTGCTGTTCGACACCGAACGAAGTGTGATAACAAGGCATTTGCGTAATGTATTTGTATCAGGCGAGTTAGACCAAAATTCAGTATGTGCAAAAAATGCACATATCGAGACAAAGACAAGAATGGTTGCAGCATAAAATTACAAACACTGGTTGCAATTTTATTATGAACGTCGGATAATTAGCGCTCTAATTTAATAAATCAGCTCTATAGAGGTCAATTTTGCAACTTCCTGGAGGTTTTTATGAAGATACTTAATTTTGGTTCGGTGAACATAGACCACGTATATTCGGTGGAGCATTTTGTCAGGCCCGGCGAGACCATGTCGAGTCTTTCGTACAGCAGGTTTTCGGGAGGGAAGGGGGCCAACCAGTCGATCGCGCTGGCAAAAGCAGGCGCGAACGTCTTCCATGCCGGCAAGATATGTTCAGACGGGATATGGCTGAAGGAGAATCTTAAGAAATGCGGAGTTCGCACGGATTTCCTCAAGGTCGGGGATGTCCCTACCGGGCACGCAGTCATACAGGTCAGCAAGAGCGGTGAGAATTCAATAGTGCTCTACGGTGGCGCGAACCAGGACATAGATGAAAATTTCGCCAGCTCTGTAATCGCGAAATTTTCAAGAAATGATTTTATTCTTGTCCAGAATGAAATAAATAAAATTCCTTCTATCATGGAGAAGGCGCATAGGAAAGGGATGAAGATAGTATTCAATCCAGCTCCAATGAACAAGCAGGTGAGATCATATCCGTTGAAGCTTGTGGATGTCTTCGTCCTGAATGAGATCGAGGGCGCCGATCTTACCGGTAAAAAAGGATTTCAAAATGTATTGGCGGAAATGAAGAGGAAATACCCGAGGGCGCTGACGATCATGACTCTTGGTTCAAAAGGCGTGGCGTACATTGATGATGGTAGAACAGTTTTTGTTCCGGCGGTCAAGGTGAAGCCGGTTGATACAACCGCTGCAGGCGATACATTCATCGGATATTTCCTGGCTGGGATCTCAAAAGGCGCAAGTACCGATGATGCCATCAGCCTGGCATGCCGGGCCGCTGCGGTCTGCGTGACCCGCAAGGGGGCCGCCGACTCGATCCCGAAGATGTGCGAAGTCCGCAAAACAGCTCTTGCGAGCTTAATCCGCCTTCGCTGAGATGCTGTGGCGTGACAGGCTACCAACAAATTCTAAATTCGTTCGTAGTCAATGCCGCAAGGCATGTTTATGGCTGTTTTTTTTAATATTGGAATTTGTTTATTTTTTAGAACTTGGAATTTGGAATAAATGGCTAGCCATAGAAAAGGTCCGCCGTTCAACTGGCGGAATTATATATTGTATTCGATCGACGGGGGGCTCTACATGGGAGGCATGTGCTTCCTGAGCGCCGAGACCATCCTGCCAGGAATCGTGAAGGAGCTTGGCGGGGCGAACTGGCTGATTTCGCTGATGCCGGTGATGATGGGACTCGGATGGTTCCTGCCACCGCTTTTCACCGCGCATATCGTCGAACGGCTCCACAAGGTCAAGAGATATACACTGATCGTCGGGCTTTTCCAGAGGGCTCCGTATCTGCTTGCAGGACTGCTCCTCCTGTTCTACAAGGATATCTCAACGACTTCAGCGCTCTTCATAGTTGCCCTTGCACCTCTCCTTTCCGGATTTTTCGGAGGAATTGGCGCGACGAGTTTCTGGGAACTGACGTCAAGGATAATCCCGAGGGACAGGATGGCTTCCGTAAACAGCCTCAGATTGATAATGACCGTCCTTCTTGGAATCGCGGCGGGATTCGCAGTCAAGGACATCCTGTCCGCACATCCCGGCAATGCCGGTTATGGCATACTCCATCTTATAGCCTTCGCCTTCATTTCATTATCATGGGTTGCGATCGCAATGGTGGACGAAGTGCACCTTCCTGAAAAAAAGCCAGGCAGCAAGACGGTTGACCTGATTGACAACCTGTCATCCGTTCCGGACATAATAAGGAATGATTCAAGATTCAGGAACCTTATGATCTCAACATTCTTTGGATTTGGATATTATGTCACCATCCCCTTTCTGGCGATCCACGCCATGAACGTGCTGAACAAGGACCTGAGCTTTGCCGGTGTTCTCCTGACAGCGCAGATGCTTGGAGGGATCACTGGGAACATTGCAGCAGGTTTCGTAGGTGACTATTATGGATGCAGGAGGATCCTCATCATATCCAGGAGCATGTCGATAATCCTGTTCTCCCTTCTGCCTTTCACGAGAACTCAATGGCATTTCCTGATACTATTTTTCATCTTCGGAGCTGCTTTCTTCATGGACAGGGTTGCAAACATGGCCTATCCGATGCAGATATCCCCCGACGACAGGCGTCCGACATATGTTTCCCTGATCACGGTGATCATGTTTCCGGCGGCGCTGAGCGCATCTCTGTTGAGCAGTTTTGCAAAGTCAATTTTCCATGGGATTCTTCCATCCGCATGCATTACGGTGGTGGCAATGATTATTTCGCTGGTCTTCGTCCTGAAAATCCGGGAGGACAAGGCGTAAATATTCACCGAGGCGCGCCTCGATGAATATTTACTACGGCACTTTCATGAACCAGGTGGCGCTGAGTATGAAGCCTGCGAGGATCAGGATCAGCGCAGTAATTATAAGAGGCTGGGCAAGCTCCCTGTAGTCGACGAAGCGCGGCTGTTCGACGCTGGTCTTTTCCAGCTTGTCGATTTCATCCATGGTTTTCTTGAGCCCTTCCTCGTCCGCAGCCGTGAAATATCTGCCGCCTGTGGTGTCGGCGATATCCTTCAGCAGCTTTTCATCGAACTCGTCCTGCAGCGGGATCAGCTGTTTTCCGAAAAAGCCGTCCTGAACCACGTATGATCTCCGGCTGCCGATTCCGATGGTGTAGATCGTGATGTCGAATGTCTTTGCGAGTTTCGCGGCCTGGATCGGGGTTATCTGGGCATTGACGTTGTTCCTGCCGTCGGTGAACAGTACCGCCACCCTTCTTTTTGACTCGCAGTTCCTGAGCCTGTTGACTGCGCTTGAAATGGGGCTTGCTATTCCCGTCTGTTCCCCCAGCGAGCCGGCATCGAGACGTTCGAGGTGTGCAAAGAGCCAGCCATGGTCGAGGGTGGGGGGGCATGCCGCAAAGGGAAGTGTGGAGAACGCTACAAGCCCGAGTCTGTCGTTAGGCCTGTTCTCGATGAACTTTTTGATCTCCTCCTTGGCAATGGCGATCCTGTTCTTGATTTTTCCGGCGTTGATGGCGTTCGCCACTTCCTTTCCGGTGGTGTATTTCTCCGGAATGTCGTAGGCCGCCATGCTTGGCGAAACATCAAGGATGAGCATTATGTCTATTCCTTCCGCCCTCTGCATGAGCTCCTCGATGCCCCTCTGTGGGCGTGCGGCGGCGACGATGAGGATTGCTGTGGCTGCAGAATAGAGGAGCAACGGAAGATTGGAGAACAATGATGCCCTGCCTGCGCCAGCCACGGATGAGAACGGCTTGATCGAGGAGATGATCACCGTGGGCTTCCTGCGTTTGAACGCATATATGATCAGCCCCGCCAGCGGGATGATCAGAAGAAGAAGCCATGGATATGCGAATGTCATAATATAAAAGCTCCAAAGGTGAAAAGGCACATAGGCACAAAGTTTTTATTTTTAACTTCGAACATCGAACCTCCAACTTCCAACATCGAATCTATTGTTGTTTGCTGTTATCAACTTTTGATTGTCCGCTGACGACCGACGACTGACGTCCATCGGCTGTTTCTGCAGGACGTGTCGTCTTTACGAGCGCTTCAGCTTTTGAGATGGCGTTTTCAATCACCAGTTCGTCTGCGGGCAGGTTTGCGAATTTCACAAGGTCCGCGGCGGTCAGGAAATCCTTCAGGAAATCCCTGTCCTCGCTTTTAAGCGGGCTTCTGTCGCGTTTCAAGTCCTCCATGAATTCCACGGTTGTCTGTGTCGGCGCATGCAGGGAGAACCGTTTTTCCAGATAGTTCCTGATGATGTCGGTCAGCTTCACTATGCATATGTCCGGAGTCAGCCTGTGCTCCTTCAATTCCCTGCGGAGCTTTCCAAATTCCATGAGGGCGATGTCCCATGCGGGAATTACTGTCTTGTTGATATTTTTCTTTTTTCTGCGGAGCCAGATAAAAAGGAAAACAATGGCGAGCATGGCGATGACGGATAACAGGATGATGAGTTTACCTGAAAGAACTTTCTTCGTAATGCTGCCCGCGACGGCGAGCTCGGGCGAAGTGCCGGTCTCAAGAGCTGCGGATTCGAATGACGGTATTTTTGAAGCCAGCGACCTCTGCTTGTCGGATGGACGCGGATTGTTTAGTTCAACTACAACCGTGCCTTCATCGATATTGCCGTTCTGGTACGGCTGGATCTTGTCAGACACATTCCATTTCCATGAACCCCATCCGATGCCGGCATATTTTATTTCCGGATTCCCGGCGGTCTGCGAACCTTTTCCAGGCGTGACATCAGCCTTGACAGGCCACCTGTGCCATGGACATTCGATTATCCCGTCCACGGATATTGTGCTGCCAAGCTTGATGTCCTTGGAGGGGGTTAAGGTGAAGACAGGATTCTTTATCTCAACGCCGGCGTTTTTGACCTGATTATATTTCAGGACGGACAGTGTGAACATCGCAATTGCCGCGAATCCCGCAACCGCAAGTACTATCAAGATGTATTTTTTTATTTTGTTGTTCATATTGTTATAATTTTATCGCAGATAGAATTATCTGCCGAACTGCTCCCTCTGCCTGAAGAATTTCACCAGGGGCTTTACAAAGTCCTCTCCGCATTTTATGTCTATCAGATCCACTTTAGCCCGTTTGCATGCTGTCTCATTCCTGCCATGGATGTCCTTGGCCTGTCTCGAATATTTCTCTGCGAATGCGCTGCCTCCTATGAACAGGTCGAAGGTCTTTCCGTTCTCTGAATCCTCTATTGAAACACTCGCGGTTCCTGGCCACTTGACTTCAACCGGATCAAGAATCCTCACTCCTATGAGGTCATGGCGCTTGTTCGCTATAGTCAGGCGCTTTGAGAAATCCTTGTCGTCCAGGAAATCGCTTATCAGGAAAATAACGGCACGCTTTCGGAGCATCTTCATCATCCTGTTCAGTGCGGCGGCGATGTCCGTCCCCTTGGAGGCAGGCTTCCTGGCGAGAAGTTCCCTGATGAGCCTGAGGCCATGGGTTTTTCCTGCGCGCGGCGGAAGATAGAGCTCGGTCTTGTCGGTGAAGATCATAAGGCCGACCTTGTCGTTGTTGCGTATCGCGCTGAACGCAAGGAGCGATGCGATCTCGATGGCGCGTTCGTTCTTCGTCTTGTCCTTGCTGCCGAACGCCGTCGAGGCGGATGCATCGATGGCCAGCATGACCGTGAGTTCGCGTTCCTCCACATATTTCTTGATGAACGGGGAGCCCATCCTGGCGGTGACGTTCCAGTCGATGTCACGTACGTCGTCCTCAGGAGTATATTCGCGTACTTCCTCGAATTCGATCCCGCGGCCCTTGAACACGCTGTGATAGGCGCCTGCGGTGATGTCGTCGACTATCCGCCGAGTCTTTATCTCGATCCTCCGCACCTGGGCTATTATTTCTTTTGCGTTCATATATGAAATTTACTCCGTAAATTTTATGGAGTCCTGAGTTCGTCAAGGATCCTGCGTACGATCTCGTTTGACGTCAGCTGTTCGGCCTCGGCCTCGTATGAGAGTATGATCCTGTGCCTGAGGATGTCGGCTGTCACGTTCTTCACGTCCTGCGGTACCACGTAGGCGCGCCCTTCCATGAAGGCGGTGGCCTTTGCCGCCACTGTCATCATTATGGCGGCGCGCGGTGATGCGCCATACTGTATGTAGCTGTCGAGGTAGTCCAGCTTCGCCTCCGCCTGGCGCTGCGAAAGCTCCTTGCGTTTGCCGGGGCGTGTCGCAATTACGATGTCGAGAATGTATTCGACGATCTTTTCATCGATGTAGATCTTGTCGACCCATTCCCTGGCGTTCTTTATTTCGTCGAGAGTAGCAGTTGCCAGGGCGTTGAGCACGAGTTCAGTATGGGCCATCCTGTTCACTATCTCCCTCTCTTCGGTCCTGGAAGGATATTCAAGTTCGAGCTTGAACATGAACCGGTCGACCTGTGCTTCCGGAAGTGAGTAGGTTCCCTCATGCTCGATCGGGTTCTGTGTCGCCATCACCAGGAACGGCCGAGGCATTTCGTGTTTCTTACCTGCGATCGTCACCTGTTTCTCCTGCATGCATTCGAGCAGGGCGCTCTGCACCTTCGCCGGGGCGCGGTTGATTTCATCGGCAAGGACTATGTTCGCGAACACAGGGCCGATCTTCACGCTGAAAGTATGGTCATGCTGGTTATAGATGTTTGTGCCGACGACGTCCGCAGGAAGCAGGTCGGGTGTGAACTGTATCCTTGAATATGTGCCGTTCAGCGTCTGCGCCAGGGTTTTTACAGCCAGCGTCTTTGCGAGGCCGGGAAGTCCTTCTATCAGTATATGGCCGTCGGCTATCAGCGCCAGGATAAGGCTGTTGACCAGCTTTTCCTGCCCGACGATGATCCTTCCAATTTCCGTCTTGACAGGCTGTATGAAGTGGGAGGCTTCGCGTATCTTGCCCTGGAGCTCCTGCAGTTCGTTCTGGTTCATTGTGTATCTCCTTATATTTTAATTTCCATAAAGAACTTAAAAACAGAGTGACCGGATCATCCATTTTGAAGGGGGTCAAAATGAACGTCTTTCAACGGTGGTGTCATGATAACCCGGTCACTCTACAACATATAGACAGCTTCAAGTGAAAAAAGTTCGACGGGATTGAAGGAACCTTCGAAAATGAGTTTGTTTCAGTCGTAAAATATTGCAGCCGCCTGGAAGACCGGGCCTTCCTTGCATGTCCTGGCGAAGCGCCAGCCGTCGGGTTTGGTATCGTCCTTCACCTTCACGACGCAGGCATAGCACGCGCCGACTCCGCAGCACATGAGATGGTCGAGGCTGAGTTCTCCGGAGAGGGAGTTCTTCAGCAGGAGCCTGCCCACCGCCATCAGCATCCCGTGGGGGCCGCATCCGTAGAAACTTAAATCCTTGGATGGTGGATTTTTCATGATATCCCCGAGCAGTTTTGTGACAAGCCCTTTCTCGCCGGCCGAACCGTCCTCTGTCGCGACCAGCACTTCAAATCCTGTCTTCTTGAACTCATCGATCATTATAAGGTCCGACGAAGTCCTGGCGCCGATCAGGATCTTGCCCTTTGTCGGCGATTGCATTGCGAGCATGTATGTGGCGGCGCAGCCGTAGCCTCCTGCGACAATTACAGGAACGTGGATCTTTGCAGGTACGGTGAAAGGTTTGCCCTGCGGTCCCATGAGGCTGCATTCGGTTCCATTGACGAGCTTGGACAGGACTTCAGTTCCCTCTCCGATGACTTTGTAGATCACCGTCAGTTCTCCATTGGCGGTCGCATTGCAGATGCTGAACGGCCTTCGGAGTATCCTGTCGCGCAGGTTCGCGATCTGCACATGTACGAACTGGCCGGGTTTCACCTTCGGGGATATTTTCGGAGCTGAAAAGACGATCCTGTAGTAGGAACCGCCTATGCATTCGTTCTTGAGTATCTTGCAGTTTTCCAACATTTTAAACCTTCTATAATGTTTTAAATCCGAAATTCGAAGCTCGAAATCCGAAACAAGCTCGAAATAATGAAAATCTTAAATTTTCAAATAATGTTTGAAACATTTGAAATCCGTTTGATTTCCCTTTTGTTTTGAATTTCGATATTAGGATTTCGAATATTATTGGCAGGCAGAACCTGCCTTAAAACTTCTCCCAGTGCAGCACTTCCCCGAGCGGCCGCTTTGTGCAATTCTGACCAAGATCCTCTGCATGGCCTATTGGGATGAAGCTCACGAGTTTGTATCCTTCAGGCGCCCCAAGGATTTTGGCGACTTTCCCGGCATAGGGCTTCTTGTCGCCGGCAACCCAGCATGTGCCGAGTCCGAGGGCCCTTGCGGCGAGCATGATGTTCTCGGTCGCCGCCGAACCGTCTTCTATATAGTACTTTGTGTCCTTGCACAGGACGCAGATGCATACGGGGGCGTCGGCTATGAATTTTCCGTATTCCGTGATTTCAGCGAGGGTCTTTCTCATCTTGGCATCGGTGACGACCACGAACTCCCACGGCTGCTCATTGCGTGCCGTAGCCGCAAGCCTGCCGCAGTCGACTATGGTTTCAATGTCCTTCCTCGACACGGCTTTCCTGGTGTATTTCCTGATGCTCCTGCGCTTCTGAAGAACTTCTATCGCGTCCATTTCCCCATCTCCTTCTGATTTTCATTTATATTAGCCGAGAGGCGTTAGTTTTCAATAGGATTTTTAAAGTTGCATGGGGCTTTCAAACCTCGAAATCCATGATGATCGGAAGATGATCCGAGAACTTCACTTTCGGGACTTCGAAGTTCTTGACCTTGACATGCTTTGAACAGAGTATGAAGTCGATCTGCTTCTTCGGTTTCCAGGACGGGAATGTCGGGAGAGCTTCAGCGTTGGGGTTGAAGAGCCCAAGCTCCTCCTGGAACTCCTTGATCTCATGCGAACCGGAAAAAGTGTTGAAGTCCCCTGCGATTATGACGGGTGTCCTGCCCCTTGCGAGTTTCGCAAGATGCGAGAGCTGCACCTTCCTCACTCTTTTCTGGATCGAAAGATGCACCAGGAAGAATCTCATGCCGTCGATGTCCACTTCGATTATAAGTCGCTTGAATCCTGCGGGAAAATAGTGGAAGTTGCCTTTGGGGAGTTTCTTCTTCGTGAGCACCGCGTTTGCCTGTTTCCTGATTATCGGCAGCGCTCTTGCGAGAATGCCGTGCTTGTACTTGACCGAACTCTGGTGATGGTGCTTGAGATGGGCGGCAATGAGTTCGACCTGGTTGGTGAAATTTGTCCGGTATGAACCGGTGTCGATCTCGATCAGCCCGAGAACGTCAGGATCCTTCTCCTGTATGAAGTCCATTATCTTGTCGAAATGCGTGCGGGGCGTACGTACATACCTGGTGGCCGTGCTGATGTTGTGATAGTATGATTTAGGAGCGCCTGTTCCGTAGGCTATATTGTAGACGAGAATCCTCATTCCGGCATGGTTCCTTAAATCGAACAAATCTATTGCGGCGAAATTTAAAAAAAAGAATATTGATGTATACTTTATTTCCTTTCTATGAAATGAACAAGTTTTTAAGGAAATATAATCATGGCAAATATAATTGACGGCAAGAAGATCGCCGAACAGGTCCACGCGGAGACGGCGCTGGAAGTCGCCTCTCTCGCCAGGAACCATAATATCCAGCCGGGGCTCGCGGTCGTCCTGGTAGGCGAGGATCCCGCGTCTGCGGTATATGTCAACATGAAGTCGAAGAAATCGCTTGAGCTTGGAATCTATTCCGACAAGCGCGTTCTGGACAAGAATTCCACGCAGGATCAGGTGCTTGCCGTCGTACATGAGCTCAACAACGATCCCAGGATACACGGCATCCTTGTACAGTCTCCTCCGCCTCCGCAGATCGATGAGACCGCGATAGTGATGGCGATCAGGCCTGAGAAGGATGTCGACTGCTTCCATCCGGTGAACGTAGGCAAGATGCTCAACGGGGAAACCGACGGCTTCTATCCCTGCACCCCGCACGGAATAATGGTGCTGCTCGAGAAAAGCGGAATAGACCCCGCAGGCAAGCATGCCGTCATAATCGGACGCTCGAACATTGTCGGCAAACCAATGATGGCGTTGCTCGTCCAGAAGGCCAAGGGCGCGAACGCAACTGTCACGGTCTGCCATTCCAGGACGCCGAACATTGCGGAATATACCCGGCAGGCGGACATTCTCATCGCAGCCATCGGCAAACCTGAATTCGTCACCGCCGACATGGTGAAGCAAGGAGCCGTCGTGATCGATGTCGGAATAAACAGGGTTGCAGACAAGAATGCTCCGAAGGGTCACAAGCTCGTAGGCGATGTGAAATATGCCGAGGTTGCCGAGAAGGCCTCATGGATCACTCCGGTCCCCGGAGGCGTTGGCCCGATGACCATAGCCATGCTCATGCACAATGCCGTGAAGGCATGCAAGATGCAAAATGGCCTATGAAGGCCACTTTGCATGATCTTGAAAAGAACATTGGAGTCGTTCCCGCTGCCCAAATTCATTCCATCGCCAATTCTGTCCGGGAAACTTCTGCCCCAAGAAAATCTCGCCATGCTTGAAAAGCAGGAATTATCAGTTTTAGTAATGTCCGCTTTTATAGAAAACAAAGCGCATCCTGAAAATGTGAAATTTTAAACCTAGGAAAGATAAAAACATGACAATAACGGAAAAAATCTTAGCGAAGGCTTCCGGGAAGAAGGACGCCGACCCGGGGGACAATATCTGGGTCAGCGCCGACATCCTGATGACACATGACGTCTGCGGACCAGGGACCATCGGCGTGTTCAAACGCGAATTCGGCGAGGATGCAAAGGTATGGGACCGTGAGAAGGTCGTAATCATACCGGACCATTATATTTTTACAGCCGATGAGATGTGCCACAGGAATGTCGACACGCTCAGGAAATTCGTGAAGGAGCAGGGGATCAAATACTTCTATGATCCCGGCACGCCGTCTTATTCCGGCGTGTGCCATGTGACTCTTCCGGAAAAGGGGCATTGCCGCCCTGGCGAAGTCCTTTTCGGTACCGACTCGCACACATGCACGCATGGCGCGCTCGGTGAGTTCGCCACAGGCATCGGCAACACAGACGCCGGTTTCGTGATGGGGACAGGGAAGCTTCTCATAAAAGTGCCTGCGAGCATGAAATTCATAATCGACGGCGAACTTCCTGCGGGAGTCACGGCGAAAGACATCATCCTCAGGATAATCGGCGACATCGGTGTCGACGGCGCGACATACTGCGCAATGGAATTCGCCGGTTCTACCATCGAGTCCCTCAGTGTCGAGGAACGCATGACGATCTGCAACATGGCCATCGAGGCCGGCGGCAAGAACGGAATCATCGCCCCCGACGAGAAGACTATCGCATATGTGAAGTCAAAGACGAAGAAGCCGTTCGAGTGTTTCAAGAGCGACAAGGATGCAAAATATCTTTCTGTCAAGCAATATGACGCATCGAAGTTCGTGCCTGTAGTGGCCATGCCGTTCTCGCCCGACAACGTGAAGAACGCCGCAGACATGAAGGACTTCAAGATCGACCGCGTATACATCGGAAGCTGCACGGGCGGAAAGATCGAGGACTTCAAGATGGCCGCGGCTGTGCTTGCCGGTAGGAAAGTGAAGGTGAAGACTTTCATCGTCCCGGCTACGGTCGAGGTTGAAAAGGCTATTTCCACCGAGAAGATCGGCGGTAAGACCCTTGTGCAGATCTTTGAAGAGGCAGGCTGTGATAAACCTGCACCGCCGTCATGCGCGGCTTGTCTCGGCGGACCTGTCGATACTTTCGGGCGCTGCAACAACGACGAGATCTGCGTCAGCACCACGAACCGCAACTTCCCCGGAAGAATGGGTTCGAAAGGCTCGCAGACGATCCTTGCTTCGGCAATGACCGCGGCGGCTTCTGCCGTCAGGGGCAAAATCACAGACCCAAGAGATGTGTAACAGTATAAGGATTCTAAATAAAACAGTTCAGTCGCATGACAACAATTCTGATAAATTGTGTTTCCGGTTCTTCAAGCTGAAGACCGACGACCGAAGACTGACGACTATTCAAAAAGGAGAAGGAAATGTCTCATCATATGATAAAAGGCAAAGTGTTTGTCGTGGGCGACAATATCGACACTGACCAGATAATACCTGCGCAGTACCTCAATCTTGTCCCGACAAATCCCGAGGAATACAAGAAGCTTGGAAGCTATGCTCTGTGCGGGCTTCCTGACAAGCACAAGGCCAGGTTTGTCAAGGACGGTGAATTCAAGACGGAATATCCGATAATCATCGGCGGCAAGAATTTCGGCTGCGGATCCAGCAGGGAACATGCGCCGGTCGCCCTTGGCGCCGCCGGTACGAAGGCTGTGATCGCGAATTCATTCGCGCGTATTTTCTTCCGCAACTGCATAGCGACCGGCGAGGTCTATCCGGTGGAGATCACGAAGGAAGACCTCAACAAGGAGCTCAAGACAGGCGACGAGGTTGAGATCTCGCTTGAAAGGAACGAGTTGAAGGTAATCAAGACTGGAAAAGTCCACAAGCTCAAGGATATTGGAGATGTAAAGGAAGTAATTGAATCTGGCGGTATTTTCAGCTATGCCAGGAAAAAGGGAATGATCAAATAATAAATATTTCCAGGCGGAAATATTTATAACTGTAAAGAGAGAATTAAAGATGAAGAAGATTCTAGTTTCGATACTTGTTATTTTTGGAATTATCGCTGCCGTTTCCGCCGGCGACCAGGACAAGAAGGAGGAAGCTGTAAATACGCTGAAAGGGATAAAGCTTTCCGCCACCGAAGACGAAGTTGTTAAATTCATTGCCGCTTTTCCTGAATTCATAAAGGAGAACAAGGAGCTGAATCCAGCTGACCCTGAGACTGTCACATCCGCCATGTCGATAGCTGCGGAAAACCAGGAGAAATGGGAGAAGTTCGCAAAGGAAAAAGGATTTTCCAGCTATGATAATTTCCTGAAGGTCACGACTGCTGTCAGCACTGTATATGCATACCAGCTCCTCCAGAAGAATTCAGATGATCTTGAGAAGAAGATAGGTTCGCTTCCTGCCGTGGCGCAGGGAATGGCAAAGAAGCAGCTCAAGCCCCTGAAGGAACAGATAAGCAAGTATAAGGAGCTTGTAACTCCTGAGACGATTGCCGTGGTCGACGCCCACAGCGATGAGCTTAAAGCTGTATTCGCCCCTGTCGCCAAGCTCAGGCCCAGGAAGAAATGATCTCCTTCCGGATCATCTCCGAACAGGATATTCCTGTCGTGCAGCACCTCGCCGATGAGATATGGAGGAAAACTTTTCCAGGCATAATCAGCGACGAGCAGATCGCCTTCATGCTGGGTAAGATGTATGGAACCGAGACAATAAAGGCGGAAATGAAGGACGGGTTCACATGGAAGCTGATCGAGGATGATGGAACGCCGGTCGGATATTATTCATTCTCGATGATCAATCCCCGGCAGTGCAAGCTCCACAAGATCTACATCAGGCATGAATTCCATGGACGGCGTGTGGGAAGGACCGCGATAGAAGACGTCGCCGCATACGCAAGAGCTCAGAAGGCCTCCGAGCTGATCCTCTTTGTCAACAGGGGCAATACCGGAGCCTTGAACGCCTACGTGGCCTGGGGCTTCAAGATCCTCGGGGAAGTCGACACTGATTTTGGAAACGGCTTCATGCTCAATGACTACAGGATGGGCTTGAAGCTGTGAGTATGCATTATTGGTAATGTGATCTGGGATAATTGATTAAGGTAGGGCGATTATCTTTTCGAGCAGGCTCTAAATAACGGACGGTTCGGAGAACCATCCCTACCTTAAATTCGCCAATCATGTAATGCCCTACGGCCGTTCGATTTCCACGGCTACACTTCTCGCATAGCGTAGGGCTCCGGGCTTGTCGACCGTCACCTTGGCCTTTACCACCCCTGGGGTTGCAAGGCAGAGTTCTGCGACTGATTCAGCAGCCTTTTCAATCAGGAAGTATTCCGAATTGACCATCAGGCCTATGATTCTTTTCTTCAATGTCTTATAGTCGACAGTGTCATCGAGCTTGTCGCTTTTCCCGGCCTTGCGAAGTTCGCAGGAGATCTCAATGTTTAGGATGACATCCTGCTTCTCTTTGCGCTCCCATTCGAAAGTCCCGATTATGGTCGGTATTTTCAAGTCCCTGATGATTATCCTGTCCATCATGCCCTCCATAGTTTTAAGTGTTAAGTTTTAGGTTTTAATCTAAAAACTCCGAACTCTAGAACTTTCGAACTCCCGCGCTTCCGTCATTCGCTTCTTTCCTTATTTCATCCAGATTTATTCCAGTCACCTTCAGGATCGGATTAAATGCGGAGGGCTTGTATTCGGTGCGTTTCCCGGAAAGGATGTCTGCAAGCGCCTCTCCCTGTTCCTTTGCCGCCGCCCAGAGTCCGAATGTCTTGCCGTTGAACTGAGCGCAGTCTCCGATCGCATAGACATCCTTCCCAGATGTCTCGAACTTGTCGTTGACGATGATCCCGAACTCGGTTTTCAGACCGGAATATTCGGCGAGGTTTATCTCGGTCTTGATGCCTGCGGAAACTACAATGAAATCAGTATTGATCTCGTCGTTCCTGTTTGTCCTGATGACAAGTCCGTTGCCGCTGGAAATTATCTCAGTGGTTATCCTGTCGAGGAGGAATGAGAAATCCGTTTTTTTGAGTTTTCCCAGCAGGATCGCAGCTTCAACCTGGTTCAGCTGTTTCGGGAGAAGTCTCGGAAAAAATTCTATCACGTCAACTTTGAGGCCCTTGCCATTCAACGCCTGGGCGAGTTCAATACCGAGGAGTCCGCCTCCGAGTACGACAGCCTTCTGCGACGTCCGCATTTTCTCCATGATCTTCCTGGCGTCGGAAATTGTCCTCAGGACATATACGCCGTCATTGCTTATGCCTTTGATCGTATTCGGTCTGAACGCCTTCGCGCCGGTCGCGATGAGAAGCTTGTCGTAATGGAAAATCTGGCCTGATGATGAAACAATGTTCTTGTCCTTTGGATTGATTGATGCGACTTCAGTGCCCAGATGGTTTTCCATGCCAAATTTTTCATAATCTTCGGAAGAAGAGAGGAACAGCTTCTTCTCCTCGACTTTTCCGGCGATGAGGTCAGGAAGGCGGATCTTCGTGTAGAAGGGCAGGGGTTCCCTGTCGAACATGGTTATCGAGCAGTCAGGAATGTTGGTCCTTAACTTCTTCGCCGCGTAGAATCCCGCGGGCCCGTTTCCAATGATGATGAATTTTTCAGCTTGCATATGCCTATATAATACAAACCCTATGTTTGTTTTACAAATACCGCATGGCGGATGGGTACTTGAGCTGAAAAAATTATTTTCCAAGGGATTCCGCTACAAAATGGATATTACTACGGTGGCGTCGGAAATTTTCCTTCGGAGGAACATGAGGAAGATTATGAAGTTCGCCGCCGGTATTGTTCTCAGGAGAATTGACATTTAAAACCTATTATGGAAACATGCCTTGCGGAACTTGTTATCAAGATCACGGTCGCGGCAAGCGCGACCCTCCATATCACGGTCGCGGCAAGCGCGACCCTCCATATCACGGTCGCGGCAAGCGCGACCCTCCATTCTTGCGCTCGTTCCGAGCGTGGAGGGCTCTGCTTGCCAGAGCCAATAAAGGATATGATAAATGTAGAGTTGTCCGTGCACCATAGGCGCATAAATCGCGGACAAGAGAATATGGAGGGTCGCGCTTGCCGCGACCGGGATTAGGATTCTTCGCCGAGACCCAGCCATACGGCGGGGCGGGCGGCGAACACACTACATAAAGAAAGTTGCCGGCAAGATGCCGGCGTTCCCATTTTGTAATTCACCATGTGAACTTAGAGCGGTATTCTTCGGCGAGGGTCTTCTTTATCTCTTTCAGCTTGTCTTTCTTTGAGAAGTCGAAGGTTGCGTAGTCAAACGGGTTCATGTTCTCGTCGGTGATGTATCGGATGCCTGTCTTGAAGTCAGCCGATGAAATGTCAAGGTCGCTGCGGTAGACATAAGGATCGCTGATGCCGGCAACGCCCATGAAGGTGTGGACGATATTGTCATGTGATACCGGCTGGGATTTTCTTTCACGCAGTTTCTCGGCGAGCTGTCCGTGGCTCTCGATGAAGGCGTCGTTCATGTAGACGATGAAAGGAACCCGCAGTTCATATTGCGTGAGTGCCCTGGTGCCGTGTCCGTAGTTGTTGTCGTTCATGTCGTTCAGGTTCTCCCCGTGGTCTGAGACGTACAGCATGAATGCCGGTTTCTGGTTCAGGAGAAGCTGGCTGGCGATGCTCTGTATGACATGGTCGGAATATCGGATGCTGTCATCGTAGGTGTCGACCAGATGTTTGCCGCTGCGGAAATGACTGAAGGACTTCGGGTATTGTGCGGCATATTCGATATGGCTTCCCATGAGGTGCAGGATGATGAGCTTGCGTCCGGGGGTTTTGCGGATGTAGTCGGATATGACGGGGATGGTCTCCTCGTCGAAGGCTTTTTTAGTGAGGGTGGTGAGATAGATGGTCTTGGAGGCGTCGTCGAGAAAGGTTGAGAGCATGTTCCTTAATGCATATTTCGGGCGGGTGGTGATGTAGAGGGTGTTGAATCCGCTGCCATTGAAGATCTTCGACATGCCGGGCCTGGTGTGGACGGAATTCAGTTCCTCCGGTACGGTCAGGGGCGAATAGATGGACATGGCGGACGCCTTTGTGAACGCGGCGGTGGAGATCCCATCGGAGTAGAGCACGACATTTCCGGGGTGTGCCTTCAGCATTTCGTCGAGTTCCGGGGAGGTTTTACGCGGGTAACCGTAGGCGGACAGGGAAGTACTTCTTGCGGCCTCGCCGATTACCAGCATGAATGTTTCATCTGCCGGGTTTCTGGGGAGATAATCGTCCGGGCACTTGTAGGGATTTTTAATATAGTCGTCAATGGAGATGTTCTCGTCGATGTACATGAAATTATTGTAGAACAGGCAGATCGGATAGGTCTGGCGTATGTGCCAGTGTGTCATTGCAAAAAGGATGGTTGATACGAGAAGGAAGGGTAGAAGGTATTTCCGGCGGATGAAAGTCTGCTTGTGGAGCAGGGGGATGGGCTTTTCTCCGACTACCAGCCAGAGCAGGAACGCCAGCGCTGAAAGGCCGCCGATGATGAGTGGGATGCTGTATGGCGAGGACAGGAAGCCCAGCATTTCGCGGTGGTTTGTCTCATACATTGCGGTGAGGGTCTGATAACCGAGTGGCTTGCCGATCGCGAGCTGGTAGGCCAGGCCGGAAATTCCAATGATGATGAAAGGCGTGAGCCATTTCCTTTTGACCTTGAAAAGCATCAGGAGGCCGAAGCACATGCAGAAGAAGGCGACGAAAGTGAAGAGACACGGGTACGTGAAGTAGTGGATGAAGCGTCCGAGCCCCGGTAGGAAGATGCAGAGCGTGGCGAGTGCGTATTTCGCAATTTCCCAGCGTTTGAACTCGTTCTTCCTATTCAGGTAGAGGCGTATCTTGAACCATAGGGACATCTGGTGATGGTTTGGTTCGATATGCATCTTCTACCTTGATGTCCCCTTCATTATTTTCTCTAGTTCCCTGCCTGAACGCAGGCCAGGATTGAGTCCTAAGGCCTTCTTGAGGAGTTTTTCGGCTTCGGCACGTCTGTCCTGTGCGAATTCCGAAGCCGCGAGATTGACTATTAATTCTGGGTTCGACGGTTCGATTCGGAGGGCGTGAGAGAAGTATTTTCCAGCATCTCCGTAGTTCCCTTCGACCATTTTGACCACACCCAGATTGTTGAGGGCCTTCCTGTGCGACGGATCAATCTCGAGGCATTTCCAGTAGTGGCGTTCCGAGAGTATTTCATTTCCCTTGTATTTTGATATGAATACGGCGTAGTTGTAATGGAGGTCGGCTATCTTGTCATCCATTTGAAATGCCTTTTTAAAGCATTCGTTGGCCTTCGTGAAATTCCTGCGGGCTGAATAGAGGACTCCCAGGTTCATCAGGCCGTACGGATCGCTGCCGTCGCATTCGATGGCTTTCCGGTAGTATTCTTCAGCGGATGCGGGATTGTTCTTCTTTTCGGCGAGGAGGCCGAGGAGGTTGTAGGATCTGGACCAGTTTGCAAGCGAATATGAAGCCTTCAAGAGATGTTTTTCGGCGGATAGGAGGTCTCCTGATTTCATGTATGCCTCGCCTAGGAGCGTGTCAGCTTCGGCGTTTTCGCGGGCGAAGGAAATATCGGGCGATGGGAGGAGGACGATTGCAGCGGCGATTCCGGCGCAGGGCAGGAGGTGGTTGTGCAGGGATGAACGGTAATGTGATATTATATATTCTATGATGAATGCGGCGATTACGAAGATGCCTGGCAGCATGGCGATCCTATATCTTCCGCTGGTGACGAATATTGTCTGGACCAGCCAGAAGGAGAAGATCAAAATCAGGAAATGCCTGTAGCTGTATAGGAATGAGCTGTGTCTGATGTTCATGAAGATTCCCGTGAGTGCCAGGATCGCCACCAGGGCGAAAGTCCATTTGGAGAAATTCTGGATGGGGGTGAAATATTTCAGCGGAGCGGGGTCGGCTCCCGAAGTGAGTTCCCGGAAGTTCCATGTGAACAAGGCCTTCTGGACAATCAGATTTGCCCAGTAGAAGGTATCGTGCTTGATGAAGTATGAGCTTTCGCTCAGGAAAAACTGGTCTTTGGAAACGAAGGCCGCGGATGCGATCTTCTGCGCCTGCTGGTGGACCTTGTTCCATTCCGGTCCGGGCCTCAGGTAGCATGTGCCGTTGGCGTCGGGATTGTTGCCGAGGTAGAAGTTGAAACCGCTGTTTGCCTGTACAGGCGCCACCTTTCCGAGGACCTTGTAGTTGTAGAGCGCGACTGGCGCGACGACAAGAGAGGCCGCCAGGAGGAAACGGAAGGAGCTTTTGAGCTTGAACTTGAATTTTGTTTTCTGCAGGAACAGCAGATATGATGCTTCTCCTAGGACGAAGAGTCCTGACATCGGATGTGTGATTATTGCAAGGCCGCCTGCGACCCCTGCGATTGCAAACCATGTGGAGTGCCTGATTTCATCTCTTTCCCCGCGGTACAGCAAATAAATTGAAGTGCAGATGAGAGGCAGGAGCAGCGCTTCGCTTATATATTCGGCCTGGTAGTAGATCAGTGGAGGATATACCGCCCATATGGAGGCGAGGAGGAGGCTGTGTACTGTCCATTTACCGTCTATTATCCGCAGAGAGAAAAGCACTGGAATGACCGAGGCAAGCCCTATAATGAGCTGGAAGAGGCGCACGTTGAAATGGTTGAAGGCGAAGATCCAGTATTCAAGTGCGAGCGCATACGCGTAGAGCGGCGCGTGGATATGGACGTAGTTCCAGATGAGCTTTCCGGCGATTATCTGTTTCGCCCAGAGGTCGTATTCCTCGACGTCGGGTCCGACGGGATTGCAGAAGAGCGGGGATGCCGAGAACTGCATCAGGTATATGATGCGTATTCCGAACGCCGCTGCGACAAGTATCAGGATCCAGGATATTATCAAGTCTCTTCTTATCATTCCAAACCATATGTGAGTTGATTTTTTTTGATAATTAAACATCGAACTTTGAACATTCAACATCGGATTCCAAAATGCTTCTCTGATGAGATAGAAAACAAAACCGGTTGGAGGAATCCCGCGATATCAATGGCAATTTCCGGAAATGGTTTTTCCTTGCTCATGTAAAAACCATCGCCTCGACATAGGGATTCATGACCTTTTCAACGCGGCAAAGTCTTTCCTGGATGGTCAGTTCAGCCATTGTGAAACGCTTGCCCCTCCATCCTTCGCGCAGCGCCTCAAGCGCTATGTCCAAGCCGATTTTGTTTCGGAACTTGAAGCAGTCAGCTACTGTTCTCGCAGGAGAAGTTATTCTGACCTTTACACCGCTTATGGATATCTCGTCTATTCCTGACCCAAGGGTTTTAGGCGAATAGCGGAAGACTCGTACGGATAGCGTCTTCAACCGAGGAGGGCGCAATCTGCCCCTGGGCAAGGCGATCCACACCTCATGCGGCATCTGCGTTCCGATATGATGGTAGAACAGGGCCGAGGAAAGGCAAATGACCGCTTCCGGCTGCGCCTTGGCCACTAGCGCAAAGGAATCATGGAAATCCCAATCCTGATCCGCAGTCCTGTAAAGTCCGCGATCAAGCCGGATCATCTTTCCGGCACGAACTAGGCGTCTCAGTTTTTCAGGATGCAACCCGTGTTTGCGCAAGTCCTTTATGCTGACGATACCAAGCTCTTTAGCCAATTCTTCGACAGTCCGCATTTTGACAAAACCCTCTGTATTAAATGTCTTTACTTGTTGACATGTGAAGACAATTATACACATGTAACTGGATTTGTCAAGACCCGGAAATATGGAATTTATGTCGAAGGCAAGACAGGCGTTTACATCCTTAAGACATTCCTTGCCGACCTGGTTACGCATTGAATGTTTTTGTTTAACTCGATCTGATGATGACATTGTTTTCTCCAATTATCTTTTTATGGGATATTGACAAGTGTATATTATGGTAATATACTTGTACATGATTAAACCAAGGGACATGCTCAGGGAGTGTACCGGATTCCAGTGGGATGAAAGTAACGACACCAAAAATTGGGACAAGCACGATGTAACCTGCGGGGAATGTGAGCAGGTGTTCTTCAATCGTCCGCTGATAGTCAGACGGGATTCGGAGCATGCGGTTGCAGAACCCCGGTATTTTGCCCTTGGGATAACAGATTCTGATCGTCTTTTGTTCGTGGTATTTACAATACGTGGAGACTTGATACGCGTAATTTCCGCAAGAGACATGACAAAACGTGAACAGGAGATATATCTATCATGAAAAAGAAAATACCAAATTTCAAGAACGAGTCTGAAGAAAGGCGTTTCTGGCAGACTCACGATTCGGCTGATTACATGAACTGGAACAATGCCGAAACACCCTCTTTCCCCAAGTTGAAACCGTCCACACAGACGATTTCCCTCCGTCTTCCAGAGCCCCTTCTGGAGGATCTGAAACGCCTTGCGAACAAGCGTGATGTCCCATACCAGTCACTACTGAAGACCTTCCTTTCTGATCGCATTCAAGCCGAACTGCATCCAGCCAAGGGATAAATTTGCTGGGCAAATTTATAAAGGAGCGCTGGCGTCCTTGCCCCGCCGAATGGCTTTGGGTCGCCGGCAATTCATTATTCAACCGCAGCATAATTTTCCGAGAAAGTTTTAAACAGTTCCTCGATGGTGAAATAACTTTCATTATTATCATGGCTGTAATACTTCATGGATCGTTGTTGCATCTTTAAAGTTTACTCCCAATGCTTTAAAATGAGCTTTGCCGCAGTCCACCTTCTTGTTTTCACTTTCTCTACGTTTATCCCTATCCAGAGTCGATTTGGACTCACGCACAAGATAAAGTTTGTGAGTATCTTCTACGACAACAGCCCAATCCGGGTTATAATCACCCAATGGCGTTGCAATCTTAAACCAGCGAGGAAGTTTACAGAAGAACTTTACTCTTTCATCGCAATCGAGAAGCTTAGCAACTTCTTCTTCTTTGCCGCTTTCATAGGCTATGTAATCATAAGGTGTCCGTGTATCTTTGCTTTGAACCTTATAGAGGCGAGAAAGGTATTCTTCCACTTCCTGAATTTTAAACAAACGCATTTCGTAGTATTGTTCGGGAATTGGCTCATATTTGATTCCGTCAATAATGAGTTCATGCAAAGCACGGTTTACAAGTTTAGCAATTTCAGTCATGAAAGCCTGAGGATTGACTGAAAACTCTTTTAATCGCCCCGATTTTTTAAGTATTTCCACCAAGGTTCCACGGGTCAACTCGGTTTCCCTTTGCAGAAAAGCTAAGATGTCTGGAAGCGGCTGTTCATTGCTTGCGATATGGGTTCCAGTGCTGGTTATCAGCCCACCTTCAATCCCTGATTCCTTGATTTCCAAGCTCCGTTTGGTTATCTCTATCTGAACAGGTTTAATTTCCGCCATGTTCTGGATTTTATTAGAGGCAAGCTCAATCAACTTATCTGTCTTGAACTCCACAGAATACCGGGTTTTCTGGCTTATTTTATCCCATAATATTTTAAAATCTGCATTCAGTTCAATTCTTTTATTGTATGATACCTTTTGACGTTTTCGAGCATCTTTGACAAAATCGCGTGGCAGGAATTTCCGCATACGGTTTAAAACCACCTCTTCCAGCCCTTTGTATCCACGAGGTAGTGCCAGCTTAAAGCCAGGCGTGTCCGGCAGAAACTTATCAGTAAAATCGCCAAATTGGTCAATGAATCCTTGTTTGGCGATGCTATCCCAGATTTCCTTGGATTCTCCCTGAGTCAGGTAATCAGTACCTTTAGTATTGAGTAAGAGCGTGAAGGCTATTTGAGGGACACGTCCGAATTTAAAACCACCGTTTGGATCAATAGCGGCTTCAATATCGGACTGTAAGCCCTTGGCAAAATTCTCAAATGTTTCATTTGCTATAACGGTAAGCCGGTTAATCTGTTCGTCATAAATACGGTCTCCATCCTGATTGACCGGAAGACGCAGTCCACGTCCTATGGTCTGGCGACGTTCCCGGTCTGTGCCCATTTCACGCAGAGTACAAATCTGAAAGACATTGGGATTATCCCAACCCTCCTTTAATGCTGAGTGGCTGAAGATGAAACGCAAGGGTACATCGGCTGACAGAAGTCGTTCCTTGTCTTTCATTATGAGTTCGTAAGTCTCATCATCCTTTGCAGTACCTCCGGATGTGTCCAAAAATTCAACAATCTTCCCCTTTTTCTTATCTGAAGAAAAATAGCCGTCATGAACTTCCTCGGCACTATATGGTATAAGCCCTTTATACATGGGCTTAATGCTGGCTGCCGTGTAGGCTTTTTCAAACCATTCAGCAATTTTCCCTTTTTGAGGGTTTCCTTCATCATCGTAAGAACGATAATTCTTTACATGGTCGATAAAAAAGAGGGAGAGAACCTTTATGCCCTTGTCTCTCAGTTTTTTCTCCTTGGAAAAATGGACTTCCACTGTCTGTTCTATCTGACTTTTTATGCGTTCGTCTGTAATGCCACCCGATTCCTGTAAAACCTGAATAAGAAAACCGTTTTGGAACTCCACGTACTCATTACCAGGTTCTGCATTAATATTGGTCACAAGGTATCCTTCATAATTAGCATGATTGGTTTGGCTGGAAAGATCAGTTCCATGTTTGATTTTTATCTGCTTTTCTCTAGTTCCACTTGGCGTGTCCTCAAAAATAGTAACCTTTGCCTGAGGAGTCTTTGAATTTTTCGGATAGAAGATAGAGTCAAGTCTAACAAGGGACTGATTGTAATCCTGTTTGCTTTCGGCATCGACTACCTCAATCTGCTTTACCAAGTGGAGGTCATAGGCACGTATAGGATTGAGTTGGTAAAGAAGATTGTAAGGATTGATATGCGTAGCAGAATAACGCAAACAAAAAAGCGGGTTCAGGTTTCTAATTGCTTTCTGCGATTTCTCCGTATTGTCAACGCTTTGCGGTTCGTCAATGATTAAAATTGGATTGGTAGCCTGCACATATTCAATCGGACGGCGACCTGACATCTTGTCCTGTTCCTGATGGATGACATTCAGCTTTTTCTTTTGCTCATCGTTGAGGGTGGCATAATCCACATTTTCACCTGCATCTTTCTGGAAAGCCTGAATGTTGATGACCATGATCTGGACTTCATTATTCACCGCAAACTGGCGCACCCGGCTTAAATCCTTGGACTGATAAACAAAGGCATCAAAGGCAACATTGTTATACAAGCCCTTGAGATGGTCCCTCATAAGTTTTATAGAACTAGTTACACCTTCTCTGATGGCAACTGAAGGGACAACAATGATAAACTTATTGAAACCGTAGAGTTTGTTCAGTTCAAATATGGTACGGAGATAGACATAGGTTTTTCCCGTTCCTGTTTCCATTTCCACCGAAAAATTAGGAAAGGAATAGGAAATATCGGGTTCAACTAGAGTTCTAGATTTGGGAACAGTATTCCTGGATTGTATCTCATGCAGGTTTTTCAATATCTGCTCCGGAGAGAGCATCAAGTCGTTGCCGATACCCAATTCATTAAACATGCTTCCATCGGTATTGCCGAATGGAATCTGTAAGCCTGATGACTGTTGGGGCAAACCTTCAAATAGATCGGTAACGCTTTTTATAGCCTCAATCTGATAGTCGAGGCCAGAATCGAATTTCAGTTTCATTCTCTGGTCTCCTTATACCGTCTTGAAAACTATCTGACTGTGCTTTTCCTTCCGCATATTAGATGCGGCAAAGGTCTGTACGGCGTTTGCTTTTAGCTGGTCGTTGCCGTGGAAGGCGGAATCAAGGCAGATAAACTGTGTAAGATTGGCTTCGGCGGCTACGGCTTCGATGAGTTTCGTGGTAACTTCATCCTCAAGACAAAGCAGAAGTTTTCCTTCGGCAATGGAGAAGACTTTTTTACCCGCGATTGTCTTTGTTTCAATCTTTTCAGTTGGGGCAAATCCTGCCTTAAGTAGGATTTCATAGAGTAAATCTTCCGGTTTGGCTTCATGGCTGATATGGTCTATGTGCAAAGAAAGCTGTTCAGCTATTTTATCTGGCGATGTGGATGGAGCGAGCTTCTGCCAATGTTTGAAGTTGGACTTGTCGAGCTTGAGGACTTTAAATCCAAGATCTTGTTTTCCGGACTGTTCAAGACCGAGCTTGCCTTCCTGTTCTTCCTTGATTTTCTTGATTACCCGCCGGATTCGTTCCTTGCCGATGTCGGCGATGGTCTTGAAGCCCGCCTTGAAGGCTTCGGTGTCTTCAGCGCAGGGTTCAGGAAGCTGGACAAGAATAAACTTTCGGTTGCCTCCGTCCTTATTCAATTCAAGTACAGCATGGGCTGTAGTGGCAGAACCTGAAAAGAAGTCGAGGATGATGTCGGGAGAGTTATCCACAGATAAGCGTTGATTTACAGAGGTCGATACTTGAAGAATGCGGTTCAACAAGCGAACTGGTTTGGGAGTATCAAAATAGGATTTATCATCAAATAGTGTTCGAAGTTCCTTTGTTGCTTCTTGGTTATGACCAACATCAGAATATTTCCAAATTGTAGTTGGCGTTACTCCATCCTTCACTTCACTAATAAATCTTTTTATTGCTGGAATATTATGGCCATCTTCCCCAAACCAAATTCTATTATCTTTTAAAAGCTCAAAATATTTTTCTTCGGGAACTCTCCAACTAGTTCCACTTTTAGGATAGCATTCCCTTCCTGATGGTGTTGTTATTTTATACAAGCCTGTTCTTTGTTCATCTTTTCTCAACAGATTATCGGGTTTCCAATCTCCACGTGAATCATTATCTAAATTTCTATATAAACTGCGTTGATCTTCGCTTCTTTGCAAAGGAACTGGTCTCCATTTTTCTATGCTTTTCCCATATAGTACGATATGGTCATGGCTATCAGAAAACCATTTAGCATCATTCTGGGGTGCATATTTCTTTTCCCACACTATATTCGCAACAAAATTCTCCTCTCCGAATATCTCATCACACAGCTTCCGTAAATTACTCGCTTCGTTATCATCAATACTGATAAAAATCACCCCGTCATCACGTAATAGATTCCTTGCAAGATAAAGCCGAGGGTACATCATGTTCAGCCATTTGGTATGAAAGCGACCTTCATTTGCGGTGTTAGTGGAGAACTTCTTTCCTTCGCCATCAATCAGTCCTGCGTATTCGAGGTAAGTCTCCAAGCTTTCGGCGTAATTATCGGGATAGATGAACTCCTTGCCGGTATTATACGGCGGGTCAATGTAGATCATCTTAACCTTGCCGTAATAGCTTTTCTGCAAAAGCTTGAGTACTTCCAGATTATCGCCTTCAATAAAAAGGTTTTCGGTCGTGTCAAAATTGACCGATTCTTCACGGCAGGGCTTGAGAGTGGCAGAGCTTTGGGTTTGGATTAGGCGTAGAGCTTCTTTCTTGCCCGGCCAGTCCATGCCGTAGCGTTCACGGCGGGACTCGAAAAGGTCGGAGAAGCTACCCAATTCAGCTTTTAATTTTTCAAAGTCGATGGACTCTATCAGTTCACCTTTCTCATTCTTGCTCTCAGAAAAGACCGAGGGGCATAGCTGTTTTAATCGAGAACGATTTTCAGCGGATATGTCGAGGGATTTGCCATCTATTATTTTTGATTTTTCTTTCGCCATCTTCTCATCTCCTTTATTTCAATCGTATGGTGAATGTTTTTCTTCTAAATTGGATCTTTAGAAACGGTAGAAAGGGAAGCAAGTAAAACTAAATCTGACTTATGAAGTTTTAGGTCAACAATTGCGTTGAAAAGAGAGCGTGAGATCCGGTCAATACCCCTGCCTCCCTGGCGGGTCAATTCATAGGCAAAGTATTTTGCATGGTAGGCGGTGGACATTTTCCGGTCTGCTTTTGTTGCGAAATCCGCAGGCCTGAAAAAAGAGAGGGCGCGGACTCCAAGTTTGCACCTCTACTGAAGGGCTACGACACCCCATGCAAGAAGTACAACCAAGAAGAACGCGCCCTGATGGGCGCGTTCCCCGTTGCCTGCTTCTTGCATTTGAAAAGTCGTAGTTTTCAGTAGAAGCAATACAGCGATGAACGCTAAAAATTTATGTTAGGAAAATTAATTGTATGGGAAATTTAAGCACACAGGCGAGACCTATACTGAGCTTGCCGAATGATGCCTGTGTTACATTTTTCCCGAGTGTTCCTTTCTGATTTTATCATGAGGGAATTTTAAACTAAACAGAGGGCGGACTTTCTTGTCCGTCTTTTGAATCTAATTCTGGCGGGTAGGACCACAGCCATACGGCGTGGTAAAAAACCCGCCCTCCGTTAAATTCAGCAATTCCATCAATATGAGAAAGTTAATCCGAGGAGGTACAATAATCAAGGAGTGAGGGGTGGAAAAGAGTTTGGGAGGGGCGGATTGTCGCGATAAGTAGCCAATTCTTAAGGTTGGGACAGTTCGCCGAACTGTCCGGTTACTTGGCGGACGCCTCGGCGAGGCATCCCTACCTTTAGAAATAAAGCCTGGCGCAATACGCGTATTGCCGTTAATTTGCGCGGGGAGCTTGAAAATAATCTAACCTGTTATATGATAACGCCTTTAATTTTTTTCGGGGGTACAGGGCAATGCTTGAGAGAAAGGTTGTAATAAGAAACCAGGCTGGCATACACTGCCGTCCATCAAGCATGATACTGATGGCGGCGCAGGAATTCCCCGGCTGCAGGTTCAAGGTGACCAGCAGGAACGGTGATTCCGACCTCACCAGCATTTTGTCTCTTATTTCACTGGGGCTTGAAAGAGGCAACGAAGTCACTATAACGGCGGACGGGGCTGAAGAAGAGGCGGCCATGGAAAAAATTGCGCATCTTTTCTCCTTTGAGTTTGATTTTCCAAGGGAGTGACGGGTTGAATATTGCGTTCTGACGGGCTAGATTTATTTTTTATTGTTCCCAACATTAGAAGAATCCGGTATTCAAATGCCAATGATGAAAAAACATATTTCAGGCCTGGTTTTCCTTTGCATGGTTGCGGCTGCCGCAATGTTCCCGCTCTCCGTCTTCTCCCTTCCTTCCATATCCAAGTCCAGCATCAAGGTTGGAATGTCGCCGAGAATCCAGAAGAACAGCTGGTCCAGCCTGAACTGCTCGATAAGCAACCCCGACCAGAAGTCATATGAGGCATATCTGCGGCTTGTCGACGAGAACACTTTCATGGGGCGGCGGACAGTTTTCTCGGATACGCTCCTGATACCGCAGAACGCCGTCATCAACTACACCACTGAAATACTTATAGAAGAGGGCGAGAACTACCACGTGGAACTCTATGTGGAGGACAAGAGGGTTCCGGGAGTGGACACGATCATCATCAAGAACATGAGCGAGCGCGAGGAGCAGTTCTACATCCTCAATGATTCGTTCACAGTCTCGATGGGGTCGGTGAACCAGCTCGAAGTCTTCAAGAAGAAGACATTCCAGCTGACCCTTCCCTCAAAGGACGTGCCTTTCCACTGGTCGGCCTATAAATCATGTCTTGCCATAGTGGTGCTGCGTCCGGACTTTGAAAAATACTCGGCACGTCAGTTCAGGGGCATAATTGACTATGTCAAGCAGGGAGGCATAATAATCTTCGCCGATCCTGTTTCCACGCTTGAGGCTGCGAAGACGCCTCTTGCTGAAATCCTTCCTGTGGATCCTACGAGGATAAGGAAGATATCGGAGCTTAATTCTATCATTCCTTTCTTTCCCGGCTTCAAGAACTGGGGCGAGCTCAATCTTGTGGACTTCCTGGAATGCTATCCTCTTGAAAACAGCATCGTATGGATGAAGGAGGGGCAGTTCCCGGTCTTTGCCTGGAAGAAATTCGGTTTCGGCGAATCAAGGTTCTCGGCCGTCTCCCTGTCCGGGGATGTGCTGGACAAGACGGGCGCATGGGAGAAGATAATGATGTTCTTCCTCAACCACCAGGTGAGATTCGCAGATACAAAGAAGATCATGACATGCCTTGATGAGATGACTGGGTACACGGTTCCAGGCGTGGCAGCCGTGAAGACGGTTTTCTTCTGGTATTTCCTCATGCTTGCCGTACTTACCGCCGTCGGGATGTATTTCAGGAAGACAAACTTCACGCTTGCAGGCTCGGTGATACTGTCGCTTGGCGTCACCATGTGGGTGTTCAACATGATTTCCGCCGGGGCTGCAAATACTTCGTCGATGCTCGTCGCCGCCATAGAGGCAAGGTATCCGCTGAGCGATTCGAACGTGATAGACGCATACTATGGCGTCTTCTCGCGCAAGGATACGATAGAGACGTTCAACTCAGGAAGCGAAGACGTCAAGATATCCTCCATCAACCAGAGCTTGAACAGGTTTGCCGCAGCCAACTTCGGAGACGATCCCTCCCAGGGGATCATGAGCAAGTCGCAGGGCGAGCCGATTGAAGTCATGACGTCGTTCGGCGTGGCCAGCGTGAGCAACCTCAACATAAAGGCCAACACCACGAGGCAGATGAATGCAACGCTCTCAGTGTTCCGCAAGGATGACGCTGAAAAATTCGCGCTGCCGGAAATAACATACGGTGAAAAGGGATTTTCCATGAAGGACTGGCAGGCGCCCTCGGATTTTAAATTCGACTCGGCGTTCCTCACATTCCCCAGCAAGGCGTATCCCCTGACTGTTTCCGCAGGGAAGGTTACGTTCAATCCCGTGGCAGGAGAGACTTATTTCCGGGGTGACAATATTTCAATGGCGCTCGCCGACGTAGTAAGGACCGGCTTCAAAAATACGAAGCCCGGCATAGCCTTCATAGGCGGCGGTGCGACCGGATTGAATTTCGGCGAAAAGGCCGGATGCCAGACCAGGATAATAAATTTCATCCCGGTCTCCGAGAAATGCGAGTCCTCCAAGGTAAGCATTCCTTCCGAGCTCATTGTGCTTTCCGCAGGCGATACTGCCTCGAAGTCCCTGATGCCATACAATGATTTTATGACTCCCTTCAACTCCCAGAACAGCAGCGACTACAAGATCTCCTTCAAGCTTCCGCCGGAGTTTGCGATGATCAGCCCCGAGGAAATTGAGATCAGCCTTTCGTATATGAATGACAGCAATTCAATCGTCCTCCAGCCGTCCCTCATGATTGGTGCAAAGACGATCGCCCCGGACAAGAAGTCAGGTGACAAATACGTCTTCACCAAGGACCTGGACAAGGTGATAAATCCCTACAGCGGCGAGGGGGTAATCCTGCTCTCAGTCAATGTAACAAACTCGATTTCGTCGATAAGCGAGAAACTCCGTGCGAACAAGTGGATAATGAAGGAATTTTCAGTCGGGGTGAAGGGGCAGCTGCGTCCCAATATAGCACCTTTCTCCTACTGATAAAAATAACTGGAGCACATTATGATTAGGACTGAAAATCTTACTAAGGGCTTTGCAAAGGAACGCGGTGTCTTCGCGCTCAACCTTGAAGTCCCCGCCGGAAAAATATATGGTTTTGTCGGACCGAACGGCGCCGGCAAGACTACGACCATAAAGATACTCTGCGGGCTTCTCAAGCCTGATTCCGGCAGGGCGTTCATCGGCGATCTGGAAGTGCTGCCGAGGAACATCCCGGAGATCAAGCGCAGGATCGGATACATGCCCGATATATTCGGCGTCTACGAGCAGATGAGCGTCTGGGAATACATTGATTTCTACGGCGCCGCCTACAAGATCCCGGCCAAGAAGCGCAGGCAGAGGATCGAGGAGGTGCTGAAGCTGACCGAGTCGACACACATGATCGACTACCAGATGACCTCGCTCTCCAGAGGTATGCGCCAGAGGATCGGACTCGCGAAAACCCTCATCCACGATCCGGACGTGCTCATCCTCGACGAGCCCGCAGGCGGTCTTGATCCGACAGCGCGTATCGAGATGCGCCAGACAATCGAAAGGCTCAGGGCCCTCGGAAAGACAATCCTCCTGTCAAGCCATATCCTGCCTGAACTTTCTTCGGTCTGCGACATCATAGGCATCATATACAAGGGGAAGCTCCTTGTACAGGGTACCGTGAAGGACATCACCAGGGACCTGCAGGAGAAGATCGTGATAAACATCACTGTGGACTCCGACATCACCCAGGCGAAGGACATCCTCGAAAGGATAGAACATGTCGAGGATGTCAAGGTCGCCGACATAAATGACCTGCAGTGCACTTTCAGCGGCACCAGGGAGCAGGTCAAGAGCGTGCTCAAGCTGTTGATGAACAATGGAGTCATCGTCAGATGGTTCGCCGAGAACGAGGCCGATCTTGAAGATGTCTTCATGAACGTCACAAAAAAGAATTAAGGAGCCGATAGACAGAACATGTTCATCTCAAATCCAATATTCCAGAGGGAGTTCAGCGCATCCTCGAGATCGCCGAGGACAAATTTCCTCGTGTGGGCGTATCTTATCCTCCTGGCCCTGGTGATACTGCTGCTCTGGCCGGCGGGCGGCATACATTCCGTAGCGTCTTCAAGCAGCAAGCAGATATTCACGTTGTTCTTCAGCATAAACCTCACTCTTGTGCTCCTGATGGTGCCTGCCTTTACAGCTACGGCCATCTCCTGGGAGAAGGAGAACAACACCTATGACAGCCTTTTCATAACCATGCTGAAGCCGCATGAGATAATGCAGGGCAAGCTGGCCTCGGCGATATTGATGCTCCTCATACTTGTCTTCCTTTCAGTCCCGATCGCATCGGTCTGCGCATTGACGGGAGGAATAAGCGTCTCGCTGGTGGTCAAGATAGTGTGCCTTATTTTTGTCACCGCCTTCAGCTACGGTGTGGCGGGGCTGGCATGCAGCTCATGGTCGGCAAGAAGCTCGACTTCGATAGTCATGAATTATGTGGTCATCATCATTTTCGCGGGGGCAAGCTGGCTGCCGTCCGCACTCCTCAGCAATCTTTTTTTCCTGCAGAGCCTGAAGCCCCTCTGGCAGTTCATAAGGTGCATAAGCCCATATGATGCGATGTTCTACCTGCTTTATCCGGAGACGTACAGGCTCTCCATGGAGACCATTTCCAAAAGCAATCTGATTACCCCGTACACGCTCTTCATGGCGTTTTCAGTGGTGTTCACGATGGTGTCTTTCAGCTTTTTCGCCCGCGGCATCACGCGTCCATCCGTGAAATCCAAGGCCATAAAGGGTGATTTCTACACCAGCGGCAAGCAGGCGATGAAAAGAAAGCTCACATGGCCCTTCTATCTCATAGATCCCCTCAAGAGGAAGAAGAACATAGGCACCTGGTCGAACCCCGTCTTCATCGCCGAGATGAGGAGCAAGCTTTTCGCGAATCCCAAGTTCGTGGTCAGATCGGTCGCGGCCATCTTCATCGTCAGCCTTGTCATACTCACGCTTGTCTCCTGGCAGTATTCCACGATGCTCAGGGCCGACACTGTCAGGATCGTGGCGATCATCTTCCAGATCTGCGTCGTCGCGCTCCTCGCACCCGGCGTGAGCAGCGGCCTTATAACCGATGAGATCACAAGCGGTACATTCATGATGCTCAGGATGACCCCCATGAAGCCCTTTACGGTCATAATGGGCAAGCTCAAGGCGACCTTCTTCTACGCACTCATCTTCATCATAAGCAGTTTCTTCGTCCTTTTCGCCATGGCTTATCTTGAACAGCAGACGGTCTTCCCGGACGGCTCGATCCTTTCACCTCAGTGGTGGTCTGAAGTCATACAGAGATCGCACCAGCCCGACTGGTATGACAAGGTATGGCTGACATACAGGAGGATAATCATCTGGATATTCATCCTGCTTCTGAGCACCGTGACATTCCTGACAAGCGGCCTTTTTGCCTCGTCAATATCAAAGAATACGGGAATGGCGACCGCGATAAGCTATGTCATTACCGCCATCATATGCGTTGTAAGCATGGCGCCGCTTGTCCTTGGCAGCAAGCTCTCATACACGCTTTCATATTGGATAATCTCGTTCAACCCGATCGCCGCAGCGGCCCAGATCACCAATAATTCCCTGTCCGAGTACCCGGGGCTCTGGCGGTCGAACATCATCTGCCTGTCCCTTCTGATTGTCGTGTTCATGACCGGGGCTACGATCAGGACCTGGTATCTCTTCAGGACCAGGGACTGATCAGTATTCCGGACGAATGGATCCATGGAGCTACCGTGATATTTGTAGACAACATTCTTGAAATACTTTGGAGGCTGCTCAAACTCTTCGGAGCGGCTTCATACGCATTCCTGCTTGCGCTTGGGAAGATTGCCAGGGCGTTCTGGGAACTCCTCTGCGAAATCGACCAGCTGGACTGGTTCACCGGCAGGATGAACGTCTTCTTCGATGAGATAGGGGAATTGTGGAGCTCGTCGCTGATGCTGTCCATGCGTGAGGAATCAATGTCCCTCATGCTGAATGTCAAGGAGCACATAGATGTCTCCAAAAAGGCGAGGAGCTGGTTTTTCATAATTCTCTCCGCCGTCCTTTTCTTCTGGTTCTATCCTCCATACAAATGGGGCCCATGGCATTTCCATGAAAGCGGCAGGGCGTCCTATTACGGCACCGGATTCTATTTCGGCAAGACCTCCAGCGGCGAAAGGTTCATGCCTTTCACCTATACTGCCGCACATAAGACCCTGCCTGCCGGGATTACCGTCAAGGTCGTCAACAAGGAAAACGGGAATACGGTCTATGTGCAGATAAACGACAGGGGGCCATTCGCTGAGAACAGGGTGATCGACCTCTCAAAGACAGCCGCCAAAAAACTCGGAATTGCAACCGATGGAACCGCCAATGTCGAGATCTTCACCAGGAAGAAATACGGGAAATAAATTCCTGGGCAGCCCCAGGAATTTATAATTCCAGCATCCATGCTTCATGTATCAGCGGCGAGCGCCAGATGTCCTCTGGTGTTGTGTTCTTGATGTCCAGGCCCGGAGCCAGATCCACGCCTGCATTCAGGAACAGGCAGCGTACCAGCGCCGAGCAGTAGAAGGATTGCGGCTGCTCAAGTGGATTTTTCCTGCTGCGCATTTCCTGATGACGCAGGGAGATCAGGGTTCCGACGAGTTCACGCAGGGAATACCGGGTCCGGCTGGCGATAAGATCGAGACCGCCGGCAAGCACTTTTGTGACAGTCTCCCGAGAAAGTCCGAAATCCAGCAGTGCCAGGCTCGAATAGAAATCACCATCATGGAATTTCGATATGCGGTTCTCCTGTGCGCCGAAGCGGATATGCTTCCGGTGCATGTCAAGATCGGATTCCATTACCCAGAGCTGTCCGTCGCAGCGCTGTTCCCCGATGATGAAAGCGTGCGACCAGCGTCCCCATGCCTTCGCGGGATCAACATGCCGCTGGGCCCGTGCGATCATGTGGTCCAGCAGCGTTTCACCGCCGGCGAGGCAGACCATTCCGGGACGTGCGAATTCCGCAAGGAAGTCGCGGTTTGTAACAGAGCGTGGAATCTTATGGATTTGAGTGGTGGTACCGATGGTGAATCACCTGTATGATTATCTGATCCCTGCAAGCTTCAGGAAGTTTCCAAGGAGCTTGTGCCCATGTTCAGTGAGTATCGATTCGGGATGGAATTGGACGCCATACACAGGAAGCTTCCTGTGCTGCAGGCCCATGATGACTCCGTCCTCCGTCCTGGCGGTCGCTTCGAGTTCAGGAGGGAATGAGGAAGGTTCGATCACCAGCGAGTGATATCGTGTGGCTGTGAATTTGTCGGGTATCCCCTTGAAGATGCCTTTTCCACCATGGATGATTTCCGAGACCTTTCCATGCATGAGGCTTGGTGCGTGTACGATTTTTCCTCCGAAGACCTCCCCTATGCACTGGTGTCCGAGGCAGACGCCCAGTACGGGGATTTCCTTTGACGAGAAGAATTCTATCGCATCGCAGGATATCCCAGCTTCCCTCGGGGAGCAGGGGCCCGGCGAGACAACAAGGGCCTCCACGGGCAGCTTCGCCAGCTCCTTCATGGTTATCTTGTCATTCCTTACGACTTCTGGCAGATGGCCCAGCTCGCCGAAATACTGGACAAGGTTGTACGTGAATGAATCATAATTGTCAATCATCAGGAACATGATGGCATATCCATTTTTTAATTTCTAGTTTTTGTGCCGCAACCGCTAACATACATCAGTTTTGTCGTAAATAAACATTTCAATTCATCCATTAATCAACAATCCGCCAATTCATTCATCCGTCCCTGTTGCTGATAGTCTCGAAATAGAATGGAGTTCCAAGATAACGGAAAGCGGGTTTTCTTACCCGCCATGAAAAGAGTGACGCGACCCTTGGGGCGGTTTTGATTTTCTTTTGTTATAAAGAATCTCCGGCCAGCCGTGAAGCGAGGGAGAGGGTGTCCGTAATACCCCGTTGCTTGCGGCGGGGATGGAATGGCCGTCAGGAGATTCTTTGTTTTTCATTGAATATTTGATATGAATACGGTTGTTTTTTGAACGGAGGAATGTAATTTATTATAAATCGTGCTGTTTACATCATATAATTTAATACATTTTGAATCCAAAGGAGCACTAACATGGTTGATAAAAAAGTGATTATTGGTTCAACTTCAGATTCTGTTGTAAAACCAGGAGATGTCACAAGGATTTCCCCTGCTGTCGGCGGAGATGTTTCAGAGGACTCCGTTGAGACTTCCAATATAGCCAGGATAAAGACCGGGGCGGAGGAAGACAAGGGAAAGAAGACCATCAGGCTCAAGCCCGTCACCGCCGCAGAAGGTTCTGAAGCCGGTGCTCCTCCACCACAGGAAGATGAAACAGTAAAGATTCAGAAGCCGCGCCCTGTCGCGACACCTACAGTTCCCGGGGTCAAGCAGACTATAAAACTGCGTCCGTCATCAAATACGCCAGCTCCTGACACTGAAGCCACGGTTTCCTTTGCGCCGCCTCCGCAGCAGCAGGCTGCAGCTCCTGAAGCAGCTCCAACTGAAGGTGCTCCGGCCGCTAAAAGGACTATCAGGCTTGTTCCAAAGAGAGCCGATGCTACCGCAGGTGGCAATGAAGCAAATGCGGCATCCGTCAGACCATCTGCTCCAACTGTGAAGCTTGAAGAGCCGGCCCAGGCAGGCGCTCCTGCAGGTCGTTCGGCTGTAACAGTAAGGCTTCCTGCCGAAGGCGGCGGTGAACCAGCGGGCGCTCCTCCGAAAAGAACATTGAAGCTCAAGCCAGTCAAACCTGCCGGTGAACAGGCTCCAGCTCCGGCTCCAGCTCCGTCACCTGCCGGTGCCACGGACTCTGAAATGGCTGCTATCAGTGCTGCAGATAATACTATTCCTCCTATGGCGATGTCCCAGCAGGAATCATACGCCTCCGCCGGAGCGGCAACCAGCGACGAGCCCAGCATGATCCATGCGATCCTGGCCTTTGCAGCTCTGTTTGTCATGATTTATTTCACATGGAGCGTTGTAGGACAGTACTGCAATAGCCAACTTGATTCCAAGATAACGGTGCCAGGACTTTCCGAAAAGGTGAAGTAATAATAAATTAAAATGGGAGGCTCTGGCCTCCCATTTTAATTTATACGTGATAGAGGCTTGGAATGTTTATCACAATGGGCAATATGCAGTCGAGCCAGAAGAGATCGGGCCTTTCCAGCACCATGGAAGGTTTCTGGGGGCCGAACAGCAGTGATGCCGCTGTGACGGGATTTATTTTGATGTCGGGGAAATTCTCTCGCCTGTAGTCGGTTGCGATCTTCGCATTTTCAACTCCTATGAAAACACGCTGCTCGGGATTCTTATTGTCGGAAAGGATCAGGTTTACTCCGCAGCTGGACAGTCCCTTCAGTTCATGCACTGCAGGATTTTCCTCGGCAAGTGAAAGAGCCTCCCTGAAGTTGCAGACAGCGAGATTTCCACAGCTTGATATTTCCCATGATTCCGCGAAAGCCTTGAAGACCTTGAAATATGAGTCATTGCTCATTGGAACCTGGACGTGGATATTCCTGGATTCCTTCATGAGCGTGGTGATTATGTCTGAGACACCTTTCGGTGAACCGCAGAATTCAGCTATTGAGTTGTTGTGGGATAGGATCAGGAAGGCCTTCTCCTTCTCGGCATTTTCAGAGATGAAGAACCGGAGCGAAGGTCGCTGATACCTGTATCTCAGGCTCTCAAGATCTGCATTTCCCCTGAATGAGAGAGCTTTCCTCAGCGTAATGACTTCCTGCCAGGGTAGTTCACCGTATTGGATTTCCCGGCACCTGAATCCATTCGGCTGGACAGCGGAGGTGTTTTTAGACCACATGTTGAAATTGACGCATGTGCCGGCCTTTTCCCAGCCCCAGTGGGCATAGCGGTATCGGCTGCCTCCAAGCCAGGAGAAGGCGGGATTCTCCTTTCCGAGCATCAGCTTTATCTCATCCATCACTTTCAACATGAGTGATTTCCCCCGGAAGTCAGGATGTGTCGCGACTCCGCCGACTCCCTGTATGACAAGGCTCTTGTTGCCGGCCTGCAACGGTATAGGGAAAAGACCGGCGCTTGAAGCCATCCTGCCGCCTTCCCTGACTATGATTATACCTTTGAGAAGTTCGGAGTCCTTCCTGTATATGTCAGGATAAAGGGCTTCAAAACGCGGATGCAGGGGATCATTTGTCTTGAAGCATTCATGGAGGAAGTCCATCAGTTCTTCAAAATTTGAGCTGTCGCAGAGTTCTATCTTCATGTTTTATTTTTTCTTTCCGCTGAAAATACCCAGGGCTTTTCCAATTCCTGAAGCTCCTGCCTTGTGATTTTCCGTTTCCACAAGGGGTAGGAGGGGATCAGGCGTTATCAGATCATGGACATGCCTGACATCGTTCCAGGCAAGCATGGAGTCGGTCCTCCTGTCCGCACCAAGGGAGAAAACTGAAATTCCAGTATTGTTCATGTGGCAGTATTTGAGTTTTTCAATCAGATCGTTTTCGTGCCATGATATGAATACTGTCAGAAGATGGTTCAGGAATCCGCAATGCGATACGATCAGTATGTTCCTGTCATTGAGGCTGTAGATTTCATCCATGAATTCCACTGCTCTGGACCTGGCGCTTGCGAGCCATGCATTGTGACGGTCGTTCCTGGCATAATCCGGTAGGATGTCATATGGCAGTATGTGTGAATACGCCCCCTCCGGGAGTTCTTCTATCAGCCTGGAGTCGAATTCTACGCAGGCGCCCTTGATTTTCGAGGCCTCGAACGTCTCGCGGGATCTTTTCAGAGGACTGAGATAGATTCTGTCGAAATATGTCTTATTGAAGACTTTTGCGAGCCTTTCTGCCTGTCTGACGCCGTTTTTACTCAGGCCTGCATCAATTCCGTATTCCTCTTCCGTCTGGGCCCTGCTTTGGGCATGCCTTACGAGCCATATTTTCTTGATATGTAAATCGATCATCGGTTTCTCTGGATAAAAACTTTAAAACTGCATATTCCAGTTTAAATTATAGCCTGTTAAGCAATTACTTCAATTTGCTTTCACAATGAAGATCGGGTTTATGATGATAAATTTCCACGCACTGCACGGCATGAAATACAGGATCCTCCTCGGAGTTCTGATACTCATGCTTGCCGTATATCCTCTCTTCGCAGAAAACCATCTCACTGGGGTGGCGCTGGATGTCTTCATGTCCTTCCTCATCGTGTTCGTGGTCTATGAATCCAGCAAGCATAAACATTCATTCGCCGTGGCCATATCCCTTTCCTGCCTCGCGCTTCTCGCCAACTGGTCGGACGACTATCTCAGCTCCATTCCACTTGTGATAGCTTCACAGGCGTTGTCGCTGCTGTTCATCCTCTACATCAACTACGTGATCATCATGACCATCGCATGCGCCAGGCGGGTGACCTCCGACGTGGTCTATGGAGCCGTATGCGTCTACATACTTATCGGCCTCATGTGGACTTTCTTCTACTCCCTTCTTGAACTCAGCCATCCCGGCTCGTTCAGGTTTTCCGGAAATATCCCGGACCTGATCAGGATGGCAAATGAATCTCCCCTCAACATCCTCTCGCATTTGAACTACTTCAGTTTCGAGACCCTTGCCACAATCGGATACGGGGATATTGTCCCCATAACCCATGCGGCCCAGATGCTCTCGGTCTTTGAAGCCATTGCAGGACAGATTTATCTTACGGTGGTTATTGCCAGATTTGTCGGCCTCTATATAAACCATCAGATTGGAAAGCAGGAAGTGACCGATTAAATGGATGCACAAAAAAGATACGACCGGCTTCTCGCCCTTGGAGGGCATGAGATTCCCGAGGAGATTGAGGTTGGAGGCGGAAAATGGCGCAAGGTCAAGGCCTTCAAGCACGATTTTTTCGCCGCGACAGGGCTTTATCAGTCTGCTGACGGCGCGAAAGCCGTGCTGAAGATTTTCAGGCCGGCCCCATATTATGGAATCCCCTATGGCCTTCTTTCACGCTGGCAGGCGGCCCATGAGGAGAAGATCTATAAGAAGCTCCAGGACACGGCCGCTGTTCCTGGATGGATTGGCAGATATGGCAGTACTGGAATAGTCCATGAGTTCGTTCCTGGACAGGATCTGGCGCGCGATGTCAAGTTCTCCGACGACTTCTTTGAGAGGCTTGAGAAACTGCTGCGGCTGATGCACGAAAGGGGGATGAGCTACCTCGACACGAACAAGCCCGACAATATCCTTGTGGGCGAGGATGGGAAACCCTATCTCATAGATTTCCAGATCACCTGGCTTCAGCCCTTCTTCCCTCTTAACCTGATTACCTATCCGCTGTTCTGTATTTTCAGGAACTCGGACATCTACCACCTCAAGAAGCATATAAGGAAATTCTGCCCCGGGAAAATCAGCGACGAGGAATTCGAGAAGATGCGCCCATGGTATATAAGGTTGCATCGCCTTGTAGCGACACCGGTCAGAAGGAAGCGCAGAAAGTATCTCCGCAAGGTCGAAGAAGAGGCCGGACACCATCCTGAAGGCGCCGAAAGGCACTGAATTAAGTGTCATCCAGCAATCCAATCATCCATGGGACGGCAGTGAATTCTATTGCATCAGCCTCCTTGAACAATAAAAAAAGGGAGGCCTTTTGAGCCTCCCTTCAGAAATCAAGTCAAATTGTTATTTGACGGCGTTTACTGAAACCTGGACCTGCTTGATATTGAACAGGAAACAGCCAGGGGTTACCATTGACGTCATGTCAACAGCCTTTGTCGCTCCCATTTCCTTGGCCTTCTTGGTTGCGACGCCAACAACGTCTTCAAGTGTAACTGTGTTCTTGAACCATGCGACCGAACCGATATTTTCATTGTCACCGGTTATGAGAGGAATCCAAAGAAGATAGAGTCCCCAGTTGGTAACATTGATGTTGCCAATGCTCTGCTCGGCACCCAATGTAAGCTTCTGGTCATTGAGTTTCTGTGCGGTCTGAACGCTTGAGCAGCCAACAAACACGAAGAGAGTTGCAATAAGACAAAGTGCTGATATTTTCTTGATCATTTTTAAACCTTTCATTTGATGATTTCTGTAGTCTGTTAATTCTAGAAGAAACAAAAACACGCCCCTTGTCCTGCCCTCCTTTCCCTATTTCTTAACTACGACCCGTTATTTACCCTGCAAGAATGTTATTTTTACTATAGGAAATTTATAATGCTTATGTCAAATATCAAATGGCAAGCTGTAGATTTTCTATAAGCTGCAGGATTTCTGAAGAAGCATGTGGTTTTGCAAGCCGTGCGCCAAGAGCGCCCTTTTCTGCGAAGTCCGCGGGATTTTCCATGAAGAACGCCACGGTGCTTGCAAGTTTGTTGACGCTCAGCTCCTTTTCCAGGATCTTTATTCCGGCGCCTGACGAACAGTAGAAGTCCGCGTTGTCGCTCTGGTGGTTGTCGGTGGCGTGGGGGTAGGGGATCAGTATTGCGAACTTCGCAAAAATGGCGAGTTCGGCGACGGTGCTGCCTCCCGAACGGCATATGACAAGGTCGGAGGCCGAATAGAAGACCTCCATTTCTCCGCTGCTTTCTATGATCTTGTACTTGAATGTCGCGTCCGAATATGCCTTCCCAAGATTGTCCATGTTCCCGGTCCCGCAGATATGGATTACCTGGAAGGATTCATCCCCCTGCATCTTGAATGCCTCCGGGACCTTCTGGTTGATGCCTTCGGCTCCCTGGCTTCCGCCGAACACGAGGATTATCGGGAATTCATGTGAGAAAGAGGTGCCGAGCCTGGAGTTTATAATTCCGACCGCCTCAGGTTTTGCAAGCCGGCATTCGGCGATCTGCTGCCTGACCGGCATTCCTGTGACAGTCCATCCGCATTTTATTCCTCCGCTGTCGACCGGCGGGAATGAAAGCGCCAGCTGCTTCGAAAAACGCGAGAGGAAAAGATTGGCCTTGCCGATGCGCGCATTGCCGTCATGCGCGAAGAGTGGAATTCCCATCATGCGTGCCGCGAGTGCAGGGGCGAGGGAATGGAAGCTGCCCATGACGAGTACGGCTTCAGGCCTGAATGATTTTATTTTACTTCTCGATTCGAGAATGGATTTGAGCAGCTTTATGACAAAGGAGAATTTCCCCTTGAGGCCTTTCGGGATCGGGGCCGGAGAAATTATTTCATAATCTATTCCTTTTTCCGAGGCGGCCCGGCCCTGCTGCTCCGTCTGTCGTCCGGTTATGAATAATCTAGGATGTCCGCCCCTGTTCCTGAGCTCCGTGGCGATTGAAAGTCCAGGATAGAAATGTCCTCCTGTCCCTCCGCAAACGATTAAAAGCCTGTCAATCATTCTTGATGTCCTGTTTTGAACCCGATATCTTCGACGGCTGCATTTCAGCAGGCGCAGGCTCCTGTCCAGTCCCGGAATCCATCGCTATGCTCAAAAGCAGTCCGATGCAGACAATGCTCATCATCAGATTGCTTCCTCCATAGCTTATAAAGGGGGCGGGGATCCCCTTGGTCGGGAAAGAACCTGAAATTACTCCGATGTTTATCACGGCCTGCATGGTAAGCATTACGCTTATTCCAAAACCGAGGAGCATGCCCTGCCTGTCCTTCGACATGATGCTTATGTAGACGGATGATATCAGGATCGTAATATATCCGAACAAGACCAGCATGATTGCAATGAACCCCAGTTCCTCCCCGACGATTGAGAGGATGAAGTCGGTGTGCGCTTCCGGAAGATAGTTCCACTTAAGCCTGCTCTGGGTGAATCCAAGTCCTCCCCAGAATCCAGAACCAAGCGCCATCAGGGAGTTCCATAGCTGGTATCCGCTGTCCTTGGCGACGAGTTCAGGATCCAGGAAGGAAGTTATCCTCGACCATCGTTCGGCGTCCATGTATTTCAGGTAGAGGAACACAAAAGGGACGAGCATCGGGGCCAAAAGAAGATATGCAAGCCTGACTCCTACTGCGAACAGCATGAACCATATGGTGACCACCAGCAGGAATGTCGTTCCAAGATCTTTTCCCACAAGAACCAGTCCGCATATGAGGGCGCAGACAAGTCCTGCGGGCAGAAGGCCATGCATGAAGGAATTCATGAAACGCTGCCTTACCGAACAGAAGCTTGCCAGGAAAAGGATGAGTGAGATCTTCGCCAGTTCCGAAGGCTGTATGCTCATTCCATGGAACTGGATCCAGCGGTATGCGCCATTTATAGGCCTGTCCAATCTTGCGACTATGAGCAGCAGGGCGCTCAATATTATCAGGACAAGCGAAAGTTTGACGATATTCCTGTAGCCTGCAAGATATACGAACATGGCGCCGACTATTCCGACGCTTGCCCAGATCATCTGCTTCCTGAAAAGCGTGGCGCCTGCGATTCCGGATGAGGTCGAATAAAGCATCGCCAGTCCGAAGAGGACCATCGAAAGGACAGTTATCGCCAGTATCAATGCCGCATGTTTTGGGTGCGGCCAGCGGCTGGTTTCATCTTCATTTAAAATAACCTGACTTGCAAAGCGTATTTGGGCCATAATATCTTATTTTCAATTAAGGAAATTCAGATTTTTCAATTTCAAGTCATAAGCTGCCAGTATCCAGTTTCCTCTTCACCAGCCCCATCAGGCTCTCGGGAGGCCTTACAGGCCGGCGCGTTTCCAGATTGACGCATGCATGCACGGTATATCCCTCCGCAAGCAGTTCCCCGTCCTTGCGGACTTCGCAGCATATCTTGAGTTTCACCCCCTTGATCTCGTCAACCCAGCCTGATATCGTCAGCATGTCGTCGTAGCGCGCAGGATTCCTGTACCTGCATACAGCCTCAATCACAGGAAGCATTATCCCCTGCTTTTCAATCTCATAGTACGGGAATCCCTCCTCACGGAGAAGTTCGTTCCTGACCCTTTCGAAAAAAACAAGATAATGGGCATAATAAACAACACCCATCTGATCTGTGTCGGCATATGGAACACGGTATTGAATCTCCGTCCTCTTCATTTTCTCCTCGCACGGGATGTTATAAGGTCGACAACCTCGTCAACTGTCATATCGCTGCTGTCTATAAATATAGCATCATCCGCCTTTTTCAAAGGGGCTATCTTGCGTTTGCTGTCCATTTCATCACGCAGGGCAATCTCCTTCGCAACCGAAGCTACAGTGGAGCCTGCGGCTGTCTCCCCGGATTGTGCAAGCCTCCTCCTTGCGCGGACTTCAGGAGAGGCGGTCAGGAAGAACTTGTATTTCGCATCCGGGAAAATGACTGTTCCTATGTCGCGCCCCTCCATGATGAGAAGGCCAAGGGATGCAAGTTCCCGCTGTCTGCCGATCATCCATGCCCGGACGTTTTCCATGGCGGCAACCTTGCTTACGTACTTCGCCACTTCAGGTGAACGGATTTCAGAATCAGAAATCCTGGAATTCATGATCAGGTGCAGCTTCCCCGCGGGATCAGCCCTGTAGGTCAGCTCGAGCCTGCTCAGTATCTTGTCTATGCGGTCCGGATCTATCTCCGAGTCAAGTGGAATATCGTTCTGCATTGCGAAGAGGGTGATTGCCCGATACATATTGCCGGTGCTTATGTAATAGCCCCCGAGTTTGTCGGCGACTTTCTGTGCAATGGTGCTTTTGCCCGAGGCTGCGGGGCCGTCTATTGCTATTACGTTGACTATTGACATGTTAACCGCTAAGGATGATTGTTTGGAGACAAATTATATATCGTGGATTCCACTATGCAAGAAAATGAATTGGAATTTATGCCATGGCTAAAATACGCCAGCTGCCATTGAAGGATATCTTCATATTTTATTTTTAGTACGGATTAAGTAAACGGCATCGTTTGCTGAATACGTACTCAGCGTGTTCTGCGGCTGCGGAGTCTTCCCCTCTTGAGGAAGCCGTCATAGTTGCGCATTACAAGATGGGATTCCATCTGGCTGAGAGTGTCGAGCATTACACCGACTATGATCAGCAGGCTTGTGCCGCCGAAGAAGGAGGCGATCATGTATGGAATGCTCATTTTTGTGTAGAGGACGGTCGGAAACAGGGCCAGGGCTGTAAGGAATATTGCGCCGGCCAGGGTGAGCCTTGTCATGGTGTGATCAAGGAACTCGGCGGTAGGCTTTCCTGGGCGTATGCCCGGGATATAGGCGCCTTCCTTCTTGAGATTCTCGGAGATCTGGATGGGATTGAACTGGTTCGCAACCCAGAAATATGAGAAGATCAGTATCATGAAACCGTAGATGGCCATGTATGAAATGCTGTCATTGTTGAAGAGAGTCGTCATTGAACGCGTCAGGTCAGTAGGTATCCAGGCAAGTATCATCGGCGGGAACATGAGTATCGCGCTCGCGAAGATGATGGGCATGACGCCGGAGAAGTTGACCTTCAGGGGCATGTAGGTGGTTCCACCCTTCATCTTGTTGAATCCGACAATCCGCTTCGCCATCTGTATTGGGATTCTGCGCTGTCCCTGTGTGATGAGGATCGTCGCCGCCGTGACGAGCGCGAAGATTATCAGGAGTATCAGAAGCTGTACGGGCTTGAATTTTTCGCCTGACTCGGATTGTCCGCTGGCCGCCATGTCAAAGAGATGGAAGCATGAGGCTGGCATTCTCGAGATGATGCTGACCGTGATGATCATTGATGCGCCGTTTCCGATTCCATAGTGGGTGATCTGTTCACCGAGCCACATGAGGAACATTGTGCCGCAGGTGAGGATGATGACAGTCATGAATACGAATGCCGGACCGGGGTGGAGAACCAGATCCTGCGTGGGGGTTGGAAGTCCAAGCCTTGAAGGGCTGATCATCGCCATCGCGGCCATTGCGCCCTGGACTATGCATATGATTACTGTCAGATAACGAGTGTACTGGTGTATCTTCTGCCTGCCGGAATCGCCTTCACGCGCCATCTTCTCGAGGTTTGGTATTACTGGTATGAGGAGCTGCATTATGATGGATGCGGAAATGTACGGCATGATTCCCAGGGTGGCTATTGCAAAATGCCCGAGAGCACCACCGCTGAAGAGATCGAACAGGCTCATGAAAGAGGCCGAGTCGAGCTGCTTGTTTGTTTCGAAGTAGGCCTTTAGTGCTGCCGGATCAACCCCGGGGCAGGGGATGTTGGCCGCTAGACGGCTGAGGGCGATTATACCAAGAACTATGAGAATCTTATTTCTCAGTTCTTTTATCTTAAAGCTGTTTGTAAAGGCCGAAAACATTATGAATTCCTGATGTTAGGTTTCAAGAGGTCTGACGTGTAAACGAAAGGAACATCACACCTGTTCGCATTTGCCGCCGGCGGCTTCTATCTTGGATTTTGCAGAAGCTGAAAACTTATCGGCCTTTATAGTGAGGGCCTTTGTAAGTTCACCGTTGGCGAGAATCTTGAGACCTTTCTGCGACTTGGCGATGAGCCCCTTCTTGTGGAGGATTGTCTCGTCGACCACGTCTCCGGCCGCAAAAGCCTCTTCAAGCTGTGCGATATTTATAATATGGAACTCCTTGCGTGAGGGATTGTTGAACCCTCTCTTGGGAAGACGCCTGAAGAAAGGTATCTGACCACCTTCGAAGAACGGACGGATTGTCACGCCGGATCTTGCTTTCTGGCCCTTATGGCCTTTTCCTGATGTTCCGCCGCTTCCCGAACCGTCGCCGCGTCCGAGCAGTCTGCGTCTCTTCTTTGATGGGCTGGTATGTAAATCATGAAGTTTCATTAGTTGGATAGTCCTATGTTTAATTGTTGCCGAGAATGTTTCTTCTTGCAAGTATTTCGTCCTTGGTGCGGAGCATCTTGATCGCTTCCATTGTGGCCTTGACGACTGTGACAGGATTGGCCGAGCCAAGTGATTTCGCGAGGACGTCGCTGACTCCGGAGAGTTCAAGGACTGCGCGCATTCCACCGCCTGCAATCAGGCCTGTCCCCTTGGATGCGGGCTTGATCATGACTTTTCCGGCACGGAACTTCGCTTCGACTGAATGGGTGATCGTCGAACCGTTCATCGGCACTGTGATTAGGTTCTTCTTCGCAATGTCGCCACCTTTGCGGATAGCGTCTGACACTTCGTTGGACTTGCCCAGGCCGGCTCCAACATGCCCCTTCTTGTCTCCGACGACCACGAGGGCGCTGAAACTGAAGTTCTTACCGCCCTTCACGACCTTCGAGACGCGGTTGACGCTTATTACCTTTTCATCGAAGCCCGATGATTTTGAATCCTGATTTCTGTTCTTAGCCATAATTAATTATATCCTCTAAAATTGTAGACCGCCGCTTCTTGCGGCATCGGCGAGGGCTTTGACCCTGCCATGGTATTTATATCCGCCACGATCGAAAACGATGGATTTAATCCCGGCGGCAACGGCTTTTTCAGCGGCAATAGTTCCAAGCTGCTTCGCGCCATCCATGTTGGGCCTGGCCTTGAGATCGCGAAACTCCTTGGAAAGTGTTGATACTGATGCGAGTGTCTTTCCAGAATCATCGTCAATGAACTGCGCATAGATATGCTTCGAAGTGAGATTGAGCGCAAGACGTGGTCTCTGTGCTGTTCCGGCCAGTATCTTGCGGAGGCGCATGTGCCTCCGGATACGTTGTTCTTTTTTTGTTTTGTAAGTAGACATTCTATTCTTCTCCAGGAAGTTTAGGCAACAGTCTTGCCTTCCTTAATTGTTATATGTTCATTGGCGTAGCGGACACCTTTACCCTTGTAGGGCTCCGGCTTCTTGAAACGCCTGAGTGTTGCTGCAACTTCTCCGACAAGCTGCTTGTCAATGCCGGAAACATTCATCTTCGTATTGTCGGCGATCACTACCTTTATCCCTTCGGGCACATTGTACACTATGGGATGCGAATAACCGAGGTTGAGAGTGATCTTCTGTCCGGTCAGCTGGGCCTTGTAGCCTACGCCTACGATCTCAAGATCCTTCTTGTAGCCTTCGGTGACTCCGACCACCATTCCTGCTATGAGACTCCGGGCCAGGCCGTGCATCGTCCTCGCAGTACGTGATTCATCGGCCCTGTTCACCTGGAGTATCCCATTTTCGATTTTGACGCTTGTCATGGGCGGAAGAGCCTTTGTAAGCTTTCCCTTCGGACCTTCGATGGTGATGTCCTTGGCGCCGGGAGTAGCCTTGACCCCCTGTGGAATCGGCAATGGTTTTTTACCTATACGAGACATTAAATTATCCTCACGTTTTTATTGTTTACCAAACATAGCAGAGAATTTCTCCGCCGACTTTGCCTGCGGCGGCCTTCTTCCCGCTTATAATTCCATTCGGCGTCGAAAGTATCACGGTTCCGAGACCGTTGCGGATCTTCGGTATCTCAGTGCTTCCGCAGTAGATCCTGCATGAAGGCCTGCTTACCCGCTTGATTCCGTCGATGACAGGTTTCTTGTTGTAGTACTTGAGCTTGATGTTGAGTTTCTTGACAACACCCTTCTTGGCTTCAACGCTGAAATCAGCGATATAGCCTTCGTCCTTGAGTACCTGTGCGATAGATGCCTTCATCTTTGAATTCGGGATGGATATCTCCTTGATGGAGGCCATGCCAGCGTTCTTCAACTGGATGATCATATCTGAAATACTGTCCTGCATGCTCATAATTATTTTCCTATTTTTACCAGCTGGCCTTTGTGACACCGGGTATCTGTCCAGTCGTGGCCAATTCCCTGAAGCAGATCCGGCAAAGTCTGAATTTGCCTATGAACGAACGCCTTCTTCCGCAGCGTTCACAACGATGATAAGCCCTAGTGCTGAATTTTGGTTTTCTTTTCGATTCGGCTATTTGACTTTTCTTGGCCATTATTAGAATCTCTCCCGTTTTTTATATTATGAGGCGAAAGGCATTTCGAGCATGTGCAGAAGGTCGAATGCTTCCTCATTGGTTTTTGCTGACGTGACGAATGTTATGTTAAGACCGATCTGCCTCTTTACCTTGTCCAGGTCCACTTCCGGAAAAACGGTTATGTCCGGAAGGCCGAAGTTGTAGTTCCCTGAGCCGTCGAACCCCGTCTTGGGGATCCCCCTGAAGTCCCTCACCCTGGGAAGCACGTTGTGCACAAGCCTGTCAAGGAAATCATACATCCTCTGGCCGCGCATGGTGACCATCACTCCGACGGGAACATTCTTGCGGAGCTTGAAATTCGCGACGTCCTTCTTTGACTTCGTGACCAGGCACTGCTGGCCGGAAATTGCCGCAAAGTGCTCCTTGGCCTCGGTGAAGGCGTCCTTTTCCATCTTGGTTCCAATTCCGGAAGTGATTACTATTTTACGGAGTTTAGGTACCTGCAGGTCGTTCGTGTATCCGCGCTTCTTCTTAAGAGCAGGAACGACCACTTTCTTGTATGTTTCATACATGTTAGGCATTATAGTTAACCCTTATGGCTTTTTTTCTTTATTTTTAGTTTCCTTTTCGCCCTTCACCTTCAGCTTCACATTTGAGATATGAACTGAAACTGCTCTCTCGATGAGTCCGCCCTTGGGGTTGTCGGGAGTCTTCTTAACGGTCTTGCGGCCGATTTCCTGCTGTTTCTCAGGAGAAAGACCGATCATCTCAAGTACGACCCTCTCATTCTTCTTGATTACTGCAATGATTTTCCCCTGTTCGCCTTTCCATTTTCCGGAAATGACTGCAACGGTATCACCCTTTTTAACTGAATGCTTTATTATCATATGACCTCCGGAGCGAGGGAGATGATTTTCATGTACTTGTCACGCAACTCGCGTGCCACAGGACCGAAAATTCGTGTTCCACGCGGATTGTTCTGATCGTCTATTATTACGGCTGCGTTCCTGTCGAACCTGAGATATGAACCGTCTTCGCGACGTATCTTGTTGCAGGTCCTGACTATCACCGCCTTGACGACTTCCGCCTTCTTGACAGTGCCGTCCGGTATTGCTTCCTTAACTGTGGCGGTGACTATGTCGCCGAGATGGGCGAATTTCTTGCGCTGACCGAGCACGGTTATCACCATAAGGCTTTTTGCGCCGGAATTATCAGCCACTTCCAATCTTGTCTGCATCTGAATCATATGACTAAAGTCTCCAAAAATTATTATTCGGCCTTCTCAATTATTTCCAGGAGGCGCCATCTTTTAGTCTTGCTCAGAGGCCTGGTCTCAACGATTCTGACCGTATCACCCGTCTTCGCCTCTTCCTTCTCGTCATGAGCGACATAGCGTTTGCTGGATTTGACAACTTTCTTATAAAGAGGATGCGGAACACGCCTTTCAACTTCGACGACTATGGTTTTTGTCATTGCGTCGCTTTTGACTGTTCCAACTCTCTGCTTTCTCTGTCCGCGTTTTTCAGTTTCCTGACTCATTTTTTCTTCTCAATTTAAAGGTATTTTATTTTTTACCGGCTTCATTCAGTTCCCGGCTTCTTAATTCTGTCTTGATCCTTGCGATATCCCGCCTGATCTGACCGACCCTGGCATTGTTCTGCAGCTGTCCGGTCTTGGCCTGCACGCGCAGGTTGAGCCTCTCGCGGAAAAGCTCGCCAAGCTGATGGTCGAGCTCCTCTTTCGTCATCTGTTTTATTTCTTTAGCTTTCATAATATCGTGTTAACCGCCTTTTAAATTTAGTGAATTGCGCGTGTCAGGAACTTGCAGCGCACTTGCAGTTTCGTGGATGCGAGGAAGAGGGCTTCCCTTGCGAGGGTCTCGCCGCATCCGCTTATTTCAAACAGGACTCTCCCGGGTTTCACTCTGGCAACCCAGCCTTCGGGATTTCCCTTGCCTTTTCCCATCCGGGTCTCAGGCGGCTTCTTTGTTATAGGCTTATCCGGGAACATCCTGATCCATACCTTGCCGCGACGGTTCAAGTGGCGGTTGATGGCGACACGTGCCGCCTCAATCTCGTTATTGGACAAGTATGCACGACCAAGCGTTTGGAGTCCATATTCTCCGAAATCAAGCTTATTGCACTTTCGGGCAAGTCCCGCGTTACTCCCGCGCTGAACTTTTCTGTGCTTTACTCTTTTTGGCATCAACGGCATTGTTTGTCTCCTCTACTGCCTCTTTATGACACATCCAGACTTTCACTCCGATTTTTCCGGACGTGGTGTGCGCCTCGGCAAATCCGTAATCAATATTGGCACGAAGGGTATGCAGTGGCACCTTGCCTTCCTTATACTGTTCAGTACGCGCCAGTTCAGCTCCGCCAAGTCGGCCACCGCACTGTACCTTCACGCCGAGTGCACCAAGATCCATGCCTGTCTGAATTGCTTTCTTCATGGCTCTTTTGAATCCGATACGGCGTTCAAGCTGTGCGCATATGCTTTCAGCTACAAGCTGTGCATTGAGCTCGGCCTGCTGAATTTCCTTGACGTCTACAATGATATCCCTTGAAACAATGAATTTAGATACGGCTGATTTGAGGTTTTCGAGGTCGGCGCCCTTGGGGCCGATGAGAAGACCGGGACGTGCCGTGTAGATGATGATGCGTACCCTGTTGGCAGATCTTTCGATCATTATCTTCGCGATGGCAGCGCTGTAGTACTTCTTCTTTATGAAATCCCTTATCTTGAGATCTTCATGCAGCCAGTTCCAGAAATTGGCTTTCTTAGTAAACCAGCGGGAATCCCAGTTCTTGTTTACTGTTACTCTGAATCCTATAGGATTTACTTTTTGACCCACCTTGCTCTTCCTTTCCTTAACCTTGCTTCTTTTCGTCAGTAAGCACTATTGTAAAATGACTTGTGCGTTTGCGGATTCTACCGGCCATTCCCCTTGCCTTGGCGCGAAATCTTCTGAACATCGGGCCAGGACAGGCTGTGGCGGTCTTTATGACTAGATTTTCTCTTTTGAGATCAAGATTGTTTTCCGCGTTTGCGATCGCGGAACGGAGGGTCTGTGCAAAAAGCGCAGCTGATTTTTTTCGCATTAGTTCCAGCTCTGTAAGAGCTCTGACTGCAGACTTTCCTCTGAGAAGATGAGCGACATCGCTTGCCTTCTGGGGTGATACCCTCGCATATTTTGTTACTGCATGTATTTCCATTTTACTATCGTGGCTTTCCTGTTTTTATTTATTTCAAAATATATACTGGATCCAATTCCTACTTGTCGCCTACCGCCGCCAGCATCCCCGGAGCCAGCGAACTGAAGTCCCCTTCAATCACGACTGCCGCGCTTATGAACGGCCTTGAGGCAATCACCTTCACCTTCACCGGTTTCCCGCTCTTAAGCGAAACTTTCCATTGGAGCCCCGTGTTGACCCCGTTTGCAGTGCCAGCATCAAGCAGTATCACCTGAAGCTTGTCGTTCACAGAAAGTATCCTGCATCTGTCCGTCCTCTCCTTCGACTCCGGCGGCGAGAGCAATGCGTTAAGCTTCTCCGCTTCGGTCTTCAGATCCTCGATCTTGCGCTTCAGCCTGACCTTGTCTGTATCTGTCAGCTCATTGTTCTCAAGCGCCGTCCCGGTGAACTGGAAAAGTTCAAGAGTCTTTGCGACCAGCGCCTTCAACTCCTGACGGACATCTATAAATGATTCGAGAGATTTAAGCTCCCCTTCGCCAACATTCTTCTTTTCTGAATTCGCCATTGTCGCGGCGACGCTCAGCTGAAGCCGTCGGTAGGTGTCGAAAATCTCATCGCTTTTTAAAAGAACATCAGCAAGTTCCTTGCGCAGCATCTCGTTCTCTCTGCGTACTGCTTCAAGTTCTGCCGCAGGACCGGCCTCTTCTTCGGCCGCAGTCGCTTTTTTCACTTCTGTTTTACGCTCGCTTCCAGTTTTTCCCGACTCGGTTTTTACCTCATCGGCAAGAAGCAAAGAAAACAGGGCGGAAAAGATAACCAGTGAAACGCAAACTGACAAGCTCAAATTGACAAATTTATTGAAAATTTTTAATATCCGAACTGATTTCATACTCGCGCCGACCTTCTTGGTGCCGATGTAACAGCTTGATAACTAATTAGTAGCGCAAAATATAAATCGAAAACATTAAAAAGCAAATTTTTATGCTTTAATTCTGCTCTTTTATATATTTCCCAGCCATTTTGTTCAGAGCGGCAACCTGTTTCGCCGATAGATTCCTCTTCGCATTGAACTGTTTTTCCAGCGATTGGAAGAACGATTTGTCGTTGAACGTGCGGAACCCTTTTTTGACAGGCTGTTCCCAAGCTGTTACCGTGGAAAGCGATGTCAGTATCTTCTGGATTTCCTCAACGTTTACGTTGCTTGGCGCCTCTGTCTTGCCGTCGGCGCCCGCAGCGGGTTCATTCAGCGAAAGCTTCACTGAAATGTCTTCGAAATTAGGTATCTGGTCCTTGTATTTGGCCGTCAGTTTTTTGACGGCGTTGATTTGTTTCGGAGAAAGGTTCCTGCCGCCGTCGACCTGTGATTTTATGGATAGGATGAATTTCTTGTCATCAAACTTCCTGCCGCCCCTTCCAGCTCCGGGCTCGTCCGGTTTCACTGCCGCCAGGAGCTCCATCACTTCCTTGTACTTGCCCATGTCCTCGGGAGGAACCGGCTGCCCGTCAGGACCGATGCTTCCGCCGGCAGCGGCGCCTTCTGCGGGCTGGCTTGCGCCCAGTTCTGAAAGTTTGGAGTCCAGATCAGGTATCTGGTCCTTGTACTGCGCCGACATCCTGATGAGCGCCGACCATTGCCTCTCGGATATTCCGCCGTTCTTGTCGAACTGCGATTTGACCGATTCGGCAAATTTCTTGTCGTCGTATGTCCTGCGCCCCTTCTTTTCGGGCGCCTTCCAGGTCTGCACGCCGTCGAACAGGTGCACTATTTTTTCGGCCTTGTCCTTTTCCGGTGCGCCGATCGTCTTCGCCTCGCCGACCCAGCCGGAGAAGCTCCCGTAGAACTCCTCGAGCATCTTCTGCCACTGGACTTCGCCTTCCTCGATCTTGTCGAGCTTCAATTCCATTTCCGCCGTGAAGCCTATCTGGAAGAGATCCCCCAGGTTGGCGACGAGGAAGTCGTTGACCTTGAAGCCGAGTTCCGTCGGAATCAGCTTGCCCTTCAGCTTGTCTACGTATTTCCTCTGCTGGATGGTGTTCACTATTGTAGCATACGTGGAAGGCCTTCCGATGCCGTTAGCTTCAAGCGCCTTTATCAGCATTGATTCGGAGTATCTCGGCGGTGGTTCGGTGAACTTCTGGTCGGATTTCGCATCAAGCAGGAGCACCTTCTGGTCCTTTACGAGCTCAGAGAGCGATGCTGTCGGCATGAATTCATCCTCGTCCGCGTCGTCCGCCGTCTTGTCGTCTTTGTCCCTGTCGAGGAAGTCGTAGATCTTCAGGAAGCCCTGGAAGACCGTCTCCGTCGCGGTCGTGCGGAATGTGAAGATCCTGCTGTCTGCGCCGGCCACTGCGGTATCGACTGTCGTGAGCTTCTGTTCGGCGGGTCTCATCTGGCTTGCGACGAAACGTTTCCATATCAGCGTATAGAGCTTCAGCTGGTCGGGTGAAAGGAACGGTTCGAGATCCTTGGGCGTGCGGTTCACGTCGGTAGGACGTATTGCCTCATGCGCTTCCTGTGCACGGCCCGCATTCTTATAGAAGTTGGGAGTGTCCGGGAGATATTCGGCCCCTATGCTGGACGTAATGTAGGCGCGGCATGCTTCCTGCGCCTCCTTTGCAATGGTGAAGGAGTCGGTTCTCATATAAGTGATGAGACCTGCCGGACCCGAAGAACCAAGATCAACACCTTCATACAGTCCCTGTGCGACGCGCATCGTATGGCTGGCGGAAAACCTCAGCGCGGGTCCCGCGGCCTGCTGAAGCGTGCTTGTGATGAATGGTGGAGGGGCGTACCTTTTCTTCGGCTTGATCTCGTTGTTGGCGATCTTCAAGTCGTGTCCGCCGCGGATCGATTCAAGCGCCTTGTTTGATTCCTCTCCAGTCTTTATGTCGGCCTTCTTCCCGTCGATCTGGAAAAGCCTGGCCTGGTATTTCTTGCCGCTTCCCTGCGGCTCCACTTCAAGGTTCACCGACAGGTTCCAGTATTCCTGCGGCTGGAATGCAAGCACCTCGCGTTCCTTCTCGCAGACGATCCTCAGGGCCACGGACTGCACTCTTCCCGCGCTTATGCCGCGTTCGATCTTGGACCACAGTATCTCGCTGACCTTGTAGCCTACGAGCCTGTCGAGGATCCTTCTCGCCTGCTGTGAATCGACTACGTCCATGTTGATGTCGGCAGGATGCTGGAAGGCGTTGTTGACGGCGCTCTTTGTGATTTCATGGAATACGACCCGGCTGAATGCGGCCTTGGTGGACTTCTGCAGTGCTTCCTTCACATGCCAGGCGATGGCCTCCCCTTCGCGATCAGGATCGGATGCCAGGTAGATGTGGCTTGCTCCCTTTGCCGCCGCCTTGAGTTCCTGTATCACCTTCTTCTTGGTTTCCTGGTAGATTGGAATGAATCCGTTCTTTATGTCTACGCCAAGAGTGCGCTCAGGAAGATCCCTGACATGCCCCATGGATGCGGTTACATAATATTCCGGTCCAAGTATCCTGCTTATGGTACGCGCCTTTGCAGGTGACTCGACTATGACGACTTTTTTTCCTTCAGACATAAATAATGGTTCCAGTATTAGATGTTTTTACCTGCCTCTGCGAAAAGATTATAAAAAGGTTTATTTCCGTAATGAAAATCTTTTTCCTGGCAGCTGCGAAATAAGTTTTTTCATTTCCATTTTCATTAAAAGGGAGAGAAGTTTTCCTGTGCCAATCCCGGCCTCGGCGGACAGGGAATCGGCGCTTGCATCTCCGTTTTTCAAAAGGCCGATTATTCTGCATTCATCTTCATCAAGTTTCAAGGCCGCCAAGTCGCTTTCATCTTTAACACCATGTCCATCAATGACTTTAAGATTATGCGCCGGCGCGAGTTCGGGAAGGAATTCGAATTCCTCCATTATATCCTCGAAGTTCTCCGTCAGTTTCGCACCCTGCTTTATAAGTGCGTTGCAGCCGCGAGCCTGTGGATTGTCGGCCTGGCCAGAGCCTGCTAAAAATCCTCAGGCTTATATCTTTTCCTCTCCTTTTCAATAATCATAAACTATAACCGTATGAGGCTAATTCAAGAATATTACCATAGATGTGAACCTGTTAATACTTGTCTTTCCTGCATTGGGACTGTAATTTTATTGAAAGTTGAAGGGGGAAGGGGCGCCAAGAAATCTTCAGCACTCTGTTCTGACCAGCTTATCAGGAAAAGATGATAAAAATTTCTATGCATAAGGATAAAAAATGAAAAACTTGTTAATTTGTATGTTGTCATTCCTGTTGGTTTCCAATTTGTTCTCTGCATCCAAGAAGACAGCATGGGAACGATACGGATTAAAAGGCAAGGTCAAAACAGGTATCTCAACTCTTTATTCAGTTGCGAATAAGTCTGGCAAGGAATCCAGGGAAATAATAGATAAATCTATCTACAAATACGATGACAAAGGTAATAATATTCAGTATGTGCGGTATAATGCAGATGGGGTGTTAAGCGAAATGGTAATCTATAAGTATGATGACAAAGGCAATGCTGTTGAGGAAACAAACTATAATGGAGATGGAGATTTGACCGAAAAGTTTGTTTCTAAGCGTGATGACAAGGGAACCTTGAGTGAGAGGAAAAGATATGATGCAACAGGAGATTTGCTCGATAAATGTTTATTTAAGTCTGATGACAATGGCAATATAGTTGAAGTTGAAGTCTTTAATGGTAAAAGTGTTTTATCCAGTAGGAGTGTTTCTAAATTTGACCCCAGTGGAAATTTGATTGAAACGGAAATGTTCAATAGCAAAGGTGTTTACGACCGTAAAACCATATCGAAGTATGATGACAAAGGGAGGGAGATTGAGAAAACAAGATATAAGGCAGGTGGAGCTTTTGAATTCAGATATATTTCAAGATATGATGACAAGCGAAACGAGAAAGATGAGGAATTATATGAAGCGGATGGAACTTTATGGAGTAAGGCAGTATCCAAGTATGATGACAAGCGCAATTTGACTGAGTATGTCCAGTATAACGCAGATGGGACGTTAAAGGGCAAATATTTATATAAATACGATGAAGAGGGCAATCGGATTGAAGATGCAGCATATGATGAGAAAGCAACGTTGATTAAAATTACCATTTCATCTTATACGTACTATTAAGGAAAATATAAGCAGAACGAATTACGTTCACACGAACGCTATTCCTCAGTTCGATGATGGGTGAACTTTAATGAAAGGAATATGTTTTATGGATAAGAACGAATACATTTTAACGGAAGAATACTGTAGGAAATACAAGGCGAAATATTTGATATATTCCATTGCGTTGGCCGCATTAACATGTTTCTTTTTATATTATACCTATCGCCTTCGTGATGAATTGGCCTATTCTTTGCTTCTTTTTATTTGTAGTGTCGGTGTCGGTATAATGTGCTTAGTGGTTATCTACAGAAAGCAAAACATGCTTGAACATTTGCGTTTGATGCAAAAATTGAAAAGCATTGAGCAGAAATTAGATGAAAATCATAACAAAACAGATGTTTCTAATAGCGCTCCATAGGATAAATAATCTTTGAGCATTAGCAAATAGATAATTGGCGGAAATGATTGAGTATGCCCTGTTTGGCACAGAGCTATTTGTTGCTCCTTAGAGAAAACCTTTTCCCAGGTAACTGGGTAATGAGCTTCTTCATTTCCATCTTCATCAGGAGCGAGAGTAGTTTTCCAGTGCTGATTCCTGTTTCTCCCGCAAGAGAATCGGCGCTTGCATCTCCGTTTTTCAAAAGGCCGATTATTCTGCATTCATCTTCATCAAGTTTCAAGGCTGCGAAGTCGCTTTCGTCTTTAACACCATCGCCATCAATGACTTTAAGATTGCGAGGTGGTGAGAATTCAGGAAGGAATTCGAATTCTTCCATGATGTCCTCGAAGTTCTCCGTCAGTTTTGCACCCTGTTTGATCAGGGCATTGCAACCTCTTGCTTGCGGATTAGATGCTTCTCCTGGCACTGAAAAAATCAACCTGTTCTGCTCAAGTGCGAATTTCGCAGTGATCAGCGCGCCGCTGCTGCTGCCGGCCTCAATGACCAGCACGCCTTTTGAAAGACCGGAGATGATCCGGTTCCGCATCGGGAACGAGCGCCTGTTGGGTGCGAACTCCATCGGAAACTCGCTGATGACGGCTCCTCCGCCTTCAATGATGCTCTTCGCGAGAGGAATATGGTCCTGCGGGAATATCCTAGCCAGCCCTCCGCCAAGCACTGCGATCGTCCTTCCACCGGCATCGACGACGGTCTTGTGCGCGACGGCGTCTGTCCCGTAGGCAAGCCCGGAGACAACGGTCCAGCCGGCGTAAACCGCCGAACGGGAAAGATGCTCCGCCATCGCCTTGCCGTAATTTGTTATTCTCCTGGAGCCGACCACGCCGAGCATGAATTCACCGTCGGAAGGAAACCTGCCCCTGGAATATATGCACAGGGGGGCGTCATGGACTTCCTTTAGAATAGAGGGATACTTGTCGTCGGCCAGTGTGACTATCTCAACGCCGGCCCTTTCAGCGAGCTTCATTTCTGACTCGTAGTCGGTGTCCGTCCTCCAGCTGACAACTGCCTCTGCCAGAGTCTCCCCGATGCCGTTGACGGCCAGCAATTCCTTTTTAGGCGCTCCAAGGATATTGGAGACAGAACCGAAATGCTCGCAGAGCGATTTCACCCTGGCCGGTCCTATGCCGCTTATTATGTTGAGGATTATATACGCTTCCCTGTCAGTCATTCCGCCCCCATGTGATATTTCAGATTTGTTAAGAGCACTTAAGCTAGTGTTATGTGGTGTGGATTCCAAACGCATTGCGAAATATGTCGGAAAATTTTCATGTAAGGAGTAGTTTGCGGACATGAATCAGGGGGTCTGGGTATTGTGTTTCTACGTCAGGTGCTTCGGCCATGTTCAGAGGAGCATGCTGCTCGTATGTCCGACAAGCAGGCTTGCCATAGAAAAGGCGGTGCCAATGTACGCCATGAAAACCATAAACCCGGACATTGACATCGCGTACCTATGGCACGCGAACACAACTACGGCAATAAACAGGGGCTGAAGCCCTGTCTACTATACGCATATTTAGACATTGCATAAGTCTTTATGTAAAAAATGTTTCGACCTGAATGCCTCAACTTTAAGTGTCGCCGTCCTGCGGGGGCTTTTGTCTTTTTATATAATCCATATCCCCAAGGCTTACGCCTTTGGGCTACAGGATTACACCTCCTGCGGAGGCTATTATAAAATGAAGCGAACTTCCTTTTTATATTCAACCCTCGCAGAGGGTGTAATATTATAGCCCCATGCGTAAGCGTGGGGATGATAATTGATTAAATAAATTTTCCAGCCCCCGCAGGCTGGCGGTACAGCATAGATCGTATATTTATTGATATTTAAGTAAGCGTTAAGCTGGGTATGTCAGTCTCATTTACGCAATTAAGTATGGCTCTTTCGCCGAAAGAGCCTCGTGCCGGTTTCGGCGAAACCGGCATACTTTAACAAAATATGCGTATAGTAGACAGGGGCTGAAGCCCCTGCCTATTCTCATCCTGTCCAGGCTGGGACAGGAAACACACATCAACTTCTATAGATCCGGCGGATATTCAGCTTGTATTTCTTTGAGGCTGATTCTGAAAGATATGCGATGTAATTTCAAAACTGCCAAGGAACGCCGATCCTGGCCGTCTATGGCGCCGCCAAAGACGGGCAAACCTCCAGATCGGCTTAAAATAGCCGGCCTGGAGACAGGCGACATTGTTCGTCCCCTGCGTCTGCGGAGGGTTCATCTCTTCAGGTATTTCTTGAAGAAGTCCTCTACGACCTTAAGGCTGTCGCCACCGAGGTTTCCATGCTGCGCATCCTTGTAGACGTGCAGGGATGAATCGAGATCCGCGGCCTTCAGGGCATCATGGAGGGAGATGCTCTGTTCGACGGGTACGATCGGATCCTTTTCGCCGTGCATGATTAGGAATGCCGGGAAGTTCTTCTTGTCGGACCTTATGTTCCTGACATAGGTTACCGGACTTGCTCTTTCGGCCAGTTCAAATTTCTGGTCGACCGGGCCGCCGAGGAGCGTGGTCACGACGTTGTCGTCGTCGGACAGGTTGAAGTCCTTGAGCTTCTGTTCGATCCTGGGATCCTTCGACAATCTCAAAATATTTTAAAATTGATATATTGACAAAACATCGGAGTGATATATTTTTAATAATTGAATTAATCACTTTTGAGCGATATGGCCAATCCCATTCCAGGAGTCCGAGATGAAAAGAAAAAAATCAGAGGACATAGCCGGCGAGATAAGGAAGCTGATCAATACCGAAAAGTATGGCGATGGGACTAGGCTTCCTCCGGAACGGGAGCTCGCAAAGAAACTTGGGACTACGCAGCTTACCATAAACAAGGCGATATCGATGCTGCAGGCGGAAGGGCTTGTCGACAAGAGGCACGGTTCGGGTAACTACGCCCTGCGCAAATCCAAGTTCAAGACCGTGAGCTTCCTTGTCGAGGAGATTGGAAGCAGTCCGAACCCCATATGGTATGCCGCATATGAGGCTTTCCACATGCTCGCGACATCAAGAGGCATCACCGTGAGGCTCTGCATAATCCCCCAGGACTGCGTCAATATAACGAAGAACCATTTTGAGCCGTCGGACCTGCTCGTTGCGGCGCTGTCATTGAATCCTGAAAGGGTTGAGAGCATTCTTTCGCACAGGATACCGGTGATATGGCTTGAGGAATATGCGGGCGATCTCCGGGGGCCCTCGATACATTTCGACAACTATGAGGCGGGCAGGATGGCTGCGGAATTCATGATACTGAAGGGCTGCAGGAAGTTTTTATATGTGACATTCTCCATGGCCAAAGCTGCAAGCAAATACGGGGATTACACTTCCGATCGGCGATTTGAAGGATTCCGGCGCGGCATAGTGGATCTTGGGAAGGGGGAATGTTCGGTGCAGTATTATTCATGCATCGGCGACTTTGAAAAGTTCTCTCCTGAGCTCAGGCCTTATTTTGTGAAGCGCGGGATGATCGACGGCGTGCTTGCATTCGCCGACAGTATAGCGTTCTACGTGATAAAGGCCGCCTTCGGAGCTGGCAGGCGGGTGCCGGAGGAGATGGCTGTGATGGGCATCGACGGCCTTTCATGGGGCGAATTCCAGCGTCCATCCCTGACCAGCATCAGGCAGCCGATCAACTTACTCGGGCAGAAGGCGTTTGAAATAGCCGGGAAGATCTTCGCGGGCGAGGAAGTTGATGGGAACATAAGTATAAAACCCGAGATAGTTGTACGCGAATCGGCTGAGTTCGGCGGTGGACTGAAGAAGGTGGTGAATTCGTGAGGGCCTGAACAATTGAATATCGAACATTCGAATGTCGAAGTTAAGATGGATGGAAGAGATTAAGTCCGAGTAAGGAATTCGGGCTTGAAGAATCTGGCACAGGCATCTTGCCTGTGATTAAGATATAGAGGACAAAAGAGAAGAGACAGGCAAGATGCCCGTGTTGCATACGATGGTTGAACAGGTGCATCCTGCAATCATATTTTGATAAGATGGAGTAATATGCATATGAGGTTCTGCGGTAACATTCCCTGTAGATTTCCTTTTCTGCTTCGAAAAGAAAAACATGTTCACTCTCATCGAATTATCCTGTAAATGAGAATAGAATTTGAAGTTAATAACAAAGGAGGACGAGAAGATGAAAAAGATGATGATGATTGTGACGGTCGCAGTGCTTGGAATCTGCAGCATGGTGTTCCTGGCAAATGAAATGATGGCGCAGGCTCCGGCGGCAAAACCTGAGGTGAAGACGGTCACCAAGGAAGTCAACGAATGGTGCACCGTGACGACGCCGGAAAGCGCGAAAGTCGGTGATACGGTGGAAGTGAAGATTGCCCTTAAGGGCGTCAAGGCCCCCGCCAAGCTCAACTGCCATCTGCATTTCCAGAAGGAAGGCGGCGAGTATGGCGGTTTCTGGGTATATGCCGAACCGGTCGACGTAGCGGAGGCCAACGGCACTTTTTCATTCAAGTTCACCCTCGCCGAGAAGGAAGGCGCCGTGAACGCGATTCCGACGATTTTCCTCGGTCCTGATGGCGACTGGAAGAACAAGACGGCGAGCTGCGCAGGCGCAGCGTTTCCGGTCACGAAATAATTTTTGCTGCGCAAAAATTATAATATGATGCATTATTTCAATCCTGGATTCACTTGAGCGTGGAACGCTCACATGGAGTGCGGTGATTCCTCGCCGCACTCCATGTGGGAATTTGAAAATCCACATTCACGATGAGCCAATCGGTTGTTTTTTATTGTTAGTACTCAAGCCATTATTGCCTGTGTTTTAAAAGGCGAAGAGACACGCAAGATTGCGTTAACTACGAACAATATGCTGAATATATCTTCCTGTTGGAGTACACAGCTAAATAGAAATTAGTAGTAAAATAAAAGGACTGGCATGAAAAAACTGGTGTCAATTGTTCTATTTTCCTTCGTCGTGATGAATGTCCATTCAGCTTCTGAATTCAGCTGGAACGCGCAGAATGCCAAAGTCGATCCGAAAGGCGACATCCAGTGGGCGCCGCAGCCGTTCAAGTTCGTCAAGGGCAGCTCTGCCCGATATATAGATTTCGATGCCGGTTCAGACGACAACGACGGATTGTCCAGGAAAAAAGCCTGGAAGCACCATCCGTGGGATCCTGAGGCTGCCGGCAAGGCAAAGGAATGTGGCGGCATCCAGACCTACGTGTTCAAGGGCGGTGTCTATTACCGCGGCAGGCTGGTGCCGAAGGATTCCGGTACGGATGCCGAAAAAATAATCCTCACATGCGATCCGGAGTGGGGAAAAGGCCCGTCTTCGCCAGATGGCTCCGCCGCGGCAGGCAGGGCCGTAATCTGCGGTTCGGAACTCGCCACCGGCTGGAAGAAGGGTGCCGACAACAAGGACATTCCGGACAAGGACAAGGTCTGGTACACGGATCTGAAGTTCGCACCAAGATGCGTATGGATGGTCAACAATGACAATTCAGTGAAGAGGATTCCGCTGGCGCGCGTGCCGAACTGGAAGGTCAGCGATCCCGACGACGTCAAGAGCGAATGGTGGCATTGGGACAATCCGAAGAAGCCCTTCGACAATTTCATAAATGACAAGAATGGCAAGAAACAGCATCTAGGCATAGACACCCAGCACATAAAAGGCGAGCCGGATTATTTCCAGGGCGCGATCGTCTGGTCGGAATGGGGCTGGGTGATGGGTACCCCGTATCCGGTGGTGGTGAGTGTCGTCGACATCAAGCAGAACGGTGTTGGCTTCGGCAGTCAGTGGGGATACGAAGCCGGCAGCGGACAGAAAATTCCGAAATTCGCAAGGTATTTCCTCGAGGACAAGCCGCACTACCTCGATGATCCCGAAGGCGAGTTCTGGTTTGACAAGAAAGGCGATGGTGGACGTCTTTATCTCCGTTCCCCCGGCGATGCTGATCCTAACACCCTCCGTATCGAGGCCGCGAAGCATCTGAACCTGATCGATGCTACGAAGATGGACAACATCACGATATCGAACATTGATTTCCGTTTCGTCAATCCCTTCTGGAAGCTCGAGGCCATACCGTTTGAAAACAAGGATGTGGACTGTGCGGTCATAAGGCTTCTCGGTTCCGGCAGGAACATCACGATATCGAACTGCGTGTTTGAATATGTCCACCAGCCGATCTACCTCCGGGCATCGGGGAAGGCTGACGCGATCGACAATGTCATGATCTGCGACAGTGATTTCCAGAACACCGACAACGGTGCGATAAGCGTTTCCGAAGGAGCAAACTGGGCGGATGTGGATCCTTCGATTGGCAGGGTATATGACGTGAAGATCCTCAGGAACCATTTCTTCAACACGGGCATCCGTCCGAACCGTTATGCGCAGGGGCACAATCTTGTCGTAACCGGTGCGGAAACTCTTGAAGTTGCGGGAAACATCGTGGACCGCGTCTACGGCTCGGGCATCCATATTTTCGGTGGGAAGAACAGCATGATGCTGGGCGACCGTCCTTTCTCAAGGATACTGATCCATGACAACAAGGTCACGGATCCGATGCTGAACACGAATGACTGGGGCGGCATCGAGACCTGGCAGGGCGGTCCGGCATATGTCTACAACAACATCTCCGGCAATCCTGGAGGATACTGGAACTATAATTTCCAGGGAAGCGGGAAGGGTGCGGGCAACGCACGTTTCGGACATGCCTACTATCTCGACGGCGCATTCAAGAACTATCATTTCAACAATATCGCCTGGGGCAAGTCAAAGGATCCTGCAAGCAGGCTTGGCAACACCGCCGCCCTGCAGGAGATCCACAGCTACCAGAACATGTTCTTCAACAATACAATATATAATTTCGTGGTCGGCTCGCGCCGCCAGGCACCGCAGGCCGGACGCGACAAGTTCCTAGGCAATATCTGGCAGGGCATAGGCGACTTGGTGTTCCGGCATACGGATCCTGCGAAGTCCAAGGAGGAAGGGAATGCGAAGGATGCCGGACCGAAGAAGGAGCATTTCGCCATGGAGACTAACGCCTACGGCAACAATGTATTTGCGGATGTCGCAAAGTTCGGAGTATATGATCCGTCAGGCAAATGGCTCGACAGCTTCGATGAGTTCAAGAAGGCGCTCGCGGACAACAAGTCCCTCGATTCCGAACTCGGCAAGGTCAGCTCAAAGAATCTCCTCGCAGATCCGGGCAAGAAGGATTTCCGTCCGCTTCCGGATTCCGATGCGAAGGACTCGGGGGTGAAGGCGTTCGTGCCATGGTCGCTTTCAGGCGTGGTCGGCGAATGGAACTTCTATCCATCGGGCAAAGGTCCTGACGACATCATCGATGAGCACTGGTACATGGCGGACTATTTCACTGCCCGTGAGAACTATCATAACATGCCGATGTTCCCGCTGAAGGGCGTAAACATAGCCGCCGCGAACTACGAGGACGGTCCGCTCGAGAACTGGACGAAGGGTTCGCTCGTGTTGAATGGCAAGGACCAATATGCGGTACTGAAGAACGACGACATGAACAAGCCGTTCGAGCATAATGTCGTCTGGAAGAAGGAGAAGAAAAATGAGACTCGCAAGGCTTCCGGCGCCGATATAAGGAATCCCCAGATCTACAATTCCAATTTTTTGGTCGAGGTTTATTTCAAGACTGCGCCGGATCAGAAGGATGCCGTGCTTGCCGAGAAGATGAAGGATGCCGGATATTCGCTGGCGTTGAACGCCGGCGGGGCCGTTTCCTTTAATGTTAAAGGCAAGGACTCTGAAGCATTTGCGCTTGCTTCGACTGCTGGGGTGAACGATGGCAAATGGCACCATGTGATTGCCGAATGTGACAGGAAGTCCGGTAAGCTGAACATCTATGTAGACGGAAAAATGAATGCTTCAGGCAAAGGCCCGGACGACAAGGTGTCGCTGGAAAATAACGGAGGCCTCTATGTCGGTGGAACTGCTGCCGGCAGATGTCTGAACGGTTCGCTGGAGTTCCTGCGGATTTCGCAGGGTACGCTGGCGGACGCGAAGACGACGATAGAAGAGCTGTACGCCTGGGAGTTCAACGGCCCGTTCCTCAGGGATTTCTCCGGCAAGCCCGCGAAGGACGGCAGGAGATATGCCGGCGCAATAGATTTGGAATGAACAATCGAGCTGCGAAATACTAAATAAGCTTAATTGCTGGTGTATTTCGTTTGGTAGTAGCGCATGTTTGCGCGTGCTTAAAGTAAAGTAGGGACGGGCTTCAGCCCTGACTACTATACGCATATTTTTGCTCTGTTTAGAATTCTTTATGATGAGTCCTCCAGACGGAGGACGAATCTTTGGTGCGCAGATCATTCTGCGCTTTGGATTCCGCTGGAACCGTGGAGAAGATAACAGCTTTCGCTTTTGTTAAGATGCTATGGCGTGACGAACAGCTCTAAAAACAAAGCGGTGAATAATCACCGCAGTCCAAAGTCAGGCCGAAGCGCCTGACGTAAAGATGCAAAGACAGAAGAACCGGAGAACATGACGTGGACAGTACTGGAATATGCGTATAGTAGACAGGGCTTTAGCCTGTCCCATTCTTAGATTAAGATGGTACATGCTGAAGCACGTACCTACTTACTTAGCGCGCAAATCCGCCTCGGCGGACTACTACGAGCAAATTCAGATGTTTTTGAGCTCAGCTTGACTTAATTAAAATAACTGAACAAGCCAGACATGCTTTTTTAGGCAACCGGCCAGCAAAATGCGCGTTCTGGATTTGCCTGTTGTCAAACCATTCTTGACTGTGTATATTGACTGCTGTCGCAAGATGTGGCTGTCCTAACCTGGATTATTCATGCGACGTGATTAATCCATGCGCTCGCAAGGCGCATGAATTGATCAGGCTAAATGTTCCAAGCATGGAAAAAACAACGAACATTGTCTAGTAATGATATTTTCTTCAGCAAAATGGATCGGGATGCCGGATGTGGCTAGGGGGAGGGCCGCTCCCATGTTCCGGCGCGAATTCAAGATTGACAAGGCTGTGAGACACGCACAGCTGTTCATCTGCGGACTTGGCTACCATGAGGTCTATGTCAATGGCGGCCGGGTCGGCGACAGTGTCCTGGATCCGGCACAGACCGACTACAACATCAGGGCTTTCTATGTTGTCCACGACATAGCGGCTTTTCTCCATCCCGGCATGAACGCAGTGGGCGTGATTCTAGGAGACGGCTGGTACAATCAGGATCTCGTCTGGAAGGACCTGCAAGGGGGCAGGGGGATGTCATATGGGAGTCCTCGCTTCATAGCAAAACTGGAAATGCTTTCTTCAGACATCAAGATCTCCTCGGTGTTCAGCGATGAATCCTGGAAATGCTCGACTGGTCCGATAACCGGCAACAATATTTACGCCGGCGAGAAATACGATGCACGCCTTGAGAAGGCGGGATGGAATGTCCAGGGATTCGATGATTCCCCTTGGAGCAGCCCGTTGCCTGTCGCGGAGCCCTGTTCGAGGCTTGAAAAGCAGGAGATCCCGCCGATAAGGAGGATACGCGAGTTCGTCCCCAAATCCATCGTGGAGCCAAAGCCAGGGGTATGGGTCGCCGACATGGGCCAGAACTTCTCCGGCTGGGCGAGGATAAGCGTAACCGCTCCTGAGGGTACGGAGATCAGGCTGCGTTTTGCAGAGACGGTTTTTCCGGACGGCATGGTAGACACTGCAAGCACAGGTGTGTTCGCAACGATGGTCGAGCAGGTCGACACCTACGTGTGCAAGGGCTCGGGGAAGGAGACATGGGAACCCCGCTTCACATACCACGGGTTCAGATACGTTGAAATAACCGGATGGCCCGGAAAGCCGGAATGCGAGGATGTCATCGGCGTGGTCGTGCATACCGCCCTCGAAAAAGCAGGCGTCTTCGAATGTTCGAATGAACGCATCAACCTCCTGCATAAGATGGCGCTCTGGACGCACCGGAGCAACATCCACGGCATACCCGAGGACTGTCCGGTACGCGAGCGCTGCGGATGGCTCGGCGATGCTAATGTCGTATGCGAATTTTCCATGTGGAACTACAAGAGCGCGGGTTTCTGGGAGAAGTATCTGGATGACATTGAGACGACGCGTAGTACGAACGGCGGTTTACCGTTCAACATCGCGCCCGGCAAACGGACGAGCAGGACGGCGGACCATGACTGGATGGCGGCGTTCGTCCTCATCCCATGGTACATACACGTCCATCATGGGAAAAAATACCTCCTCGAACGCCACTACGCCGGGATGAAGACGGTGATCGACCGGTTCAAGGAGAAGTCCTCGAACTGGATACTTTCAGGCGGACTCGGCGACTGGTTCGAGCCGGGGATGATCGCCAGGCCGACTGCAACTCCGGAAGTGCTGACAACCACTATTTGGTTTTTCAGGTGCGCCCAGGTCATGTCGAGGACTGCGCACACGCTTGGCTATTCGGCCGACGGCATGAAATACGGTGAGTGGGCCGCCTGCATCCGCAAGGAGTTCATGGGAAAATTCTTCAGGCCTGACACCCATGGCTTCGGTTCACAGACCGCCGACGCGATGGCCCTGCATTTCGGACTCGTCCCCGACGGGGAGACCGAAAACGTACTTTCGTCCCTTGTGAAGGATCTCCGCGAAACCTGCAGCAACCATTATCATGTCGGGATCTTCGGACTGCGTTATCTTTTCGAGACCCTGGCAAGGCATGGACATGCGGAGCTCGCATTTGAGCTCCTGCAGCAGGATTCGTATCCGAGTTTCGGGGATCTGATGAACCGCGGGGCGACGACCCTGTGGGAATACTGGGGTGAGCCTGAAGTAGACAAGGTGCATGGTCCGCGATCCCTGAACCATCCTATGATGGGAGGGTTCGACAACTTCTTCTATAATTCGCTTGCCGGAATACGGCCTGACGAGGACAGCCCCGGCTTCAGCCATTTCTTCCTCGAGCCACATCCGGTTTCCAGGATCAAATGGCTCGACGCCAAGTACGAATCGCCTTTCGGAATCATAAAGAGTTCATGGATATTCGAAAATGACAAGTTCCTGTGGGACGTGGATATCCCGGAGGGGACGGAGGCGACATTGGTCATCCCGTACAGCGGAGAAGTCAAATTGATGCCGCCAGGGCAATATGCTTTTGAAAAATATGGAAATTCCAACTCTCAGATTCTATGATGTTTTTCCGCCGAAGCAGGTTGTCGGAATTAAGGAAATTGTTTGGTAGTAGCGCATGTTTGCGCGCTCTTTAGTTTTTTGAGATTACGTCAAGAACGCTCGAAACGAGCTACTACAAGCGAAAATCTTAAGTCCGACAGACTCCTGTTTCGGCTCCAGAGGCGGCCATGGCTTTAACTGCAAACTTGAAACAAATGAGATGAAAAATAGAGGGTTTTAAGAATGAACGTATATGTAATGGTCGACATGGAAGGAGTAAGCGGCATCTGCAGGGTCTCGCAGGTGATGCAGGGACAGCCTGATTATGACAAGTCGAGAAAGTATATCACATGGGACGTCAACAGCTGCGTGAAGGGATGCTTTGATGGCGGTGCCAAAAGAGTCCTGGTAAGGGACGCACACTGCACCGGTTTCAATCTCCTATGGGATGAACTGGATCCGCGCGCTGAATATATACAGGGTGATTCCGGGACTGAGAGGATGCCTGGGCTGGATTCGTTCGACGGCATGATCCTTCTCGGTTATCATGCGATGGCTGGAACATCTTCTGCGGTGCTTGAACATACGATGAGCTCAGCAGGCTGGCAGCATTTCTGGCTCAACGGCGCAAAGGCAGGCGAGATTGCCATTGATGCCGGAATAGCAGGCGATCACAATGTTCCTGTCATCATGGTGAGCGGGGACGACAAGGCATGTGCCGAGGCGAGAAGACTTTTACGCGGTGTTGTCACCGCCGAGGTGAAGAAGGGTCTGAGCAGGGAAGGCGCTATACTGCTTGCAAAGGATAAGGCTCACATGCTTATTGCTGAATGCGCCGCGGCCGCTGTCAGGAATTTCGGGAATGTGAAGCCCCTCAGGATCAGACGTCCGGTGAAGATGAGGCTTGAACTTGTTTCCAAGTCAAAGGTTCCCGGCGAGAGGGATAATTTAAAGGTGATCAACGGCAGGACATATGAAGTCACTGGCCCAGATGTTGAAAAGGCGCTGAAACTTCTGTGAAGAATTGGAAGAATGCGTTGGGAACAGGGAAATTGCAGGAAGGACATCTTATAATCAATTTTCAAAAATCAGGAATTATTTTCTTAATGGCAGGAATGCAAAGAATATTTATTGATTCCTTGATGCATTTGTTACAAGGAATCTCCTGTATTCCCCGGGAGTCCTGCCGGAAAGCTCCTTGAACTTCCTGTTGAAATACGAGAAGTCGTTGAATCCGCATTCAAGCGCTATCGAAGAAGCCTTGTCTTCCGTAAACCGCAGCCGTGCCACGGCATCCTGGATGCGCCTCTGGACCAGATGGCTGAATACGGTATTTCCGGTGTATTTCCTGAAGGCCCGGCACAGGTATTCGGGACTCAGCTTCGCGTATTTCGCAAGAGACTCCAGTCGGCTTACAGCTATCACTCCGTCCTCCGCCCCGCGCTTCCTTATCTCCCTCGCGGGAGTGAACCCGTTCCTCCCGGCCTCGTAGTACACCACCAACGCGGCCGCATCGCTTCACAAGCTCCCCTATCTTCCTGTACGCCTCCTCGTCCTTCGTCTTCCCCTCGCATTTGTGGCAGCTGCATTTGCCGGTGTCCCACCGGTTTATCCCCATGCCCCAGAGATCGCTCCCCATGTCGATCCCGACGGTTACAAGGTTCTCAGCTTGATTTCTTGCACCTGCATGGTCAGTTTTTCTTTGCATGAGTCTTATCCTCCTTTTTAATTTGAGTCAAGATAACTCTTAACTTTGGGAACCGCTTCGCGGTTATCCCGATAAAGGGTAAGACTCATCATAAGGAATTCAAAACGGAGCCAGAATAATGCGTATAGCAGACAGCCGTCATGTCGGGCTTTAAAGCCCGACATGCTTCAGTTGAATTTCCCTATGGCGATCGGCTTCCTGCTTTTTATGGAACGCCACACGGCCTCGCCGATGGCGACGGCAGTACCGCCGTTATGGCTTCCGGCAACAAGGGAAAGCTCTTTCGATTCCTTCGCCTGTTTTCCGAAAAGGTCCTGCTGGATCCTGAAATCGGCGCCGCCATGCCCTCCCACGACCGGAGGAATTCCGATGATCTTCTTTCCGCCGAACAGCGGATAGAATACTATTTCGCCCTTCTCGGCCGCAGCATCCGTCTTTCCAGTTGGATCGGGATTGCTGTGATGCTCTATTTCAACACGGCCCTTTGTTCCATTGATTCCAAGGATGTATCCCTCCCATGGGGTGGAAAAATTGCATGAATACGCCATTGATGCGCCTTTGCTGTATTTGACCAGGGCAGAGTATGTGTCCTCGATGTCTATCTCCTTGTCGTAGATGTAGCGGGGTTTCTCAGGAGGATACTGGACATCGTATGGCAGCCTGAACCGGTCCCATCCTGTATTCGGGCTGTCTTTCGGATCAACTTTCCCGGCATAATGCTTCTTGAAATAGGAACATTTCATTTTTTCCCCGACCTGTGAAAGAGGCTTCCCATTCCTACCGAGTGGGCGCAGCGCACCTTTCTCACCATAGTAGTTGAGCGCGCCATATGCGTAGACCTCGACAGGATCGTCGTCGAGCCACCAGTTCACAAGGTCGAAGTGATGCGAGCACTTGTGTATGCAGAGTCCGCCCGAGTTCGCCCTTGAGCGGTTCCAGCGGTAGAAATAACTGGCGCCATGGAAAGTGTCGAGATTGTAGGTGAACTCCACGTTCGTAATCCTGCCAAGCATTCCCGACTGGATCATCCGCTTCAGCTTCTGGTGTGTCGGCGTATAGCGGTAGTTGAAAGCCACACGGAGCTTTTTTCCGCTCTTCTTCTCAGCGGCCATGACCTTGCGTATCTGCTCCTGGCTGATGACCATCGGCTTCTCGACTATGACGTCGCATCCGGCAAGAAGGCCCTTTACAATATACTCACAGTGCGAGTAGTCCTGGCTGACGACCAGAATGACATCCGGCTTCTGTTCAGCAACCATCTTCTTGAAGTCCTTCGGAAAATAGAAAGGCGCGTCCACCTCCGCCTTCTGGCAGAAATCCTCCACACGCTTCCTGTCGACATCAAGGATCGCTACAAGTTCCGAGGTCTTGTCGAAATTCGGACCTCCCTTGTGGTTCTTGCCGAGTATCGGCATCAGAAAGTGATAGACTCCACGACAGCTCAACCCGCAGATCGCATAACGCTTCTTCATATGTCTCCTTTTCTTCTGTTTGTATGAACTTCATCGAAACAATCCAAGAACATGTCTTGCGACATTGACTACAAACAAATCAAATGCAATTTGGCATAAGTTCGTAGCCTGTCCTCCGTAGCTCATTTGGCGAAGGAGGATTAAGCCCGCAAGGGCTGTTGCTTTAGTTCTTGACTGACATCTCTTCCCATATGCATATTACGGTCGTCCTTCGCAGCCGCATGAACTCCCGATCAGGAGTTCCGGCTCGATTATATTTTTCTTCTTCGATACTTTTTTTCCTTTCATCATGGAAACCAGCAGTTCCGTCGCCTTGTCGGCAACCAGCTCGGTCGGATGCCTGACAGTAGTCAGTTCGGGACTGACAAGCGAACGTATGTATGAGACTCCGTCAAACCCTATTACTGCCAGATCGCCGGGGATTTTGTAACCGAGCTGGACCATGTATTTTATAAGATTGCCGGCAATTATGTCGTTCGACGCGAACACTGCATCAAGTCCAAGCGACATGATCCTTTCCGCCGAGGCCTTCATCGCGACGCCCATTTCAGGCGAGAAGACTGTCCACTCTTCCTTATGTCTGATCCCGTGCTTCTTCAAGGCTTTTTCGTATCCCTGGTATTTCTCGGCATTCCCATTGATTGAAGGGGCCAGGAAACCAACCTTCCTCTTCCCATGATTCCGGATGAGATGTTCGACAGCCATGAAGGCCCCTTTCTCCCTGTCGACCGAAACGCATACGCCGCAGTTAATCTGGTTTACATATACGCAGGGAATCCTGCCCTTGAGGAATTCATCGAGCTTCCCTTTTTCCAGCGAGCTGCAGATGACCAGGCCGTCTATGCCCCTTGAAATGAATTCATCAATTATGCGGATTTCGATTGCAGGATTGAAATTGGAATCGCCATGCATTATCGAATATCCCTCGCTCCACAGCGTCTCGTTGAGCCTGGCGAGCATTATGCTGAATACGGGGGTGGAAAAAAGGGAGCCGACGATTCCCACGGTATTGGTCGAGAGCCCCTGCAGGCCTCTCGACATGCGGTTCGGGACATAGCCCATTTCGGCGGCAGTCCGCTTTATGAGCTCCTTCTTCTCCTTTGACACGTAGCAGTAGTCCTTTTCGCCAAGTACGGCCGATACAGTGGACAGGGCCATGCCCGTCCGTTCCGCAATCTGCTTCATCTTAGCCATGCCGTCCACCTTAATGTATCGGTTTATATGAATCGCTTCATATACAATAGCCTGCGGCAGTTTATTTTCAAAGCTGGATTCATTATTTATTTAAAACCAGATGGTCGTTCCGGCGCAGATGGATTCACGTCCTGATGCCGATAAGGCGCAGAAAATTGCCGCTGAAAAGGAGTTTCCTCTCCTTCTCAGAAAGATTTTCGAGCAAGGTCCCGTGCACGTAGACGGCGGGATTGTTTATGGGGTAATCCGTTCCGAACAGAAGCTTTTCCGCGCCGGACGTGTCAATCGCATAGCTAAGTATCCCGAAACGGTCAATTCCGGAACCGGAGATGTCCAGATGCAGGTTCTTGAATTTTGAAACGATTTTTATACGCGCAAGGAAATCCTTCCTGCCGCTGCCTGGATGTGCCAGAACGAGTTTGAGTTCCGGAAGCGCCGTGCAGAGTTTTCCAATCACCTTGAGATCACCGCAGTGGAAATTCACCACTGCGCCATATTCAATAGCTGTCCTGAAGATCTGAATCGCGTTCCTGCTGGCATAATCGTTTCCGTAGTCCATCCAGTATCCCACGAGCTCGCCGATCCAGCGCACGCCTTCCCCTCCGCAGCAGCGCTCGATCTCGCGGCAGGACTCGTCAGGGAATTCAGGGTGGATATGGATTCCAGGAATGTAGAAGTCAGGATATTTGTCGCGCAGCGCAAGCGCCTTATCGTTCAAGTGGCGGATCTTCCTGAATGATTTTGGATTGACTATCTTTCCAATAGGGGCGCCGCAGGCGCGGGAGATGCCTGCGCGGCGGAGAGTCTCGATCTGATACTTCATGCTTCCCGCGGAATCAAACCACCCGGTATCGGTCTTATCGTCTACCGCCGGATGGAAATGGCAGTCGATTATTTCGTATGGCTTCATCTTGGAGCCTTTCAATTATTTTCCTGCATTAGGAACCGCTGCCGTCCGTCATCACTGTTTCAACCTTGCCGCGGTCCGGTATTTGATCGGCGGCACCTTGAATTTCCGCTTGAACATCTTGCTGAGGTGGTAGATGTCGCAGAAGCCTGTAATGTCAGCTATTTCCGCAAGCGACATGTCGGTTGATTCGAGCAATGCGGCCGTGCGCCGGAGACGGTGCTCCAGGACGACCTGTTCAAAAGGTTTTCCGAAAAGCTCCTTGATGAGATGGCTGGCTCTTGATGGCGAGAGGCTGAGCGCCCTAGCCGCGTCGTTGATCCCGATCTTCTCGGTATACCTGTTAATTACAAGCCTGAAAACCTTCTCCCATCTTTCGCCTTTACCATGGATGTTCACGGAAACAGTCTTTTCAATTATCCCCAGGGCGATTGCCTCGAAGAGAGCTGAATCCTTTTCAAAATCACCCATGTCGTAGACCGGCAGGATATTGCCGCCCTTCGTCTTCTCTACCTTAGTTTCTTTTCCGGCTTTGGAAACAAACGGCCCGAGGAATATGCTTCCCACATGGCGGTCATGCCATTTCAGGGGGATGAGTATCTGGAGCGGTCCGAGCCAGCACGGCCAGATGAACGGCCTGTCCTTTCCGGCCGCAGTGGCATTGGCCTTCTTCCACTCATGCTCCAGGCATCTCTCCCTCTGCCTTCCGCCGTTCTGGCAGAAATCAACACGGTGATATATCCTTTCAGGATGAAGATATGAGTTCCCGATATCATCACAGAAAAAACCGTAGGGATCCTGGAAGGTGACCCTCAGGCCGATGATCCTCTCGAGGGATTCCAGGAGGAATTCGAGCTCCTGCCTGCAGTTCGCGTTTTTATCCATACGTAGTCCTGTTAGCACAATTACACAACTTATGATGTTTATAGCTTAAAATATATGCCGGACCCATTTATTTCCAGCAAACAGCATTTAAACACAATTATTCAGCTTTTCCATACATTGCCCAGGGATGACCTGCAAGTTATCATTAATGCAGAAAAAAGAATTTTTATTGAATCCATCAAGCCTGCAAAGGAAATGAAAATGATCAAGCATTTATCTTTTCTCGCCGGAGTTTCGGTTGCCGCCTCCTTCGCGCTTGCCGAAAAGGCATATCCAGCATCGCTTCCTGAAATGACGGTTCCGCAGTCGCTTTCCGTACAGCTCAAGGGGAACTGCTGTGCCGCCGAAGACCTCGACAAGGTCAAGGCCGCAGGATTCAAGTACTTCAGGCGCGGGTTCATCTGGGAAGCTGTCGAGAAGGAGAAAGGAGTCTACGATTTCAGCGCGTATGACACCCTCATGAACGATGCGAAGGAGCGGGGGCTGGGAGTCATCGCCTGCATCGCCTTTTCCAACAAGCTCTACGGCCATGCAAAGGATCCCGCTGGACGCGTGGGATATGCGAACTTCGCAGCCGCCCTCGCCGAACGCTACAAGGACTACAACGTCATGTTCGAGATATGGAACGAGCCCAATACGATGACATTCTGGGGGAAACACGGGAAGAAGGGCAACACCGAGCAGTACGCACTCGAATATATCGGGCTCGTCAAGGAAGTCGTCCCGGCAATGCGCAAGGCAAACCCTGAATGCACCATAATCGGAGGCGCCACATCCGGCATCTGGAAGGATTCCTATGAATGGCTGAACTTCTGCTTCAAGCACGGCATCCTCAAGACAGGCATCGACGCCTGGTCCATGCACCCGTATTCCTGCAAGACTCCGGAATATTACCTCGTAGGCTACGCGAAGACGCGCAAGATGATGGCCGACAATGGAGGTCCGGCAGACTTCCCGATGCTCAATACCGAACGCGGATTCCCGATAGGCAAGGCCGAAGGATATGCCGGCGGGGATCCGAAGCAGAGCTACGAATACCAGGCATGGCACTTCGTCCGCCAGTACATGATCGACCTGCTGTGCAACATGAGGATGACCAGCTGGTACGAATGGAGCGGGAAGGAAGGCTTCAACCTCTTGAAGGACGATAAGCCGACCCAGGCATATACCGCATGCAAGTTCATGATAGAGCATCTCGACGGATACAAGCTGTCAAAGAGGTTGCCGACGGAGAAGCCCGAAGATTTCGTCCTGCTCTTTGAAAAGGGATCCGGTGAACAGAAGCTGGTTGCCTGGACTTCCCCGTTGAACGACCTGTCCCCGGACAAGACGGTCAACCATGCCATCGATATTCCCGTCGAAGTTTCAGGCGCCCTTGAAATCTACGACATCTACGGGAAGAAGAGCACTGTCAATGCGGCGGACGGAAGAATAAACCTCAATCTCAGCGGCAGTCCGCAATATGTGGCGCTGAGAGGGAAAAAATAAGGAACTGAAATGAAAGACACAGCATCAGAATATCCCATCATCGTAGCCGGTGCCGGACCGGCCGGCTTCGGCGCGGCTTTGTCTGCGGCAAGATCAGGCGGGAAAACACTGCTCCTCGAGAGAAACACGTGCGTGGGCGGGCTGGCCTCCTCGGGACTTCTCGGCTTCTGGGGGCCTCTCGACAATGCCGCGCGCAACAAGTGCGACTGGGAAAGGTTCCGGCTTGACAGGGAGGGCAAGGAATATACAGGCAGGCTGAAGATAGGCCAGAGGATACTTGGAGGGATTCCTGCAGAGTTCATTTCAAGGCTCGAAAAGCTTGGCGGGGCATTCGTCCCGAAACTAGGTTTCACTGAAACCGATGTTGAAACCACGAAATTTCTCATGGAGGAAATGCTCCTCGAAGCAGGAGTAAAGATAATCTACCAGGCCCAGGTCGTCTCCGCATCATATGAAAAAGGTTTTCCTGTCCTTACAGTAGCCTTGAAGGAAGGGCTCAGGAAATTCACCGCTAAGACAGTCATAGATGCGACTGGTGACGGCGATGTTGCATTCCAGCTTGGAGCTGAATGGCGGCAGGGCCGGGACTCCGATGGAAAGTGCCAGGGCGTGACGCTTGTTTTCAGGATCGGCAACGTGAAGACCGACTATCTCGACTTCCTGCCAGACACGGAACTGTCGAAGAATGTATCCGCCGCTGCCGAAAAAGCCTCGAAGAGCGGGGAGATAAGCTTCAACCTCAAGGGACTGGGGTGCCTGTCAAGGGATCCTTCCTTCAATGGCAATTTCACAGTGAACCAGCAGCACACTTTCGACATAGACGGGACGAAGTCGGAGGAACTGACAAAGGCGCTGATAAACGGGCGCAGGCAGATACGTGAGCTGGTCTCGTTCTACAGGAAACATGTTCCCGGCTGCGAGGACTGCTATCTCATCGGCACCGGCTTCCAGCTGGGCGTGAGGGAGACAAGGAGGATAATCGGGGACTATGTCATCACCGGGGAAGATGTCACCGGCGGACGGAAATTCGAGGACGGAATCTGCCGCAATGCGAACTTCCTGGACATTCACCTGTCGAAGGATGGGGACAAGAAGGCTGATTCGAAGAAGACGGGCACATGGTATGAGGAAGCGAAGGAAGTGCAGCCGGGAGACTGGCAGGATCTTCCATACAGGGCGCTGCTTCCCAGAGGCCTGGAGAACATCCTTGTCGCCGGACGCTGCATTTCCGGAACGCACGAGGCCATGAGCTCGTACAGGCTCATGCCGACCTGCATGGGGATGGGAGAGGCCGCAGGAGTTGCAGCGGCGCTCAGCTTACTGTATAATACATCACCAAGAAAGATTGACGTGAAAGAGATTCAAAGTGTCTTAAGGAAGCACGAAGCAATCATCTAAAGAGTTTTCAAAATGGAATCCCATATTAAAAAATCCTGTTTCACACTGATCGAGCTTCTGGTGGTAATTGCGATCATCGCAATTCTCGCGGCGATGCTTCTTCCTGCATTGAAGAATGCAAAGGAGAAAGCCAAGGAGATAGAATGCCTGAGCCACCAGAAACAATGTGGTACGGCCTTCTTCCTGTATGCGGAAGACTATGGTGGTGCAATGGTATCCTCATGGACAAATTCAGGAGGAACAATCTATCTCTGGCCATATTTCATTGCAGGCAACCAGGAACTTGCAAGCGGAATTGGAGATAACGGTCCAAGCTACATAAAGGAGAAGAATCCTGTTTTCGGATGTCCGTCAAATCCTGCGTATCTAAAAATCACCCAGAGCCATGGAAGGACCAACTACGCATATGGAATGTTCAACAGCGACAATTCACTGATGTCGACATTGATGGGGGAGAACTTCTCCACCACGATCAATCCCGAAGGCGGAACACGTCCTGCAATCCAGGTGCATTACCTTGGTCGGGTCAAGAAAACATCAGGCGTGGTCTGGCTGGCCGACATAACGACTACGCGCAACTGGGACGGGGTCGCATCCGACCACCGCCAGCTTGCGCGGCTTTACCGGAACCAGGGAGGCGGCTGGACTGAACGCATCCATCTCCAGCACAATTTCGGCGCCAACTGCCTGTTCTATGACGGCCATGCGGAACGGCAGAACCAGACGGATCTCCGGAACGGGGTCTCGCAGTTCACAAAATTCTATATGCCGGATTTCTCGACATTGGATCTTCCTTGACACGCAATCAAAAAAAACAGGAATCACAGCAGATCAATTTAAAGATAAAGCAAGAGGTTCATGACAATGAGCAAAGTCGCAAAGAAATATCTCGCAACGGATCCGTGGATAATCGAAGAGGATGGATTCCATCCTGAACACGCTGAAGTTTCGGAGTCGATCTTCTCCCTTGGCAATGAGTTCATGGGAGTCCGCGGATATTTCGAGGAAGGCTGCACCATTGAAAGGTTCGTCGGCAGCTTCTTCAATGGAATATTCGAAGAGGAACCGATAAACCATCCGGTGAACTACAATGGATTTCCAAGGCGCTTCCATTTCATGCTGAATTCACTCGACTGGCTGTACACGAGGATAAGCGTCGGAAAGGAAGCTCTCGATCTGGGCAAATCGCGTTTCAGCGGATTTATCCGCTCCCTTGATCTCCGCGAAGGCGTATTGAAGAGAAGCTTCACGTGGCACACCGGCAAAGGCGACATTAGGGTCGAGTTCGAACGCATGTTGAGCATGGTAAGACCCAATGTCGGAATGCAGCGCATCACGCTCTCATCGCTGGGATTTTCCGGAAGGATCGAAGTGAAGCTGGGCCTCGACTTTTCAAACCTGCAGCACAACCGCGGCAAGAGTTTCTGGAACACCTTGCGGAAGGAGCACTGCGGAGATGAATCTGCAATAATGGCACGGACCTTGAAGAGCGGCCAGAAGGTTTTCTCGGCAATGAAGACAAGCTGTTCGGCTGAAGCTGATGTAAAGAAAGAAGCCGGGCCGCAGATCGTCTCCCGTTCATATCGCATTAACCTCAAAGAAAACGAGAAGGTCACACTGCAACGCATTGTCGTCAATACCACCGACAAGAAAGCCGTCGATGACGATGTCTTCTGGAAGAGGAGCCTGGAAACGGCCAGGAAGCTGGACATCACAGGATATGAAAAGCTGCGCGCGGAGCATGTCGGCTACTGGAAGAAAATATGGGCCGCCCAGGACATTGAAATAGACGGTGATCCGGAGAACCAGCAGGGCGTGCGTTTCGGCATCTTCCAGCTGCACCAGACCTACCATGGAGTCGATCCGTCGCTCAACATTTCCGCCAAGGGACTCACCGGCGAGGAATATCACGGGCACACCTGGTGGGATACCGAGACCTACTGCCTGCCGTTCTACATCTTCAACAATCCTGCGGCTGCGAGGAACCTTCTCGAATACCGCTACCTCACGCTTCCACAGGCGAAGCAGCGTGCAATAGAAAAGGGCTGCAAAGGCGCACGGTATCCGATGGAGACAATCGACGGCACGGAGGCATGTTCGGTCTGGCAGCACGGGGATCTTGAGATACATGTGCCGGTCGCCATCTCGTATGGAATCTGGCATTATTCACATCTCACCGGGGACAAGGATTTCCTGCATGGGCACGGAATTGAAATGCTCGCCGAGATCAGCCGCTACTATGCAAGCCGCGGCGGATGGTCGCAGCTGACAGGCGAATACGGCTTCTGGTGCGTGATGGGTCCGGACGAATTCCACATGATGGTGAACAATAACTGCTACACCAACTTCATGGTCAAAAAAGCATTTGAATACACCATCGCCGTCCTGGAGGAGATGAGGAAGAAGGCCCCTGCAAAATTCGATTCCATCGTCAAAAAACTCAATCTTGGCAAGGACGAGATGGGAAACTGGAAGAAAATGGCGGAGCACATGCGAATTCCGCAGGACAGGAAAACAGGCATATACGAGCAGCACGACGGATATTTCGACATGCCGCATCTTGAGGTCGACAAGATAAGACAGGAGGAATTCCCCCTCTACCACAACTGGGCGTACTACAAGCTATTCAGGACGGACATGATCAAGCAGCCCGATGCCATGCTCATACAATATTTCTATTCAAAGGAGTTCTCCGACAAGGTCAAGAAGGCGAATTTCAACTTCTATGAATCCCGCTGTTCACATGAATCATCGCTATCACCCGGGGTGCATTCGATAATGGCCGCAGAACTCGGAATGCATGACAAGGCATATTCCTACTGGGGACACGCGGCGCGGCTTGATCTCGACAACTACAACAACAACACCAACCAGGGGCTCCACACGACTTCAATGGCTGCGGCATGGATGAATGTCGTCTATGGTTTCGGCGGACTCAGGACGGATGGCGAATTCCTGTCCTTCAGGCCTTCCCTCCCGAAGAAATGGAAATCATTCAAGTTCAGCCTGCGCTATCAGGACAGGATCCTCGATGTCCATGTCGACAGGGAAAAAGTACGTCTCAGCATCGACGGCAATGGGGCGGTCAGGGTGGAACTGTTCGGCAAGGCATGTACTCTGGACGAAAAAGGACTTGAAATGAAAATGCCTGCTGGACGAATCGCATGACAGGCAAATATTCACGCTGACGATAGACCGGGCTCTTTTGAAAGTACGTACGTCAAGGCGGTCTCGGCTGTAATTATCACTTCTTCCTGGAGGAGATTGAGTCCTTCACCTGTTCCAAAACCGTCTTCACCTCTTCCCGTCCGAAAGGTTTCTGGATGAAGCCCATGGCGCCCAGTTTCTTCAATTCATCGACATCGACATCAAGCTTGCCTGACATAAGGACAACTGAGATGTTCTTCTTCTCCTCCCTAATCCTGTCCAATATCTGGACGCCTGAAATACCGGACATCATCATGTCCAGGAAAATAAGGTCCGGCGGATCCGCCTGGATGTAGGTAAGGGCTTCGAAAGGAGAGAAAGTGGCGCGTGTCTTCTTGCAGCCAAGATGCGTCAGCGTCCTTGCAAGCGGGAGGCAGATGTCGGGTTCGTCGTCGACCACCAGGACCTTGAGGTCTGAAACGCTGATTTCGAGAACCTTCATGTCGGCGCTATCTTTTCCTGCGCCGGCCTCATTCCTGCAGTCAGGAATATAAATGATGAATGTCGTCCCTGCGCCTTCCTGGCTCTCAAATCCTATCTGGCCGCCATGCATCCGCACAATGCTGTCGCATACCGACAGCCCGAGCCCCGAACCTTTTATATGGAGCAGGTTGTTCGCAAAAGCGCCCTTGGTCGTGAAAAAAGGAGTGAAGATCATCTTCTTCGTATCCTCGTTCATGCCGACTCCATTGTCCTTGACACGTATGCTCACGCCCTTGCCGAAACGCTCGGCGGAAACCTTGATCGATCCGAAACCTTTCTGGCATATGGCATGGCGCGCGTTCAGGAAGAGGTTGACGAAAACCTGCTGGATCTGATCGCGGTCGGCGCAGAGTTCAAGATCCTCGGGGACGTCAATTTCCGGGGAGATGTTTTCGAGCCTCATCTGCTCGAGCTGCAATGAAAGAACCTCGTAGAGCATGTCCTTCAGCTTGAAAGCGCACTTGCTCACAGGCTTGGGCCTTGCAAAAGACATCGTCTTGGATACGATATCACGGCCCCGGTCCACCTGCTTTTCCAGAAGCTCGAACAATTCCCTGAGCTCCTTCCTGCTCATGTCCTCCCATGCGGCAAGCTCGATGCTGCCCCTCATGACCATCAGCACATTGTTGAACTCATGCGCCACTCCGGCGGCAAGCTGTCCGACAGCGGACAATTTTTCAGAACGGATCAGCTGGCCCTCCAGCCTCTTCTTTTCAGTTATGTCCTGGAGGATAGGCACCTGGTAGACCTCGCTGCCTATGCGCAGCAGGGAGACATTCAAAAGCACCCAGACAATGCTTCCATCCTTGTGCAGGCATCTCCTCTCGAGCGTGAAATCCTTTATTTCACCTTTCAAAAGCCTGTCCATCTGGTCAAGGGTCTCCTTCAAGTCATCAGGAACCGCTATTTGCCTGAAATTCATGCCTTCCATCTCGTTCGGGGTATAACCGAGCATCTCAGCATATTTCCTGTTGACCCTCACGATGTTCCCCTCGGAGTCGACCTGTCCCACTCCAACGGCCGCCTGTTCGAAGACAGCCCTGAATTTCTCCTCGCTCTCCCTGAGCGCCTTCTGGCCTTTCCTCTTCTGGACCACGTATGCCGAAAGGACGACGACGATGATTGCCAGCAGCATTAGGATGATGATGATTGTCATAAACAACGGCTTGTTCACGGAATAGAACGACGAAGGCTTGTTGATGACGATGCTGCCTTTTGGAAGCGAAGACAGTGGGATGCCGAAGCGCACCAGGGCGTCATAATCAAAAGTGTATCTGGTAGGCGGATCCAATATTATCCGGAGCGCACCTGGCTGCACCCCCTGCATCACCTGCTCCATCATCCTGGCTCCGAGCGCACCCTGATCATGGGCGGCAACCACCTTCCCTCCGACGACTCCGAACATTATACGCGTGTCGTTTCCGGTGAATACTGGAGCCCTTGCACTCTTCATCATCTTCTGGACGGCCTCCTCCAGTGAAAACATCTCCCCCTTGCCGTCCTTGAAGAATGAAAGGAGGAGAATAATGCTGTCGGAACCGAGGGAAGCGATCTCGTTTACCGTCTCGTCCATGGAATGCTGCGAGAAATTCCAGTAGACGAACGCCTTTCCCGGAAACTCAGCCTCGATCTTCTTCACCCCTTCGAAATGAGCCTTGCCGGTCAGGGAATCATCTGAGATCACAAAAACCTTCCTTGCATTTGGGAACAGTTTGAATCCAATCTCGCAGGATCCCTTGTAGTCCTGCGTCTCAGCCACCCCGGTGCAGGTCGGCCAGTCGGATATCATGGCATGGTTGAAATCATTTATACCGCAGAAAACAACAGGTTTGTCCTTGAAAAGGGAATTCCTGTGCTCGCGTGCGAACTCCAGCGCATCGTTGTCGCAGACCAATATCCCCTCATAATGGGTCTTCGCCATTTTAGCGGCAAGCATCTGGGCCAGAAGACCGTCCGTCTCCTTCGTGCGCAACCTCTTTGAATCCATGTAGATTACATGCAGGTCATAAAGGCTGCTTTTATGGGCAAGCACGGAAAGTATCCCATCTGTCTCCATGTCGGTCCAGAGATAACCCTGGTTGTAGGAGTGGAGGACCATTATGTCGTTGGTGGATACCTTGCCTGAAGCGGCAGGAAGCTGAACGGCGGGAAAGAGTATTCCGACGAGCAGGAACAGCGCAGTAATATGAATACCTTTTTTCATAGTTGTATACGATATCTTGGAATCACACAACTTTCAAGTTTGCCGCAAGAGGGTTTCGCTATTTATTTTAACGTCACTTCACCTTGCCCGCGTGCGCTTTATATCATCGCAGCCCCGCGTGAAGCGCCAGGATGCGAGTGACAGGGCCCCGGCGTGAGTCCCGGCAATGGCGTTTGCCGGACCAGTTCCACCCGGTCAGGCGCATGCTTTCGAAATAATAAACAACGTGGAGCAAATAGCAGGATCAGAGGGTTCCGAGGAACGACTTCAGTTTTTCAGGCCAGTCGCTTACCCCTTTTGGCAACGGAATTTTTATTCCGAAGCCATGCCCGCCGTTTTCAGCCATCGTGAAGTCGCACTTTATTTTATTGTCCTTGCAGTATGCTGAAAACGCGTTGGAACTGGTGCTGTGCTTGTCGTCTGCGGCGGCATATACAAAGCATGGCACCGCAGGCGGAATTACATCATCCAACAGCTTGCCGTCCTTTTCAAGATATGCCGGATAAATCAGTATCATGAAGTCAGCCGACGTCCCTTTTCCAACCTCGTTTGCGAGTCTCGCGGCCAAGTGTCCACCCGCTGAAAATCCCATCACACCAATGCGCTTTGTGTTGAATCCAAAGTCACCGCCTTTCTTCTGAAGCAGCGAAAATCCCTTTTTTGCTTCTTCAAGTGCCATGTCACGGGTCCTGTCACCGGCGTTCACATGGTAGAGCAGCACGGCGACATCATATCCGAATCCGTTCAGCATCTTCGCGATGTCGCGTCCCTCGTGGTTGATCGCCAGGATGTAGTATCCGCCGCCGGGACAGACCAGCACGGTGCCCTTCGACTTCACGTCCTTGCAAGGGAAGAGCTCAAGTCCGGGCTCGACAACCTTGTTTATGCGTTCAATCCCGTCCTTGCCCATTTCTGAAACAGGAGCAGCTAGCCCCTCTTTGCCGTCAAGGCTGATCCTGCGGATCTCATCCGCACCTGCAGTGGAAATCCCTGCTGCCGCCAGAAAACTCAAAATCATCACGCTTGTCCTCATTTAAATATCCTTTATTTAATTTTTCTGTAAAGCCAGGCGAATTCCTGGCTTTACAGAAAAATTACCTGCACTAATTCACTGTCTTACTCTATCATCCAATGCCCAGGATTGAAAATTAACTTTATAAAATGTAGGGTATGCTTTGTTTTACAAGTAGGTACGGGCTTTCCTGTCCTGAGCAAGGTCGAAGGAAGCCTGTACCTGTTTTCGGTACACCCCAAAAGACGTACCTACTTTTAGAAAGGACCAACATGAACCTGGAATCAAAATTCCCGCGATACACCGAATTCAACCCTCTCGTCCCCGTCTACTGTGCAACACCCGACAGGGGAGGATGCCTCCACCGCTTCTTCGACACTTCGCCGATCAGTCCGACTGGTCGTTACCTCGCCGTGTTCCGTTTCCCCTTCGAGGACAGGCAGCCTGAACCCGGTGACGCCGGTGAAATCCTTGTAGTCGATCTTGATACCGGCAAGGAAGAAGTCGTAGCCGACACCTGCGGCTGGGAACCCCAGATGGGCGCGAACATCAACTGGGGCGGATCCGACGAGGAGCTCTTCTTCAACGATGTCAATACGTCGACATGGAAACCGTTCGCCTGGAAGCTGAATCCGAAAACAGGAAAACGCGAACGCATGGAAGGCACCGTCTACCACGCCTCCCCCGATGGACGCTGGCTGATCTCGGCAAACATGACCACCATGAGCAAGACTCAGCCCGGCTACGGCGTCAGGATCCCCCGCGATGCCGCCCGCATGAACATAGGTCCTGTGGAAGACGACGGCTTCTACCTCACAGACACCAGGACAGGCAAATCCCGGCTGCTGCTATCGCTCAAGGATGCTTTCCAAAATGCAAACCCGCGCATCCAGGTCGGCGATGAAATAAAAAGTTCTGAAGTCTACGGTTTCCACAGCAAGTTCAATCCGCAGGGCGACAGGCTCATGCTCAGCATCCGCTGGTTCCCGGCACACGACAAACCGCGCTGGGACATGTTCAAGGAGGCCGCCCACGAAGTCCGTTTTGCCTGGGTGACGATTAAGCTCGACGGCAGCGAACTTCATTGCGCGGTCGGACCGGAACAGTGGGACAAGGGCGGGCACCACGGCACCTGGTTCCCTGACGGCAAACGCATCTCAATGAATCTCAACATCGACCGCGATGAGCTGCGATTCGTGCAGGTCAACTACGACGGCAGCGGACTCCGCAAGATGTTCGACAACGTCCTGGGTTCAGGGCATCCGACAGTACATCCCGACGGCAAGCATCTGCTGACAGATACCTACACCAAGGAAAAAACATCCTTCAACGATGGCACAATCCCGATCCGCTGGATCGAGCTGGCAACCGGCGCGGAAAAAACGGTTGTCAGGATCAATACGAAACAGCCGCATCCGGATGGCGTCCTCCGAATAGATCCCCATCCCGCATGGGACCGCACCTGGCGCTACGTGACCTTCAACGCCTTTGTCGGAGGCACCCGCCGCGTCTACATCGCCGACATGAAGGAAGTCATCGGCTGAGAACATCGAACATCCAACTTCGAACTTTGAACATCGAAATACAAGAACAGCTCTTGCGAGCTTAACTACCAACTTATTCCTAGATTTTTTGAATATGCCCGTAGTCAACGTCGCAAGACGTGTTCTTGATTATCAGGCTCCCGCCCTTATGGCATATTCATTGAAAAGCTCCAGGTATGTCCTATACTGCTCAAGCGAAACGCCAGGAGGAGTCTGGTGGTCGCAGCTGATGATGTATCCGCCTTTCCTCGCAGCCGGCAGAAGACGTTCAAATTCAGCCCTTACCGCTTCCTCGCCCTTGTTCATCACCATCTTGTCGTAGCCACCCATGTAAAGCTGTTTCGGATGATCCTTCCTGAGCTGGGAAATATCCACTCCCGCCTGGCGTTCGAGCGGAAGTATGCCTTCCAACCCCGCCTCCTCGAACCAGCTGCACGGCACGCTGATGTCGCCGTCGGAATCGATGATCACCTTGATTCCTCTTTCCTTGAGTTTTGGAATGACCATCTGGTAATATGGCTTCATGAACTCATCGAAGAGTTCCTTGGAGAGCATCGACCCGTTGTTGTAGCTCATATCCTCGGCGAACGTCATGAAATCCGGAGTAGTATACTTGCAGATCTTGTCTATGACTTTCAGCTGGTGCTCCACAAGATCCCTGTTCATCCTGTGCATTGTTTCCGGATGGTCGTAGAAGGCATAAAGATGCTCTTCGATTCCAAACAGCGTCCTAGGAAACCAGAAGAAACCCTCGATCGTGAACCATGTGACGCAACCGCCCTTCTTGTGTTCAGGCGCCCATTTCTCCCAGGCCTGCGTGTTGATGCAGTTTTCAGGATATAGATATTTCTTCAGCGTCTCATAGTCGCTGTCGCTTTTAACGAAACCGGCGCCGTGATGGGCAGGCTGTGGAAAATCATTCGTCCTCGGACGCGCCCAGTCCTGGTAATACACGTCCATCCCGAAATGCCTGTAGGTGTCATACCTGTCCAGATTGGCTGGCAGCCCCTCGGCGCGCCAGCGCTCAATCGTCCTGTCCCACCAGCCAGCCCATTCCACTATCGGGAGCCGGTCGAAATTCTTGAAATCCATCACTGCATGGAACCTTTCCCTGGTGTTCATAATAAGTTTCCCTTTCTTTCTTGATTTAAATTCCATTGTCAGGCGTTTCGGCCTGACCTTGGAGACAACATGAGTCCTATCCTCATCTTAATTTGAGTTAAGATAACTCTTTGGGAACCGCTTCGCGGTTATCCCGATAAAGGTGAAGACTCATGTTATCTCCAAAGATTTGCGTTGCTCATCAATAAATCATCCACAGCAGGAGAAGTCAATCATTTTTCCGATTCTCAAATTCAAACTTCGTCTGTCACGGCGTAGCTTCCCAGCGAAGTCGGATGTCCTTCGTGCGTTTCGTGGTGGAAAAAAAAAGGGCGCCGTTTAAGGCGCCCTTTTGTATATCTAGCGAATATCGCAGAGAACTATTTCTTCTTTGCCTTGTCGGCTATCGTGGCCTGTGCGGCCGCGAGCCTTGCGATTGGAACGCGGTACGGGCTGCAGGAGACGTAGTTCATGCCGACCTTGTGGCAGAACTTCACGCTCTTGGATTCGCCGCCGTGCTCGCCGCAGATTCCGACCTTGAGTCCAGGCCGAGTCTTGCGGCCTTTCTCGATGGCCATCTGGACAAGCTGTCCGACGCCGGACTGATCAAGCGAGACGAATGGGTCATCAGCGAAAATGGCCTTGCCACCGTCTTTCTCGCCCATCACATAGGCTGGGAGGAAGCTGCCAGCGTCGTCGCGTGAGAGGCCGAGGGTCATCTGCGTGAGATCGTTCGTTCCACATGAGAAGAATTCTGCGACTTCCGCAATCTCGTTGGCGAGAAGGGCGGCGCGCGGAATCTCGATCATCGTTCCGACCATGTACTTGACCTTTGAGCCGGCCTTCTTGATGATGGCGTCGGCAATTGTCTTAGCCTGGGTTGTGAGGATGCTGAGTTCTTTTTTGTCCATGGTGAGCGGAATCATGATCTCAGGGAGGACCTTGATTTTTTTCTTACTCACATTGACGGCGGCCTCAATGATGGCGGTGACCTGCATGGTCAGGATCTCCGGGTAGGAGATGCAAAGGCGGCATCCACGGTGCCCGAGCATGGGGTTGAACTCGTGAAGCTTGTCACTGCGCGCCTCGATCACAGCCGCCGACATGCCGGTGCTCTTCATGAGTTTTTCCACGAGCGCGGCATTTTTGGGCTTGCCATTCTCGAACTTGGGGGTGAACTCATGGAGCGGGGGATCAATAAGGCGGATGGTGACGGGCTTGCCGTCCATAGCCGTGAAAATATCCTCGAAGTCCTTGCGCTGAAAGGGAAGGAGCTTGGCGAGCGCTTTCTCACGGGCGGCGACATTCTCGGCGAGGATCATCTCCTGGATGGCGATCACGCGCTCTTCGGTGCAGAAGAACATGTGCTCTGTGCGGCAGAGACCGATGCCTTCGGCGCCGAGCTCGATGGCCTTGATGCTGTCCTCGGGCGTGTCGGCGTTGGTGCGGACCTTAAGCGAGCGAATTTCATCGCACCACTTGAGAAGGGTCTTGAACTCGGCGGACTGCTCGGGTTTGACGAGCGGAAGCATCGAAGTGAAGACTTCGCCGGTGGTTCCATTGAGGGTGACCTCGGTGCCCTGCTTATAGACTTTGCCGCCGACCTTGACGGTCTTGGCTTTGTCATCAATATCGAGGGCTTCGCATCCGACGATGCAGCACTTGCCCCAGCCACGGGCTACGACCGCCGCGTGCGAGGTCTTGCCGCCGGTGGCGGTGAGAATTCCCTGGGCAGCGTGCATTCCGCCGACATCCTCCGGAGAGGTCTCTTTGCGGATGAGGATAACCCGTTCGCCCTTGGCGGCCAGCGCTTCGGTTTCGGCGGCTGTGAAGACGAGTTTGCCTGTGGCCGCACCTGGAACTGCGTCGATGCCCGTGGCTATCTTGAGTTCTTTAAGTTTGGCGGCGCCGACGGCCTTTACATCAATGACCGGGTAGAAGACGCCCTCGATCTGCTCCGGAGTGATGCGGTTGATCGCCTCTTCCTTGGTGATGAGCTTCTCCTTGACCATATCCACCGCGATCTTGAACGCGGCGGCTGGCAGACGCTTGCCTGTGCGGCACTGAAGCATGTAGAGCTTCTCGTCTTCGATGGTGAATTCGAGATCCTGCATTTCCTTGTAATACTTTTCAAGCTGCTTGCGGACCTGGCAGAACTGTTTGTAGGCCACCGGCAGGCGGCTGCCCAGTTCGGCGAGCTTCATCGGGGTACGGATACCGGCCACTACGTCTTCGCCCTGAGCGTTGATCAGGCAGTCGCCGTAGAATACGTTTTCACCACTGTTCGGGTCGCGGGTGAAGGCCACGCCGGTGCCGGACTTGTCGCCCTTGTTTCCGAATACCATCTGCACGATGTTGACGGCTGTTCCCTTGAGGTCGGTGATCTTCTCAATGCGACGGTAATCCACCGCCTTTTGCGCTTCCCAGCTGTTGAAGACGGCCATGATTGCGCCCCACAGCTGCTTGATCGGATCCTGCGGGAACTCATCACCTTTGTTCTTCTTGTAGAACGCCTTGAACTCGTTGCACAGTTCCTTGAGGTCCGCGGCGGAAAGATCGGTGTCGTTCTTGACGCCGACCTTCTTCTTCATGTGGTGCAGCATCTCCTCCATCGGTTCCTTGGAGAGCCCCATGGCGGTGGTGGAGAACATTTGGATAAAGCGGCGATAGGAGTCATAGGCAAAGCGGGGATTGCCGGTCTTTTTGGCAAGGCCTTCGACGCTGACGTCGTTGAGTCCGAGGTTGAGGATCGTCTCAAGCATTCCGGGCATGGAACGGGCGGCACCCGAACGGACCGACACCAGCAAAGGATCATTCACGTCGCCCAGTTTCTTGCCACAGCTCTTTTCGAGTTTGGCCAGTGCTTCCTTGACTTCGGCTTCGAGTCCCTTCGGCAGCTTCTGCCCCAGCTTGTAATACTCTTCGCAGGTGGGAATGCTGACTGTGAAACCAGCCGGAACCGGAAGTCCGATGCTGGTCATTTCCATCAGTCCGATGCCTTTTCCGCCGAGATAGTCCTTCGTGAGTTCCTTGCCCTTGGCTTCGGCCTTTCCGCTGCCGAAGAAATAGACGTGTTTCTTGCTTGCCATAGATTCCTTCTTTCCTTAGTTTATTTGGGTTAAATTGATTTGAAAAAAACAAACTTCGTATTTTAGGTCAACATGCGCCAATTTCAAAGCTCGAATGCGCTTTTTGTGAAAAAAATAACAGGAGAAGAAGATATTCAATGAAGTAGGAGCTTCATTGAATCTTTACATCAGAAGCTTTCAAAGGCTTCCACCAGCTTTGGCTCTTCAGGATGTCCGGAGTATTTCAGCATGATGAATGAGCCGTTGACCTTGGCGGGGAATTCAACGCCGAGTATCGTTATAATGCCTTTCTGGCGGATCCTCTCTATCTTCTCCTTCTGCGCCTCCACCGTGGTGTCGTACTTGTAGATCTGCACGTCGGCTCCGTCTATCTTCATGGAGATGCCGTCCTGCGCCCGGATCACGTCGAACAGCGTGGGCTGCACGGAATCAACCGCCATTCCGCTTTTCTTCAGATGTTCGACCATCTGGACGATGTTCCTGTCGTTGTTCTCCTTCCTGAAGCTGAAGCAGCCCGCGGCGAGGATGAGGACGGATGTGATCACGAGCAGATGGAGAATATGTTTCATAGAGGTTCCCATTAGAGCGATTCCTTAAATAATAACAGTATTGAATAAGGAAAAAAATCTAACATGAATTATATTCTTTACAATTGTGAAATGAAAAAAATGGATGTCCGCCAATGCTGCCTGTTAAAATCAATGTCGAGTATGACTACAAGGTGCATTTCACCAGAGATGTCTTCTCACGGGATAATCCGCTGCTCGGGAAGGTCGTATCCTCCAAAGAGGGCAGGAGAAGGCATGATGTGCTCTTCGCCATCGAACACGGGGTCCTGAAACTCCATCCTTCAATCCCGGCGGACATCCTCGGATACTGCAGGACGCATGACAAGTCCATAAGACTTGTCTGCGAGCCGATAGTCAAATTCGGCGGCGAAGACTGGAAATCCTTTGAGATCATATCAGAACTCTGCCGCGTCATGGGTGAGAAGCACCTGTGCCGCCAGTCATTCATATTCATCATCGGAGGAGGCGCCTTTCTTGACACCGTCGGGTTCGCCGCCTCAATAGTGCACCGCGGGATCAGGCAGATCCGCATGCCGACGACCGTCCTTGCCCAGGACGATTCCGGCGTAGGCGTCAAGAACGGCATAAACATGTTCGGCTACAAGAATTTCATCGGCACCTTCGCACCTCCTTTCGCTGTTATAAATGACTTCAACTTCCTGGACACGCTGGAGCAGCGCGACTGGGTCTCCGGCGTCGCCGAGGCGTTGAAGGTCTCGATGATCAAGGACAGGCGGTTCTTCGACTGGCTCTGCAGGAATACTGAAAAGCTCAAGAAGCGTGACAGGCCGGTCATGGAAAAACTGGTGAAGCGCTGCGCCGAACTCCACGTGATGCATATACAGACAAGCGGGGATCCGTTCGAATTCGGAAGCGCGCGTCCGCTTGATTTCGGACACTGGTCCGCGCACAAGCTCGAGATGATGAGCGGCGGGAAGATACGGCACGGCGAGGCCGTCGCCATCGGGCTTGCCCTGGACTCATACTATGCCGTTGAGAAAGGACTCCTCTACAAAGGGGATTTCGAAAGGCTGCTTTCATGTCTGAAAATACTTGGACTTAAGCCGTGGTCCGATTATCTCCTGGAAAAAGACAGGGATGGGAACTATAGGATATTCTCGGGAATAAGGGAATTCCGGGAGCACCTCGGAGGTGAACTCCACATTACTCTTCCAAACGGCCTCGGCAGGAAGACCGAAGTCAACGAACTCGATGAAAAAATCCTTCTCGAAGGAATAAAATATCTTGAGGAAATTGAAAAAACAAAGGTGCGTCATGTCTGAAAAAAAATCCGGTTGTCTGAAATTCCTGGCGGTTGGCTGCGCCATCATCCTGATCCTGATGATAGTCGGTGCCGTCCTTGCCTTCTTTGGATTCAAGTCGCTCGTATCCGGAGTGGCGGAGAAATATACCGAGAAGGCACCGCGCACACTGCCGTCGCCTGCAGCCTCCCAGCAGGAAGTCGACGTCGTGATCAAGCGGGTCAACGACTTCACGGACGCCCTCAGGCAGGACAAGCCTGCGCCGGAGCTGGTACTTTCCTCGAAGGACATCAACATTCTTGTGAACAAGCATCCGGGGCTGAGCCAGGTGGCCGGCAAGATACAGGTTGATATCGAGGGCGACAAGATCAACGGACAGCTCAGCGTCCCACTTGGAGAGCTGAACGACATGTTCAAGGGACAGTACCTCAACGGATCGGCGGTCCTGAGGGCGTGCATGGTGTCAGGGCATCTGATGGTATTCGCCGATTCCATAGAGGTCCGGGGCGAGAAAATCCCGGAAGCCTTCATGAAATCCTTCAGCTCCGGCAACCTCGCGGAGAAGGCCAATTCTGATCCGAAGATCACGCCGATGCTCCAGAAAATCGAATCAATCAGCGTTCGCGACGGCCAGCTGCATGTCGTTCCCAAAAAACAGGCCCAGTAATATTTTTCTTTGCGCCCCCGCAAAGAAAAATAAATGAGAAGACTATGAAAATTAACGCCAAGGCCCATCTCTGCTACAGCATGAACGTCTTTGCCGAGAAGGACTGGCTTGCTGAAGATTCGGAAATCCGGAAGACTGTCCTCCGGCTCAGGCGCGAGGTCACCGGCTCGGATTCTGCGAAGTTCGCAATCGGAATGTGGCTAGATGCGGCGACGGCGTGCGAATTCCGCAAAAAGGCGAATCTCCAGGGATTCAAGAAATGGCTTTCCTCCAACAATCTGTATGTCTTCACATTCAACGCATTTCCATATGGGAACTTCCATGGCAGACCGGTGAAGAAGGAAGTATATCTCCCCGACTGGACTACGAAGGAACGCCTGAAATATACCTGCATGATCGCGGACATCCTCGCGGAGCTTCTTCCTCCCGGCGTAACTGGAAGCCTCAGTACGTTGCCAGGTGCATACAAGGCGAATGTCAATTCCGAAAAGCAGGTTGCGAAAGTCGCAGCCAACCTGCAGGCTGCGACTAACCATCTTAGAAGTATCCATGGCAAGACTGGGAAGAAGATAATTTTGGGAATAGAACCCGAACCGGATTGTCTTTGGGAGTCTCCGTTCGAATTTATAGAGTTCTATAATAAATATTTCTTTTCACGAGTCCGTGAAAAGAAATATTTAGGTATTTGCTACGACACCTGCCACCAGGAAGTGCTGTTCGGAAAACCCGGCGAAGGCTTGAGAAATCTTATCAGGAATAAAATTCCAATCGCCAAGTTCCAGTTGAGCGCGGCTCTGAAGGCTCCGACACATGGCAGCAAGAAAGCGCTTGCGAAGTTCGCAGATGAAGTTTATCTGCACCAGACACGAGTGCTTGAAAAGGATGGAACAGTTTCAAGATACCTGGATCTTCCAGACGCCATGCGGTCCGCCGACAGGAAGCGTCCATGGATCGTGCATTACCATATTCCGATATTCACATCGAAGCTGCCAGGAGGACTCATTGCCGCGAAACAGGAGCTTGAGGAAATCCTGAAGACAGCCGGAGCTTCATCGAATCTCGAGATTGAGACATACACGTTTTCCGTCCTGCCCGACAAGATGAAAAAACTCGGACTCATCAATTCCATGAAAAAGGAATACGACTGGGTGATTAGCGGTTTATATTATGTCATTTAAAGGTCAGTGAAAGTCTGTGGCCAGATATGAGTATCAAGTATTTCAACATAGTCCTTGTCCATCCTGAGATTCCGCAGAACACCGGGAATATCGGACGTGTCTGCGTGAACACGGAAAGCCGACTCCACCTGATAAAGCCCCTTGGCTTTTCAATGGAAGACAAATACCTCAAGCGGGCCGGCATGGACTACTGGAAGCATGTGGATTTAGTCGTTTATGAGAACACCGACGAATTCTTCGAAGCCAATAAATCCTCCCAATTATATTTTTTTTCTACGAAAGGCGGAAAAAAATATTGGGACTGCCCCTATGAAAAGGGCTCATTCCTGGTATTTGGGAATGAAAGCAGCGGTCTTCCAGAGGAAATCTACAGGAACCATCTCAAGGAGATGTATACGATTCCTATGCCTGGAAAGCACGCCCGCAGCATGAATCTGGGTAATGCGGTCGCAGTAGCAGTCTATGAAGGAATGCGGCAGCGGGTTGGCGGGGGAAGTTGAACAAGCGAACAGCCGAATTATGAGCATTCGAATATCGAAGTGAATGCCGGGATGTTGGAAATGAACGTCGAACATTCAATCCGCCACGGCGGAAACGTCCAATGCTGAACGGGGGGCGCTGGATATTTGTTCGTAGCGACCGACTGCGGAGGTCGCAGTTTTATCAATAAGAAACTTTTGCCAATTGAGTAAGGCGGTCATTCTTGGCCGCCATCTTGTCGGGCTGGAAAGCCCAACCTACTTTTAAGGCAAGTTTCAAAGGAGGAGTAGCTCGTGTTCGAGCGTTCTTAAAGTGTAGGGACGGGCTTTAGCCCTGTCTACTATACGCATTTTTTTGCTCTGTTTAGAATTCTTTATGATGAGTCCTCAGGACGGAGGACGAATCTTTGGAGTGCGCAGATCATTCTGCGCTTTGGATTCCACTGGAACCGTGGAGAAGATAACAGCTTTCGCTTTTGTTAAGATGCCATGGCGTGACGAACAGC
>Ga0154561_1053_pt1 | contig 219309 bp, 176 predicted proteins | sample RifGroF2_FD_105704 | JGI IMG/M metagenome (GOLD analysis project Ga0154561, IMG submission 105704) | Lentisphaerae bacterium GWF2_50_93 | reverse complement strand
GACAGTGAAGTCAAGCGATGCATTGAAGCGAAAGACGAAAAGGGTGCGAAGAGCAGAATCCAGGAAATCTTGAATGTCCGCGTTGAGATGGCAAATCAGAAGATGCTCAACATCCTGCCGGATGATGTCCGCAAGTTTCGCACTAATGTAGCAGCTGTCGTATCAATTGCGCTGTTCGCCGTATTTATCCTGGTCCTTCTGAAGGTGTTCAGGACTTTCTCCCAGAACATGACCAGGAGCGATGCCGACCGTGCGCGCGGCGAGTGGCAGTTCGGACGGCATAAGATTGCTTATCTACTTCTTCTTCCCGCCGTACTCAGCATTGCGGTGTGGAGCTACTGGCCGCTCATGCGCGGTACGATCATGGCGTTCCAGGACTACAATGTCCGGGGATTCAGTACCTGGATGGGCTTTGAGAATTTTGCGACTGTCCTCTTCAGCGCTGAGTTCTGGTATGCGCTGCTGATCTCCCTGGAATACACGGTGATGTTCATGAGCTTTGGCTTTATAGCTCCAATAGTTCTAGCCCTGCTTCTTTCGGAGGTACCGAAGGGAAAGATTTTCTTCCGTACGATCTATTATCTCCCAGCCGTGCTGTCGGGAGTAGTCGTCATTTTCCTGTGGAAGGGATTCTACGGACAGCACGGCATGATCAACCAGATGCTTAACTTCTGCGTGGATTCCATCAACTATGTCTGCGGCACCCACATTACGGAGTTCACCGCCGAATGGCTTAACTCTCCCAGGTTTGCATTATTCTTCTGTCTTCTGCCGTCGATCTGGGCGGGGATGGGGCCGGGATGCCTGATCTATCTTGCAGCGCTGAAGGGGATTCCTGACGACCTGTATGAGGCGGCGGACATCGACGGAGCAAATGCTTTCTACAAGGTATGGAGCATCTCTCTTCCTTCCATAAAAGCACTGATATCCATTAACTTCATTGGTGCGGCGATAGGCTGTATGAAGAGCGGAAGCGAATTCATACTGGCGATGACAGGTGGTGGCCCATACACCCCGTATGGTGCGACTGAGGTCATAGGGCTGCACATTTTCTGGGAGGCCTTCGGATATCTGCGTTTTGGCGTAGCCACCGCCATGGCATGGGTGCTAGGAGTAATGCTGATCGGTTTTACCGTCTACCAGCTCCAGAGCCTGAGCAGGATGGAGTTCAAGGCGGCGGGCGGGAAATGAGGGGGAAGTTCTGGAGTTCGAAAGTGCGTAAATTCTAAAGTTTAGGATAAACGAATAATTAAGGAATACAAAAAATGCCAATAGTTAGTGAGATAGGCAAGAGAAGCACAAAAGTGAGGCTCCTGTACGCCTCGATATATGCTGTGCTTGTCATTGGTTCCATCACCATGATATATCCGATGATGCTGATGGTTTCAGGGTCGGTCAAGAGCGACGCCGACTCCTGGTCCATCAAGCCGTATCCGGAGTTCTGGTTCGATGATCTGATACTCTTCCAGAAATATGCGGAATCGAAATATAATAACCAGACCATATATGCCCAGCAGGACTGGTGCAGGCAGGTGTTGAGCTGGAGGAGCGTTGAAAAACCGACTGATGTTGGTCCGGAGCTGGTCCGCGATTTCCGCAGCTGGCGTGAAACGATACCCGCCGACCAGCGTTTCGTGGGGCAGACTTTTGCTTCTGGTATGCTGCCAAAGAATCTGCGTTCGTACCGGAGCTACATGGCGAGGAAGTTCAACAACGATCTGAACGCCTATAATACCGCCGCAAACCAGGCGTGCACTTCATGGAGCAATGTCCGGCTTCCCACTGAAGTCCTGGGAAGATATCTCAATCTCAACGTGACCGACAAATTCCTCCAGGAGATCATCAAGTGGCGTGAGACTATTCCGGCGACAGAGCTGACTATCGAAGGAGCCCGGGGCCAGTATGCGCTGAACTACCTGTACGGAATCTACACTAGCCGTATAGAGAACTACAACCAGACCCACGGAACTGACTTCAAGAACTACGGTGAGATCTCATGCCCGGACATAGTGCCGGCAAAAGCTGGCCTGCTTCGGGAAGACTGGACTAATTTCGTGCGCAACGACATCAAGCTGCGCTATCTTAGGCTCGATGCGTCCCTTGAGTCTTCGTTCAAGAATTTCATAAAGGAGCAATATGAGTCGATTGAGATTTTCAACAAGGAACACCGGACGAATCTGGCAAGCCTTGAGGTTGTCCCGTTCCCTGCGGATATAGATGATGCCCCGTACCTGCGCCGGGATTTTGAGGCATTCATAAAATCACAGGAGGACTGTCCGATCGAATCCATCAGGATCTGCAGCGCGGACGAGACGTTCAAGGAGTTCCTGGTGAAGAAACATGGAAAGGTTCCAGAGAACTATCCCGGACTTGGTGCGGTATCCGCCTCTACGGACTGGGCCGACTGCATGGACAACAAGTCGGCGGTGAAGTGGGAGTTCACCATGCGCAACTACTGGCAGGTCATCGATTATCTGGCAATGCATGGCAATGGAATGGTTAACACATTTATTTTCTGCGCGCTGGCTGTTCTCACCGCGCTGATAGTCAATCCACTTGCTGCATATGCCCTAAGCCGCTTCAGACTTCCCGGCACCTATAAGATCCTGCTGTTCTGCATGGCGACCATGGCGTTCCCCGGCGAGGTCACGATGATTCCCGGGTTCTTGTTGCTGAAGCGTTTCCCCCTGGTGCCAATACTGGCTGGCCTCATTGTAACGATGGTAGTATTCCTTCTTTTGGAGCACATTGGCTCAAAATGGAAGGAGTCCCTGCGGGCCCTGGCATCTCTGGCGGCAGGACTTGTAGTCGGAGCAATAATCATTCCAGCGCTCGGTCATGAATTTGCTACGACAAGCTTGCTCAATAACTTCGCCGCCCTCATCCTTCCCGGCATGGCGAACGGTTTCTCGATATTCCTCCTGAAAGGATTCTTCGACAGCATGCCGAAGGAGCTCTACGAGGCTGCCGATATCGACGGTGCAAGCGAATGGACGAAGTTCTGGATGCTCACCATGAATCTTTCAAAGCCGATTCTGGCCGTTATCGCCCTAGGCGCCTTCACCAGCGCGTATTCGGCGTTCATGATGGCTCTGATCATAATCCCAGACCAGAAGATGTGGACGATCATGGTCTGGATTTTTCAGCTGCAAAGCCGGGCGCACTCGTCTGTGGTATATGCATCACTTGTAATTGCCGCAATCCCGACATTCATCATATTCGTTCTCTGCCAGAACGTGATCATGCGCGGAATAGTCGTGCCAACTGAGAAATGAATATATGTCGAGGGGCCGTCCGATAATTTCATCTCCCCCGAAATTGCAGACGGCCCCAAGACACCAAGCATATGGCGCGCTCATCCCAAAAAGTGAAGCTGCGATTATAGCATATACCAGTGAGTCAAACTTCATAATAATGATAATTTTAAGAAAGTCCTTGTGTATTCTCCTGCTTTTTCAGCGGGGATGATATCTCCTTCGGAACTTGCTGCAAGGCGGCCGTTCTTCATGTCCGCGCCTTTGTAGACCTTCAGGAAAGGCAGAAGCTTGCCGTCGACATTCTTCTTCATCCCTTGGAATCCGAGAACGGCCGATGGATGCCCCCCGCAGGCGTTCGGACAACCGGAAATCTTTATGGAATTCAAGATGATGGGCAGATGTTTCGCGCGGTTTTCAGGATCGCCTGCGAAAAGCTTATCCAGTTCTTCCGAGATCGTTTTAGCAATTGACGTTGAATCCAGGATCCCAATCTTGCAGACTGTCGCCCCGACACAGCATGTAAGAAGCCCGCTGAACGATCCTCCAGTGAGATTCAATCTTGAAAGAACTTCATACAATGGTTCCAAGCTCCCGGAATGAACCGCCGGCAGCAGGATGTCCTGAGTCTGCGAAATCCGCAGGAAACCGGTCTTGCCGGCAATGTTGCAAACCTCCTCGAAGTCGGAGAGGGAAATATTTCCGTTTGGGACAAAGATTTTGACTGAGGAGATGTCCTTGCCGAAGACGGTTGGAGAAATGGCGTAGAGGCTCCAGTAATCGAAGTCCTTGTCATCGTTAGCTTTTTTGGGGAGTTTCAATTCCTCGGGCAGGAATGCCCGAGTTACTTTTGGAAGGCTAATCTTTTCTGTACGCTGGTAATATTCATTGAATACCTTCTTGAACTCTTCAGCGCCTATTTTCTGCACATAGAAGCGCAGCCTGGCTTTTGCGCGGTTGATCCTGTCGCCGTGATCATGGAAAATCACCAGGACGGCCTTTATGCATCTGAGCAGTTCGTCTTCAGGAAGGAAATCAAAGATCTTGACCCCAGCAGAACTTTCACGGCCCATTCCGCCGCCGGCGTATACTTCGAACCCCCTTTTCCCTTCTGCGATCTTCGCAATAAATCCGAGATCCTGGATGGTCGCCATCGAAGCATCGTCCTTACAGCAGGAGAAACCCGCCTTGAACTTTCTCGACAACTGGAACGATTTTTCCTGTTCGCGGAGGAATTCGTCTGCGATCTTCGCATAAGGCTGTACGTCGAAAACTGAATCCGGGGAAATCCCGCTGTGCGGACACGCGACGATATTCCTGTACGTGTCTCCACCGCCGCCCCTGAAAAGAATACCGTTGTCATTGAGTTCCGTCACGATCGGATGAATCCTCTCCGTTGCAACTTCATGCAGCTGGAGATCCTGCCTCGTCGTCAGATGTATGCTTCCAGCGCCATGCTTCCTCGCAACGCCTATGATTGTCCTAGCATCCGACAGTGGCAGATGTCCGCCGGTTACCCTTATCCTGACCATGAATCTCCCGTTGCTCTGTTCATAGATCCCCAGCGGCGCCGCGGACTTCTTGAATTCTGCGGAATTAATCTTCCCCGAGGAAAAGTTCTCAGCGCCAGTTTTTAGGTTTTCATATTTTTCTTTCCAGAAATTCTTATCCATTGATTCTCCTTAGTAATAAATTTTTCCGCTCCGGAAAAATTTATATGCAATAACTCGGTATTATATCCGTTGCGGTCATCAGGCCCTTTATCTTATCGGTAGCCTCCTTGACAGGCGGATTCGCGTTGAAATTCAGATCCGGCTTGAACTTCGTAAAGTAGTTTTCCCCGACGTTGACTACAAGTATCTCATTAGGGGAATTGAGAAGTTTCAGCTTCTCGAGATCATACTCGTCGGCACTGTCGATGATGGTTATGAAGATCAAACCCGCATCGGTCATTATCCTGGCCAGCTCTCCTATTCTACGGACGTGCTCTTCCCTGTCCTCGAAGACCGCCTTCATGTCTGAATCGAGTCCGCTGACAAGGCTGGACATCCCGAGATAATAGACGTTGAGGTTCAGGTTGAACAGGCCTTGTTCGAGATTCTTTGCGATTTCCCTCTTGCCGGTCCCTTTTTCACCTGTGAACACTATGAACTTCCCGCGGTGATGGTTTCGTCCCGCGCGGGTTGAACTGTTGAGCAGTCCCCGTTCCCAGGAGTATTCACGCTGCTGCACATGTTCCTTCAGAAGAGAGCTTTCGTCATCAGCCTTTCCTATCACGATTCCGCCGCCGGCGATTTCGTAGTTATCCACGATCACGAACCGTCCGGTGCCTTCAATGTCGCTTACAAAGTCGAAGGTGATAGGCTTCAAGGTTTCTATGATACATTCACCGACATCATGCCTGTCCAGCTGCTTCTTTCCCTTCACCGAGGTGAGTTCTGAAGCGTCTAGGACGTTTATTATGTCGACGAGTTCCGCATTTGCGCGTGCGGCTGCAAGTTTGAGCTTGTACTTCTTGCCTTTGATGAACGGTGCCCTGCCCATCCAGAAGATGTTCACGCGCAGCCTGGTACCGACTGTCGGCAGGGCATCGCCCTTCTTGCACATGATCTCGCCGGGATTTATATAGATCTGCGTGGAGAGGGTGAAACCTGTTGCGTAAGGCGCCCCGATCTCCCTGCGTGCAGGACTGTTGAATCCTTCGATCGAACTTACAGTGGATTCCTTTCCTGAAGGAAGGAACACGACATTGTCTCCGGCTTTGATCACTCCCGTCTCTATTGTTCCTGCGACTATTCGCCGTTCATCGTCCTGTCCGGTGAACTTGTAGATGTCCTGCACCGGCATCCTGAAGCTTTTCTCGAGGTTGTCGGGCTTCAAGGCGAAAGTCTCGAGCTGTTCAAGAATGGACGGGCCAGTGTACCAGGGAATATTTTCCGAACCCTTGATGATGTTGTCGCCGAATCTTCCGCTTGCCGGAATGAAACTCGAGGCAGTAACCCCGATATTCTTCAGGAACTCGGAATAATCCTTGACGATGTTTTCATATACTTCCTTCTTGTATCCGGCAAGATCAAACTTGTTTATTATCACCGAAACCTGTTTGATCCCGAGCATGCCGAGTATATAGCCGTGGCGTTTGGAGTTTTCCTGGATTCCCTCGTGCGCATCGATCACGAGAAGGGCGGCATCGGCGCGTGCGGCGCCGGTCACCATGTTTTTGAGGAACTCAATATGTCCGGGGGCGTCAATGACCATGTAATTGCGGGTTCTGGTCTTGAAGAAACATCTCGCCATGTCGATCGTGATTCCCTGGCTCTGCTCATTTTTCAGTGCGTCAAGGAGGAATGCATATTCAAACGGCTTGGAATTGCGGCGGCAGTTCTCCTGCACTTGTTCAAGCTTGCCGTTCGGCAGTGAACCTGTGTCCGCAAGCAGCCTGCCTATGATCGTGCTCTTCCCGTGGTCAACATGGCCAACTATCACTATCTTCAATAAGTTTTGTATTTCCATCGTGTCTTAATCCTTCTTTTGTCTTTAGTTATAAAATTTTGCGAGCAAAATTTTATCACATATACCCCTCACGGCGGAGCGTCTCCAGCCCGCCGCCGTCGTCCTTGTCCTGCGCCCTGCCGGAACGTTCTGCGATGTTCGCAAACTTCCCGCTCTTGAGCTCTGCAATTATCTCCTTGACATTCCTGGCCGGCGAGTCAACTGATCCGGTACATGGATAGCATCCCAGTGAACGGTATCTTTTCCCCTTGCCGTTGTCGAAATACAATGACGTGATCGGAATGTTCTCCTTGTCGATGTATTCCCAGATATTGAGCTCGGTCCAGTCAAGGAGCGGATGCACCCTGATGTGGGTACCCGGCGCGAAGTCTGTCTTGTACTGGTTCCAGAGTTCAGGAGGCTGGTCGTCCACATTCCAGTCGCTCTGCTTGTCGCGGGGCGAGAAATACCGCTCCTTGGAACGGCTTCCCTCCTCATCGGCGCGGACACCTACGATCACTCCGGTATATGCCTCTTTCTTCTCGTCAACATCGAACTTTCCAGTGCTGTGGTTCAGCCTGTAGCGCGGCCATTCCCCGGCAAGCGTGTGCTTCAACGCCTCGCTCTTCAGGTATCTGCAGCAGGTAAGCCTGTCGACTTTCCCGTCGGGAAAAGTCTGCTTCTCCTCGATGGCCTTCTTGTTCTGGCCGACGATCATGTTCAATTTCCATTCGAGCGCGATATTGTCGCGGTAGTCTATCATCTCCGGTATTTTGAACGACGTGTCAATGTGCATGAGGGGGAAGGGGACATGCCCGAAGAAAGCCTTCCTGGCAAGCCACAGCAGGACGGTGCTGTCCTTGCCGATCGACCAGAGCATCACGAGGCTTTTGAATTCCCTGTATGCTTCACGGAGTATATGCACGCTCTGTGATTCTAAAGATTCAAGATGATCCATTTTAATTCTTCCTTATAATTTTGAGCTTCCAACATTCAATTAGGAAATGTGACATAGGCGTCTCGCCTGTGATATTCCCTTCGCAATAAAGCTGTCCGATCCCCTGATGAGAACAAGAAACAGGCGAGACGCCTGTCTTACATTCTTCTTCAAATCCGAAGCACGAAACTCGAAATCCGAAACAAATTCGAATTTTCAAATAAACAATTTTCAAAATAATGTATAAAACAGTTGAATTCATTTTTTTATTTGTTTCGTATTTCGATATTCGTATTTCGATATTATTTTCTAACTATTTTTCCATCTACCACATGCAGTCCGCATTCCTTCTTGTCCGGTTCCTCCCACCACCATCGGCCTGAGCGCGGATGTTCCCCGGGCTTTACAGCCCTGGTACATGGGGAGCACCCGATGCTCGGATATCCGAAGTCGTGGAGCTTGTTGTACGGCACATGGTTTTTCCTTATGTAGTTCCATACATCAGAATCGCTCCAGTCGGCAAGCGGATTGATTTTCACAAGTCCGAAGTTCTCGTCCCATTCTATCTTTTCGATACCTGTCCGTGTCACGCTCTGTTCCCTGCGAAGTCCGCAGATCCAGGCGTCCAGCTTCGACAGATATTTGCGCAGGGGCCTGATTTTGCGGATTTCGCAGCAGAGCTTCCTGTTTTCTATGCTCTTATAGAACATATTCGGGCCATGTACTATTTCTATTTCTTCGACATCCTTTGATTCGGGAAAGAGTATTTCATAGAGGATGGAATATTTTTCCATGGTTTCGGCAATCGTGTCGTATGTCGCCTGTGGAAGGCGTCCCGTATCGATCGTGAAGATCCTGGCCTTGGGATTGATCTTCAGAATCATGTCCGTCAGCACCTGGTCTTCGGTGCCGAGACTTGAAGAAAGAGCGATTTTTTCAGGAGTGAAGAACCCCACCCCCCAGGCAAGTATTTCTTCAGGGGTTTTCCCGGACATCTCCTTCTTCAAATTCTCTATTTGCTCTTTATTAATCATTTTGTCCTTACTTTGTGCCTCTGTGCCTTTGTGGCTATTTACTAAATGCTGTAATCGACTCCCTTTGCTTCAATCCTTCCGAACCTGATCTTGTTCCATATCCTCTCATGTCCATAATAAAGGAACATCTTGGTGAAGAGCTCCACGGCTCCGATTGAAATTGCAAATGTCAGCTGCCCCGTGATCAGCCATGATATGATTATGGTGTCGATCGTCCCGACCGTCCGCCATGATATCGCTTTTGCTGCGCTTCGCCAATGCTTGTCTACCATAAAAAAATTTTGTCCTTATAAAAATTTTGTGCTTCAAGCTGCACCTGTTAGGTTCTTTCCATGTGACTCTGGGATATCTGCGGCCACAGGGAAATCCCGCAAAATTTTATAATACTATAACAAGTGTATCGACAAAGTAAACAATAAAAACAGCAAAATATCTAAAATAGTTGTAATAAGCTTATCCATAGACTTATAGAAAAGATTAAATAAGAGTGAATTTGGGGTTTATTTGTCAAAGTCGTAAGGCATGTTCTAAGTAGGTACGTCCTTTCTGTGTCCGCCATAGCTTCTTTGCGACGGCGGAAGGGTGTACCATCTTTTGCATCGAATTCATGGGAACAGGCTAAAGCTTACCCGCCTGCGGAGCCTGTCGGACCTATAAATGAGTTCAGAAATGGTTGAATTTGTTAGTAGTAGCGCATGTTTGCGCGTTCTTTAGTATTTTAAGATTCCCGTTAAGAACGCGCAAACATGCGCTACAAGCGAAAACGAATGATTTCCAGTTGCGGGTCTCTGGCTTAGGGGTAGATTATAGCCCATATGATTTCATTCCCTGACATCTATATCGCCGCGACGATTGCCACGGCACTGTCATTGTCTGTCATAGGCTTTCTTCTTTTTCACCGTGCGCCAAAGGAGGATAAGCTCCTGCTGGGAATCCTGATCATCATCATGCTTCCCATGAACGCCCTGGCGTTCCATGCCGTCAGGATCCCCCTTGATTCCTTTCTGTCGGGAATCCTTTCACAGAATCAGGGGCTGTACCATTTTATCAGAACTCTTTATGCACCCCTTACCGAAGAGCCAGCCAAGCTCTGGCCTCTTCTGATTCCCTGGATTTACCGCAGGATCAACAGGAAGAACCTGGTGATGGTCGCAATCGCCATTGGACTCGGTTTCGGGATCGGCGAGGCCTGGAACATTGCCGTTCTGCTCTCAAAAAATGCGGAAATTGCAAAATATCCATGGTATATGCTTGGCGGATATATCGGTGAACGTGCAATGGTATGCGTGATGCATGCGGCATTCACAGTGACCGCCCTTTATTTCATTGTCATCCGTAAATCCATCGTCAAGGGCCTGCTGCTCTGCATGGCGCTCCATTTCATCGGGAACTTCCCCATCTATCTTGCCGGGAACAATCTGTTCGGACTCGGTAAAACCGCCTGGATGATCATCCTGAATATCTGGGTCCTAGTCTATTTCCTCTCGATGGGAGGACTTCTGGCATATCTGGAATATGGTGACAAATGGCTTTACAAAATCTTCAAGGGCGTCATGAAATGTCCGGAATGCGGCAGCGTCTACCAGAGGCCGGTCTTCAAATTCAATCTCCTGCACAAATGCTATGAAAAATGCCCTGCCTGCAGGCATTGGCACCTAGTGAGTGCTTTCGACTATGAAGATAGATTTTCCGGAAAGGAAAATTTATAATGGGAAACAATACAGGAAATCGTACCGGGGCCGCGCTGATCTGGGCGTTGTCGGTGAACTACGCTGGTATGGTGGCGCTGGCGGTTGCCGTCAACCTCACTCCGGTTTTCCTGACCACCTTCGGACGCGAACTCGGTGGGGTTTCAGGACTCACAAACGAGCAGCTCGGACGCATCGGGGGAATTACTTTCCTCGGACTGGTGCTCGGCATATTGCTCACAGGTCCGCTTGCCGACCGGCTCGGGGCAAAATTATTCGCGGTGCTCGGAAATGTATTTGTGAGCCTAGGCCTGCTCATGCTTGGCACCGCCCAGAATTATACGACGGTTCTTGTGGCATCTGCAGTCATGGGGTTTGGCGCGGGAGTCCTGGACATGGTGCTGAGTCCGATTGTCTGCGCGCTGCAGCCGGAGAAGCGATCCGTCGCCATGAACCTGCTTCATTCGTTCTACTGTACCGGCGCAGTCCTGACGATCCTGATGGGAGCTCTTGCCCTGAAACTAGACTGGGGCTGGCGCAACATTTCACTTTGGCTCTCCCTGATGCCGGCGGTTGTCGGATTCTGCTTCATCCTGCTGAAACTTCCTCCGCTTGTACAGCATGAGGAGGGGAGGATGCGGCTCCGCGAGCTCATATTCAAGCCGTTCTTCCTGGTGGCGGTTGTAGCATTGTTTTTCGGAGGAGCTACGGAACTTGCCATGGCGCAGTGGCTTCCTGCATATGCCGAGAAACAACTTCATTTTTCGGCCTGGATCTCCGGCATGGCGTTTCTAGGATTTTCTGTCGCGATGGCAGTCGGCCGTATCGGCGCAGGAATACTTGGGAACAAGATCGATCCCTACAAAATAATGCTTGCATGCTGCTGGAGCTCGGTCGCGTTCTTCCTGATCGCGTGTTCGCCGTGGTGGCCGAGTGTCGCCCTGGCCGCCTGCATCCTTGCGGGTCTCGCAGGAAGCTGTCTCTGGCCCTGCCTGCTCGGAGTGACGGCGGACAGATATCCCCGCGGCGGGGCCTCGATGTTCGGATTCCTCTCGACATTCGGGAATTTCGGCGGTGTCTTCATGCCCTGGGTAGTGGGGATCATCGCCGACCGTTCGTCATTGGCGACGGGACTCATGATTTCCGCCGCATGTCCGTTGCTGATGGGGATCTTGCTGCTGTGGATGAGAAAGCAGAAGGGGATAGAAAATTGAACGTCCAACATTGAACATCGAACTTCCAACTTCGAATGGAAGATGAATAGGGAAACAAATATTCAAGATTTTCTGGATTTGTTTGTAGTCAAGCCCGCAAGGGCTGTCCTAAAGTAAAACAGGCATTCTTGCCTGTTGTTGAATTTACAGGTTATATCATGTTGATATATTAAATACTGGGGGATACATGAAAATTCTCTGCAAAACTTCGCCAGATTCAAAGCCATTTGAAATAGATTATGAGTCATTTAAGGATTCAATATCTAAGGGGGAAATCACTCCTGGATTCTTAATAAACGACAAGATATTTACAGGAGGCAAATGGACGAATGTGGATAACTGCGGAATTTTCCACAAACTCTCTCCTGTCAAATATCCTCATGGGGAAATACTGAAAAGGGAAGATGAAACCAAAGCAAGAATAACAGAGGCAAAAAGGGAAATTTCAGAATTACAGAGAAGTTATCTTTATGGAGATTTAATAAAAAATGAATCTTGTTTCAATTCGATGTTGGATGTTCGATGTTCAGATCGGCAGCAGTTCTTTACTTTTCTCTGTGGCTCGATAACTTATATGGATACATTTCATTGATGGAAATTTTTATCATTTAGACTTTAATTGCCATTATTTTCATGGCGGGAGGAACTTATGGAAAGACATTACTGTGTTTTCTTGCTGGCGTGCGCCCTCATTGGAACAGGTTCGTCGACAGTTGTGTCGGCGCAGGACAAATCCGAAACGTATGACATCGTCGTCTACGGTGGCAATAGCGCCGGAGTCATTGCCGCGGTCCAGGCGGCGCGGATGGGAAAAACCGTAGCCTTGATTGAACCCGGCAGACACCTTGGGGGATTGACCAGCGGCGGACTCGGCTGGGTTGATGTTGGAAACCCGCGGACGATTGGAGGACTGGCACGCGAGTATTTCCACAGGGTTTGGCAATACTACCAGGATGATGCCGCCTGGAAATCCGAGAAAAAGCACGAAATACGCGGGCAGCATCCCCCGCTGCCCCCCGACGATCAAACAATGTGGGTTCTCGAACCTTCCGTTGCAGAACTGCTGTTCGACCGGATGGCGGCCGAAGCAAAGGTGGCGGTCATGCGCGGCGAATGCCTGAACCGCAAGGACGGAGTGGTGAAAGAAGGACGGAAAATCATCAGCATCGCCATGGAGTCCGGCCGCGTCTTCAAAGCCAGGATGTTCATCGATGCAACTTACGAAGGCGATCTGATGGCCGCATCCGGTGTCTCGTATTTCATCGGGCGCGAACCCAATAGCAAATACAACGAAACTATCAACGGGATCCGGCCCATGCCGATCCCCGGCCGCTTCCCCGAGGGGATTGACCCGTATCAGGTCAAAGGCGATTCCAAAAGCGGACTCCTGCCCCGCGTCCATCCCGACTGGGGCGGGAAGGTGGGCGAAGGGGATCGGGGGGTTCAGGCTTACAATTACCGGATGTGCCTTACAAAAATCCCTGAAAACAGGATGCCTGTGAATAGGCCGGCGGATTACGATGAAAAGCAATACGAGATTCTTTTCCGATTCATCGAAGCAGGAGGGGCGACAGATAACTTCTTCAAGTTTGACCTGATGCCGAATGGCAAGACCGACAGCAATAACAACGGCTATATTTCCACGGATTTCGTAGGCATGAGCTGGGACTACCCGGAGGCAGATTACACCACCCGCGCACGCATCGCCAAAGAGCATGAGCAGTGGCAGAGAGGTCTCATCTGGACCTTGCAGAACCATCCGCGCATTCCCGAGAAAGTTCGCCTTCGCTATGCTCCCTGGGGGCTGGCAAAGGACGAGTTCGCCGACACCGGAAACTGGCCGTTCCAGCTCTACGTCCGCGAAGCCCGCCGCATGGTCGGCGATTACGTTGTCACTGAAAACACCGCGCTCGGCAAGGATGTCGCGGCGGATCCGGTGGGGCTTGGCTCCTACCACATGGACTCCCATGCGATAAAACTCTTTGTATCGCCTGAAGGCTTCGTGACAAGCGAGGGCGGCATGTTCGTCAAAGTGCCCGCGCCGTTCGGGATCAGCTATCGCGCCATCATACCCAGGCGCGGTGAATGCGAGAACCTGCTCGTCCCCGTTTGCTCCTCCGCCTCGCATGCGGTGTATGGATCCATGCGGATGGAACCGGTTTTCATGGTGCTAGGGCAATCCGCCGCCACTGCGGCAATCCTCGCGATCGACGGCAACATCGCATTGCAGGATCTGCCATACAGCGCGCTGCGCGAACGTCTGTTGGCGGACAGGCAGATCGTCGATTGGCAGACGAAAAAGGCAGGCAACGAGCCCAAAAAATGAGCACGGATCGTGACGCGCTGTGTATGAAGTAAAACAGGCATTCCTGCCTGTTTCATAGAAGCATACGGGAATGTCTGCGTTACTCAAGGAAACATGTCTTGCGACACTTGTTCGCCTTGGCGAATTAACTGCGAACGAATCTACTCCGCCTATTCACGGCGCAATATTCTTTGATGGCATTAAGTATGTCGGGTTTTAACCCGACTGTTCAATTGTCGGTTTAAAAACCGACATACTATCGGAGCGAATTAATAAGCTTCCTGTCCTTGTCGATGTCGCGGCCGGGGATGGTGAGATATCCGCCGATGAGCATTCCGTTTGCGCCTGCATGGAAGACGAGGCCCTGGTAGTCAGCAAGCACCGTGTTCCTTCCCGCCGCGATCTTGATGCCCTTGGTGGGATTGACCAGGCGGAGGATGGCGACGAAATTGATTATTTCCGTCAATGTGATGGTTGATTCCGGCAGTTTTGTCCCCGCGATCTTCTGGTGGATGTTCACGGGAATGGCGTCGACATCCAGCTCCTTCAGTGCAAAAGCGAACTCTACTCTCTGCATCAATGTTTCACCTAGGCCGATGATTCCGCCGCAGCAGACTTTAAGTCCGGCAGCCTTTGCGGCCTTCACAGTGTTTATCCTGTCCAGGATCTTATGGGTCGTGCATATGTGCTTGAAGTTGGACGGGGCGGTCTCGAGGTTGTGGTTGATCATTGCTGCACCTGCATCCTTGAGCATTTTGGCCGTCTCTTTTGAAAGAATCCCAGGTGAACAGTGAAGCTCGAGCCCGGTCTCCTTGCGGATGAGCCTTATGCTTTCTATGATGCTGTTGAATTCATCGTTCGCATTTGGATAACCTCTTCCGCTGACGACTATGCAGAAGCTTTCGGCGCCGTGCCCTTTTGCGATCTTCGCAGCCTTGAGAAGTTCTTCCTTGCTCTTCAATGAAAAGACGGAAGCGCTTGTGCTGTGGTGCGACGACTGCGCGCAGAACGAGCAGTCTTCCGAGCATGCGCCCGATTTTGCGTTTGTTATCTCGCAGGTGTCGATCTTGGACTTGAAGAACTTCAGCCGCGTCTTGTCGGCAAGCGAATAGAGGTCCATGAGATATGGAGGTTTTGTCTGTATGAGAGCAAGCGCCTCGTCGGGATCCAATTCCCCGCCGTCGAGCACCTTGTATGCGTTCAATATTTCTTTGCTTGTGATTGATTTCATAGTTCCCTAAGATTATTGACAGGATAACAGGATTTTCATGATTTTAATTTCATAATATCCTGAAAATCCTGTAATCCTGCCTAAGTATTCCTGTCTTTCTCCGTAATTGCCGGCGAGACGCCAGCGCTCCATAAGGGCGATAAGATACCATCAAAGATGATTTTCTCCACATCCAGGAAAAGAATTTCTGCTGTAAGTTCCGAATGACGCTAAGTTAAGTGGTTGCCCAAAAGAAATACGCACGCTAAAGTCGAAGATCCCGGCTCGACGATGTCGGTACAGTGAACTCCAACTATTGAGACATCAGCTTGTAGGAGTTCACAACTTTAGTTGTGTCTTATCTTGGCACCATTTCGCGGTCAGTCCACGATGATCAGGAATCTTGAATGTTTCATGATTTCATCATACGGGATGATGGAGTTGTTCTTGACGGGAAGCGAATTGTCGACTTGGGTTTTCCCGGACTTGAAAATGAAAGTCACATTTTTACCGCGGATCTTGCGTGAAGCCTCAATCCCGTTTTTCCTCCATTCGTCTGGAAGACGCGCCTGGATTCTGACTCCGTCATATGTGGGGACTATTCCCAGCATGCCGTCCCATACCACCTTGAGAAGCCACCCCACGCATCCAGTGCGCCATGCGAACATCGCACGGCCGGGATGCGTTGACTGGAGCCCTTCGTAGCTGTTTGATACATTGTAAGGTTCCAGCTGTGACTGTTCAGGTGGGTTGTCCGGATTTGAAGGCAGGACCTGCTTAATTATCTTGAGAGCCTCATCGCTCATTCCGGCGACTGTCAGGCCGTATGCGTAGAACATTGCGGCATGGGCGTAGTTCGACCCGTTTTCGACAGTGCCGGGATTGTCGGCTGTGATCCTGCCGATGTCCTCGCGGTATTTTGTGTATGGAGGTCCAAGGAGGACGGGACCCCACGGAGTATAGAGAATTTTTCTGACGGAATCAACGATGGCCTTGGTACGTTCTGGGTCGGCTATGCCTGAAATCATGGCCCATGCCTGCGTGTTGAGATATATGCTTCCTCCATCGTTTTCCTTGGAGCCGACCTTGAGTCCCTCGTCGGTTACAGCCCTTATGTATCTGTCGCCTTCGAAATACTTCTCGTTCAGGCGCGTTGCCAGTTCGTCAGCAATCTTCCGGTACTTTGCGGAATCCGCATCCTTTATCTTTTCAAGGAGCGTGATGAATGTATTAAGGCTCCAGATGAATGCCATGGTCGTCCAGACGGATTCACCTTTGCCTTTGCGGTCGATCCCGTTGAGGGCGTCGTTCCAGTCGCCGTAGCCCATCCGGCAGATGCCGCCGGGCCCGCGCTGCTTGTCAAGGAAGTCCATCGCCCTTTTCATATGACCGAGAATGCTGTCGGCGCCTCCGTCGAGATATGGAAGCTGGGTTTCCAGGATCGGCATGTCGCCGGTCTCCATTATGTAGTCCACTATCGTGTTGACGAACCAGACACCACCGTCAAAATACAGCTTTGTATCCAATTTCGCCCATTTGCGGACGGTATGTCCGTCGGCATAGACATGTCTGGCTGCGGCGAGTATCCTGTTCCTGGTGAGTCCAGGGTCGTGCCTCCTCCATGAATCGGAGTCCTGCATGCAGTCGCGGAATCCCAGGTCCCAGCCCCGGTTCCAGTCGGCGTTGTAGTGCAGCTGGTGCTTGAGCCAGACGTTCACAAACCGGTCAAAGCTTTTGTCGCCGGTCGAAATCCTGTTTTCGAGCAGGAGTTTTGTATTGTCCTCAAGATGTTTGGACACCGAGCTTTCATATAGGTTCTTGCCGGAATATGCGATCGATTTCGATTGTGCTTCTTCGAAGGAATCTGCAGAGAAGATCTCAGCGTTGAGGAATTTAATATCCTTTGATCCCAGGACGATGTCGTATCCGATGGCGAATGCGGGCGGCTGCCTGTCTGGAGACGAATTCGTGAACAGATCATCGGTGACGGTCTTCGGGCATGAGAAAGATGAAAAATCTTTCAGGAATGCGGCACTGTCAAATTCATATTTTACGATCGGCAGATTGGAATGGTACGCAAGCGCATAACGCTCCAGATCACGTCTGTGGGAGTAGTTCTTTATGTAAAGGCAGTTGGCCTTTTCCGAAAAATGGGATTTGAACAGGTTCATGGTGCCCCAGTATGGATCCTTGAATGAAATGTCGACCTGGTAGAATGGGACAAGAAGCAGGTCCTTGTTTTTGCCGGACAGGTTTTTTATCCCGACCTGCCAGATCTCTGTCGAATCCTCGGGATGAACCGTTGTCTTCCAGGTGATCTCGATTCCGTTCTTGCTGCCTTTGATGACAGTGTATTTCAGACCGTGCCTGCATTCATAGGAATCGAGTTCGATATTTGCCGGATACCAGGAAGGGCACCACAGAACCTTGTCGGTCTTGTCGTAGACATACAGGTAGCGGTGGTTCGACCAGTTGTAGAGGATGAAGCGGCCTTCGGGATCGCGCTCGTAGACGATGCCAGTGCCGTGGTTTGTTATCTGTGCGTTCAGCTTGTCGTTCCAAAGCCTGTTCTCCCAGGGGCGCGGGGTGTGAGGTGTGCTTATGACATATTCATTCAGGCTGTCATCGAAATGTCCATAGTTCATGCTGGGTTCCTCTTGGTTTGAATTACCGTTAGCGGTCACGAAAATATAGCGCAACAGGCCTGAAGGTCAAGTGATGGGCTCATTTAAGGAAATTAAAGGGAGCCTCTATAATATTGACATATGTCCCAATTGAAGTTAAAGTGTTAATCATGAACGCTGAAATCATATACATGTTCGCCTTTGACATCGCGCAGGAGGCTGATCTCGTAAAGATGGAGAAGCTCCTGAGCGGATCCGCCGAACTGCACAAGATCGGACGCCTGAAGGATACTCCGCGCCACTTTCCGGTATACCGCCCGCTCTCGCTCCAAGTCCAGGGCGTGAATATCAAAGGTCCGTCAGATCCGATGCAGCTTTCCGCGTCCGTAAAGATTTTCGCCATCGGTGCGATGTCGCTGAAGCTCAGGGTTCCGGTGAGCATTGAGAAGATATCGGATCTGCTACCGTACCGCAACCTGCAGTTAAATGACGGTTCGGAAATGGAACAGCGCGTCATGGAGACGGCCCGCAAGGTTTTCAGCAGCATAAGGGATGGGCTTGATACGCCGGTCGCCGAACTTGCCCCGCCCGAAGATTTCACCGTGTTCTGCATAAGCGCCCCCGTCACGGATACCAGTGGAGCTAAGGGTGAAATGGACACAGAATCGTGGTTGAAGAAGAATGCACTCGATGTCGCCGGTCTTCTTGTCGGAGAAACCGATCCGTCGCGCCTGAGTTCGCAGGAGGTCGAGGACGTCACAAGGTGCTGGTACTCGTACTACCGCCGCGACCTGGCGGTGATCGACTGGGACACGGCGCTGCTGATAGATATTCCGGAAGACTACAACGATACCCTTTATGTCATGGAGATGGCGAACCTGCAGCTTGCGGAGCTCAAGGTATACGACATCTACCTCGACCAGATCCTCGACAAGGCATACGACGAAGTCGAACGCGCTTCAAAGCTGAAGTACTGGTACTCCCGCCAGAGGATGATCAGGGAGCTGCGCGAGGTGAGGATGGATCTTTCCAAGGTGACTGATGAAATCACCAACATCTCGAAGTTCTTCGGCGAATGGCATCTCGCCCGCATCTACATGGGCTGCGCCACCCGGTTCCACCTCTCGGAATGGGAGAATGCGGTCAACCAGAAACTCCGTGCGCTGGACAGCATCTATTCAATACTCCAGAAGGACACCTTCGACTGGGTCATGATGGTGCTCGAAGCCGCAATCGTCGCCCTCTTCATCATAGACCTCATCATCATCGTCTTCCTGGGGATGTGAGGGATACGATAGTAAAATCCAAGTTCCAAAGTTCAAATCCCAGGCAAATATCAGATTTCAAATCAAGAACATGCCTTGCGGCATTAACTACAAACTTATACAAAATCCCAAGAAATAATTCGCTCGTAGTTAAGCCCGCAAGGGCTGTTCTTAGCTTTATCCTTGGGAATTCGTTTTGATTTTGAAACTCCATAAAACGGTTGTTGCGGAAACAAGCCCAGTTGGAGTTCAAATTTTAGTTTGTCTTTGCATTCAAGAGGATACGCAAGCTCCAAAGAATATGGGAAACAGGTAAATTTCAAACAAAATCACTCTGCCGTAGGAAAAGTAAACAGCCCTTACGGGCTTGACTACAAGCATATTTCAGAAGCATGTCATAAGTTTGTAGTTAATGTCGTAAGACATGTTCTTGTTTTGAAGTTGATTCAATATAATCCTCAGAACGGAAATGTCAGCTGCACAGGCCCCTTGTCGTCAGGCGGCGGCGGAAATCCCGAGACTGAGACACCGACAAGACGCGCTTTCCGCACTCCAGCCTCGGTCTTCTTCAGCAGGCCGGAAGCAATTTCATAAATGATCTTCGATGAGTCAATATTCTCTCCTGCTGACTGCTGGCGTGTTATCTGCGTGAAATCATCGTATTTCAGCTTTAAAGTAACAGTCTTCCCTAAAAGTTTTTCCTCGCGCAGCATTTTCTCAACTTCAGCGGATAGCTCCCTGAGAAGCTCATGTATTTCTGAAATGCTGTCAGTGTCGCGTTCCAGCGTGACTTCCCGTCCCATGGATTTGCGGGGCTGGTCCGGTGTCACCATCCTGTCGTCGATGCCACGGACGATATTGTAGTAGTAGATGCCGGATTTTCCGAATGCCAGTACAAGGTCCGGCAGAGACATTTTCTTCAGATCGCTTCCCTTCTCAATTCCCAGCCCACGGAACTTTTCCGCCGTGACCTTGCCGATGCCCCAGAAATCATCGATTGGCAGGCTGTCGATGAAAGCGTCTGCTTCCTTAGGTGTAATGACGGTCAGGCCAGACGGCTTATGCAGTCCGGATGCGATCTTCGCAAGGAACATGTTGAAGGAGACTCCGGCGGAAGCCGTCAGCCTCGTCTCGGAAAATATGCGTTTCTGGATCTCTTTCGCGATCCAGGTTGCCGAGGGTATTTTCTTTTTGTTGTGTGTTACGTCGAGATATGCTTCGTCAAGGGAAAGAGGTTCCACAAGATCCGTATAATCTAGGAAGACATTCCTTATGTGCTCGGATTCGGCGCAGTATGCTTCCATCCTGACCGGCAGGAAGATTCCGTGGGGGCAGAGCTTGGTAGCCATGTTTATCGGCATGGCCGAATGAACGCCGAATTTCCTGGCCTCATATGATGCGGTGCAGACGACTCCGCGGCTTCCCGGCAGCCCGCCGACAATTACCGGCTCCCCCCGGAGCTTCGGATTGTCGCGCTGCTCGATGGAGGCGTAGAACGCATCCATGTCGACGTGAATTATCTTACGGACTAACATGCGGATAATATAGTGGATGAATGGATGGTTGGATTATTGGATGACTGGAAATTTGGAAAGAATATCAATTCATCCTTTATTTTTTCATATTTTTTTCAAATAGGCTCTTTGCAAAATAAATGGAGGCATGTAAGTTTACGTATAATTTACGTAAATAATATAAATTCATGATATCAAGGTGGTACGGCATGGCAAGGCCAAGAAAAATAAACATTGTCTCTTTAGCTAAGGAAGCAAATGTTTCCATCGCTACCATATCAAGGGTTTTAAATAACCACCAGGGGGTCAGCGAACCTTTGAGAATGTCAGTAAGAAAAATTCTCGAGGGCAGGGGATATCAGCCTAGGACGGTCACGAATCGCAGGGCAAATATTGCAATCATATCTGAAATGGCGACCGCCACAATCGAAAACTTCATGTCGCAAGTTCTTTCCGGTATTGCAGAATACGGTTTTGAACAGTGCGTTGATACTTCCATTGTCTTCGTCAATCCGGGAAACTCCGCGAAGGTTGATCTGCTTAAAATATTGCGGGAAAGAAGGTGCGACGGCGCTGTTTTTATTTTTGCCTCGAATTTTGACGACGGGCAGATCAGGGAGATATCAGAAGGTGGATTGCCGGGAATGCTGATATCATCAAGGCGTGAAATAGAAGGTATAGGCTTTATCGATATTGATTCGTATGATGGCGGAATAACTGCTACAAGGCATCTGCTTGCACTGGGGCATTCGAAGATTTGCTTCCTGTCAGGTCCTTTAACAAGAAATTATGACAATCAGGAACGTATAAAAGGATTCAAGAAAGTAATTTCCGATGCAGGACTGCTCGATGAGGTTCTTATTGTCGATCATCAGCCAACCCGCTTGACTCTGGAGGCTGGATATAAGCAGGCCCAGCTTGCATTGAAGATCAGGCCGGATATTACCGCCATGTTTGCAAACAACGACGAAATGGCCTATGGCGCCATGCTTGCATGCGCCGAGAACGGGAAAAATATTCCCAATGATATTTCCATAATAGGATTTGACGACTGCCCTTTTAGCCGGTTCTCATTGCCGCCGCTTACAACTGTAAGGCAACCGCTGTCCGAGATAGGCTATGAGGCGATCAAGATGGTCGATATGAAGGTAAGAGGTGTTCTTGACAGGCTGCCGAGGAAAATACTCCAGGGGGTTTTGGTTGAAAGGAAAAGTACAGGTCCGGCAAGAAAAACTAAGGAAAGGGACGGCAGATGTCCATCATGATGAAAAGAATACTGGGTATAATTCTTTTTCTGGCAGCAGGACAAGTTTTCTCCGGAGACGTGTCTGCAATATTGTCGGAAAACCGAAACGGTTCTGAAAAGTCCAACTTCCTGCCTGAAGGCACGAAGTTCATTGATACCGGAGCCACCTGCAAGTGGATCACCGAAGGCGAATACGCGACAGACGAGGAGACCTTGAAAACCGGTGCCAGCAACAGGGTGCTTTTTGATGGAAACAACGGTGAGTCCTGGAAATCACACACATATAGCAAGTGGGGGAAAGGGCAGTGGGCTACACTGGTAGTTGACCTCAAGGAGCAATATTTGATCGACCTTGTCGACGTATGGTTTCTTCATGAGGAAAGCCGCGACACCGAAAAAGCTGAAATACTGATGAGCCTGGACGGAAAGGATTTCAACATCCACGGGACCGCGAAGGACAATCAAAATCTTCCCTTGAAGAACAAGGAATTCATCAAAATATGCCATAAGTTTGAAAAGCCTGTGCTTTCCAGGTATGTCATGCTCCGGATCAAGCGCAGGCAAGGGGCTTTCCAGCAGCAGATCGGGGAAGTAGTGATATGGGGGCGTAATGTCGCTGACAATACCAACTACCTTAAAGCGGATGATAAGCCTACGGTAGATTTTTCTGCAGTCGGAATACAGGCGGGTGCGGTATTTCTGGACTGGAGCAGTTTTCCTGGAAGAAACGAAGATGTCAGGGGATGGAAAATATATTGCTCGGAGAAGCCCTTCAAGCTCGTTACCGAAGACAATGTCAGGCTGATGCAGCAGGCTGATGCAAAATCCCAGGGCGCCCCGGTCTACCCGCTTAAACCTGGGACTACTTACTATCTCGGTGTGACCGCCCTGTATGAAAAAGGGGAATATCCCGATGTGAAATGCCTGGAATATAGGACTCCTGCAATACTGGAATGCAGAACCTTCAAGGACATGCTGGCGGTCAACCATTTCTGGGGTGGCGGCGGGAACAGGCAGAAAAGACCGAATGTTGAAACATGGGAGGAGATCGCCCTTGAACTGCTGGGAACCTCTCCGCTCAGGCAGATCCGCTGGTGGAAGACCGATCAATCAAAAGTAAAGAAATATTACCAGCGCGGAATTGGCATGATGGCCTATCCTCACGGGGAAAACATACGACAGGCGACAAATCTGGGTATAAATCTTTTTGCCGGAGCTGCGAACGAACCGGATCTCTCCGGCAAATCCATAGAACAATATGTTTCAGCCCAGAAGGGGTTTTATCAGGCAATGAAGAAAAACAATCCTGAAGCGCTCATGACAGCCCCTTCAAGCGGACTCGAGGACACGAGCATCGAATGGCTGAAGAAGTTTTATGAGCTCGGGGGGAAGGAAAATTTTGATGTGCTTGACCTTCATACCTACTGCAAGATAAGCGGAGGTCACAAGGTTCCGGAAGGCTATCCGGCGGGAGCGCCGGAGGCGATGTTCGACAACATGAGGAAAGTCCGCGAGGTGGTCAGTCAGTTCAATGACGCGGCCAAGCCGGTAATATCGACTGAATTCGGATATACCGACTGTGAAACCAACAATCCATCCGGAAAAATAAACCAGCTTGTCCAGGCGCAATATCTAGTCCGCGGCCTCGTCATCCATTATGTCCTCGGTTTCAAACGGGTTTTTATTTATTCCTTCTGGGATGAAGGAAGCGATCCGAACTATACGGAGCACCATTTCGGGATGATAGACTTCGAACTTCAGAAGAAGCCATCCTTCTATGCATTACAGACACTTGCGCGCCAGCTTGGAAACTGTGTTCTTGAGAAACAGATGGAATGCTCGCTCCTCCCGGGGATGGCCTATCTTTTCAAGGACGTGAAAACGAACGAATACGTTTCAGTCATCTGGGACGGTAGTGGAAATGCGGTGGGGAAATTCCAGACATCCTCCACTTCAGTCGGAATTACCGATATTTTCGGGAAGGAAAGGAAGATTGCTGTCCTGCCGGACGGCTCTTTCAGCCTCGCATACGGACCTTCATTGACATATCTGCGGAGTTCGCAGCCGATCAGTCAGCTCGAACAGAAGGCTGTTAAGGTTTCAGGAGGGGATGAGCAGGGACTCAAGGTGGAACTTGGTGCAAAGGCCATAATACAACCTTCAGGCAGTGCCGCGGAAGTTAAGGTTGTAATGAAAAACGCTTCAAGCAAGGAAGCAAAGGTGAATCTACGGATATTGGATTCAAAAGGTAATACAGTTGTGGAAAAGGATTCGAAGGTCCCTCCGATAGATCAGAAAACTGAGACAATCAGCTTTTCTCCCGGCATGGAAGGATCCATCCTTGCCCGGTTCACCCTTGTAGCCACCTATGAGGATGGTTATTCGTCGTATACGGAAGAACTGCCTTTCCATGTCCGCTGTCTTGAAGGAGCGGACAATACGCAGATGACAAGGCAAGTCAGGATGGCCGGGACCGATCATGGCATATATTTGATTTCAAATCCATTTCTGGAAGTAAGCTTTGATGCGGATTGCGGAGGCCGCGTCCTCGAGATCATTGACAGGAAAAACAAAACAAGCCAGGTCAATATCAATTATGAACTTATCTCAAACCTTCAGAAAGGCCGTTATACATATGGGATATGGGATCAGCTCAATAATCAGCTGAGGGATTCGCCTTTCAAGGTTCTCAAGGCTGAATCAGGACGGCTGGTACTTGAAGGAACAACAAAGGAAAAACTTTCCTTCGTCAAGGATTGGTGTCTTGAAAAGAACCAGCTGAGATTGAAATTGCAAATCAGGAACGAATCGGAACAGGAGCAGGTAATAAACTATTACATGCATCCGGAATATACCGTAGGCGGGACAGGTGATTCAGTATCGGATGTTTTCCTTCTGCCTGCTTCAGAAGGAATTGTGAGGATGCCTTTTTGGACAGGATTGGGCGAGAAGAAAACCGGGATCCTGACGGAGAAATGGTGGGGTGTACTGGATACGGTTTCCGGAGAATTCCTCCGCCAGGATTTTTCCGCCGACAATTTTCAGCAACCAGGAATCTGGTTCGGGCAGGGTGCATATAGCATGGATATGAACAGTGTGTCTGGAATGAAATTAATGCCCGGAAAAAGCTGGAATGCAGAAATGGCCTGGACAATCCTCAATGACAGGAAAAAAGACTTTGACGGACGGACGGATAAAGATGAAAAATAAATTCAATAAGGATTCCGCCTTGGAAAGGCCTGATAGGACAAGCCGGTTTACACTCATTGAACTGTTGGTCGTGATTGCGATAATCGCAATACTGGCCGCCATGCTGCTTCCGGCATTGCGTAATGCCAGGGAAACCGCCAAAAAAAGCGTTTGCACCAGCAATTTGAAGCAGATTCATTCGGCGATGTTGAACTATGTGGATGACAATGACGAGTGGATGCCGTCGCTGTGGTGCTGGTGGCGGAATGATGTTCCCGCAGCATGGTTTGGCCAGGCGCTATATCAGGGGTATGGGCTGGGAAACTATGTTCCAATAGAGATCTTTTCCGCATGCCCATCCGAGAAGAACAGAAAATATGGGCTTAACGAATGTTTTGGAAGCACCGGGCTGGGCGCTGGAGCTTGGCCGCCAAAGCCGCCATCGATACAAATTCGCAAGATAAGGAAGCCTGATAGAAAGGTCGAATTTATAGATGGGACTTTTGAATTCAACGATGACTGGTGCGCACGTCCAAGAATCACCCCGTGGGGTGGCGTCTGGGATGCTCAAAGGCGTTATGGCTGGGAGCGTCACAGCCTGAAACCCAATTATGTCTGTGCCGATGGACACGTGGAAACACAAAGTTATTATGAGATAGATATTACGTCGTGGTCGAATGACTGGTGGCGTCCAGACAAATAGAGGTAATTATCATCCTTTATTTTTCTTCAATCCCAGTATCTCATTCAGGCTTCCTGTCCGGTAGCCTTTCATGTCGATTGACACCCACGTGAAGCCGATCTTGTTCAGCTCCTTTATGATTCCGCTCCTGAGAGGTTCTTTCAGAAGCTTTGTTATTTCCTTTTCTGGCACTTCGATCCTGGCAAGTTTCCCATGATGGCGGACACGGACGTTTTTGAAGCCTTTGTTCCTGATGAAGGTCTCCGCCTTGTATATCATTCCGAGTTTCTCTTCGGTAATCTCCTCACCGTAGGGAACCCTGCTTGCAAGACAGGGATTCGAAGGCTTGTCCCATATTTTTATTCCCATCTTCCTTGCGAGTTTCCTAAGTTCAACCTTGTCGATCCCGAACTTGATCAGAGGGCTGATGACGCCGATCTCCTGGGCTGCCTTGCGGCCCGGACGGTAGTCGGAAGTATCATCCTTGTTCGAACCGTCGAAAATGTATTTGTAACCGCGTTTTTCCGCGACTTCCGCAAGCTTCGTGTAGAACTCCTTCTTGCAGTGGTAGCAGCGGAGAGGGGGGTTCGACCTGAAGTCGGGATTGTCGATCTCCCGCGTCGTCACGATCACATGTTCGACACCTGTTGACTTTGCGAATTTCTTGGCGCCGGCAAGCTCGACGTCGGTGAAAGTTTCGGAAGCGCCTGTTACAGCAAGCACGTTTTTCCTGCCGATAGCCTCCACGCACAGCTTGAGCACGAACGATGAGTCGATCCCTCCGGAATAGGCGACCATCACCTTCCCGCAGTCTTTTACGTATGCATTGAGATCTGTCAATTTATTTTTCATGATTTATCCTTTAAGTAGGTACGTGCTTTAGCATGTACCATCTTCGCATTTAAGAATGGGACAGGCTAAAGCCCTGTCTACCATACGCATTTTCCAGCACTGTCCAGGACATGATTACCTGCTTAGTGTCTTTTTATTTTTACGTCAGGCGCTTCGGCCTGACTTTGGACTGCGGTGATTATTCACCGCTTTGTTTTTACAGCTGTTCGTCACGTCATAGCATTTAGCAAAGGCAATAGCTGTTGTTTTCTCCACTCTTCCATCGGAATCCAAAGCGCAGAATGATCTGCGCACCAAAGATTCGTCCTCCGACAGGAGGACTCATCATAAAGAATTCAAAACAGATGCATTAAGAACATGTCTTACGACATTAACTACGAACGGATTCAAATTCAACTCTCCGGTTCGCCGTTTCGGTCTTTCTTCTTATTGTCCACCCTGCACCGGTTTCTGTTCGGCCTTCGGGCACCACATTATCTTCGTTTCAACTCCGCCAGGGAAAACCCTGACGTTCCTATATGATTTGCTCTGCGCAAGAAGAGTATACGGCGATATCAGGAATGTGTAGGGCTGCTCCTCGTGCAGAAGTCGGTGGAACTTGTGGCACAATTCGATCCTCTTGTTAAGATCGAAACAGGGCCTGATCGCTTCAATGATCCTGTCGGCTTCCTGGTTCTTGAAGCCTATGTGGTTGCTGGACCCCATCTTCTCGGCCTCTGAAGAATGCCAGAGCTGGTAGGGATCGTCCTCGATGCCCATGCCCCATCCGAGAATACAGACTTCAAAACTCTTGTTCTCAAGACGCTGCGTGTATACGGACCATTCGACAAACCTGATGTTCATGACGATACCGGCCTTCGCCATGTCTTCCTTGACGATCGGCAGGATTCTCTCCTGCAATGGATGGTTTGATACTCCAAGAATCGTGAACTCGAATTTCTTTCCATCCTTGTCCAGTATGCCGTCTCCGTCCGTATCCTTCCATCCCGCCTTCAGCAGAAGTTCCTTCGCCTTCTCAATAGAGAAAGGATATGGCTGGATGCTCTTGTCATAATATGGCGTGTCGATAAAGGAAGGACCTGAGACGATCCGTCCGAGTCCGTAATAAACCTCCTTGAGGATGCGTTCCCTGTTCACCAGATGCGTGAGCGCCTGCCTGACAGTCTTATCCTGGAAAAGTGGCATCGTGAGATTGTACCCTATGTAGCTGTATGAACGCGAAGGATATTTGTATTTTGAGATCTTGCCTGTCTTTTCGTCGAACTCAGGAGTGTTCGTCCTGTTGACCCACTGCTCGGGAGTCAATCCCATCCTGTCGATCATGCCTGATGTGAGCGACTGGAACTGTGTGTTGGGATGTGGGATTATCTCGAAGACAATATTTTCAAGGGGGGGCATGATGCCGTAATTCTTGCCATAGTACTTCTCCCATTTCTTCAGCACTATCCTCTGCCCCTTGTCCCAGCGGTCAAAACGATATGGGCCGCATCCGACCACCATCCTGTTCCTCTCATGGTCGTCGTTGAACTTCTTGCCGTCGAACGGTCCTTCGTATGCATGGTAGAGGTGTCTTGGAAGAGGGTTCAGCCCGAGCGTCATCGATTCCGACAGGAAGTATGGCTTGGACCATTTCACCTTGAACTCATAATCCGACACAACCTCGACTTTTTCCAGGTCCTGGTAATATGTGCGGGACGCGGCACAGTCGGTCTTTTCATCCTTTATAACATCTACGTAGAACTTGAAGTCCTGCGCCTTTACCTCGACATCGCTCCACTTCTTCCCGGACACCGGATCCGTGAAGTCATGCCATAGGACGCCTTTCCTTATCTTTATCGTGTAGGTCGTCTTGTCCTCCGAAAGGGACCAGCTTTCCGCAAGCTTGGGCTCGAAGAGTTCCATATGCTCGAGGTTCCTGTCGGTCAGCGAGTCCGTCGCGTAATCCCATATGGCCGAAACAAAAGACTCGTTGTTTATCAGATAGTTCATGTTCTTAGTTTCGCTTGCGATAGAGGTGATCAGCCTGCCGCCGGATTCGGCGTTGGGATCGTAGTATTGGAGGTTTGCGATCTTCGCAGGCTGCGGTTCAGCCTTGTCGGTCTTCTGCTCCTGGACTTTCTGCTGGGACTGTGCTGGAGATGAGACCTGTCCTTCTGAAATCTTCTTTTCGAGGTTGCTTATCCTCGACTGTATGGAATCAAGCTGCTTGGTGGCCTGTTCCGCGCGGTCGCGCATGAGATCTACGGACTTGACGACGGCGAGTCCGATCACTATTACCGCAATCAGGAGTATCGTAGCGATGATGTTCAGATAAACGTTTTTGTTCATGGTGAATCCTTAAAGGTAACGCAGGTCCGCCTGCAGTTGTTTTACATGAACCCTTAATCTAGCCCGAATCAGCGGATTCCGCAAAGATATTTGCGTGGTTCTTGATTTATCTGCGCCACTTTTATACACCGAATTAAGATAATTGCCGGCGGGACGTTTACCTGCCGAAGGTGTTTGTCGGACTTAGGAATGAGTTCAAGAAGAACTGAATTCGTTCGTAGTAGCGCATGTTTGCGCGTTCTTCAGTCTTTTGAGATTCCGTTAAGAACGCTCGAACACGAGCTACTACAAACAATTTCTCCAAGTCCGACAGGCTCCTATGGCAGCGCCTACGGCGACCAGGGCCAGCGCTCCGTCTGAACTTCGTAATTCGATATTCGGCTGTTCGACATTCGAATGTTCAATCTTATTTGTCCTCTGTCCTCTGACTGCTGTCTTCTTTTTTCTTCTTCCTGCTGAATATGAAGATGATTCCGCCGGAAAGGTTGAAGCAGAGGAATATTGCCGTGTAGATCAATGGGATCAGCAGGGACTGTTCGGTAATGCCGCCTGCGCTAAGGAGATGTGAGACAACATAATCCCTGGTTCCAACGCCGGAAGGCGTTATCGGCAATGCGCCGACGGTATTTCCCAGAGATGTGACAAGTATGGAAAACGGGAAGGTAAGGCTGTCTGCTCCTGTTCCGTGTCCGATGAGATAGACGACGACTGCGAGATTGAGATGCACGAGAACCACGCTTATCGCGAGGCAGAACAGAAGCACCTTGTATTTTGACCTGAAATCGTCCATCGCCTCCATGAGATTGTGGAGTGCGCCCTTTGACAGCCTGTCAGCATGCGACAGGGCCCATGAGACAAGGCTTATTTTCTCCAGGCTCCTGTGGAAGAAGAGTATTGCCGCTGATACCAGTCCCATGAAACATCCGGCCAACAGGGCGTACAGGACAAGCTCCATGAGTCCTGAAAGGCTTCTGAGGAAACTTATCGACATTATTCCAACTACGCCGGCAAGCGAGAACAATGCGATCATTCCAATGACGCGGTCAATCAGAATTGTAAATACGCCCTTTAATCGTTTACCCTTCTCGGTCCGCGAGGATATGAATCCGGCTTTTGCGAGATCTCCGCCGACTGCTCCACCGGGAATGACAAGTGAAAAGAAGGTCGCCTGCATCGTGAGGGAAAATGCTTCCCAGAATGACAGATGGATCTTCTGGACTTTGAGCAGTATCTGCCATCTCCACGCGCCGGCAAGCAGATGGATGCCGTAAAGAAGTACTGCGGCAAGCAACCACATCGGATTGATCTTGTGTATCGCCTCTGAAAGCCTGTCAAAGTTCTTGCTGACCAGCCAGCCGATGATCCCTGCCGCAAGCAGTATCCTCACCAGAAACCATAATATTGCCTTAGTTTTTTGCATCCATAAGTATAAAGAGTCAAAGGACATATTCAAGCAGGAATTATTGATGTGTACGGTGAGTGCTGAACTTTAGGCAGCAACACATTTTGTATTAAAGTATGGCGTTTTCGATGAAAACGCCTCGTGCCGGTTTCGGCGAAACCGGCATACTTATTATGAACAGATTCGAATATTCACATCCGATAGGTTTCATAGTTTACCTGCTGATTTGCCTAAAATACTGATTTATTTTTCAGGGCCTCTTGACAGCGGTGTATTACTGTATTATAATAATAGTACAGTTAAGAGATGAACAATGAATTTCTAGGTGCAGGTCCCAATAATGAACATCAAACTGAATACTGAAAGCGGAGTTCCGATCTATCTGCAGATCATCGAGCAGATAAAGAACATGGTCCTCTGCGGCGCGATGAAGGCCGGCGACCAGCTGCCATCCGTCAGGGATCTCGCCGTCGAACTCCGTATCAACCCGAATACCGTCGCCCGCGCATACCGGGAGCTCCAGCACGAGGAAGTGATCGACAGCCGCTGGGGCGAGGGGAACTTCATATCCGACAAGTTCTCCGGTTCCGCCACCCTCGAAAAGAAGAAGATCATCAGGGAATCACTGAAGAACTTGATAGGCCAGGCGGAGAACTACGGGCTAACGAAGACGGAAATAAAAAAAATTCTTTCAGAATTTTTTACTGAGCATGATTTATGATTTGAAAGTATGTCGGGTTTTAACCCGACGCTTAGTTGGCGGTTCCATTCGACAGGCTCATGACAAGTAAAAACCGCCCTACTTATGAGGCAAAGATCTCAGCTTAACGCCTACGCGACTTTCGCCGGTAGGAAGAACTGAAACATAGGAGAGCACCATGAAAGCACTAATCTGGAAAGAACTGCGGGAGTACAGGATGTTCTTCTTGGCGGCTTTGTCCCTTGTGGTTTTAGTCCGTATATGCCAGGCCATCTTCCCTAGATTATTTAGTGATACCAGGATGCAGGTCGATCTTTGGAGTCTCGCATTGGGAATACTTATATTCCCCCTTTTATTTGCCTTCGTCGGTGCGATTGCCTTCAATTCTGAATTTACCCAGGGTACGAGACAGTTCCTGCTGAACAGGCCTATGGCGACATGGAAAATATTCATCACCAAGGTGTTGATTGGCATCTGCGTCATGATTTCGCTTTCAGTATTGTCATATTATGTGTTTTATATTCCAAACCACAAGATGAGCGTATTGCTGGGTTTCGACAAGGATATTGTTCCTATCATCCCAATCTATATTTTACTCGTAAATTCAACAGTGGTTTATTTTTCAATTCTCCTTTGTTCGCTCATATTTAAAAATACTATTGTATCAATCATCTTTTTTCCGGTTGTTCTATTTCTAGATATCATGCTATGCCTGCCAGTTATAGTTGTCTTCTTCTATTTTGGACTGGATCCATTCAACTCTTTCTTTGTTTTGAGTCTGTCCTTCATGATCATGGTACTTGGCGTTTTCTGCTATGTGATATGGGATTATTCTGTCGTGCGGGAATCAGGGGCTGTCAAGGCTGTCCTGGCAACCTTGGCCGGAATGCTGATACTGTTTTATGCCGTCCATGGAGTTTTTACGGTCATTTCATATGCCAATCTCAAGGAAGCCCTTGAAACAGCGCAGAAAGAAGGGATCAGCCTTTCAGCGAAAGAAACGTATTATACAGATGGAAATGCCGCCCTTGAAAGAATTCTCAAACTTTCAGAAGAGATAGAAAAGAAATATTTGAACAATATCTATGTCCATGTCACATACGAGGCAACGTCTCCATGCAGAATGATATGGCGAGATGAGGTTGACGACAAGAAAAGAGAGGAATTCGGCAGATCCTTTACGGAAGGCAAGGAAGTATTGGATTTCTTAAGTAAATGCAACGTGTTTACGGAAACCGAAGCATCAAAGACCTATGGAATTGAGTACAGAGGCTGCATGAGCAGAATATTTGAAGTAAACGATTTCTTGCTGGTTGAAAAGAAAAATTATTCAGGAGTATTGAACAACGCCCTTTGCTGTCTGAAAATTAATAGGATACTGCAGAGCAGATATGGCGACCGTTATATTTATCCGCGCATGCTGCTGGAATCGGTAATAACAATGGTGCCCAGCGAAAAGCAATTTGAGAAAATATTGAAGCAGACATTGGATGAATATGTCAAAGACGAATTAACTGAAAAAAGATTTATTAATGGGTACACATGCTTTTACGGGGACCTTTTTGGAACTGGGAACAAGAAATATTTTTACACGGCTGAAGAACTGGGATTCCAGAGGATCCCTGAGAAATTTGCATTCAACTTATATAGGAACATTATAGGGGTTCCTCTTCTCAACCGTGATGCGGCTTATTTCATAAACTTCTACGCGGAGAGGTTGAGACTGTGTAATATCCCATATTATAAGCTTGACCGTAAATATATAGAAGAAGATAATCGCGAGGATATGCCCAGCTATATAATTTCCCGGTATATGGGCAATAGGGTTTTATACTCGTATAATCGCATCAGGGCTACGGACGAATATCTGAAACTGTCCCTGGCGTTGAAGGTCTATAAGGTGACGCATGGAGAATATCCTGGAAGTCTTGATAAGCTTGTTCCAGAATTCATGGATAAGCTGCCATTAGACCCATTTTCCGGAAATAATTTCATCTATGAAAGAAAAGGGAATGGGTTCACAGTTTATAGCGTAGGTAAAAATGGAGTTGATGACAAATCCATTAAGGACGACATAGGGACAACATGCGAATTGTAATTTTAAAGGTAGGGCGAGTTTCGATGAAACCGCCGTTCCTGTTGAAAAGCTGAAATGTAAAATATAGGAGGCCACCATGAAAGCACTAATCTGGAAGGAGCTGCGGGAATACAGGATGTTCCTCGTTGCCGCCGTGCTGCTACTGATACTCGTCAAGGCGGCGAGCATAATTCTTTTGAATGCATATCCGTTACACAAAGATCTCGGCATGTATTTTGCCGTCACAGGCTGGACCGTGCTGCCGATTTTCTTCTCTTTTATCGGGTCAATCATATTCACCAGCGAGTTCTCGCAGAACACGAAGAGCTTCCTACTCACGAAACCATGCGAGACGGCAAAGATATTCTTTGTGAAATACTTTACGGGTTTTGGCCTGCTAATCGCGTTGGACATCCTTTCATTCGTCCTCACCGATCCCAGTGAAATGGGTAAAAAAGGCACATTCAGGGATTATGCTATCCTTGTGACGTATGCAGGTTCATTGTCCGTACTTTCCTATAGCTATATAATCTTTGTTTCCTTGATTACTAGGCAGACACTTGCTTCAATATTCCTGGCGCCTTTGATAGTTGTTCCGGAACTGGTCTGCCTATGCCCTTTCATGGTATGCATTTACTACTATTGCAGATGGGAACTGGTCATGCCCTTGATTTCATTGCTGCTTATTTCTACAAACTTGGCATTAAGCTATCTTGCATGGCAGAGAGCACTGGTAAAGGATATAAAGCCCTGGAAGGTTCTCGCCAGAGCAGGGGCAATAATCCTAGTTATAGCATGGTCCTTCCATCTCATTATAAGCATCCAGTCCCAGCTCCAGCTCAGTTCCGCAAAGGCGAAGGCCGAAAAGGCGGGATTTGATTTCAACATTCTCGATAAGTTATGCGAAAGAATTCCAGACGAAGAGAATGCCGCAGCAAATTTCAGGGAAGCGGAAAGGAAATTGGATGTCATCAAAGCTAAATATGACTCAAGCGATATGGCACGAGAAGCTGGAAATAGCTCTGTTTGGAAAGAATTGCGAAATTTTAATATTCAGACAGATACTATTAAGCTTACCAAAGAGCAAAGGGCTAAAATAGTTAAGTTCCTCGCTGAGGACAAAGAAATTATGAATCTTTGTAATTTTATTAAAAAGGGAACTGCGCTGAAAAAATATAGCGTATGGAATGACGCAGTAAAATTTAATGCTTTCTATGAAAGCCACAAAAATCTTAAAAATCTCCTGATGTTTACTGAATGCAGGATTTCCGCATTATCTGAAGAAGGTAGAGTTGAAGAAGCCTTGGAAGCGATGAATGTCGGATTGAAGATGATACCAGATCTTGTCCGGTTGAGAGTTTATTATATAACATCAAGCTACGGTTATTCTTCTGACTATTCAAATATGGTTAGGTGCCTGTTGAATGTGCCTGAGGATCCCAAAATGATCCCGTATTTAAAAGATCTCATGTTGAAGGCGGATGATTTCAAAAATCTTGATTACATAGAGAATTGGTTCACTGGCAGCGTTCCAATGATCTATATTCAGTATTATCAGGAAATGATGGATGCAAGACTTCTACAGGAAAGGGCATATGTAGGATTTGACCCGAAATCTGCAAGATTATATACCAATTTCATCGTGAGCCCATATTTGAAAAAAGATGCTACTTCTTATCTCCTGAAGTCGACAAGTCTAATGAAGGATTTTAAGAATAGTGCGGAAATCAAACCGCCAGATCCAACTGCATTTGGAGAATATCCTGTGTTTGGGCTCAAGGAAAAGATATTAATGAACAATGTTTTCATTTATGCCACAGATGTCTTCCGTTACGAACTTGCGTACAGGAACGATTTGAAAAATACAGATATTGATTTGTTTAAGCTTTCAGCAGCCCTGAAGATATTCAAAATACAGAACGGTGAGTATCCAGATAAGATTGAACAGCTGGTTCCAGATATCATACCGGAAATACCAGGGAATCTTTTTAGCAAAAAGAGAATGGTGTATTGCAGAGTTGGTGATGGATTCGGTATTTCCAGTGATATGCAGAAAAGTTGGTATAGAAGTGAAGGAATCTATTTGGATAGATAACGAAAGGATAATCTTATGAATGACTTTGCTATTTCAACTACAGCTTTGAAAAAGAAATACGGGTGGAAGAAGGAGGCGGTGAAGGGGATTGACCTCCAGGTGCCGAAGGGGTCCGTATATGTCTTCCTCGGGAGGAACGGGGCAGGAAAGACCACGACAATAAAGATGCTCATGGGCCTGCTCGCCAGGGATTCCGGAAAGACTGAAGTCCTCGGGTTCGATTCGGAGAAGGATCCGGTGTCGGTCAGGAGCCGCGTCGGGTTTGTCGCCGAGAACCAGAAGATGTACGACTGGATGACGATCGGAGAACTCATCTGGTTCAACAAGTCGTTCTACCAGACATGGGATGACAAGCTTGTCGACAGCCTGCTTTCCCGGTTCAAGCTGACAAAGGATCTGAAACTCAAGAACCTGTCACGCGGAATGTATGCGCAGGTCGCGCTCATCCTTGCACTGTGCCAGGATCCCGAGCTTGTGATTCTTGACGATCCTATATCCGGACTCGATCCTGTGGTCAGACGGGAGTTCATGGAAAGCATAATCGAGATTCTCCACGAAAAGGAACGGACAATATTTTTCTCCACCCATATTGTCAACGAAGTCGAGAAGCTGGCAGATCACGTAGGAATCATGCACGAAGGGAATCTTCTTGTTTCAATGCCCGTAGAGGAACTGAAGAACAATGTGAAGAAGATCAGGATGATCTTCGATGACAAGATCCCTGATGATATCGCTGTTGCCGGACTCCTGAAGAAGGAGAGTTCCGGGCACGAAGTATCGGTGATAGTGAAGGACTTCAAGAAGGAGATCCTGAAGGACATTGCCGACCGCTACAAGCCGAAGACGAGTGAAATCCAGACACTGACTATAGAGGATATCTTCGTCGCGATGGTCGGATAAAATTTGCAGACGCAAATTTTATAAATCAGATGAAATAGCAAGCAGGTTTGGAAAGGGTTGGGGTGCGGGGAAGGAAAGAACCTTTCCTTAAAAGGTTTTCACTTTCCCGCATTCTAGCTATTCAGAAGGCGTGGTCTACTTCTTATATCCCTCGGGATTCTTCTTTGTCCAGTCCCAGGCGGACTGTATGACGGCCTCGACATTTTCGAACTGGGGCTTCCAGCCGAGTTCCTTCTTGGCGAGGGTTGAGCATCCGATGAGGCGCGGTGGATCGCCGGGGCGGCGTTCTACGATGTCAGCGGGTATCGCATGTCCTGTGACTTTTCGTGAGACGTCTATGATCTCCTTGACGCTGTATCCGTTGCCGGTCCCGAGGTTGTAGTGTCCGCTGCGCGGAGCGCTGAGCGCGAGTTCGTGGGCCTGGGCGAGATCGAGGATATGGATGTAGTCACGGATGCAGGTGCCGTCGGGAGTAGGGTAGTCCTCGCCAAAGATCTTTATGCTTTTCATCTTGCCGAGGGCGACCTTCAGGACTAGCGGTACAAGATGTGTTTCCGGGGCATGGTCCTCGCCGAACTGCTTTGTAGCGCCTGCGGCATTGAAGTATCTGAGGGCGGCATATTTTATTCCGAAGATCTGGTTGTACCACTTGAGAGCCTTCTCGAACATGAGCTTGGATTCGCCGTAAGGATTGATAGGGGATTGCTTTTCCGTTTCGGGAATCGGGATCTGGGTAGGTTCGCCATAAGTCGCACAGGTGCTTGAGAAGACGAAGGATTTGACCTTGCCTTCAACTGCGCCGTCGAGGAGGTTTATTCCTGCCCCGAGATTGTTCCGGAAATATTTTCCGGGATTGGTCATGGATTCACCGACAAGCGAGTATGCGGCGAAATGCATGATGCCGTCAAATCCGCCATTCTTGAGGACGGAGATTATGAGGTCGCGGTCGGACAGATCGCCTTTTACGAATTCGGCGCGTTTATCGACGGCGTCGCGGTGTCCGGTGACAAGAGAGTCGAAGACGGTGACTTTGTAGCCTTTGTCGAGAAGATATTCAGTACAGGCGCTGCCGATGTAGCCTGCGCCGCCGGTGACGAGTATTTTCATAAATTTCCTTCGTAAATTTATATATTGAATTAGGAAAACTCCTAAAGTTAGCACATTGAGCGCAAAAGTAAATTATGGGGGAAGGTTTTGAGATCAAAAATATGATGTCATCAGCAGAAACTTGTCTGGATTAGCATGAGTGTAGCGGAAGGAGATTTTGTTGGTAGTAGCGCATGTTTGCGCGTTCTGATTGAAAAAGGAACGCCGACCTCCAGGTCGGCTTAAATGAGCCCCGAGGCCGTAAGGAGCTCGGGGCGCTCCATTGGAAAAATGAAGAACGCGCAAACATGCGCTACTACGAACAAATGCTATAAGTGCAAAACTCTCCGCAATAACGTTACATATTGCGCAATTGGCTTACTTCTTTTCCTTCTCGATGGAATCAACTGTCCCCGGGGCCACGGGATAGCTGCGGGTTTCCATCTTGTCGGTGGCCATGTTCTTCGGATATATGACGACTGAAAACGCCTCCACCTTGTAGTTCATGCCGGTTTCATCGCAGATGTAGCGCAGGAGGTCTTTTAGTGGGATGTTCGTGAGATTGATCTCGTTCTTGATAACGGGATCTAACGCTTTTCCCTTGTCATCCTTTGGCGCTATGAATGAAATGTTGATGCCTTTGCCTTCGGGATCGGACTTCTTGCAGAGGTCCTTTATCAGTGCGATTGCATTGGAAAGCTTTACGTCCTGGAGTTCGATCTTCTCGATCGTGATCTTTTCGATCTTCACCCTCAATGCGTCTTTGGCGTCATCCGCAGAAAATCCAGTGAACGCAAGCATTGTTAGCAGGCAGATGGAAGAGAGAATTCTCATGGCAGGTCTCCTTAGTGTCTTGAGATTAAATTCAAAAAGAATAAAACAATCCAAGAACATGCCTTGCGGCATTAACTACCAACGAATTCTGGATTTGCTCGTAGTCAAGCCCGCAAGGGCTGTTCATTTGCTTCCATATATCGAGCCAATCCGGCTCAATTATGCAAACACGCAGGCGGCAGTGATGTTGTCCTCGCCGCCGCCGCGCAGTGACGCGTAGATCAGGTTCTTGACAGCCTCGTATGGGTTGGAGGCGTCATGGATTATTATCTCGATCTGCGGATCCTCGAGATGCACGTTCACGCCGTCGGAGCAGAGGAGGAACCTGTCGGAGGGCTTCCTGTCGAACACGTTGACCTCGGACTTGAATTCGAGGTTTGTACCGATCGACTTCGAGATTATGTGGGCGAAAGGATGGTTCTTGGACTTCTCCCTGCTGATGATGTTCCTCTTGATGAGTTCGGCGACGAAGCTGTGGTCTTCGGTGAGGCATTCGAGTATTCCGTTGCGGAGCCTGTAGCATCTGCTGTCGCCGGCATGGGCGGTGACGACGGAATCGGGCGTGATTATCGCGGCTATCAGGGTGGTGCCCATGGGGTGCTGCACATTGAAAGTCTTGTTGAGGCGGTAGATCGCCTCATTTGAGTTTGCAGTTTCGATCTCCAGGAAATTCTTCATTTCCTCGATCGTGCCGCCGCGCCAGAGGAGGCTTTTCTTCCAGGCGATCAGGAGGGTGCGGGTGCACATCTTGCTGGCGATGTCTCCGCTGTCATGTCCGCCGATCCCGTCGGCGACTGCGATGAAGCAGTTCCTGTGGTGGTCGTCGACGCAGTAACCGTAGCTGTCCTCGTTCACATCGCGTACGAGGCCTACGTGCGTGCCTGCCACAACATCATACGGAGTGATGTTGCCGCCTGCGTCGGTGCTATTTTCGGAAGAATCCTGCATTTTCCTTGAAACATGATATGATTATGGAACTACCCGAAATCCTCCCCCCAGTTAAATTATATACAACCATAGGCGGAAAATGCAAGTTTTCCTGCTTGTATAATATATTAAAAAATAAACTGCTTTAAAACCCTTTTTTTTGCAATTCCAAATCTTTCGGCTATCTTTGTAGTTCCTCTTCGGTGTAAGATTGGGGTTTCATTGAGGCGGAGAATGGGTTTCAGAAAAATTTGAAACAAGCCGTAGGGAGTCGTGCAGAAATAACTTTGACATTTGGCGGAAAATACAGGTGTTTGTATTCGAGGCGCGAGGCCCGCGCGTATGGTACATACGTAAGGGGTGAAGCAACTAAGAAGACAAATACATGGAATTCCGCCCCGAGGGGCTGGCGTTCTTTTGGCCGCTTATCACGCTGTTTGTTCGTTGCATATCTTCAGATATGCTCCTCGCAAACATCATGATAATCAATCCAAAATCCCAGCCAGCAAATGTAAAAGTTATTTCTGTACGGCTCCTAAGTTGTCTGAAGTATAAACAAAAACCTGGAGTTCTCTGATGAAAGCATCTGTTGATAAAATCCGGAATTTCACTGTGGCGGGCCATACAAGCAGCGGTAAAACGACTCTATGCGATCTCATGCTTTTCAAGGCGAAGGCCGTTGAGAGGCTTGGAAGCGTCGATCACAAGACCAGTATTTCAGACTATACTCCGGATGAACAGGAGAAGCTCAGCAGCATCTACGCCACCGCCCTCAACTGCCCATGGAACAACGGACACCATTTCTTCTTCCTCGACACTCCCGGATACGGCGAATTCGTAGGAGAGACCATTGCGGCGATACATGCCAGCGACTCAGTCCTCATCGTGGTCGACGGCGTCACCGGCCAGGAAGTCGGGACAAGCAGGGCATGGAAGCTCGCAAAGGAGAGAAATCTTCCAAGGATGATCTTCATCAACAGGCTTGACCGCGAACTTGCAGACTTCGGAAGGGTTCTTGGACAGATACAGGAATCCTACGGAAAGACATTGTGCGTCCCTCTCACATATCCGGTAGGCAGGGAGAATTCTTTCACCAAGGTCGTGAACGTGCTTTCCGACAAGGATGTACCGGCCGAAGTGGCCGCAGAGGTCGCCGAGGCGAAGGAGAAGATCATGGATGCGGTCGCCGAGACCGACGAGGTGCTTACCATGAAGTATCTTGAAGGGCAGCCCCTCACCGACGAGGAGATCGCAAAAGGCCTTGCAAAGGCAGTTGCAAAAGGCACCCTTGTGCCTGTTTTCGCAGGAAGCTCGGCAAAGGACATTGGAGTTGCAGAACTCATGAACGGGATTGCAACCCTCTTCCCGGATCCTCTCGCCGCCGGTGAAAAACTCATGAAGGACGGCAAGAAGCTCGCCCTCAGGCAGGACGGCCCCGGAGTTGCCTTCGTCTTCAAGTCGATAGTGGATCCGTTCATCGGACAGCTTACCTTCTACCGTGTCTACAGCGGTAAATTCATTGCAGAATCTGAAATGCAGAACCTTTCCACCAAGGAAAAGGAGAGATACGCCGCCATATCCGTCGAGAACGGAAAAATACAGACGCAGATCACCGAGGCTCTTCCCGGCTTCATCGTCGCGGTTCCAAAGCTCAAGACCACGAAAATTTCAAATACGCTTTCCACGGACGTGCATTTCGACATGCTCTTTGAGCCGATCCCGTTCCCCAATCCCGTGATGTCCTATGCGATCACCGCGGTGAAGAGCGGCGAGGAGGAGAAGATCACGGCAGGTCTCACCAAGATCGCCGACAGCGATCCGACGATCAAGCTTGACCGAAACGACGAGACACACGAACTCCTTCTGCGCGGAATGGGCGACCAGCATATCCATCAGGTTGTCAAGAAACTTAAGAATACAAACAAGGTCGATGTCAATCTCGCCAGTCCGAAGATCCCCTACAGGGAGACAGTGACGGCCACCGGCGAAGGGCACCACAGGCATAAGAAGCAGAGCGGTGGACATGGACAGTTTGCCGAGGTGTATCTGCGCGTGTCCGCGAATCCGGCCGGGTTCGAGTACGTGAACGACGTGTTCGGCGGAAGCATCCCCAAGAACTTCATTCCCGCCATTGAAAAAGGCGTGAAGGAGGCGATGCTCAAAGGTCCTCTCGCAGGCTGCCACGTGGAAAACATAAAAGTTTCCGTCTATGACGGGAAATACCATGATGTCGATTCGTCTGAAATGGCGTTCAAGATAGCCGCCAGGGCCGCCTTCAGGCAGGGCGTCCAGTCAGCCAGGCCTATTCTCCTCGAACCCATCCAGAAGGTCAAGATAATGGTCCCTGAAAAGTACATGGGTGACATCACCGGAGACTTGAACCACAGGCGCGGACGCATCCACGGAGTGACCGTCGAAGAGGGCATGGAAGTTGTCAACGCCGAAGTCCCGCTCGCGGAAATGGCGCGCTACGCCAGCGAACTCCGCAGCCTTACGCAGGGTTGCGGTTCCTTTGAAATGGAATTCTCGAGATATGAGCAGGTTCCGTCGATCGTGGCCAAGCAGATCATAGACAACTATACCAAGACGATACAGGCCGAGGAAGAATAAATAAATTGCCTTGCAGTTTATTTATATTATAATTCCGCACCAGCGGAATTATGGCGCCATCTTCTGGGATTTTCCGGCGCCGGCGGGAAGCGGAGTGTCTGTAGGTAATGGAGGTTTCTCATCTTCCCCCGGGAATTTCTGCGCCTGGCCGCTGAATCCCTTCCCCTTGCAGTCTCGGCAGATAATCCTGCCGCGTCCTTCGCAGTCAGGGCACATGGCCTTTGAGAATCCGACGCCGTTGCACAAGTCGCATTTCTCGGTTTTCGGACAGATCATCTTCCCGTAGCCGCCGCAGTATGTGCATACTATGCTGATCCTCCCGTTGCCGTTGCAGGCAGGGCAGGTCTTCGTCGTGTAGTAAGGATAACCGTACCATGAGGATGTCCCGACCATGAACGTGCCGCCTGAAAGAAATATGTTCGTTCCACAGGGATATGAATAATATCCGGATACCACCCCGCTTCCACCGCAGTAGCTGCACGTCCGGATGAACTCTCCGACTCCGCTGCACACGTTGCATGTCCGGTTCCCGCTTCCTTCGCAGATGTGGCATGTTATCCTGCCGTTCTGGCATTTGGGGCATTTCTTGTTCACCTTTCCGGTCGCCTGGCATTTGGCGCATGCTATCTCCCCGGATCCAGAACATCTCCTGCACATCTGCTCGGGGAGGATCCATGTTTTCTTCCCTAGCAGCACATGTCCGTTCCTGAGATGGTATTCAAGGGTTTCCTTTTGAAAGGCCTCATAGTTGTAGAGCACCAGGTTCCTGCTTTTGAGGTCATCGTCGATGCCGCTGTTTATCTTCGTGATCTGCGCCCCGAGGTCCATGGCCTTTCCCATCAGCTCGCTTATCGAGGGGTTGACTTTTCTCAGGCATGTCTGAGCCTGCTCGGTGCACCTTCTGGCCTCTCCGGGATATCCTGCGGCGAGATCCTTTGCCTTTGACACGAGGCTGTCGGCGGAATCCAGGTTCCCTATGGACAGCGCCTTCTTCAGATCGATGTCGACGACATCGTCGGTTCCGTATTGGCGGGTGACTCCTTCGGATTCGAAGAGGATGGAGACTTTGTCGGCGCCCTTGTATGAACCGTGGAGGACTTTTCCGATTTTCAGGATCAGTATGCCTGCTTCGGCCTGGGACTTGAGATTGTCCCATCTCCTCTGTTTTGCCGTTTCCCTGTCGAGCTGCGAATTCCGCAGTACCTCGGCCTGTGCAGCCGGAATCCATGTCCCGTTGTAGTATCCGAGTCCCTTCTTCCTCTGTTCGGCTGCGAATTTCGCAAAAGAGCTTTCCTTGCTTGATGCCAGCCCCTCCATGTCTTTAGGGATCTTGACGGTCACGTTCGTCCCCAGTCTTTTCACGGAGACGAAGTAGGACTTCCCGTCGGAGCCGGTTATGGGCATGTCTTCGCCGGCGCGGATCATGAACGGAACTATCTCCGCTTCGATTCCGCCCCGGAAATACATGAAGCGCCCGTCCTTCGAAGGCTCCATCAGCACCATGTATTTCTGGTATTTCGGTACGAGGCAGCAGACGGAATAGAAATCGATCTTCACCAGGAAAAGGTAATATTCGCCGGCATCGGACATGATTGGAAGCCTCGTCTGGGGGGCTATGAAGATCTTCTGGATATCCGGCTGGACGGCGGTCTCTTCGGCAAAGGAGAGATATCCGATTTTCGATTCGATGCCCGTAGGCTGGACTTCCTGCTTGACCGGACCAGGAGGATCCTGGCAGAAAAGATGGAACTGGAGTATGGCATACAGGAATATGAGGAGGATTGTTTTCTTGCGATTCATCATTTCTCCATATATAAATATTCACTGAATGGCATTTTTCAGCTGATATTTACAAACGGTGCATTTTTCCGCAGATAATCCCGTGCGGAAATATTTCCGCCGGGAGGATCTGCCCTACACGAAATTGTCCCGGTGCTTGATGACGACGAGTGTCTGGTCGTCGGACTGGGGGGTCTCTTCGACGAACATGTCCACGGAACGCAGTATCTTCTCAATCGTCTCCTGGGGCGCGCTCCTGCCTTCGCATGACGACATGAAATTGTCCTTGAGCCTTTCGATCCCGAACTCCTCGTCGTTCTTGTTGAGCGCCTCGGTGATGCCGTCGGTGTAGAGCAGGATTGAAATGTCCTTGTAGAAGGAGAACGTGAAGGTCTCGAACTCCTCGACCATGTCGCCGGGCATGAGTCCTAGGGCCGTACCCTGGGTGAAGATCTTCCTGAGCTTGTGGTTGTGGGCCGGCATGCACAGCAGGAGCTCGGTATGGCCGGCCCTTACGTATTCGATGGTGTTCTCCCTCCTGTTGAGCAGGCAGCATGCGATTGTGATGAACCTCTCGGCGCTGGTGTCCCTGTAGAGGTTGTTGTTCAGGTCGCGCATCAGCTCGTTCAGCGTTGAATATCTCTCGATGTTGGCCCTGATGAAACTCCTCGCCATGAACATCAGGAGGCAGGCCGGTATGCCCTTGCCGCAGGCGTCGCCGATGATCACGAGCATGCGGTCCTTGTCGACCTCGACGAAATCATAGAAGTCGCCGCTGACCTCCTTCGCCGATTTCGAGAACGCATGCACGGAGAACTGCCCCCATTCGGGGCATTCCTTGGGAAGCAGGGAGGACTGCAGCTGTTTTGCGAATTCGAGTTCCTGGTTTATCCTCTGCTGCTTGCTCAGGTTTGAATAGACTTTGACGATGTTGTAGGCGAGCTCGACCTGGGACGCCATGAATTTCAGGGCGCTGAACTGTTCCGGCGAAAATGATTTCCCGTCCTCGCGGCTGTTGACCGCGCATACGACTCCGATCAGTTTGCCCTCCTTCACCATTGGAACGGCCATGAGAGTCTCGATCGGGATGACGCTGCCGGTGGCGGCCACGCGGGGATCGGCGGATGCCTCTTCGATGAGAAGCGACTCCCGCGACTGGGCGACCTCTCCGATGATTCCGTCGCCGAGTTTTATTTTCTCCCGGCGCAGGGATTCGAGGATGAAGCGGGGTTTTGTAAGGACATATTCCGTCGATTTATGGAGAGGGGGGAATGCTCCGGCAATGCCTGCGGCCTTCAGGCAGTCGTCTTCCTCCATGGTGAATATGCACAGCGAACTCGAACCTACCAGGTCTGCGACATAGCGGGCGGTCATGTTCATTGAATCCTCGATTTCCTCCACGGTCTTCAGGTTTTTCGAGAAAATGCTGAGGAAATTGCCGATTTCAGCCTTCTTGTGGAGGGTGTCGTCGAGTGTGCTTCTCAGAGAGAAGTTCTTGTAGCGGAGATAGAATATGTATCCTGCTGAAACAAACAGCAGGACAAGCAGAATAACTTTGATGGATACGTCTGACATACTTATTTGTTCAGAAACAGGCAGGTGAACAATAGAAAACCTGCACCCTTTTTGGACAGGTAAATTCGCCCTGAAATCTGAATTAAATAACTTAATTTTTCTATTGTAAAATTCAAGGCTTCCCTTAATTTAAGCAATCAATTTGATAAAAATGCTCCGATTGTAAGATTCAGGATTTAAAGGAGCGCGGGTTTTCCTACCCGCGGAAATCCAACTAAAATGGCTCGTGAAAACAAAATTTTCGTCAAAATCTGCGGTATGACGTGTCTGGAAGACGCCTTGTTTGCGGCCGAATGCGGTGCAGACGCCATCGGTTTCATAGCCTATCCAAAGAGCCCGAGATATGTCACTCCTGAAAAGGTTTTGCATTTAACCAGTATCTTGAAAACAGGGATCCGCAAGGTAGCGGTATTCGTGAATCCGAGCTTGGATGAAGTCAATGAGTATCTCGCCGCCGGTGTCGATTCAGTCCAGCTGCATGGCGAGGAAACTGCGGAATTCGCTGAAAAAATTGCGAAGTTCGCAGAAGTCTGGAAGGCCTTGAGGCCGAAAACAGAAGACGAGGTTTTATTTTACAGGAAATTCCCCGCCTCGAAATTCATCATCGACGCCTTCAGCGAAAAGGAATACGGCGGGACGGGAACGAAAGCCGACTGGAATCTTGCGAAGTTCGCAGTCGGAAAATTAAGCGCACCTCTGATTCTCGCAGGCGGACTCAATCCTGCGAATATCGCAGAGGCCGTGAATTCTGTGAAGCCGTTCGGAGTCGATGTAAGCAGCGGAGTGGAGTCATCCCCGGGCATCAAGGATCACGCGAAGATGGCAAGGCTGTTCGAGGAAATAAAAAAGGACGCAGCCTGAGCCGCGTCCTTTTTTCTGATCGGGTCAATTTATCTGGGCTTATTCGTTCTCCTGCTCCTGGCCCCTGGCGTTGATGACCTTGTCAATAACGCTGTTGCTGATCTTCGTGCTGGCAAGAAGCTCAGGGCCGTTGCGGACTATGGACAGGTTGTTAAGGAACTCGTCGCGAACTTCCTTGTTCTTCTCATCGGCCTTCGGGTTCGCCTTTATTATCGTGATGAAACCATTCAGGATCTGTTCGACTGCAATGACGTTCTCCTCGCCTTTCATCAGGAGCTTTGCATCGGCTGAAAGGCCGTCGACGGCATTGATGCACAGCTCGGCGGCTGCCACATTCGCCAGGATTGGATTTTTGACCACGTCTTCAGGCTTGAACCCCAGCAGCGACGCCTTGATAAGGTATTTGCCACCGTTGAAGCAATCTGAAAGCGATGCAAGCTTGTCTGCGGCAAGCAGGCTTTTCCCTGACTTGAAGTTCTTCAGGAATTCCTCTGCCAGGTCAGGATTTCCGACCACGGCGGTTTTTGCATCAACCAGCATGACCAGGTTTTTCTTGCCGTTTTGCTTCTTGTCAGGGCATCTGGCCGAGAAAAGGCAGTCGGTCCTTCCCAGGATTTCATTCTCCTTGTTGGCGCCTATGGCGGCTGATATGTTCACCGCATTGAAATCCCCTTCGATGATGATGATTCCCCTGTTCTGCTCGACGCCTGCGAGCCAGACGGCTTTGACGCTGTTGATGTCGAGTCCGGCGGCCTGGAGGAGGAATGCTTCGCCCTGAAGGATTTTTGCGGCATGCTTTTCATGGATGCTCCTGTAGATCTCCGAATCCTTGAGTGTCTGGAAATCCACTTTCGCAACCAGTTTTGTCTCCGCAGGCAGCGATTCAATCACTCCTGCGTAAGCCTGTGCAGTGAACAGCATGGCAAGCCCGGCAATCAACGCTGTGAACATTTTCATTTTCCCATCTCCCTGATTAAGATTTAAATTTATTGGAATGATTGTTGAGCAATTGCATAATTAGTGAATTTAAGGTAGGGACGGTTCGCCGAACCGTCCGTTCTTGATGTGGCGCTCTCGGCGAGAGACGCCCTACCTTTGTCAAATTTTCAATTATACTTGTTGCTTTCTGCCATATAATACGGAGATACAGCGAAAAGGTTACAGTTAGAGGTTCCCTGGAATATCACCTGGCCCTTTTCAGAAACTCACGGTAGAGGGCAGGGGTTGTCTTGTCCTTTTTGATCAGCTGGATCTGCCTGATCAGTTTCTTCATCTGTAGTTCGGCTATCTTTGCACCTTTTTCGGCGCTGCCGGGAGTCCCGTCGGAACTCAGGTGGTCCGGATAATTGGAATACCAGTCGACCGGTGTGGCGATTCCATTTTCATGGAGATGCGTGAGGCGCTTGAGGGGCAGGGACTTCTTGGATTTAGGTGTCGTCACGAGTTCCGGATAGTAGTGCATGATTCCGCTTGTCTCGATTTCTCCGCCGTGCCCGTCGTGCTTTGCTTCAAGGAAATCCTTGCAGGCCTTTCCAGCGCCGTCATACCAGTAGACATTGTACACGGTGTAGTCTTTTTCCTTTGCGAGAAGGGTCATGAGAAAATAGGAGAGCATCGAGGCATTGCCGCCGTGGCCGTTGACGATGATTATTTTCTTCAATCCGTTCCTGGAGATCTCGTCGCAGATGTTTTCCAGCAGAGGGAGCAGGAGTTCGGGCTTCAGAGCTATTGTTCCCGGTTGGTGTTTCGCCTCGTTGATCTGGCTGAGATAGAAGTAGGGGAATACGACTGCAGGCTCCTTTTCCGCGGCCTGGCAGCAGAACCTGTCGACGAAAAGCACGTCGGTTCCGAGAGGCAGATGATCCCCGTGCTTTTCAATGCAGCCGATCGGCAGGAGGCATACCCCCTGAGCTTTTTTCACGGCCCTTGCGAAGTCAGGCGATGTAAGCTTGTCCCATTCCATGATAAAAATTCCCTCCGGTAATTTTTATAACAATAATATGTTTTGAAACTTACCCCGTCCGCATCCGGAAATCAATCACGGCCATACTTCCAGCGGTTCGTACACTGTTTCAAGGGAGGATATCAATGAATTCCTGAGGTCGCCCCACAGGGATGACTCGGCGTGGCCGTCGAGGTAGGAGCTGACTACGGCAGTATTCCTGCTGTGGATGGTCCAGGGAAGTCCGCTGGCCCTGGCCCTGCAGAAGTTGAAGACATGCAGATTGGCCTTGGAACCGCTTCTTTTCCCGTCAAGTACCAGGACGAAATTCGCAGGATCCGCGTTGACCTTTGCGCCTGTCATCTGGTTCTTCAGGGAATAGATGTTGATGCCCTTGTCGCCTGGAGCGTAGTTTGCCTGGTTCCATGTGTAGGCGCATATCAGCCCCTTGTAATAGCCCTGGAAGTTCGCCGAGTAGACCCAGCGCTTGATGCTTTCATCATCGCTCTGTCCGGCAGGAGTCTCGGCTTCAGGGCACATGAAGGATCTGGGCGACAGATTTATATATCCTGACTGGTACATGTAATAGGATAGCGTCCATGTGCCTGACTGGGTGAAGGCGAGTTCGCCGCTTGAGTCGGTGGCATATGTGTTGATCGCAAGATTGTACTGCTTGAGATTGCTGATGCAGTTGATTCTCTTCGCAGTGTCCTTTGCGCTTTTCAATGCAGGCAGGAGGAGGGCGGCGAGAATTGCGATTATCGCAATCACGACCAGCAGTTCGATCAGTGTGAAAGAGAATCTGGATTTGAGATGCATATAATTAATTTGATGTTGAAATTGAATGTTTCCTTATGTCGCACGAAATATCAGTATTTCATTGTTTTGTCGAAAAGGCCAGCATTAAAATCTACTAACAAGTTTTTTGAGGAATCTACATGCCCATCCATGAATGCTTCATTGCAGGAATTATTGTGTCTAGGGTACGGCGGGTATTGTCCAAGATAATCGACAGAGTTGAACTGCCATATACCGGGAGTATCGGCAAACGTTATAATCCTGCTTGAGTTTTTTGACCTGCTTATTGGCCGCCAATTTCCATTCCCGCCATTGAAGTCGCCACAGGCGCTATAACCTAGGCCGAGGTTTTCCGTTCCATACCAATAGGACTTGTTATACCACTTCGGACAGAAAAAGGCAAGGTTAGTAGGCGCATGATCACCTGTGCCGAACGCTGATGCGCAACCCGAAGTGCTGTTCATGTATTGTCCAAGATAAATTACAGAACCCCACCTCAGCCAGGCATTGTCATGATACGTTCCCTTCCAAGTAATATCGACACAGCGAGTGACAGGAGGGAAATATTCATTATGGTCTCCCGCATACATAAGACATGCAGCACTTAGCTGTTTCATATTTGATTTGCATAAGATGGCCCAGGCGGATTCCTTAGCATTTTTCAGCGCCGGCAGAAGCAGGGCCGCGAGAATTGCGATTATCGCAATCACGACCAGCAGTTCGATAAGAGTAAAAACAGAGGTTTTTCTCCTGCCAGCTGCAGGCAGCTCGATCAATGTGAATTTATTTCTCATCGGTGTCCATTTTTTCTTTTATAATTCTTTCGCAGTTCAATACGGTCCCGGGGGGATGCATCTACCTGCCCTTGTATTTAACCTCGCCGCTCAGATATGCGGCGTGCAAGCCTTCATTGGTAGTCTCTTCCCTTGGTGGTGTTGATATAGTCCAGCTTGCTTATCGTATCAACATGGCAGTCGGAGAAGAGAAGGTTGACTCTGAAATGATGTTGCAGTCTGAGCTGGTTTGAGTCCCATATCATCAGGCAGAACCAGCTGGTATCAGCTATAAGCCCCTTGACCGCCGGGTTCTTGATTTTGACAATGCTGGGATGTTCGTACCTTCCATCCCAATTCCATGGTGAAGCGAGTCCTATGTTCCATCCGTAATTGCCGCCGTACCAGCTTGTAGAAGGTCTCGATGGGCAGTCGAAAACTGTTCCATAAATCCTGCTGCTGTCGTATTCCTGGATGAATTTAGTCGGCTGGTAGAGGAATGAGAGCCAGACATTCCATATGGACGCATCCCAGTTTCCAGTGGAAACGGGCCCGCGGTTTCCTGTCCAGCAACCCGCAGGCAACCAGTTGTTGTAGTCGTCGCCATAATTTACGGACATGAGCCCCATCTGTTTCTCGTTGTTGATGCAGAGGGAGGTCTTTGCCATCTCCCTCGCGTTTTTCAATGCAGGCAGGAGGAGGGCGGCGAGAATTGCGATTATCGCAATCACTACTAGAAGTTCGATCAATGTAAATTTATTCTTCATCAAATCCCATCCTTGCAGTTGTATTCCCTTTTATGATTATATCTAAAACATGGTCTTAAAGCAAGGTTATTCTGCCGGCGGGACGCCAGCGCTCCTTTATAGAATTAAAATCATAAAAATTACATCCGTAATTTTTATTTCCATTCGTCCTTCTGCCAGACACGCACGTAGTCGACGGTGAAATATGCCGGCAGCTTGCTGTCATCCACGTTCGTATTCCCTCCCCATCCGCCGATAGGCATGGTATACATGATGTATTCGGGGACGCTCGCGATGCGGTCGTTTTTCCAGGTCCCCACCACATTTCCGTTGCAGTACATTGTGATCTTGCCGGGCTCCCAGAGCAGACCTGAAGTTACAAAACCGTCCTTGTCGGCATAGAAATAGATATTTTCCGAGCCGGTGACCTTGTGATTCTTCTGATAACCATCCCAGTGGAAGGCGATGTTGTAGCGGTAGGCGCCGTAGCGCACCAGATATTCCATGATGTCGAACTCCATTCCCCCATTGGCGGTGTCCTGCCTCTTCCACCATATTCCCGCCTCCTTGCCGCGGTCGGGCATGAGCCAGAACGCCGGCCACATGCCGATGGTCGTAGGCAGCTTCATCCGCGATTCGAAATATCCGTATTTCTGCGTGAACTTGCCGAAGGTCGTGACGACCGTCGTTGTATATTTGATATCCTTGAATTTCGGAAGGGCTTCCGGAATTTCCTTCGGCTTGTCGGTCTTTAATTTCAGAAAGCCATTTTCGACCGAGGCGTTCTTCGCCACATGCACCGAAGGGCTGCCCCACCAGCTCTTCTCGCCCTCGATCTCGATGGGGAACGTGTTCTCTGTGATGTTCTCCCTTATGTTCGGCAGGGTCCATTTCGTCATGTCAAGAGCGTTGCCGTCGAAGTTGTCCTCGAAGGTCTTTGTCCAGTTGCCGTCGACCGGAGGCTTCTGCCCAAGCCATTCAGGGAATGCGGGCCCTTTGGATGCGACAGCCTTCACTGATTCGAGGTTTATTTTCTTCTCCTCGCCGTTCTGTTCAATGAATATCAGGAGTCCGATGACATCGCTGCTTGAGAATTTGAATCCGGAATCCTTCACTTCCCCGTCCCAGATCTTGTCGGTAACGAACGGCACGGTGACGGTCTTCTTCGCTCCGGCTTCAATCGTGGCGTCCGCCACCGCGCAGTGCTTCTTGCCGTCTGCGTTGTTGTTGTCGACCCTGCAGAAGATCCTGGCAGGCTTCGCGCCTGTGTTCATCATGGTGAATTCGACCTGTGTGCAGGCGGAAAGATCCCAGATCACGCCTTCCGGCGCCTTGAAGAATACTCCAGGCCATTTGTCCTTGGGATCGGTCGAGAATGTGATCTGCGCGGAATTCCCCGCGATTGCTGTCTTCGTGCCCCGGTTGTCGATCCAGTCTTCCGGATATCCTCCGCCGAATGCCAGGACTACGCCATCCTTCGGTTTTATTTTTTCAATGGTCCCCTTGGGCTTTTCACCGGCTTTTCCGGCGGCACGGACCGCATCGATGCGGAACTTGATCTCCTTCTTAGGCTTTGAAGTGAAGATCATTATCTGGCTGACCTTTGACGGATCAAGCTTGAATCCGGGTTTCCCCCATGAGTATCCGAAGGACACCTTCGCGGTCCCTGATTTTCCGGCGCCGAGAGCGAAATTCTCGCTGTTCCATGGATTGGCCTTCCAGTCGCCGGGGTTGTCGATCCTCAGGCATATTGTGATGTTCGTATCGGACAGGTTGGCGACATCCACTTCTATCCTGCTGTTCTGCGAAAGATCCCAGTGGGTGTCTTCCGGTGTGATCTTGACACCGGGATAACCGTTTGATCCGGGGGTGTTCGTGATTTCGAGGACATTCCCGTTCAGACCGCCGACAATCGCGAATTTCGTGTCGGGACCGTTGTCGCTTATCCTCTTTGCGGAATCCGGGTTCTTGAAGTCGATCAGCATCTTGTCCTCGGCGCCCGCCGAAAGGGTTCCAATCGCGCATAATCCTGCGAGAATCAGTTTCAATTTCATGCTTTATCCTTTTATGTTTATGTGATTTTCATTGCGCTGCGTTTGTGACAAGTCCGTCTATCTTTTCATTATACAGGCTCTTCGTGCCCCTGACGCTTCCATCGAGGAATGTCACGTTTGCAGAATTAACATGCCGGTATTCAGGCCATGAGGTGCTTCCGTAGCCCGCTTCATTGATATACCAGCGCTCAAATATGTATCCGCTTACAACATCGACAAACAAAACCACTTTCGTTGGGTTCGATATCGCCGTGAAGGGCCTTATCGTGCCCCCATAGCAAAAATTGTTGGGAAACCTGCCGTTGTATCCTATCCAGGTACGATTGCCAGGAAAACCGTTGTATAACGCCAGGAGTTTTGGACAGTAGGCAGCCTTGTTTGTCGGCGTCTGCCAGGGTTGATCAAAAGATGTCGCGCAAATATTGGTGTTTCCAAAATACGGGCCAATGAAATATGCCGAATACCACGGCACAGTCGCCGAGGACTTCGTCACCCCATTCCATGTAAAATTGGAATAGGTGGGCGAGCCTGGAGGATAGTATCCCTGGTTGTCCGAAACATACATCATCATTGCCGCTCCCAGCTGTTTCATGTTGCTCTTGCATGTTGTGCTCAAAGCAATCTCCTTTGCCTGTTTCAGGGCAGGGAGGAGCATGCAGATGAGAATTGCAATGATTGCAATAACCACCAGCAGCTCGATCAGGGTGAATTTATTTTTTCTTTTCCCTGAAAAGGAAGAACTAGAATTGATTTTCTTCATTTTCCACCCCTCTCCTTTAAATGCCTGAGTTCCCTGACGGTGTTGCCTTCAATAAAATCGAAAGGAAGCACTACCGGTTTCGCTGGCTGTCCTCCGTTGTTTATCTTGTCGTAGAGGAGCCTCGCGGCGATTTCCCCGACGTTCAGCCTCGACGGAATGTAGCTTGAAATTATCAGATCGTTCTCCATCCATTCATACGGGGTGAATGAGACAAGGGAAATATCGTCCGGCACCTTCAATCCGTTCCGGTATATTGAATACAGCACCGGTGTTCCCGTGAAAGGCATGTCATACGTGATCACTGCCGTCGGCTTCAGATTCTTCAGGAGCTTGTCCGTGGTGTAGGCCACGCGTTCATCAAGGGGGATCTTCTTCCTGGTTCTGACGACACGGGGTTCGGCTCCCGCCTCTTCCATGGCCTTCCTGTATCCGTTCATCCTGTCAAGTACGCTGAAATGCGCCGACTTGAGATTGGCCTCTTCCAATGGAATGGCATAGTCGACATATGCGATACGCCTGTGGTTGCCGAGAAGAAGCCGTCTTGTTATCCTGTAGGCCGCGTCGAAGTCGTCATGGTGCACGCAGTCCTTCTCATGCTTCGAGCCGACCCATACGACAGGCACGTTCATGTTGTTTATCATCGCTTCGAGCCAGTCGGGAATGATATGGGTTATTCCGACAAGCACCCCGTCGACCGAATTCTCCCTGAAGATCCTTGGAAGTTCCTCTCCGGCCCTGGCTTCCTCTCCGGGCAGGACATTTATGATGATGTTGTAGTTGAGGGCTGAAAGGGTTTTCTGGAATGAAAGGAGGAGTTCTCCGGAAAAAAAGCTGTTCCAGTGCACCGAGCTTCCGAGCAGGCTTATGCATTTGTGCTTTCCATTGCGCATCGCCTGTGCGGAGGTGTTCAGGCGGTATCCCATCCTCTGGGCGGTTTCGGAGACGAGTTCCCTGGTCTCCTTGCGGTAGAGATGCCCCTGCGTGCTGTTGAGTATCCTGCTTGCGGTCTGAGGCGTGACCCCGCAGGCCTTGGCAATCTCCTTCAGAGTGACATTTTTTGCCATCATGTTTATCATATCAGACACCGCCTCGTTTTGTATTTAATATTAACGTTAATATTAGCAATGCAAGGCATGATTACAAAAAAAATAAATAAATCTGCACTCAGGGTGCTTTCCCCGAACCCATGCCGGCATTGTATCAGAATCGAAATAAGATTTCAAGGGGATGGGAATACAGGATTATTTTACCTTGACAAGGGAATACCAGTCGCCGATGCCGCCCAGCACCATCTGGACGGCTACTGCCGCGACTATCAGGCCCGTGATCCTTATCAGCGGGCCGATGACATGGAAGCGTCCGAGGATTTTCGCGATCCATGTTGAGCTTATCATCATCAGGAAGTTAAGCGCCAGTGCCAGGGTTATGGCCGACGTTGTAAGCCAGAGTCCTGACGACGAGCTCAATGATATCGCGGCTGTGATTGTTCCAGGGCCTGCAATAAGAGGGGCGCCGAGGGGGACTACTGAGATGTCTGAAAGGCTTCCATGGAGGCTGCTCTCGTAGAATCTTCCGTTTCTTACCGCCTGGAGGCCTATGATGAACAGGATTATGCCGCCCGCGACCTTGAGGGAGTAGATTTCAACATGGAAGACCGACCGCAGGATGAAACTGCCTATGAATGTCACCATGAGCAGGATTATGAACGCCACTACGGTCGACTGGACTGACAGGCCGAAGAGTTTTTTGCGGTCGATCGGCGGATCTATGGAGGAAAGCAGGAATATCTTGCTCGCTGGATTGATGAGCGCGAGAAAGTAAAGAGTTGTTTCAATCACCATTGTGAAATCAGGATTCATGACTTAAAAGATTCCAGGAGGCTGCAAAAGTCAAATCCGAGCTGGAATTTTAAGGGATTCTTTTGATTCAGCTCTTGCCTGACATGGCCGGATGTTGTATACTACAGAATGAGAATCATTCTTATTAAGGAAGGGCGCAGATGATACTGACGACACAGAGAAGGATGATGGTGGATGAGCTGAAGAAGCTCAAGTGCCATCCTACTGCCGAGGAGTTCTACGAGATCATACGCAGGAAGACTCCTAAGGTCAGCCTCGCCTCCGTCTACAGGAACCTGGAAGTGCTCTCGAAGTCCGGGCTCATACGGAAGGTCGAGGTGGGCGGCACGCAGATGAGGTTTGACGGCGACACGAGCCAGCACAGCCATCTGAAGTGCTCGAGCTGCGGAAGGGTGATCGACTTCATCCCCAAGGGCGCGGAATCGCTCGATAAATATCTCAGGGAGACGAAAAGGCTCAACAGGAATGTCATGGACATGAATATTGTCTTCATGGGGAAATGCGGGAAATGCGGATAAACAATCACCGAAGGATGCCTTCGGTGATTATTTATATTGGAAAATGGAATCTTAAATGGAACAACAAGGAGTTTTAAAATGTCCAGTGGCATCAAGGGGACGCAGACCGAGAAGAATTTATTGAAGGCCTTTGCCGGGGAATCACAGGCGAGGAACCGCTATTCGTATTCGGCTGGAGCCGCGGCCAAGGAGGGATACGAGCAGATAGCTGCCATCTTCGAGGAGACCGCCGATCAGGAGAGGATACATGCGAAGAACTTCTTCAAGCATCTCGAAGGAGGGGATCTTGAAATAACGGCCTCCTATCCGGCCGGCAGAATTGGAAGCACCGAGGACAATCTCGCCCATGCCGCCGCGGGTGAACACCATGAGTGGAGCAGTCTCTATCCGGAATTTGCCGATATTGCCGAAAAGGAAGGCTTCAAGGATGTGGCAGTCCTCTTCAGGATGGTTTCAAAGGCCGAGAAAGAGCATGAAGACCGCTACAGCGCGCTGCTTGGGAACCTGAAGGAAGGCAAGGTGTTCAAGAAGGACGCCAAGGTCAAATGGCAGTGCAGGAAATGCGGATATGTGCATGAGGGCAACGAAGCGCCGAAGAAATGCGCGGCCTGCCAGCATCCGCAGTCGTACTTCGAGATTAAAAAGGAGAACTGGTGACCAGCCGGACTTGAAAAACGCCTGCTTGCAGGCTAGTTTTCTTCGGCTGGACGGTAGTACATAAAAAAGGAGGAAGGCAAATGGCTAAAAGACTTGAAATTCTGAAGTGCTGCAAGGGGGTTACTTTCGAAGTCCTTACCGACGGAGACTGCGCCGATATCACATGCTGCGGAGAACCTGTGCAGGTCCTCAAGGAGAACAGCGTCGACGCCGCCAAGGAAAAACATGTCCCGGTTGTCCAGCAGGGCAAGGTCGGCGTCAAGATCACGGTAGGAGCAGTTCCCCATCCGATGGAGGAGAAACACTACATCCAGTGGATAGAAGTTGTGAACGGCGACTATGTGAACCGCAAGTATCTCAAGCCCGGACAGGCTCCTGAGGCCGAATTCTATGTCCCCTTCACAGACAAGCTCATCGTGCGTGCATACTGCAATCTGCACGGCCTCTGGAGGGCATGACCATGATACCCAGGAAAATTGAAGCAGCAATAAACGATCAGATCAACTTCGAGCTGTACTCGGCGTACATCTATCTTGCGATGGCCGCCCACCTCAGGTTCAAGGGGCTCAACGGCTTCGCCAACTGGATGCAGATCCAGGCCCAGGAGGAGACCGTCCACGGCATGGGATTCTACAATTTCATCATCGACCGCGGAGGCAAGGTCGCCCTGAAGGCGATTGCCCAGCCCAAATCGGAATGGAAGTCCGCGCTTGCGGCTTTTGAAAACGTGCTGGCACATGAGGAAATCGTCACTTCAAGGATAAACAACATCGCCGCCCTCGCGGAAGCTGAAAAGGATTACGCCACCAGGAATTTCATGCAGTGGTACATCAGCGAACAGGTTGAGGAGGAGGCGAACGCCAACGAGATCATAAACGAGCTCAAGCTTGCAGAGGATTCGAAGGAGGCGCTTCTCATGCTCGACAGGGAAAAGGCCCAGAGGATATTTATGTTCCCGGTCATTCCCGGTGGAATAAAGGCTCCCGGCGCTGCCGCACCATGATATAAGGTAATATATGAACAACGTCGGAAAAGCTGTAAAAATAAGCGACAATGTATACTGGGTCGGCGCCGTCGACTGGACCACCCGCGATTTCCACGGATATCAGACAAGCAGGGGGACGACCTACAATGCCTATCTGATCATGGCCGACAAGATAACTCTCGTCGACACTGTGAAGACTCCATTCATGGGCGAGCTCCTGTCCAGGATATCGTCGGTGGTGGATCCCTCCAGGATCGACTACATAGTCTCGAACCATGCCGAGATGGATCATTCCGGATGCCTGCCCCAGATCATGGACATCGTCAAGCCTGAAAAGGTCTTTGCATCCGCGATGGGGCAGAAGATTCTGGAATCGCAGTTGAGGATAGGTTCGAAGATCACGCCTGTCATGAACGGTGAAAATCTCTCTCTTGGCAACATGAACCTGACCTTTATTGAAACCAAGATGCTTCATTGGCCGGACAGCATGTTCAGCTATTTGAAGGAGGAGCAGATCCTCTTCTCCCAGGATGCTTTCGGGATGCATCTGGCGGTTGACAGGCTCTTTGACGACGAGAACGTCTGGGATGTGCTCGAGGAGGAGTCGGAAAAATATTTCGCCAACATCCTGATGCCATACTCCAACCTCATAATCAAGCTTCTCGACGCAGTCGGAGAAATGAAGCTTCCGATCAAGCTGGTCGCGACCGACCATGGCCCGATCTGGCGTTCCAACATTGGAAAGATAATCGAGCTGTACAGGAAATGGTCCGAACACAAGCCGGTTCCCCGGGCTGTTGTCGTATATGACACGATGTGGAACAGTACGGCGTCAATGGCAAATGCGATAGGAGAGGGGCTCAGGGAATCAGGAGTGGATTTCAAGATCCTTCCAATGAGCGTCAGCCACAGGAGCGACGTTGCCACGGAAATCCTCAAGTCAAGTGCGATCATCGTCGGTTCGCCGACCTTGAACAACAATATATTTCCGACGCTCGCCGATGTGCTGACCTACGTCAAGGGGCTGCGCCCGTTGAACATGGTTGGAGCGTCCTTCTCGTCATATGGATGGAGCGGTGAATCACTCGGACAGCTTAACGACTGTCTCAAGGCGATGAATGTCGAACTTGTCAACGATGGCATCAGGGTGAAATATGTGCCGGCCGACGCCGACTTGAATGCCTGTATGGAGCTTGGCAGACTGGTCGGAACAACGCTTCGCGGGAAAATCATTAATCTAAACAACGGTTGAGCTGGGCATAACGAGGATATTTGTTATTGGAAGTATGTCGGGTTTTAACCCGACAATTATTTGGCGGTTTAAAACCGCCCTGCTTAAAGACACAAACACCAAGTTTGACGCTTAATAATCGAGAATTAAAACAGGAGGTTCTTATGGACAAATATGTATGCGATGCGTGTGGCTGGGTTTATGATCCTGCAAAGGGAGATCCCGATCATGGGATAGCTCCAGGAACGTCTTTTGCCGATCTCCCGGATGACTGGACATGCCCGGAATGCGGAGTAGGCAAGGACTCCTTCTCCAAGCAGGATTAAAATCCTTTGCAGGATATTGCAAGGGATTTTACATGGAAAAATTCACAGTAAAACATCTCGAAATCCTTTATTCCAAATTCAACAGGAGGGAGTTTGTCCATCCTGACCCGCTGGAATTCCTCTATGGATACGACAGGCCCGCAGACAGGGAAATTGCAGGTCTCATAGCTTCCTCCCTCGCCTATGGGAAGGTGAACCAGATCCTGAAAAGCGTCACAAAGGTCCTTGACAGGATGGGGGCTTCCCCTCATGATTTCCTGATGAATTCAGGAAAGGACGAATTGCTTTCAGGCTATAAGGCCTTCAAGCACCGTTTTACGACAGGGGAGGAACTCTCCCTCCTGCTGCTTTCTGCGAAATCCGCAATACGGAAATATGGTTCGCTCGAAAATTGCTTCATGGCGGGATACAGCGACAGTGATCCTGATTTGATTCCGGCGATGGGCAACTTCGTGAAGATCATGGGCGCCGGCTTCAAGAATGGAGAGACTTATCTGCTGCCATGTCCAAGCCGGGGCAGTGCATGCAAGAGACTGAACCTCTATATGCGCTGGATGGTCAGGAAGGATGATGTGGATCCCGGTGGCTGGGACGATGTCCCGAAATCAAAACTCATAGTCCCTGTAGATGTGCACATGTGGAACATCTGCAGCCGTGCGGGGTTCACGGAACGGAAACAGGCAAACCTCAAGTCAGCGGTGGAGATAACCGCCAAGTTCGCAGAACTCAATCCCGATGATCCTGTGAAATACGATTTCTGCCTCACCCGCTTCGGCATCCGCGATGAGCTGGAATACGATGACATGAAGAAGCATGCAGGATGATATAAAAATGGATATCGTCATAAGATTCATTTTCGAGTGCTGGTCCACGATGTGCCAGATGGCGCCATATCTGCTTTTCGGATTCCTGTGCGCCGGCCTCCTTTCTGTCCTGATCTCGCCCGAAACTGTCCAGCGCCATCTGGGGGGCAGGGGATTCCTCCAGGTATTCAAGGCCTCCCTTTTCGGGGTTCCACTGCCATTGTGTTCATGCGGCGTCATCCCTCTCTTCGCTGCATTAAGGAAGCATGGCGCAGGTAAAGGAGCAGGCGTGTCGTTCCTGATTTCCACCCCGCAGACCGGTGCCGAGAACATGTCGGTTATCTACAGCCTTCTAGGGCCTTATTTTGCACTGTTCAGTCCGATCGCAGCTTTTATTTCCGGCGTGTTCGGAGGTATGATGGTCGACCTTTTTGACAAGGATGGTTCACCTGTTAAAGACGTCGAAAAGAAGGAAGAGTGCTCCTGCCATGTGAAGGATGAGAAAAAACCGTGCTGTGAATCCCATGCCAGGAAGGAAAGCCTCTTCAGGAGGATATTTGTGCATGGTTTTATCACGCTTATGGACGATGTCGCAAAATCCCTTCTTGTGGGAATCCTGATAGCGTCCGTGATATCCATTGCCATGCCCGACAGCTGGTTTGCCGGAGATATCGGCAAGGGGCTTACGGGAATGCTTATCATGCTGCTTTTCGGTATTCCTCTTTATGTGTGCTCTGCTGCTTCAATCCCAATAGCCGCAGCCCTGGTTGCCAAGGGAGTGTCACCGGGGGCCGCATTTGTATTCCTTATGACAGGACCCGTTACCAATGCAGCTTCAATTGCGGTTGTATGGAAGCTGATAGGCAGGAAGGCCACTCTCATTTATCTTGGGTCAATCGTAGTATCAGCCCTTGTCCTTGGTTCCATCCTGAACAGTATTGGGCCAGTATATGAATCCGTAGTCCAGACCGTCTGCCATCAGGAGGGTTCATCGACTTTGCTGCAGCAGTTATCCGCGGGTGCCCTGATCTTGCTCATGTCGGTTTCCCTTGTCAAACCGCTGTTCAGGAAAAAAGCCGGGTGATGATATTTAAATGTAACACGACAGTTTCTATTGCATGCGATGAATTCAGGTAGGGCGCTCTCGCCGAGAGCGCCGCAGACGCCTCGGCGAGGCGTCCCTACCTTTAGAAATAAAGACTGATGCACTACATTTAAATCAGGCTGCCGCATCGGGGATTTTCTATTCCTCCATGGCAGCTCCGGCATCGGTCGTCCTTTCTGGCGCCGCGTTTTTTGGAGCTTCAGGCTTTTTACCCTCCTGGGCCTTCAGAAAGTCCTTGCGGACCTTTAGAACCGGCGCAAGATCATTCTTTGCCATGGTATAGAGCCATTTGCCCAGGGATTTTTCGTGCTCGAGCTTTTCCTTGAGCATGTCTGTCTTTGACTTGAACTCCTTGTCGAGCCTGTCCTTGTCCTCCGGCTTTTCTTCCTTGCCGGCTTCTCGCTTCTCCGGAAGCGAGGCGGAGACTTTCACGTTCACAAGATATTTTTCGGAGTCTCCTTCCTTTGATGCGAACTTGATTTCATATTTGAACCCGTCAACGGTCTCGATATTTACAGAATCACCTGCGAAATTAGCAGGACACTGGGCCACATCCTTGAAAGAGATATTCTTGAAGAACGTATTGAGCGGCTGGATCTTGGATTCATCCAGAATCTCATCCTCCTTGACATCAGGCAGGACAAGCTTTCCGCTTTTTTCGTCCTTGATCATCTTCCAGTTCCCTTCAGGCTTGCCCCTTAGGACTTCGATTGTCTTTATGGCATCCATGACGAACAGGCTTTTGTCCGTCCAGACCAGCGGGTCGGCTGAAGCATCTTCAAGAGGCTGATTGATTAGTCTAGGCTGGAATTTGCCGTCGCAGACCATTGTGTATCTTCCATCGGGTGCCGCACCGCCGAAATAGGGATTTGGATTTTCCTCTTTCTTGAAATGGCCCTTGCCCAGCAGCAGCGAACAGGGATTTTTGCCGGTTCCTCCGGAAAGCTCAACAAGAACGGCTGTCCCCTTTTCCTTGTCGGCCTCTCCAAGGTTGAGCTTTTCCAGCTGCGATTTGCCGGCGTTGATGTTCTGCACGGTCTTGATCTCGGTCAATATGGTCAGGAAATTCGATATCTTCTGATAATCTCCGGGATAGGACTCCTTTTCTGATACGGACCAGGTCCCGTCTTCGTTTTTCCTGACCGTAGCAGCCAGCTTCCCCGAGGAGATGGTGAAAGCTGTTACCTTGTTGACGTCAAGATCTGGCAGCAGCTTATCTCCTGACGCGCTGTACTTGCTGCTGTTCCATGTTGAACTGTCCTTTTTGAAAATAAAATAAATTGAAAGTCCTATTGCGGTTAGAACGACGAGGGACATGGCAAGCTGCTTCCTGTTCATTTTACAAAACTCCTTCTGTTTCTGTAGAGAGCGAGACCGAGTCCGAAAAGGATCACTATCGCAGGCATCAGCCCGATGTTCATCCATTTAAGCCTTGTCTCAAGGGTGTCGATGTCCTGGCGCAGATCCTTGCGGAGATTCTTCAGCTCGACCTTGGCCTTCGCCTCCTTCTGCCTGAAAACCCTGATCTCCTCCTTTTGTTCCGGCGACAGTATGAGCTTCTGGTTCTTTGTCTTCTGCTCCTGGAGCTTTGCCAGCCTCTCCTGCGCCTTCATCAGATCATCTTCAAGTTCGAGCAGCTTGTTCTTGTATTTCTGTTCAGCCATGGACTGTATTGTCTTTACTACGGTGAAAGGGCGCGATATGACCTTCCTCGACCGGATCTGTATCAGATCGCTGTCGCCGGCCAGAAAACCCACAAGGTTCTGGAAGAGGCTGAGGTTGTCGTTGAGAGGCTGCGTGATGACCTGCCCCAGGATATTGGTCGACCTGACACAGAGCTCGTCATAGAGCATGTCCGAGTCGCCGACCAAAACCACCACTGATTCCTTCTGTGACTCCTTCAGGGAACTTGACGATGATTCAGGGGTCTCCGGTTTCTTTTCTCCTGTCACCTGGTTTTTATCAGCAGGTCTGCCATCCGGAAATGCACTCTTGAATTTCCCGGAAAGCTTGATGGCGAGGGAGTATTCCTTGTCATCCGGCTTGAACTCCTTTACGCACATGACGGGATCGCTGGCGATATAGGAGTTTGTAAGATGCGAGTCCCTTGTGGACTTCAGAAGGACTGTTTTATTTAATCCAGGAGCGGGCTCCCCGGTGAAGGCCCCTCCGAAAACCTCAGTGACATTGTCAAGCTGCGAGGTGAAGACCTCCTCCTTGTTGATCCCTGCGGAGAGGAGATCTATCACTGTCGGGAAAGTCAGCTTCTTTTCCTGCGTCACTATCCTTCTTCCATAAGTCATGTCCGCAACTACCAAGTCCTGATTGTACTCGATGCCCCATGCCTTGAGGAGCTTGTCGAGATTGGAGCTTGTCATCGGGGGGGCCTTCTGGCCCCTGTCATTTTTTGACATGGCGGAAGCATAGAAGGAGTTGGGATCCAGGAATGCGAGGATCTTGCCGCCCTTCATGATGTATTGGTCGATCGCATACTGGGCCTTGTCCGATATCCCTGCAGGATGCACGATTACAAGCAGCTCTATCGAGGGATCTATCTGGTCGGAGGTCATCGGGACTTCGCGCAGCTCGTAATCTGTCTGGAGCTCCTTGAAGGCGATCCATGGGGGGAGCTGGTTGAACTGCCCCATCTGCATCATCATCGGAGTTGGCTTCTGTCCCATTACCGGCAACGCGCTCATCAGGCCTATGACGCTTTTCTTCACCCTTGAGATCTGGGAGACGGCCCTGGTGAGGTCATACTCAAGCAGCTGTTCCCTCTCGGGGGAAAGGAATGGAAGAGCCACGGTCTGATCAAGCATCTGCACGGCGATTCCAAGATAGATCTTGTCCCCTGTGTTGAGGGGCTGTCCGGAGATACCGTCCATTAAAGCCGCGTCCTCGGCGTCCGAATCAGGGGAGGGGTCGTATTTTTCAATCATTATCTTGTTCCCGCCGATCTGCTTGTACTCCTTCAGGAGATCAAGGATCTTCGAGGCATAGTTCTTCAGGTAGCCCGGCATGTTCGCGGATTTTGTATAATAGAACTTGATGGTCACCGGCGTGTCCAGTTTCTTTATGATGCTCTTTGTGCTGGAAGACAGCGTGAACAGCTTCTCCTCGGTGAGATCCGCCCTTATGTTGAAATTGGACACGATGAAATTGGCGCCTGCAAAGATCAGGAACAGTACCGCTATCCCTATCGCCGAAAATATCAGACTTCTGCTTCTTCTATTCATGGTTTCATTCCCTGTTGTGTTTCAGCCAGCGGCATGGTTTTTAAGAATTATGCCTGTCGTCATCAGGCAGAACAATATGATCGAAAGAAAATAAGCTATGTCCCTGAGATCGATCACGCCCCTCTGGATGTTTGAGAAATGGGGCATGACGCTGAACGCGGAAACAATGTCGACCAGCTGTACCGGAGCCCAGTTGACAAGAAGGTCAGTGACCGGCGGCCAGCCTGCGAGGATCAGGAAGAGGCAGATGACTACGGATATGATGAAACTCACCACCTGGCTGCGGGTGATCGCCGAAGTCATCCCCGTGATCGCCAGATATGAACCTGCAAGCAGCATGCTGCCCAGGTATCCGCAGATGATCACTCCATAATCGGGTTTTCCAAGATATGCGACCGTTACGACAATCGGGAACGTAAGCAGCAGGGCGATGGTGAGGAAAATCCAGGCGGCGATGAACTTGCCGGCTATCGCCTGGGCATATGTCACTGGCATCGTGAAGAAAAGCTCCAGTGTCCCCATTCTTCTTTCGTCCGCCCACAGATGCATTCCCGCGGCCGGCACCAGGAACAGGTACAACCATGGATGCCACTGGAAGAATCCGGAAAGGGAGGCTTCGTTCATCTCAAGGAAATTGCTCATCATGAATGTGAAAAACCCGGTCAATCCGAGGAATATCACTATGAAAACGTAGGCGACAGGGGAGTTGAAATACGTGTACAGCTCCCTCTTTATTATCGCCCGTATGTTTGATATAACCATAAAGCCTCCGTGTTAAAGTCGTCAGTTATCTGTCGTCAGTCTTCAGTTATAGAATCTTTCCTTCATAGGAAAGATTCTATGCCGCATCTCCCCGGGTCATCGCATAGAACACTTCGTCAAGCCTGCCTTCCTCGACTTTCAGCTGTGTCAGCGGCAATTCCTGGTTCTTCACGACTTCAAATATCCTTTTGCGGACTTCCGTCCTGTCGGCCTGTTTCGAAGGCATGACCTTTATCACAACTGCGCCCTTGACGTCCAAATCCGCCTCGGATCTGCTGACACCGTCAATCATCCTCAGCCTTCCAGCTATTTCCGCCGGGCTGCCGCTGGAGAATTCCAATGTGAACATTCCTGCATTTTCCGATCTCTGTTTCATCTGGTCCGCTGTGCCATCGAAGATTTTCCTGCCCTTGTCGACTATCAGGACCCTCGAGCAAACAGCGTCGACTTCCTCGAGAATGTGGGTTGAAAGGATTATTGCCTTCTTTTCGCTCATGGATTTGATCAGGTTGCGGATTTCGCGTTTCTGGTTCGGATCGAGGCCGTCGGTCGGCTCGTCAAGGATGAGCACGTCGGGATCGTGGATGATGGACTGTGCCAGGCAGGTGCGGTGCTTATAGCCTTTTGAAAGCGTATCGACCGTCTGGTGGCGTACTGGATTCAGGAAGCAGGTCTCTATCGCATGTTCAATGCTGTCCTTCTTCCTGGTTCCTGAAAAACCGCGGATTTCAGCGGCGAAGTTCAGGAACCCATAAACCGTCATGTTTGCGTAAAGAGGTGCGTTTTCAGGAAGGTAGCCCATCAGGGATTTTGCTCTTACCGCATCGTTGTCGATGTCGTACCCGCCTACGGACACCTTCCCTTTTGAAGCCGGGATGAATCCGGTTATTATCCTCATCGTGGTGGATTTGCCTGCCCCGTTCGGCCCGATGAACCCGAGGATCTCGCCTTTTGAGACTTCAAAGGAAACATCCTCGACAGCAAGCTTGCTGCCGAACCATTTGTACAGATTCTCAACTTTTATCATAAGGACAAACTCCATTTGTTTAAAACAATGAATGAATGGATGGGTGGATGAATGCGTTTAATAAATAACAGAATCAGGAAAACTATATGTGTTTTTGGCATTTATATTGGTTAACCCCAATCATCCATCCATCCAGTCATCCATCCATCCAATCTTCAAAAACCGTATAATTTGACATGCAAAGTCAAAAAATGTTCCCTGAAACAAAAAAATCCTTCAAATTTTTCAAGGCATGACCTTCAAGGGGATTTTTGAGGTAGGCTGTTTTTCTTCCGACAACACCCCAGATCTCCGGATCTGTGCTTTTGTACAGGATTATTGCCGGAACTCCGAGGAAGCCGGCAAGATGTCCGACTCCGGAGTCGTTTCCAATGAAAAGACGGGTTCCACATAGAAGATCGGCAAGGGCGGAAGAGTGTTCAGGTGTCAGTGTTCTGGTATCGGGAAAATATTTTGCAATGCCCTTTTCGATCTCGACCGGGCCAAGGATGAATTTCACTTCCAGGGCGGCTGCAAAATTGTCGGATTTAAGGTAGGGATGGCTCTCCGAGCCGTCCGTTCTGAGACGGCGGTTCCGGCGAAACCGCCCTGCCTTGAAATGATCCTCTGCGAATTTCGCAGCTTCCAGATAGAACTCCGGCGAATAGTTCTTCTTTGAGCTTCCGCTCCCGGGATGGACGAGGATGATATTCTTCGCAGGGAAATAATTATCAGGTATCAGTTCTATGGGATTAAATGATTCTTTTATTTTAAGATAGTTCAAAATTTCACGAAGATGAAATTTTGCTACATGGATCTTTTCCGAGGGGAAAGGTTCAATCGGCGCAAAAGAGCAGTTGGAATTCTTCTTCAGGAGTTCCACGGTCTTGCCTGCATCTTTCAACCACAATATCCCTTTTTCAGGACTGCCGAGAGATTCGGGAATTATTCCATTCTCAAAGAAATCCAGCATGCACGCGGATTCAGCGTCATGGAATTCCTCCAGAAGTCCGAGCTTTACCGCGAGTTTCATATATTCAGGACGTCCAAGCCCGATGAACCTATATTCCGGGAAATGCTTCCTGAGCATGAGCATCGCCGGCCAGGCCAGGATGAAATCCCCCAGCGCCCCGCGGTGGCAGATCAGGAAGGTTTTACAGGTTGTCATCATTTTTAATATCGAAATATATAGTCTGAACTTGGGTTGCCAAGACGGTTTGATAATGTAAAGTATTTAGTATGATTGCCAAATGCGTTAAAATAGCGAAGCTTAATAAGCCATCTCAGAAGGATGACGTGAAGTACTGGCTTGGCAAGACCCCGTCCGAACGGATAAGCGCCGTGGAAATTCTCAGGAAGCAGTATCATGGAAATACACAAGGACTTCAAAGAGTTTATAGAGTTGTTCAACTCTCACGGAGTTGAATATGTGATTGTCGGCGGATATGCTCTTGCTTTTCTCGGAGCTCCGAGATATACCGGCGATTTAGATTTATTCATAAAGCCTGATCGTGAGAACGCGCTGAAAATACTTTCCGCCCTGAAAAGTTTTGGATTCGGATCGTTAAAGCTAAATGAATCTGATTTTTCAGAACCTGACAATGTGATCCAACTCGGTGTTCCGCCGGTAAGAATCGATATTGTTACTTCAATCACAGGCGTTGAATGGACTGAAGTTGAAAAAAACAAGGTTGAGAGTTCACTCGACGGGCATAAGGTTTTCTTTATTTCTAAAAAGGATTTCATAAGGAATAAGAAAGCGGTTTCAAGGCACAAGGATCTTGCCGACATAGAGGCCTTGGGCAGTAAAGTCAAGTAGCCATTTATGAGAACACTATCACGTGCTCATATTGATAAATCCTTGTCATAGCACGTCAGAAAGTTGTATATGCCACTCCCGGGTGCGGGCAAGTCCATGTTGGCTGAAAAATACCAGCTATTTCCCGCCCAGCATGCGGGCGATCTCGGATTTCCTGTCGGCGTTCTTCAGTTCGTTGATTGCCGCCATGTCCGGATTTCTTCCCTATGTCCCTGTGCCGGGCAGGAGTCCTTGCAGTTTCATGGCAGTTCAAACAGGGTTCCGTCAACCAGCGGTTTTGATGAAGACTGCAATTTTTGGAAGAATTGGAATTTGCGCAGATATATCATGTTCAGGTTGTCGTTGTGCATGAGGAAGACATAATTGATCCCGCATTTTTTTAATCTTGAGACGCCTTCATCGAAAGACATTTCCTTTTCAAAGAGAAATTGCACCTCGGGGCTCCAGACGGGTATTACCCTGATATTTCTGTTCTCCCTGCCATTAAGGGCCAGGATCGCGTGTAAATGAGCGTTATCCGAAAGGATCTTCGAGCCTTCCGGAATGGCTTGAATCATGTCGAGCTCAGGAATCGATGCAGATTCAGGCACTATGCCTGCCGCCATGGGCCATTCCTTGAACTTCAAAGTCAATGGATTGAATGGGGCGACTATGTTCTGGATGAGTGTCAGCAGGCACATGCATGAAAGAATGCACAGCAATGCCAGGCGCAGTTTAGGCCGTTCCATGGAAACATAGTCAAGGAAGTACGATCCGCATATGGCAAGTATGGCAATGACCGGGCTGAGTATTCTCATCGAGTGGTAAAGTCCGCCTGGCACTATTTGGAGGGAGTACATCCATAAAATAAACATCAGTGCGGTGATCAGCAGGAAGAATCCAAGCTTTTTGATCTGCATGAACGTCGATATAAGCCCGGTAAAAAAAGGAATGCCGAGGACCAATGAAATACCTGTTGCGAGAGGCAGGACAATATCCCATGCCAAATATCTTTTCAGTCCGAGCGCCTCCCTGTATCCATCAAGAATTCCTGTGTGTACGGGATTTACTGCAAGCAATCCGAAGACTTGATTGCTGTAAAAGGGGTTTCCGGTAAGGATCAAGGTCCGAATATACCAGGGAATCGTGAAAATAGCGCAGTATAAAAGAAAGTAGAACAGAATGCGAAGTGGAATCCTCCTCCACGTGATCACGATTATTCCGCATACGATGAATATCCCCCCATATTCTCTCGACAGGGCGCCGAGAGAAGCCGCAAATGCGGCCATCATGGCGTCGCCGTTTGTACAAGGGTTTCTGCGGACGAGGAAATAAACAAGGGCTGTCACGGACAGGGCTGTTATTCCGGTTTCCTGGGAAAGCATGACGGAATAGAACAGCAGCGCGGATGAACCCATCAGAAGTATGCTGAAAATACCGGTCCGTTTAGAATTGAAAAGTGATGTGGATAGACGATATCCAAAAACGAGGATAAGTATGAATTGAATTGTGACAGGAATGCAGACAAGGACATTCTCGGCCTTGCCGAACAAAGAGTAGAGCCAGAAATAGGAAAACGACGCTATCGGCGGAAATGAGTCGGTATAGAAATATAAATTATAATCATCGGCGGTCAGTGGCGGATAAAAGGAGAAGGAGCCAGTTTCAAGAATCCTAAAAGCAAGGAAGTACCACCTGAAGATCTGATCTCCAGGCGTGTGGAAAAGTGAGCTTTTCAGGAATATGAGAAGGACGCTGAGAAGAACAGGGATCAATGCCAGTTTTTCAGTTCTTGTCAAAGAAAAATGGGTGGGTGCCGACGTCTTGAAATCAATTCCTTTTGCCAGGCAGTAGCAGAAAAGGGAAAGGTTGGTTAAAATGAGTATGATGCCGATTGAAACAAGGCTCGTTTTAAAACCGCAGACACCAGTCCAGAATATTGCATGGAACAAAATTACTGTTGAAACTATATAGGCGGAAGCGAAATCGTTGTCGCGGTTGATAATTCTGTTCAGAAGGAATCCCGGAAGGAAAAAACCAATTAATATACCTGCAAAAAGAAGTATAATGGCCATTTCTGCTCCTGTTTCTTCTGGTAATGCCCGTTGTAGGCATGGAAGTCATATTATATATCATTTGCATCAATCCGCATTGATAGTTTTAGAAAATATCAATTATTCGTCAATCAGATGGGTAGGGGCTATTCCAGCATTTCCTCGGCGTGCTTTTCGGCGGCTTTGCCTCCGCCCAGCATGCGGGCGATCTCGGATTTCCTGTCGGCATTCTTCAGTTCGTTGATTGCCGTGAAGGTCCGGCCTTTGACGACCGACTTTTCGACGCTGTAATGCGTGTCGGCGCATGCCGCGACCTGGGGAAGATGTGAAATGCAGAGGACCTGGTGCGAATTGCCGAGGGCCTTGAGTTCCTGTCCGACTATCATCGCTGTCTCTCCGCCGATATTCACGTCGATCTCGTCGAAGACCAGGACAGGAATGGAATCGGCCGCTGAGAGCACGGTTTTGAGCGCCAGCATCACCCTGGAGATTTCACCGCTGCTTGCGATTTCGCGCAGTGGCTTGGCGGTCTCGCCTGGGTTCGGCGAGAATATGAAGTCAACGACATCGAATCCGGAAGGGCCCGGCTCAGTCTGTTTGAAGTCAACCGTGAAATCTGATCTGGCAAATCCGAGCTTGCGGAGTTCGCCACATACTTTCTTTGCGAATTTCGCAGAAAGCTCGCGGCGTTTCTTAGAGATCTCGGAGCATTTCTTCAAAAGTTTGTCGTTCAAGGACTTTTCCTTTCCGATGAAGCCGGATCGGATGCTTTCAAAGTTCTCGAATTCGTCGAGCCTCCTTCTTGCGTTTTCAGCAGTATTCACGACATCCGCCAGGGTGGGGCCATACCGCCTCTTGAGATTCTGGATTATCCTAAGACGCTCTTCGAGCTCCGTAAACTCCTTTTCATCAAGTTCAATGTTGCCTGTATAGCGCTGTATGCCATCGGCAAGCTCGTTTGCGGTTTCAGTGAGTGACTCGCACTGCTTGAGGAATTTTGCGGCCATCTCGGGGTCAGCACCTTCAAATCCCTGGATGACACGGTAGATCTCGCTGATCCTGTCGGTGAGCGAGCCTTCGGATTCCTTCAGCATCCCTGCTGCGTTTTTCGCAGTTTCCAGGACATCGTGGGAGTTTGATGCGAGGCGGTGCCGTGTTATGAGCTCCTCTTCCTCATCGGCATTGACGCCTGCCTTGGCGATATCGGAAACAATGAAACGGAAATGTTCCGCCTCGGAAGAGGAGGGTATTCCCTTTTCAAGCTCTTCCCGTTCGATCCTGGACTTTTTCAGTTCCTCGTAAATACCTGATGCTTCGGATGTGAGCTTTTCGAGTGACCCATATCTGTCGAGGAGTTCGAGCTGGACTGACTGCCTGAGAAGCGACTGGTGTTCATGCGGTCCATGCGTATCTATGAGGATATTGCCAAGATTCCTGAGAGTCTGGAGTGCTGCGGGTGAATCGTTGATGAAGTTCCTGGAACTTGTCGCAGTTATGATCCTCCTGATCTGGACTTGCTTGTCCTCGACCGGAGGGAGGCCGGCGGTGTCGAGGATTTCAGATACGGATTTTGAAACGGACGACGGAAGGGCGAATGACATGCTGATCTCGCAGGAACTGCAGCCGGTCCTTATCGAGGCCTTGTCGGCGCGCTCGCCCAGGAGCATTCCGATGGCGCCGATCAGTATTGTCTTGCCTGCCCCGGTCTCGCCGGTGATGACGTTGAAGCCGGACTTGAACTCAATCTCGGCCTCCTCGATAAGCGCCAGGTTTTTTATCCTTATCCACTCGATCATCTTTAGCCCCCAGAAGGAAATTTGGAAAATAAAACAAAAAAATATAATTATTTATTGAAAATATTTTATCATGCTTCCTACTAATAGTCACATTGGTTATTAAAAATAATTCAATTTACACAAATGAAAATTCTCAGGGAAACCAGAAAAGACATGCCTCGCGGGCTGATGGAGGAATGGCGCGGTATCGTAAGCCATACCCACATGCTGCGCTCGAAGGAATCGCCCTTCGAAAATACAAAGGAGAATCTTGTCGCCTGGTGCCGCAAATACAACGTGTCTGCTGCGGGAATAGGTTCGCCGTGGGAACCGGTTTCCGCCGGACATTATGGACATTATGAACGGGTGGAACGCGACCTCTACTGCTCCGGGAAGATGAATCCTAAGTCTGTCATGGATAAAAAGGAAATTAAGAAGTTGTTCGATGATCTGAACAGGATGTCGGACGGGAAAACTCTTTTCTACCAGGACAATGAAAATCCCAAGGGCCGTTTCGGACACCTCTGGTATTTCGGATACAAATACGATTTTCCAGCATGGCATGATTATTCGCAGGACAGGCCGATCTCGTATTACGAAGAAGATCCGTGCAGGGAGATTAATTCCATCACAGGCAGGCCGCATACCAGGCGAGCATATCTTGAGGTTGTCGCCACGCAGCGCAAGGCCGGTGCGGTCGCCGTATGGGCGCATCCGACAAGCTGGTGGTCCGACGGAAAAGGCGGATTTGTCACCAACATCGCGTCTGAAGCAGTGCTGCATCTTCTTGCCGATGGATTTCTGGAAGGAATGGTCGTGCAGGGATATGATGCTTTCCACAGGAATTACCAGCAGCTATGGTTTTATCTCCTGGATTTCGGGGCTATTGTCCCGGGGTTTGCAGAGACTGATGCGTGTTTCGACCAGGCCAGGCTGATCGATTATGACCATGTCTACATGAATTACATGAGGATTGACGGCAAGCTGTCAAACAAGAAAATAGTATCAGCCGTAAAGAAGAATTGTCACTTCGCCTCCTCAGGCGCTTTTCTAACTCTTGAAGTTGATGACGTCTCTATGGGCGGCATCCTCAACAGCCGGACCGGAGACAGGGTTGTCTCCAGGGTTGAAGCATATCCGGTACTGGGCCAGAAGAAAATATCACGCCTTGATTTGATTGGACGAGGTGGCAAGATACTTGCCACTGTAGAAAACTTCACCGGAGGAATCCTTGAATTCGAATTGAAGGTGGGCAATCTGCCGGACTATGTCATAGCCAGGACGCTGGGGGAGAACGACAGGATAGATGCGGCAAGCCAGAAGGATATCCGGCATGCGGCTCTCACAAATCCTGTCTATATCCAGGACAGTGGCTTTGAATTCAAGCCTGTCATGACTCAATGCAAGTTCAGTTTTTCCACCGGCAGTCGGTGGCATGGAGGCAGGATCATCTTTGAAACGGCCGACGGGACGTTCCTGGATGATAACAGGATAAAGTCCGGGGATCTCAAGATAAGTCTTCCTGCCAGTGCGAGGCTGCGGCTCGTGAAAACGGGCTCAGAAGAGAAGATCTTTTATATCGCCATGGCTAACGGAAAGGTCCATGAGCATCTCAGATATCTGCACAACGGGGAATTCCTGAAGGATTATCCGGGTCTGAGGCCGGGCGAAGTGCCGGCTGAGGCGTTCAGACTGCCGGAGGTCAAAGAGGCGATATCCACATTTTCGAAAAGCTTCTGAATTAAGATGTCTTCTCCGTGACCGCGAACTTTACATCCAGTTCAGCAACACGTCAGTTTCTATTGTATGCGATGAATTCAGGTAGGGCGCTCTCGCCGAGAGCGCCGTGGACGCCTCGGCGAGGCGTCCCTACCTTTAGAAATAAAGACTGACGCACTGCCAATCCCGTAATGCTTCAGTCTTTATTAAACTTGGAACGCCCCGAGGCGGTAGGCGCTCGGGGCTCTTGGAGCCGCCAAGTTGGCGGCGATCCCGCCTCCGGCAAGACTGACGCACTGCCCAGTTCCGCAGATTTCCCCGAAAATCTTATCTTGCCGTCTTGAAACCGTTTTTGCGATATGATATAATAAGACATAATAAGACATAGCAAGAGGTGTGTCATGAGGATGAGGCAGACGAAGTTGAGGGGATTCAAGGCGGACAATAAGGGATCTCTTCCCTTATATGCACAGCTTGAGAATTTTTTCATAAGTGAAATAAGGAAGGGGGTCTACAAGCCTGAAACACCGCTTCCTTCAATTGCCGAGATCGATGAAAAGGTCTCCCTGGGCAGGGTGACCATAGTCAGGACCATGCAGGAGCTGGTCAAGGACGGATTTGCCGTCGGCATCCATGGAAAGGGCTACTACGTTACCCACCGTGGTGAAAAGGCCCTGATTGGAATTGTCGCACCGTTCAATACCGTCTACATGCAGATATATGTGCATCTTGCCGCTGGTGTCAGGAATGCCGCCGACAAGCTCGGCAACGAAGTCATCATAATGTCCTCGGACGAGGATTCGAGGAAGTTCATACAGTCCGTGAACGAATTCATCAATTACCGCGGGAGCAGATGGCTCGTGCTGGTTCCTCCGATGGATATCAACGAGAAAATATGTCCTGAATCCATGAGTCTTCTGGAAAAGATCAAAAGGCTGAAGGACATAAAGATCGCCATAATCGACAGGAACTTGAAGGACGGAATTTTCCAGGTAAGACAGGATCGTCTTGCAGGTAACCTGCTCCTTCTCAGGCGCGCCGCCGAAAAGAAGTGCCGCAAGATACTCTTCCTCAATGGATACATGGAAAGATGGGAGAGCCATGGTGACAGGCTTTACAGCACGCTTGTAAGGGAAGCCGTTGACATTGATCCGGACATGAAGCTTTCCTTCAGGAGCACCTCAACAGCGGAAGAGGACATGAAGTTCATCCTCAAGGAAAAATTCGATGCGGTGTTTACCGACGATCTATATGCCCGCAGGATAGTCAACATATCCGGGCCAAAACGACAGTTCTTTATCGCCGGCTACAATGGCATGTCTGCAGCCACAAGCATCAGCCCGAGGATAACTACTGTGAATTCAAATCTGACCGAGGCCGGACAGGTTGCGGTGGATTATTTATTCGACAAGGCTGAATTCGATGGAAATGTCGTAAACGTGAAGCCCTTCATCGTAGAGGGTGAGACGTTCTGATAAATTTACCTCAACCTCAATAATATTGAATAAATAAATATGAAGTGATGATAGTCGAGTGTTCTTGGAAACATCAAGGAGAACTATGAAAACAGATCTTTCGAAGCTCAAGGATGAAATAAGGAAAGTGGCCGCGAAAGGCTGCATGGATTTTACGGGATTTGCATCCGTGGACCGTTTCAACGGAGTGCATCACAGGATGCGCCCGGAAGCCCATCTCAAGGAAGCGAAATGTGTTGTCAGCATAGGGATCCGTTATCCGCTGGCGATGTATGAGAATGCCGGGAAGACAAAGGCCGAATCCTATATGTCGATGGACATGTACGAGAACAACGCGATGGAGACAGCCCTTCTGCAGGCAGCCATGGATGTTGCGAGGACCCTCGAGGACTTCGGATTCAATGCAATACCCATCACCACCAAGATGTACCGAGTCAGACCTTACAAGGACATCAAGGAATGCTGGACCCAGGATTTCAGGAACGATATCGCGGCAGTCGCCGCCGGACATGGCGAGATTGGATTCAATGGAGTTGTCATCACGCCGAAATACGGGACGCGGCAGATGTTCACCTCGGTTGTCACAGACGCTCCGATCGAAGCCGACAAGATGTATGATGGCGCTGGACTCTGCGACAAGTGCATGAAGTGCGTGCAGGCCTGCAAGATGAACGCCATCACCACCCAGGATTATGATCAGGTTGTTGTCGGGGACAGGAATTTCAATGTATCCAGAAAAGACAGATGGCGCTGCATGTGGTCGAGGAAGTTCATGCTGAACGCGGAAATGGGTCCGAAACTCCACGGTATGAACGTCAGCATCGAACCGCCCAAGGGAGAAATTACAGAGGACGATGTCAGGAAAGCACTGTCCGAGAAAGGACAGAAGGGCGGACTTCAGACCTGGTACACCTACTCGATGAGGGAATGTGAGCGCGAATGCGTGCCTCCCCATCTCCGGGGAGTGGATCTCATTAAGAAATATGCGAAATCCGCAGCCTGATGTCAATAAACAAGGAATTCATACATGAATGCTCTTACAGACAAAGTTAAGAAGCTGGCGAAGGATAACAGGATGGATCTTGTCGGTGTCGCATCGATTGACAGGTATGCGCACGCACCTGAGATGGTATATCCGAAGGCCCATCTGCCAGAGGCCAATGCCGTGATTGCGATGGCGATAAGATATCCTGATGCGATGTTCGCAAATGCGGGTGCAGGCGATGCGGAGAGTATCTTTTCAATAGAGAACTACCAGAACACTGTCATAGGAAAGAACCTCTACAATGCGGCGCTCCGCGTGACAAGGCTCCTTGAAGATGAGGGGTACAAGACCGTCCCCATGATGGTGTCGGGGCGCTGGAGGCTTCATCCCTACAAGAGCATAAGGACCGAGTGGTGCGCGGATTTTTCCAACCGTCATGCTGCGGTTGCCGCCGGACTCGGGGAGTTCGGGCTGCATGCACTCTGCATCACCCCGCAGTACGGTATGCGGCAGCGCTTCATATCGGTTGTGACTGAAGCTCCTCTTGATGCCGATCCGATGTACAGCGGACCTTCGCTCTGTGACAAATGCATGATCTGCTTCAAGAGCTGTCCGGTGAAGGCCATCGATGTGAAGCCTGAGCATCTCGAAAAGATCCAGATAGGCGGGCGTGTCTTTGAATATGCCAAAGTTGATCACTGGCGCTGCGGATGGTCCGAGCAGGTCAACAACATCCCAGAGGAGGGGCCGGCGATGGGAGGGCAGGAAATAGGAATTCTTCCGCCGGAGCAGGGTGAGATAACGGACGAGATGTTCCTTTCGGCCTTCTATGAGAAGAACAAGCTTGCCGGTTTCCAGGCGCAGATGACGCATGCGATGGGGAACTGCATGAGGATGTGTATTCCTCCTCCGCTACGGGGGAAGCAGAAGATGCCTGCGCCGTACTGCAAAAAGCTGATGGCTACGCGGATTTTCGAGGATACCGGAGAAGACAAGACCAAACCAAGAAAGTATAAGATATCAATATGAACATGAAAACATCAATATCAGTTTTTGTAATTTTATTTTCCGCATGTCTCCATGCGGAAAATAAAATCGACAGGATATATGTCCTGACTCCTGACTGGATTGTAGCGGTGAACGATTACATGGACGATACGGACCAGCTGATCTATAGTGACAACAAGGCCGAATTCGACAAGATCCTGCCTGAAATAGAGAAGATGGAGAAGGATGAGAAACCGAACTGGGTCGCCATAAAGAGGCGTGCAAGGATGTGGCAGAACGGGTACGAGAAGTTCAGCAAGCAACATGCCTTGATGTCGGATCCGAAGTTTTTCTCGGTTCTATCCGAGGACGATGCGAAATTCGCAAAACCGCAGAATCCTGTGAGGTCAATTCACTGGGTGAACTCGCTGGGCGACCGCAAGCACCGTGAGGCGTCACCGTTGCGCGGATGTTTCAACTATGAAGTCGGGCACTATGCCTATTTGAATCTTCCATCTCCGCTCCAGAACGGGAAAAAATATACTATCAAGCAGGATGACGGCAGGTCTGGAACTTTTGTCTTTGACGACAGGAAGACCGTCAACCGCTCTATCAAGGTCAACCAGGCAGGCTACCTTTCTGATGCGCCGCAGAAGTTTGCATATCTTGGAGCATGGGTTCCGTCGGTAGGCGCAGTTGACTTTTCAAAGTATCCTGAGTTCAGGATCTTAAAGACCGACGACTTGTCTGAAGCTTTCACTGGAAAGATCGTCCTCAGGGCCAAGGATGAGAAGAAATGGGGATACAAGGCTTCTCAGAGCTATTCAGGCGAGGATGTCTATGAAATGGATTTCAGCGGGTTCAAGACGCCTGGCAAGTACATTATATATATTCCAGGACTCGGCAGAAGCTGGGATTTTGAGATCGGGAAGAATGCCGTCGGCGCCGCGTTCTACACTGCCATGAGGGGAATGTACCATCAGCGCTGCGGCTGTGCGCTTGATGGGAAATATACTGCGTGGACAAGAGGTCTCTGCCATCCTCCGCCAGTCTATGGATGCAAGCTTCTTGGAGGAGGAGGGCAATGGTTCCTGGACAGCGGGGAAAAGGCTGCGAAGAACAGCAACAATTTTGATTTTGAGATAATCAGGCAGACGGCGGATCTCTCGCAGAAATTCGACATTTGGGGCGGATGGCATGATGCGGCCGACTATGACCGCGGCGAATATCATCACAGGCCGGTCTGGGACATGCTCGGACTCTACGAGATAAATCCCAGGGCGTTCATCGACGGGCAGCTCAATATCCCCGAAAGCGGAAACGGAATTCCCGACATCCTCGATGAAGCGAAATATGGTATAGACATTTGGAAGAGATCCCAGGACAAGGACGGAGGCGTCAGCGGAAGGATTGAAACTACCCAGCATCCGGGCAAGAGGCAGATGCCCGAATTCGAGAAATTGAATTTCTGCAGATCCATCCCTACGCGCCAGAGCACGATGTTTTATGCGGCCAGCGCTGCGACTTTCGCAAGGATAATAAAGGATTTCGACAGGAAGATGTCTGACGAATATTATAATTCAGCCTTGGCCGCCTACAAGTGGGCGATGAATCCCGCGAACTCCAGGGAGAAGACCGAGTTGACCATAGATATGAAGGATGAAAAGACGAAGAAGGAGGAAAAAGTCAAACTCATTTACAAGGGCAAGGATGAAAGGGTTTGTTTTGCCGGACTGCAGGCGGCGGTGAATTTCTACCTTGTTTCAAACGATCCTGCCTTCCTGAAGGATGCCGAGGAAAAGTTTGCTCCTGACAGCATCAGGTATTTCAAGTCATGGCCGAATTATCTCATTGTCCAATGGGGGCTTTTCGAATACGCGTGGCTTGATCTGAAGGGGGCCAGGGAAGGACTCCGGGAGCAGGCCAGGAAGGAACTGATCTCTTTTGCAGACCAGGAGCTGGAACCGCAGAAGAATTCACCATACAGGAACTTCTGGTTTGATGGAAAATCGCGTTCATGGGGATCCGGCGTCCCGTCCACCTGGGCCAAATATGCGATACTGGCGTATTTCCTGACCAAGGATGATAAATATAAGAACTCCGCGCTCTTGAACCTTGATTTCCAGATGGGGTGCAACCCGCTCGGAATGGTGCAGACGACCGGAATAGGACAGGTCTTCCCCTGCGAGATCCAGGACATGGAAAGCAGGTCCGACGGGATAGACGAACCTGTCCCGGGTATAACAACATACGGGATTGTCGATGTCCCATATGGTGTGAGGGGAAATGTGTACAGCATGGAAATATTCTCCGTGGACAATGACAAGGAATCCCATAAGCTCTATTTCCTTCCAGAGGGTTTCAAGGTTGACAAGCCTGAGATACCGATGTGGCGGCAGCTTGGCCCTCACTCGTCCATCAATCCCGAGTGCAACGAGTTCACAATCCATGAGACTATGGGGCAGACGGTTCTCATGCTCGGAGCTTTTCTAGGCGAGGGATGGACTCCGGACAAGGCATTGAAGGAGAGAAAACCTAAGAAATACGGCGAGCTGGAAGGATTCTTCTGGCTGCCATAAAAACTTGAGGTTCAAATATGAAAATAAAAAAGACATTTACACTCATTGAGTTGCTGGTGGTTATTGCGATCATCGCAATCCTTGCCGCAATGCTGCTTCCCGCCCTGAAGAATGCAAAGGATTTCGCATATCAGGCGCTTTGCCTGAACATGCTCAAGCAGCATGGCCTCGGCGTGATGAGTTATACCATGGACAATGCAGAAGTGCTCCCAGGAGCCGTTACTAGCACTGTTTCAGGAGGAACTGCTACAAGTGAATGGGAATATCTTTTCAGCCACAGCCTGTCCTCTGACAAGGGGGATGGATCCAATCAGCAGAATCTTGCGACGTTTTACAATATGGATCCTATGACCCAGACTCAGAACGGATGGGGCATATGTCATTCCGAAAACTATAATGCCGGTGCCAACGGAAGCACGGTCAAAGCCGAGGCAAAGGTCCAGAACTACTGTTGTCCAGCCTACATCAGGAGATGGAGGAACAACAGCATTACATTTTTCGAGCCATCAGGCACCTCATACAAGGAAGCACCTTACAGGCGCGGATATATACATGCTTTTTCAACTGAGCAGACAGCTGTTGGAGGCCCTTTCAAGGGATCCCCCGGCTGGAGGAAGCTTTCAACTATTGGTACGAGGACTGTGGCGAACTATTCCTCAGGCTGGCAACAGTACTGGTCGCAGAATACCCGCCCGGACAAGCTTGTCATCATATGCGATTATAAATTCCCCACGAATGTGAACGATGTCTTTCCATATTGCAAGGCGAACGGGCATCCTTCGGGATATGGGTATCTGACACTGGATGGTGCTGCAAGGTTTTCTCCGAATCAAAACATCCAGCAGTTCACCGGATGGGATGCAGCTCCTGGCTGGGTGCTTCTGGAATGAAGATTTAGGTATAAATTTAACATGTGCGACAATATTCAAAAATTGGGAGCGATATGAGGATCAAATTTGCTGCGTCGATAATTCTTTCCGCCTTAGGAGTTCTTCCGCTGCTGACCGCAGGACCTGTCGAGGATTTCCAGAATCTGCCGGACAACCGTGTGGCTGTCAGGACGTCCCTTGGTGTCCGAAGCGCAAAACCATTGAGCGAGTCGCAGATCCAGCTTGTGATAGGAATGAGTTCCACTCCTGCGGCGGCTGATCCGCTCGCATACAGGATCATCAGTTTCAAGGATCCGAACTATGCCTATGAAAAATTCGTCACTCCGCTCAAGGCCGACGCGAAGACGGAACTTGAGGCCGAGGCTCCTGCTGGATGCCCATTTAAGAAATTTGAAAGAAGGATTGTAACGCTCGAACTGCCTGCGCCAATGTTGAATGGAGTTGAATACCATGTTGTCGGACAGGGTGCAAAAGGGCTGTTGGTGACAGGGGGCCATACTGCTGCCAGCTTCATCTTTGATTCCTCGAAAAAATCCAGTGTTTCTGATGGTTCGGTGGAGATGGCTGTACTGGGATTGCGCAAGCTTGAGTCGGTTGGGAACGGGATGATAATGCTTGAGTTCGGTCCTGCATTCTCTGCTGCTGCGTGTGGGAATCTGGACAATTATACCATCAAGGTCAATGGCACGGCAGTCAAGCCTTTAAATTATGGAAGGCACTCAAAAGTCGATACATATCTTCCTGAGGGCTGGCCTTTTCAGGCAATTGCCATGCATTCGATATTCCTTCAGCTTCCACAGCCATTGAAGGATGGGGATAAGATCGAGGCTGAAGTTTCCAAGAACATTACGACCGCTGGAAACAAGGCCTCAGTACAGTTCAGTGAAAAATCAGCCATTAGCAATTCTATAAAGGTAAACCAGATCGGATATCTTGCGGCTTCACCAGTTAAAACAGCATATCTTGGAAGATGGATGGGTTCCTTTCCCGAAATGAAGAATTCGGTGCTGAAGCAGGACTCCGGCACTGTGATGGGGCCGGCTCTGGCGTTTGCTTCAGAACCTGAATTCAAAGTCTGCTCCGATAAGGATGGGAAAACCGTATTCACAGGGAAAAGCAAGCTTGTGCATGTATCAGGAAAACTTGATGAGGGCATATACAAGGTCGATCATTCCGGGGAGAATGTCTATGTCCTCGATTTTACAGACATTAAAGAACCTGGAAGCTATTACATAAGTGTAGACGGTGTAGGAAGGAGCCTTTCATTCAAAATAGGGGATGATGTGTATAAGAAAGCCTTTGACCTGCAGGCATACGGCGTTTTTGTCCAGCGCTGCGGGATCGAACTCAAGCCTCCTTATTCCGAATGGCGCAGGATCGCGTGCCATGACAAGGGATTGAATCTCACGAAAAAATCCAGGTTCGACGGGGAGTTTGCTGATGGTAAAAATGTCATAATGAAAGCTGACAAGCCCGATGAACCAGTAGTTATACAGGCTTCTGGCGGACACCATGACGCCGGCGACTACAATCCGCGTTCGCATCTTGACGTTGCGCAGAAACTCATGGATGTCTATGAAATCGTTCCGCAGAAATTCTTTGACGGGCAGTTGAACATACCCGAAAAGGGAAATGGGATTCCCGACATACTTGATGAAGCATATTGGGCTTTGAAGCTCTGGCTTGATCTCCAGGACAAGGATGGAGGAGTCTATAACGGCACTGAAAGCGCGAAGGATCCTAATTTCATGGAGACGGTGGAACTTGACCCGTGCGGGGATTATGCATACCCGAAGGATGCCGCAGGATCGTATAATTTTGCCGGAGCTTTCGCGAAAGCTTCGAGGATCTGGAAATCAATAGGCAGGGAAAAGGAGGCAGATGACTTCCTCGCTCGTGCAAAAAAAGCCTATGAATGGGCCGGGAAGAATCCAGACAAGCTGAAGGATGAGAAGCAGAAAGGGATGTTCTATCTGAGCCCGAAGGCTTATGCCGCTGCGGAGCTTCTCTGCACTACCGGCGATGCGAAGTACAACAGGGATTTCCTGGATGTCTGCGCAATTGCCAGGAAGCTTGACGCAGCACTGGATGAATACGGAAAATATGACCAGAAGCTGGCATGCTGGGCGTATTTGCAGTGCAAGCCCGAATATGTTGATCCGGTCGTGCAGGAGAACGTGAAGAAGGCGGTAATACGCATGGCGGACCTTTTCATTGATCATTGCTCGAAGATGGGATATGCATTCATCAGGCATCCCTGGTCTCCCATCAACTGGGGAACCGGAGCATACGAGAACCACCTTCCGGTGATCCTCTGGTCATATAAGCTTACCGGCGACAAGAAATATCTTTACTGGATAGTGCGCACCTGCGACAACACGCTCGGTGCAAATCCGATGAACCTCAGCTATATCGTCGGGGCTGGCGCGAGGACTGTCCGGGCGCCCCTGCACAACAGCCGGTACGGGCACAAGGGGGAAGTCGTGGACGGACAGCAGGTCGAGGGTCCGGTACAGAAGGGCGACGGCTACAGGGTTCTTGAGACAGCTTATCCGAAGATACAGGATAATTTTGCGAGCCTCTACACTTTTGTCGACAATCATTTTGCCATAGGCATGGATGAAGGGGTCGTGCCTAACCAGGCACAGAGCATGGCGATTTTCGGCTTCCTCCTTCCAGACAAGCAGGAGAATAAGAAATGAGCATGAAGATTTCCATATTCAGGGATCCGGGCTTCAAGGCCATGCCAGACTACAACGCTAATGATCTTGACAGGCTTCTACACTCGAAAAAATGCAGCTTTGACTTTCTGGATCATGGAGGGATTGAAAATATTTCCCGCAGGGAATGCGATGTCCTGATGGTTCCATATTTGAACGGCAATTTTTCAGTCAGGGCTATGGATGCGCTCTTGAAATTCCATTCCGCCGGAGGTTCGCTGTTCTTCCTAGGGGATCTCCCATGCAGGGACAAATGGTATCCGTTGCGGAATTCGCAGGCTTACAGGTTCCATCTGACAAGGTGCTACGATGATATCAACATAAGCTCCGACCGGCCGGGTATAGAAGGGTTGACGGAAAAAGGAATTGAGATTCTTGGTGGACTTGAGGATGCCGGATTCTTCATGGGAAAAACTTTTCCTGCGCTGAGGGTCACGGCATTCCCTCCCGATGAGTCACATGCGCTTCTGAGGATCAGAAGCGGCAGCCATGCGGAAAGGTCTTCGGCAGTAGTGGCAATAGAGAGGAAGTGCGGGAAGTTCCTTGGTGCGAAGTTCGCAATGATAGGTTTCAACGGAGGAGAACCCAGGGAGAACGTTGATGGAGCATACCAGCTCAAGTGGAAATGGAATCCCGGGTTGCTTACAAGGAAGTGGAAGGGCATTGATGAGATGGTCTGGAAGCTGATCCGCTGGCTTGAGCCTGCGGATGTCTCAGGCTCGGTTGATGTTGATGCGATAAGTGTTGAAGGCGAGGAAAAGAGACTTTCATTTAGTGTGAGAAATCTTGCAGCTGGCAGGATGATTCTCGACAAGATCAGCCTGTCCTGCAATGACAGGGAGATCTGCGAATTTCGCAATATCAGCCTGTCTTCGGGCAAGGTATTCACCAGGAGAATAAGTTTTAAAATAAATTCCATGTTTGGGATTTATGCCTATGAGCTGAAGATACAAATGGAAGGGAAAGAGGAATCTGTTGCACGATTTATCCAGCGCGTAATACCTGCGGATGCCGCAAAGCATGCAGGATTTGGATTTTCGACTTACTGGGCGTTCCAGACGCCCAAGATGCCTGAAGAGCTGAAATTCTTCTGCAGGGAGATGGTTAAGCGCGGATGCCAGTACGTCAGGATGAACATCCCATGGGAGGATCTCGAACCGAAACCCGGCAGGTACGACTGGTCGACGACCGATCAGCTGCTGGAGTTCGCGGAGAAGGAGAAGTTCCTGCTGCAATTCTGGATGTTCCCGACGACCCGCGGCTCCGGCCTTGCCGACGGCGGAGTTCCATGGTGGTCGTTGAAGGAGCCGGCGATAGACAGATTCGGCAACAAGGGTTGTTTTCCGACCCTCTGGAGCAAGTTCTACAGGGATCATTATTTCGGGATGCTCGAAAATCTTACCAGCCGGTATGCGGATTCCAAGAATCTTTCAAGGTTCATTCTCGACTTTGGAAATTCTGACTTCCCGTACGGATATTATTATTACGGCGGAGACAACACAATCTTCGACTATTCACCTCAGGAAAGAAAGGCTTTCTGCCTTTATCTGAAGAATGAACTCGGGTGGGGCCTTGAAACAATTGGAAAACTGTTTTCCAGGAAATTCAAATACTATGAAGAAATACCAGTGCCGTTTTCCGAGAACAAGGAGGCGTTCAGGGTCTATCTCGATTTCAGGACCTGGTCGATCCGCGGCGGAATTGAAGAAGTTCACGGGATAGTAAAGCGAAATGCGCCGGAAAAACTTCCTCCGGATCTTCCGGGGCATGGACTTGGCTCAATAGCCGATCTCAGCACTTATTTCTGCGAGGCCAAGGCCAAGCATCTCCTCGAGGAAAGCGTATATGACAAGAAATATGTCTCCTACCACAATGCTGGAAAGACCTGGGGCGGTGAGGCATGGCAGGTAGGCGGGGAATACCGCCAGTACGATGATGCGGTTTTCCAGTCTGTCAGGCTCAATGCCACCTATAATTCCATTCCCGGCGCGGATCTCGGCCTCTATGGCGATGATATTGCAAGAATTGGTTTCATTAGGAGGACGATAATGTCGGCGGAACGGGTCAGGCCTGAGCTTGCGGTCTTTGACAGGCTTGAATGGAACAATTTCAGATCGCTTGCGAATGTCGCAACTAGGACGGACATTCCGGTGGATCTCATCTGCAGCAGGCAGCGTTACGATTTTTCATGTTATAGGCTTATGGCGCTCCCGGCGTATGATTTTTCAGACAGGACCGTTACTGGTGGCGGTGGAGGGCTTCTCCTTCCTGATGACGAATACTGGTATCACCTGCTCAGGCTTAGTGTTGAAAAGGGTTTGAACATCCTTGTCTTTCCCCACACCTGCGAAATTGGCACTTCGATAGTGCAGAGGACTTTTCTTAGGCAGGTTTTCGGGCTGACTGATGTCAAATACGGCGCATGGAAGAAAAGGGATGTCAGTTTTCCTGCAGCTTTCGGCGGAGGCAGGATGACAGGCTGTGCTTCCGAGGTAATTGCCGAAGGCAAGGTCCTGGTACGAGATTCCAAGGGGGTGCCGGTACTTGTCCAGAGGCAGTACGGAAAAGGTTCGGTTCTTCTTGCTGGATTCGACAGTTCGCCGGATTCTCTGGATCCCGAATACAATTATGAGGAATGCGGGAAGATAGGCGCTCATACTCTGCTCAAGATTTGTCGTTATTTTGGAATAGGTCCGAAGGAATACAGGACTGATGGAACTTTCGCCTTCAAGGAGATGGTGCACCGTGGAAACAAGGATTATTTCCTGTTATTCAGCCATGTGAAAAGGCTGGTTAAATCAAAGATACAGGTCAGGCTGGCGCGAAGTTCGCAAAAGGCCCTCGACCTTGCAACCGGAGAGGAGTTTGAGCTGAAAAGGAAGAGTGGCGGATGGTATGATTTTGAAATCGAACTAAAAACCCGCTGTGGCCGTTATCTGTGCTTTCCTGATTGAAAATCACCTTGAGGTTTCCTTGGGATAATTTTGATTTGACCGTCTTCGGGGATATATTCCTCCTGAGTCTCATACTTTCTTAACACGGGGATTTCCGAACATGCTGATTCCTTTAATAATGGCGGGGGGATCCGGTACCAGGTTCTGGCCTGAGAGCCGGGAGAAGAATCCGAAACAGTATCTCAAGATTGTTTCAGACAAATCAATGATCAGAATGACCCTCGACCGCCTTTCCCATCTGGCGAAATGCGAAGACTCCTATGTTGTGACATCTTCCGCGCAGGCGGTTCTTGTGAAAAGGGAGCTTCCTGATCTTCCTGAAAGGAACATTGTAATTGAACCTTTTGGAATGAATACAGCTCCGGCGATAGCCCTCAGCGCGCTTTTCCTCAGCAGGAAATACAAGGGAGACGACATCATGGTTGTCCTTCCTTCCGATCACGTGATCAAGGATACGGACTCGTTTATTGGAAGTATTCACAAGGCCGAGGCTCTGGCGCGCGACGGTTATCTTGTGACCTTTGGCGTAAAACCTGAATATCCCGCCACGGGATACGGATACATAGAGGCCGGAAAGAAAAAGATCGGAGACGGCCTGGAAATGGCAAGCTTCAAGGAGAAGCCGGACCATGATAAAGCCGTGAAATTATGTGAAATGGGAAATTACTATTGGAACAGCGGGATGTTCGTATGGAGACTCGATTCAATACTTGACGCCTACCGGAAGCTGGTTCCTGAACTTCATAACGTTCTTGAAGAGATTTCCGCCAAGTGGGACTCAAAAGGGCTTTCCGCGGATATTTCAGCTGAATATTCCAAGATGCCGAAACTCCCGGTCGACATTGGAATAATGGAGAAAAGTGACCGCAGGGCTGTGATACCGGTCGACTATGGATGGAGCGATGTGGGCGGATGGCGGGCACTGATGGATATTTTAGACCATGACAAGGATGGCAATGCGATCCTCTGTGAAAGCGAGACCCTCGGCAGCAAGTCCAATTATGTGAGATCCAAGAAAATGGTCGCCCTTATAGATGTCGAAGACCTGGTAATTGTAGATACTCCGGATGTGCTTCTCGTCGCCAGCAAGGATAGTTCCGAGAAGGTCAGGGACATAGTGAGACGTCTTGGCGAGAAGGGCTTGAAGAAGTATCTGTGATTATCTTAACTTCTCCCATTTTTCGACCTGCATGATGATTTCTTTGCATTGTCCGGATAGGACAGGGCCTTTTACTTTGATGATATCACCGTTCACAGGGAACTTACCATTTTTGAAGTTAAGCTTCATGTCTCCAATGCCCATGGAATTTTTAGGATCGTGGAGCATGACATAAAGTTTTCCTGCGGCGGAATCTTCCTGTTCAACTGCGCCTCCGGCATTTCCATCGAATTGGAGGCCTTTGACGATGTATCTGACTTCACCGCTCGTTTCGCAAATTGTTTTTCCAGGTATGCTTCCCAGGCTCTTCCATTGCAGGTCGCGAATGCCGGAATAGGATACGGAACCCGGAGTGAGCTGCATTTCGGGATATTCAAATATGATTCTGCCGGGCTTGTTTATGAAGAGCGCCACGAGCATCAGGCATAGGAAAGCTGGTATGAGCATGATGTAGAAGATATCAACAAGCATGTAGATGGGCCTGCTTTTCGCGTGGAAGAAAATATCGAATGTGAAACCGCAGAGGAGGATAATGAACAAGGGTTCAATTAAAAACCTGTATTGCTCCAGAGGCATGCTTATTATATGGACGACGGCATAGAAGGAAAGAAGAAGCAGCAATGGAGAACTTTTTATAATCCATGTCTTTGCGGCAGGTGCGAACTTGGCTCTTAGTCTATATGCGGAGACGCCAAGGATTGCGAGGGACAGGTATAATATCCCCTCGAAATCAGGGAAAGGCATGAATATCCTGTCTGTGACATAGACTGGCATGACATAGGCTTTCGGTTGGAAAATACGGAAATATGGCTGCTGGGGAACCCAATAATAGCTGAACCTGCATATCCCGGAAAAAACAAGCTTTGCAGGATTTCTGAAAAAACTCTTCATGAAAAGATCCTTGCTTTCGCTGTAATACTCCCCTTCAGTGAATCCTTTGCGCCTGGGATCATAGACGTGGTCGGTGAGTTTTTTCAAAGATAGCCCGTCCGCGCCTTCTGCGTCAAGTATCAGATGCCAGCCCGAGAAAGTGCTTACCGGCACAAGCGTCTTGTGGAGCATGTAATTCCTTGCGCCCCATGGGATGCATAGCAGCAGGACGGCTATTATGGGGATGATCGACTTCCAAAGCCTGTGGAGCCTGTTTTCGGAAGAGATGCAGGAGTATATGCATAGACAGGCCAGGGGAAGGACAAGGAGGAACGCTGGTCTGGTATGTATCAGATAGGCGAAGACAATGATAAATCCTGCAATTGAACTTCTGTAGTGGTTTTTCAGGCATGTGAGGAAAAAACACAAGGAGAGAAGTAGTGCCAATGCGAAAAGTTCCGATATTGCGAATTTCACATATATGAAAGAGGCTCCGAGGATTGAATACAGGACCGCAGCGGCTAGCCCGGCTCTGCCATCATAAATATTCCTTCCGACCATGTAGACGAGGATGATGTTGAGCAGATCGAGCAGCAGATTCAAAATCTGCGGCAGCCACCGGGAGTCTTTCCCGAAGAACAGATACATGGACGCCAGAAAGGCCGGATATCCTGGGGATCTTGTCGACTGGGTGAAGAAACCTTCAGACCAGGCTCCATAGGTTCTAAAATCTGCGATGTTTGATGCAAGCTCGAGATAGTTTACCTCGTCGACGCTTATATTCTCATTGTAATGGGGGGATGGGCCGCTGAGCCAGACAACCGTAACTCTGGCTGCTAGGCCGAATAGTATCAATATGATGGCCGCTAACTTAAGATGTTTTTTCACTGTTGTCCCGTGGATTATTGGAAAACACGCTGAAAATAAGATTCTTTAACCACTAATCTACACTAACAGGACACTAAAATAATGCATGAGTTGAATGTTATTTTTGGAATAAAATAACATTCAACTCATTACCTTGTTATAATTGGGATTCATTATCGTTAGTGTAACCTTAGTGCTTGTTAGTGGTGAACTTCTTTTCTTCTGCCTGTCAGCCATATTCACATTTCGATGAAAATAGGATTTGAAAGAAGGAAACCGGCGCTTGGCGATCTTATATAAAACCGGACGTAATGTTTCGAAATCCTATTATCCAGAGCTGATGCCGGTATCTGTTCTATAAGTGTGAAATTGCCTAGGTTTATCATCTTTCTTTCAATCTCCTTGCCGTCCAGGATTATCCTGATTTCCCCGGGATGTTTTTCACCCTTGTTTTCAGGTTCCACCCTACCCTTGACATTAAGGACTATCGGAGATCTGGGGCTGTATTTGAGTACTTCGCCAGGTCCTGAAACGCATATGCCGTTTTCGACGGTTGCAGAATCAAGGACTATACGGTTTTTTCCAATTAATGAGATCGCATAGGAACGGCCTTCAAGGAGGGAATAGACAACGTTCTCCAAAGTGATCTTTGGGCAGTTTACGACAGTCTGTATGAATGCTATGTCGCCATGTCCGTGGTAGTCGGATTCTCCGAAGATGACCGGACGGACGCTTCGTTTTCCCGAGCAGTATTCAAGAAGGAGCTTATCCCAGGTCTTTCCTGCCTCGTGCGCATGGAATGCATCTCCGTAGACTCCTGCCAGGCCATTATGCCCGTTTGTCCTTTCGATATCATCAAGATAAGGTACGGAGAGGAGGTTAATGCCAAATATCCTATCCCTCATTTTTGCTTCAGGTGCAGACCATGTTATGCCTGCAGAATCCCCGCCTGTTTTTCTTACGTAATCAATGACTTTCTGATATGGGGCCTGCCCATAGTCAGAATATTGGTTGAATCCAGACTTGTATGACAACGGCCGGTTGTCAATGCACCAAAGCAATCCAGTTAAAACTAATATTATGCCGGAGGAGATCCTCAATGTCTTGTGCTTGAAATACTTGTTGCCCTGGGCATCGGCGTAATAGGGCTTTCTCACCGATATAAGAACGAATACTCCTAGTACTGAAATTATCAGAGGCAGGCATGATAGGATGAAATTGAAGAATGAAAAAGACATATAGCTGTTGTGGATCACCGGGAGCTTTTTATAGAAGTCGGCATCTTTGATCCCAAATACCGTGAGCTGTTCGCTGAACTGTCTTGTGGTGAGATTGTTCCTGAATGGAGACCCGGTCCAATAGTAGTGTGGAGCTATGTCGGCTCCGGGGACGAGCACGAGCCTGGGGAACTGCTTGTTGGCATCTTCAATCCTCTTGAGATATTCATCAACTCCATAGGTGCAGATGCTTTGTCTGTCGATGCTTTTCTTAAGGATGTTCCTGAAAGGAGGCAGTCCGTATTCTCCTCTGACGAGGAACTGGTCGCTGAACACGATGAACTCCATGCCGATCTGGTCAGCTTTTGAAGAGACCCTCTCAATATTTTCATCCCCGGCGCTGATGGAGGTGTTTATCCTGAACAGGCCCGGATGCCACGTCTGTGACTGGGGAAACGCCCGCAATGGCACAAACAGGACCGAAATAAAAATTATAAATATCTTTTTCATATGTCTGCAGTTAATATAGCACCACGAAAGACTGTAGCACAGGCATCCTTCGATAAACTCAGGACAGGTCCTTCCTGCGTTTTTCCAATGTAGTGTTGTCCATACTCCACGGCGCACGAGTCTCGGACAAGCTCAGCCTAAGTAGGTACGGCCTTCAGGGTGTACCATGAATTTGAGAATGGTACAGGCTTAAGCCCGTACCTGCTTTATTTTCTTTAAAATTATAAAATGGTGGAGCCCGAGGAATCCCAGAAACGGTATTTTTCCTATAATTCGAGCTATGAATATCATGATTTTCAGTAGAAATATAGGTATAAATTGCAGGTAGGACTCGTGTGGAATGAATATGACTCTCTTCCACTTTTCAGTCTCGAACCCGGAATCTTCTACCAATCTCCGTATTTTATGGCATGAAAAGAGTTGTTCACGCAGACGGGCTGTGTTTTGTCTTGAAAGTGTTTCCCCTTTAAAAAGTCTTTTAATGAAAGTTGGCACGATCGCCGCAGTTTTCCAGAATCTTGTCATGAACCTTGAGGGGGTAGTTATCAGCAGATGTCCACCGGGCTTGAGCACCCGCATTGCTTCCTTGAGCGTCCTTCCCGGTTCCAGTAGATGCTCGATGACTTCGTCCATTACGACAACTTCAAAGAAAGCATCGGGAAATGGAAGGTTTTCTCCATTGGCTGCCGCAGATGCCATCTTGTCCTGGCGGTTCCTCGACATTATCTGCTTCCTGAAGAGGTCCGTCCTGTATGTGGAAACGTCTATCCCATAAATAACAGTTCCAGGACTGCATTCGGACATTTCAAAGGAGAACCAGCCGGATCCGCAGCCTAGATCCAGCAGGGCTGAAGGCTTTTTATCACTAATGAAGTTCTTTATTACAAGTTCCTTTTCGGATTCGAGATATTCATCCGCGACAATGGGAATACCTTCGCCCGCGGCATACGTCCTTCTGTCCTTGAAGCCGACACCACCATCGTATTCCTCGTAAGCGAGATCAAACGCTTCCGCACTCCAGCCTGTGGCGGAATCGGAAAGGACTGTCCGCAGATCCCATACATCCCTGCATTTCCTGCAATTCTTCCCGCATCCGGGACATGATAGAACCTCAGCCGCCTGTGACAGCCGTCCTTTGCATGAAGGACATACGAAATTATCTTCTAGTTTATGCATTTATGTTGTTTGCATCACCCAGTTATCCAGTTGTGCAGTAATCCATTCATCCGTTACTTTATAAACTAATGGCGTTTCCATATAAAAACCAGCGGTGTATATTAAAGTGAAGGTCAAAGGACAGCCCTTACGGGCTTAACTACGAACAGGTTCAAATTTCATAATGCAAACAGTCTGTAGACATTCATCTATCATGCGCGTTCAGCAACAGCCGAGACGGCCGTATCACATTCTTATATGTAAATATTCACTGGAGGATATGCTTCAGTGAATATTTACAAGCCGTTGAATGTCGCGATGATCTTTGATGATCTGATGCTCGGCGGTTGGACGACCATTGCATCGGCAATACCTGTTTTTGACCGTAAAAAGATAAATCCCTCTGTTTTCTGCCTGTTCGGCAAGGGGTATTATGCAGACTGTTTGGAAAAGAAGGGATTTGAAGTTCATTTCCTCAATATAAATAAATTCAATTTGCCTTTCAAAATACTTTATCTTGCCTGGCTTCTCAGAAAGAACAATATTGACATTGTTCACACGCATCTCATCCTTTCGCATGTTATTGGACAGTCCGCAGCTGTTATTGCAGGCGTGCCCGCAAGGATAATGCACGTCCATGCGGCCCAGAAGGATACCGGAGGACTCCTGGGGCTATGGAGTAAATGGGTGATCAGGAGGACTGGCATGATAATTCCAGTCTCCCGTGCGGTCGAGACTTCGTTCAGACTGACGTATCCTTCATTCAAAGGCAGATCCCATCTTGTCTACAACGGAATAGACGTCTGCGAATTTCGCAGACGGTTTTCCATGAGTGGATTAAAAAGATCAGGCCTTGGAATTGGACCGGATGATTTCTGTGCTGTTACAGTGGCTAATTTCAAGAGTGAAAAAGGACACGGATATCTGATCGATGCGGCGTCAATTTTGAATGATGGAAATATCCGTTTTCTCTTGATTGGCGCTGGCGCTGGAAAAGAGGCTGTAGTCGAAGAAGTCAAAAAGAGAGGGCTGGAAAAGCAGTTTGTGTTCCTCGGCGGCAGGGAGGATGTGCCGGAACTTCTTTCTCTTGCCGATATCATGGTGCTGCCGTCGATTGAAGAAGGATTCGGGATATGCCTTCTTGAGGCTTTTGCCGTTGGAATTCCAGTTCTCGCGACGGATGTCTGCGGGATTACAGAAATTGTGGAAAATGGAAAGGATGCGCTTCTTGTTCCACCTTCAAATCCGCAGGAGCTGGCAGAGGGAATACGGAAATTAAAGGAAAATCCAAGCCTGTGTAGAGTTTTGTCTGAAAACGCAAAAGAAAAAGCCATGGACTTCGATATCGGCAAAGTGGTCCAGTACTATACAGAAGCCTATTATCAGATGCCAGGCAAAAGAAAAGAAGTTCACCACTAATAGGCACTAGGGGTACACTAACAGATCATATATTATATTCCGAGTCATCCCACAGGATGACGGATGGATGGATTGTTGGATGAATGGATGATTGGGTTTGAGTTCAAGATAACACAGAAGTCATAGAGATACATGAGAATTTCTAGAAAGGCATTCCAGATAATTTATCAAGGCTGTTTTTAGTCTTATCCCTCATCCATCAATCCAATCATCCAATCATCCATGGGACGGCAGTGTATTATATTGGTGTCCTGTTAGTGTAGATTAGTGGTTAAAGAATCATAATTTCCATGTAATTGGTGTGTTTCGTGGTTTATATTCCTATCTTGGAATTCCTGTAATCCTGTCAAAAGTATTTTGTACGGATTAAAAATAGGGGATGCCTTTGAAAATCCTTGAGTTCATAGATGGCTTTAACTTTGAGAATTTCGGCGGAGCCGGAAGGGTCTTCATCGAAACCGCAAAAGTCCTGTCAGCCCAGGGGCACCAGATTGATGTCATCTGCAGGAATGATCTGACTGGGAATTATGATAATCCATACGGCATAAAGTTCCATCATTATGACTGCAAATATTTTTGGTTTTACCAAAAATATTTACATCGGAGAAATTCTATCAGGAAGCTGACCAAGGCCTATCTGGCTGAGAATAAACCTGATATCATTATAATTCATTCTTCTTCGGCTATCTTTGGTATAATTTCCTTGCTGGAAGAACTTCCAGCAAGAAAATTATATGTCTTCCATTCTCCTTGGTGCGAGGAACACAGGGTAAACGGAAATGAAGCATTTCCGTTTAATAGGATACTATATTGGCTGAGAAGAAAACGGGAACTGAAAGCCCTTGAAATCTGTGATGGAATAATTACTCTTTCTCAATACATGAAAAACCTCATGCTGGAGATCCATCCCGAAGTCGCGGGCAAGCCCGTAGCTGTTATTCCAGGCGGAGCGGATCTTGAAAAATTTTCTCCTGCAGTCAATGAAATTGAAAAAATGGAATGTAGGAGAAAATTTGGTATTCCAGAACGAAGCTTCGTCCTCATGACTTCCCGCAGGCTTATTCCGAGGACTGGAGTGGACATCCTGGTTAGGGCGTTTGCTTCTGCCAAGATGAAGACGGGCAAGGACATGAAGCTTCTCATAGTGGGCAGTGGAATCCTCCTTGAAGAGTTGAAGAGTCTCTCCTTATCTCTTGATATGGACAAGGATATAATTTTCACAGGATTCGTTGATGAGGCAGAACTTCCCTCATGCTATCGCGCCTCCGATCTATTCATAATGCCTACGAAGGAGCTTGAGGGGTTCGGACTTTCAACGGTCGAGGCTATGGCGTGCGGTATTCCGGCGATCGGTACGGATATAGGAGGCACCCCCGAAATCCTCGGGGAAGTTTCCGAGGACCTCATAATAAAAGGGTGCTCCGAAGATGCCATAGCCGAGAATCTGATAAGGTTTTCAACCCGGGAATCCCTGGCAGGCCTGGGTGAAAAATCCCTGGAATGTGTAAAGAGAATATTCAACTGGAATATGAACGTGGAGAAATTGAATGAATTCCAGGGACATATCGCGGTAGGACAGGCAAAAGAAGAGAAGTTCACCACTAACAGACACTAAGGGTACACTAAATAATATTCAACGCATATGTTTCATGTTAGTGTCCTGCTAGTGTAGATTAGTGCTTAATAGATCTTGTCCTTCGTGTATTTTTGGCTCAAAGCTGAAGCAGGAGCCTAATGGTTGAACTGTAAAGGATCTGCAATGAAGAAGTATCCATTTTTCATAATTATTGATGACGGAGCCTTCCCTGATGCTGGAAAGCAGGGAAAGAGACGGCCTGTTGGAATGGACACATATGAATCGATATTGAAACTGGCGAAGGAGTTCAGGATGAGAATTCCCATATGCCTGACGATGAAATTTCTTGACAGGAAGAATTTGTCAGGATGCGGGGAGTCTATTGGATATGCGAATGATCTTGTCGAATTCCTGAAGGACAATGAGGAGCACATTGAGATCGGATACCATGGCCTTGTGCACAGTCATGAAGGTCATATCGGAGAGTTCTTTTGTCTTGACAGCAATACGACTGTTTCAGAGGAAATCCAGAGGGAGCGTATTGTTAAGAGCGCAGAGATATTCAAGGATTGGGGTTTGGCGTTCCCTTCACTGTTTGTTCCTCCGTTCCATGCCTGGGAGAGGGGGGTGACCGACAGGTTAGCTTCCGAATTCGGTGTTAAATACCTCGTGTCGTTTAAAAGAATTCATTATGACGATCATCTTTATTCATGGGATGATTCAGAGTATCTTGATTTTGTCGAACGCGAGGAACTCGGGATATACAACAGTGACATTGAGATAAGGGAGGTGTCGATTGAGACCGTTTCAAAACACATGATACCTAGGACTCTTTTGAACAATATCCGGTTGCGACGGACATTATGCAATCCGATTATTCACAGTTATATGACGCACATAGGGAACTTTCTTCCGGGGAACTACGGGTTCTGGCGCAACGTCTTCATGATGGCCATTAATAACCCCAGGATAGAAATAGCAAAGGATAATGCGAGAGCCTTGGAGATGTGTAGGAATGGATGACGGATGTACAAGTCTTGAGAGGAAGGCCGAATTGGATGCGTATTCGCGGGAGGTCTATTCGCTCGGGATAGACAAGTACGTCGAAGCGCTGTGCAAGCATAGGTTGGAAGGGATGAAGAGGGTTGTAGACGTAGGATGCGGATCCGGTCAGTGGATGATTGCCGTCGCAAAATTGAATCCGGAGGCCGAAGTGTACGGGATAGATAAGGATAAATATCTGATGGAGCATGCTGGCAAAGAAGCACTGGAGAGGGGGATTGCCAACTGTTTATTCATAAATGATACATATGAGAATTTGCCGGCACGTTTTGAAGCGTTCAGCGTGGACCTGATTTTGTGCAATTCTGTAATTCAATATGTTGATACGGGCAGGGCCATGTGTGTTTTTGCCAGGCTACTGAAGCCTGGAGGGCGACTTGTAATGTTCAACAACCATGGCTCGGGCTATTATCTGAGGCGGTTATTGTTGGATGTTGCACACTGCGAGATCCGCAGAGCCCTTTATCCGCTCAAGGTGATTTTGCACACGCTGTTCCCTAAATCTGCCTTTTTGGGGAGGAACATCTCGGACAGGTTCATGACCTTTCATGAAATTGAGGCCTTCGCCAGTAGGGAAAAAATTGCCATGGAAAGGATTATGAATGAATTCAACCATAACCAGCCTGACACGTTTTTAGGATTCACGTGCATATTCTCATGCAAGGGGACGAAAGGATGATAACTGAAGTGGAAAAGGATATTGCATTTGCGAGGAAGACGCTTGAAGGTCTTTTCAGGGAGAAAGCCTGCATTGACAGGACGCTTGAGAGGATGACAAAAATAGAGGCTGGTGCTATTCCAGGAGACAAGGGGAGGCTGAGCGGGCTTGTACAGAAATGCGGCAACATAGAGGCAGCGAGAGAATTTCTTATATTTCTTGTCTTTGAGACATATTTCGAGGAAGATAAGGATATGTCATATTTCATGGGGCTTCTCGGGCATTTTGAATTCCTAAAGGAATCCGAAGCATTCAGTTCATTGCTTCCCGAGAACCAGAAAAAGCTTCTGAACCTCCTGGGAGTACAGTTTGACAGGGTCAGGTCGATAAGTGAATTGATATGCAAATATATAGAACCGGGCGGCAAGACCTGCCTGGACATAGGATGCGGCATCGGGCAATTGTCATATCTGCTTGCCGAGAAGGGGATGAATGTAATAGGGATTGACAGGAATATCAGGGAGAGTACCAGGATAAAAGAATTCTTAATGCAGAAATATGAATATGCCATGAGGGTAGAATTCAACGAGGGAAATGCGTTGGGGCTACCGAACTTCGAAAGAAAATTTGATCTTATCACATTGGCTGACGTCGTGGAGCATATTGACGATAAGGAAAAGCTTTTCGGGGAAATCGAGAAAGTTGCCGATACTGGCTCGATGATTTTCATGCATACCGATAATTTCAACAAGACAAGACTGAGCTTGGTTGTCAAGAGGATGCTCGATGCACTTAGATTAAGGAATCCTTTGAGATATAATATTGCCTGGTCAGGAAAATCCGGCGGTCATACAGCTCTTGTCTCGGCAAAGGATCTTTCGGAGATCCTGAAGCGAAGGAAATGGGTGGAAGTGGAATATTTCTATGACAAGAACCCGGGTTCCCTCCTGTGTCCGTCTTTATTTTCCAACGGATATATCCTGAAAGGGAAACGCGGATGAAGATACTTTACATATTTTTCCATAAATACGGCGATATGCCATATCATACGCGCGAGTGGGTGGAAGCTGCTGCTGAGCTTGGACACGAGATCGAGATAGTGACTTCAATAGATCCGGTCTTTCTTGCAAAAATAGGATGGGATGGAAAGTTCAAGGTTGTTCAGACTGAAAGACCGTCATCTTCAGGGATTTCATATGTTTCGAGGCTGCTGAAGGCGCACAGGACGATTAAGAAGCATGTGCGTGAAATGAAGCCGGACATAATCTATGAGAGGTTTTCCCTGATCTCTCCGTCATCGGTATTTGCTGTGCGCAAGAGCGGGATACCGTATGCGGTCGAGATAAACGGAATACTTGATGAGGAACTGAAGCTCAGCGAAAATAGTCGTCTGAAATTATTCATCATAGGATTGGTTGAATCATACGTCTATAAGAATGCAGGAAGTGTCATTGCGGTAACGGCAAAGATCAGGGATTGGATTGAAAGCAGGTATCATGTGGGCATGGAGAAGATAAAGATCGTGCCGAACGGGGTAAATGAGAGCAGGTTCCATCCTTATGACATGCTGGAAAGCAGAAAAAAATTCAAAGTGCCGGAGAATGCGTTCATAGTAGGATATCTCGGGAGCCTGTTCGAATGGCAGGATATTGACATACTGATGGATACCGCAGGGAGGATAAAGAGTTCCATTCCGGAGGTTCATTTCATGATAGGGGGAGGACAGGAACCGATATGGAGCCGGATGAAGAAGAGGATATCCGACGAAGGACTCGGAGACTTGTTCACCGCTCCGGGGCAGATCCCATGGGACGACGCAGCCCAGTTCATATCCTGTTTCAACGTGGCGGCATCGACCCTGAAATTCGAGGATCCGACATATGAAGTCTCCCCGCTCAAGCTTGCCTCATACATGGCCTGCGAGAGGCCGGTCATAGGGACAAACTATCCGGGAGTGGACAAACTTCTGATTGCAAACTCATCAGGTATCGTGTATGAGAAGGGGGACAGGGATTCGTTTGTTGATAAAGTGAAGCTCCTCTACGGTATGAAGGAGGAGGAAAGGGCTGGCATGGGAAAGAGAGGAAGGGCTTTCATCGAAAGAAATCTCACATGGAAGAAGATAGTAGGCGACACAATTGGATTCATCAATGATAGGAGCATCAAATGAATATTTTCGTTACGGGATTCAGTGATCTTTCCGGGGAGAAGAGCACTCCCGGAGGAATGGTTCATCTTCTTGAGGTATGCAGGAATCTGCAGGGGGAGGGAAACAAGCTCACCCTTTTTGTGGCCAGCCAGAAGCCGTACAGGGGCAGTCTTCCTTATAAGGTGGTTTATCTGCCTTTTATCAAGATGAAGTATCTGAACCTGATAACCATGGAGATTTCCCTTTTTTTGTATCTCATGTGGTACGGGATCAGGGAAAAGTGTGACGTAATATACGAAAACTGTGTTTTCTACAGCATAACTGGAGTTTTTGCTGCCAAGCTGCTGGGTGCGGTCCATTGCATGCATGTCCATGGATACTATGTCGACGAGATGATCATGGGGGGCCATGGTAAGTTCAGGATATGGATCGTGAGGATGTTCGAATACATCAACTATAAGCTTACCGATGCTCTTTTCTGTGTGACACCAGTGATCAGGGAGAAGATAACTGCGGATTACAAGATAAGGGAAGGTGTGGCAAATTTCGTCTATAACGGTGTCGATGCCGAGAGGTGCCGGCCTATTCCGAAGGAGAAGGCTGCGGCCGAGTTAGGGCTTCCTCCAGATGTTTTTTACGTAGGTTTTGTAGGATATATCTTCCCGTGGTCCGGCATAGACAAGATGATGGAGGCCGCACCTGCCGTGATAAAGGAGTTTCCAAATACGAAGTTCGTGATAGTCGGGCATGGTATCTGGGGTGACAAGCTGCCAGAAATGGCGGAGAAGGCGGGGGTTAAGGACAATTTTATCTTTGCCGGATATCAGCCCTGGGAAAAGGTTCCTGTATACTGCAGCCTTTTTGATATCGGACTTACGCCGTATCCAGCCGAGATGGGAGTTGGACGATACAGGTCGTCGATGAAGTCGCTTGAATATTCCGCAGCCGGGACGCCGGTGATCATAACCAGGTGCGAGGGCGTATCCGATATAGTCGAGAAGGGCGATTGCGGCCTTGTCATAGATCCCGCAAGCAATACTGAGCTTTCAGATGCAATCATAAGGCTTCTAAAGGATCCTGCGCTCCGCGAAAGGCTCGGGAAGAATGGGCGCAGGCTTATAGAGGATAACTATACTTGGCGGCATATTGCAATAAGGATGCTTGAAATCATGTCCAAAGCCAAGTCGAAAAAGTAATCATTCCCGGATGACATAAGAGTTTTTTTCGGGCGGTAATCTATCATTTCTTCGAAGGATGCATGGCATGAGGGAAATAATCAAGAGAATACCGGTGGTCGGACCTGCGATAACTAGGATTCATAGGAATTTGTTTTTCAAGCAAAAACCTTTTCCGGGATCTGAGGGTTACTGGATCCAAAGATATGCCACAGGGGGAAATTCTGGGGAAGGATCGTATAACAGGCTTGCAGAATTCAAGGCGGAAATAATCAACGGGTTTGTAAAGGATAATAGGGTCACTTCAATAATTGAATATGGGTGCGGTGACGGGAATCAATTGAAACTTGCAGAATATCCATCATATGTGGGTTTTGACATAAGCCCAAAGGCGATAGAAATATGCAGTGATTTCTTTAGGAATGACAAGACCAAGAGTTTTAAGATGATGTCTGAATATATGGGGGAAAAGGCGCAATTGACGCTTTCAATGGATGTTATCTATCATCTGATCGAGGATGATATTTATAATTCCCATATGGAAAGGCTGTTCAGTTCGTCGGAACGATTTGTTATTATATATTCATCGGATTATGACGATGAACATATATATCATGAAAAACGCAGGAAGTTCACCAGATGGGTTGATGCATTTGCCTTAAACTGGAAACTTAAAAGCCATATTCCGAATAGATTCCCATTCAATGGCAGAGATCAGACTGGATCGCTCTCTGATTTCTATATATATGAAGCAAGTAGAGATTTAGTCAATAAATAATCGGGGTAACGGGAAGTGGCTGTAATTAAAGAGGATTCCATGAAGAAAGGTATTCCTGGTAAAGTATTCAGCTTCGGATATTGGCGGAACCTCTTTTCGCATCGGAAACCCTTTCATTACGTATTTTTGAGGATCATGAGGATTGCTGGGCTGGGCCCGTTCATCAAATTCGACGCAGGCGGGTACAGGCTATATCTCTTTCCTACGTCGATATCTGCCGATCTTTGGCTTCTGCCGGGTTCGCGCCCATATGATATGCTGCCTTGCATACGTCCGGGAAATATCGTTGTAGATGTCGGAGCTAATATCGGTACAACCGTCATCTCCGCTGCCCTCAGGACAGGGACTGGTGGAAAAGTCTATGCCTTTGAGGCCCATCCTGAGATATTCGGATATCTGAACAGGAATACTTCCTTGAACGGACTTGCCAACGTATCAACATTCAATGTTGCTGTCGGAGATGGAGAAGCCCCGGTTTCTTTCAGCGATTATGAGGAGGATGAATGCAACAGGATAGTGGACGACAGGGAAGGAATTCCGACAAAAGCCGGGAAACTGGATGACTTGCTCCGAGATATCGGAAAGATAGATTTGCTCAAGATCGATGTAGAGGGCTATGAGCTGTTTGTCCTTAAAGGAGCCATGGAAACGCTGAAGAGGACAGGATGCGTCAACGTTGAAATTTCAGAACAACATTTCGTCAAGTACGGATATCATGCAAAAGACGTCTTTGACTTCATATGGAAATCAGGATTCAAATGCTTCAGGCTGTTCGATGACAGGAGATGTGAAGAAGTTTCAAAAGACACATGCAATCTTAGCGGATATTATAACATAATAGCAGTCAGGGATATCCATTATATAGATTCTCTGGTACATGTTTCTAAGCAGGAGGGGCCTGAAATGGAGAAATCAACATGAAAATACTATTTGTCTATCCGGACATACAGAGGAATTTGGCGCCGCAGCTTGGGATATGCATGCTTTCAGCGGTTGCAAAGGAGGAGGGAAGCGAATGCGAGGTCATTGATTTCCACAGTACCCCAAGGGGAGAAGAGCTTGCAGCGTTCAAGGAGAAGATGTCATCATACGAGCCCGACATCCTCGCTGTTTCGTGCAGGACTAACGAATGGCCTCTTGTCAAAATTCTCTTCGAAGGCATGGAAAGGGGGAGGCCGATCAGGATTTTCGGAGGACCTCATGTCACCGCGGTACCAGATGAAGTGCTTGAAATAGCAGACGTGTCGGTTATAGGCGAGGGGGAGGAGACCTTCAGGGAGATACTGAGAAACGCGAGGGACGGAAGGAGTCTTGACGATATCAGGGGAACGCATGTCTTCAAGGAAGGGAAGATAATCAGGAACGAACTGAGGGAGCTTGTATCCGATCTTGACACTCTGCCGATCCCGGACTGGAAGATATTCGACGACACCTATTATCTCAGTTCGCCCCTTTCCAGGCATTTTGAAAAAGGGGAGAAGATAATTGGAACCTTCGAGGGAAGCCGCGGCTGTCCCTTTTCATGCGCCTATTGCAACAACAACTTCCTGAGAAAGCTTTTCAAGGGAAAAGGTGCATGGAGGCGTGAGAAGTCGCCTGAAAGAATTATTAGGGAAATAAGGCTGTTCAATGAGATCTATAAGGCAGAAGGACTGTTCTTCCTGGATGAAGTCATACTTACAAATACCGACCGGCTTGCGAAGTTCGGTAAAACATACAGGAAGGAAATTGGACTTCCCTTCTTTTTCATGGAAAGGCCCGAGAACATGACTGATGAGAAAGTCAGGCTCATCAGGGAGGCAGGCGCAATAAGAGTACACATTGGCATAGAGTCCGGCGACGAGGAAATGCGCAGGAATCTTCTGAACAGGCTGCATTCGCAGGAAACTATCATATCCGCTTTCAGGACGGCACGGAAATACGGACTGCGCAGCCACGCGTTCACCATGGTCGGGTTCCCTGGCGAGGACAGGGATACAATTTTCAGGACGCTTGCGCTTCTGAAGGAGGCGCGGCCCGATTCGGTCCAGACGACTACATATTATCCGATGAGAGGGACGGATCTCTATGACCGGCTTGTCAGGGATGGATATTTCAATCCCGAACATGCCATAATGGGAAATTTCTATGGTGAATCAAGCCTTAATCTTGACAAAGCCCATAAGGCAAGGCTATTCAAATACCAGATGCTTTTGTCAAACTACAGAAGCCGGCTCCTGTATCTGATGGTGAAGTATGACATGAATGAATCGTTCTTCGGGCTCTACAGGTACTGGCAAGGAGCGTGCAACATTCTCAGGACAGATGGATTTCCAGCCTTAACTGTCAGGATTGTTGCAAAAATCAGGTCGTGCGCCGGGTTTCCAAAATCTGCCGATAGGCGCTGATCAGTTTTCCAACTGTGGCCTCGGTACTGAATTTCCTCCCAGCCATTTCCACACCTTTCTGCCCCATTTTTATCCTAAGTTCCGGATCGCCAGCAAGTGTTGAAATGGCTTTGGCGAATCCCTGTACGTTCTCGGATTCGACAAGGAACCCGTTAACTCCGTCTTCCACAATTTCAGGAAGGCCACCTACTCTTGATGCAATGATGGGAAGCCCGGTGGCGGAAGCTTCTGCCGCAGACATGCCGAAAGATTCGCGTCTCGATGGCATTGCCAGGATATCTACAGAATGATAGAAGGCCCTCATGTGTTTCTTGCCCTCAATGCGTCCTAGCCATTCTACGGAGTCTGCTACACCGAGCTGATCTGCCATTTTTTTAAGTTCGCTCTCCATTGCACCGTCGCCGGCAATCCTGAGGAGGATATCCTGTTTGCTGATGGACTTTGCGGCGGCGAAGGCTTTCAGAAGGATGTCGGGTCCCGAAAGGGCATAGAGTTTCTTCGCAAAGCCAATGCATATCTTTCCATTGCCGGGCCTTGCCTTTTCTGGAGGATGAAATTCATGGATGGGCCAGGAGATTACTTCAATTCTGATCTTGGGGGATATGTATTTTCTTGTCTCTCCTGCGAGATATTCCGATACGGAGATGACAAGACTGGCCTTTGAGAGGATGTATTTACGAATCAGGGTGGATTTGAAACTTGCTTCGGCTCCTGAGTCAATGTCAGAACCCCATACTGAGACAATCAGTGGGGAAAGCCCGTTCACTAGCCTCATGGAACCGATGCTGGAAACCGAGAAAAGTCCAAACAGATGATATATGTCGGGTCCTATCTCCTTGAATAGCTTTCTTATCCTTCGGATATTGATCATCTGCTTAAGCGGATTGCCATCATATATTGGCATCTGATGCATCACGACTCCCTTGATTTCGGCATGATATGAAGATACCAGATGAAGTTCCACTCCTCCCGACGAGGCAAGGCTTTCAGTGATCCTCTGCGTATGCGAGGAAATGGCTTCTGATATCATGCATATCCGGATTTTGGATTTTTCCATTACTTGGCTCCTCCTGCAGATGAATTTTTCCAGGGCAGCAGGGAGATGTAGGCCCATCCGCCGGGGTCGCGGTGTGATAACCGTTCAGTCATCCCCTTGATCCTGTCCTGCATTCTTGCGTGGCGGGAGCATGGTATTCCTGTTATTCCGCACATTAGACAACTCCCGCCAAGTTCTTGACATATGGGATACGCTTAACTATATACGACAATTCGTCAATTTTCAGCAGTTTTGCGGCGAGGATGAAGAGGATGCATCCAGTCAGCGATACGATAGAGAATCTCAGGACTGTCGGCATTTCGAGGTTCTTCAAGGTGAATTTCGCAAGACTCATGCCTGTTCCCATGATTACTGCGCAGGCTGCCATCTGCGGGATAAAGGAATAGAGCTGCGAGAAGGAAACAGAGGGGTGTTTCACTTTCAGGATCGTAAAGACCAGGAGGGCAGAGAGAAATGCTCCTGCCGAAACTACCGACACCAGCCCGTATATGCCTGCGAACTTGGCGGCGATGAAATAGAAAGGGAGAATGAAGAGGCCGAGGGCTATACCAGTAAAGGATATGGCCTTCGTCTCGTGGTAGACGAACAGAACCCTGCTGCCTATGGAAGAGAAGCAGTTGGGGATGATGATGAATGAAAGTATGAGAAGGATGTTGGCCATGACCGTACAGGACTCGTCGGTGAACTTGCCGTATCTGAAGAGCAGGTTGACGATGTCTCCCGACTCGAAGAGAAGCAGCATGTTGAGAGGAAGGATCATGAATATCATTACCCTAAGGGATTTCAGGAATGTCTGGAAGACAGTCTGCTCGTCTTCGTCGAGTCTCTGCTGACCCATGAGAGGGAATACTGCGGTAGCTATGGGGCCTGCAATGAAGGCGATGAGTGATCCCACCACGAACAAGGAAAGTTCGATAAGCGTAATAACGCCCTGCCCAGGCAATTCCGAGGCGATGTTCCTCTGTACGAAAGGATGTATCCTTGAGAAGGTGGATTCAAGTATGACTGGCCAGGATAAGAGGATTGTTGATCTGATAAGAGGATTGCCAAGTTCCCATCTGTTCCACTTCCACCTGAGTTTGCTGCTTATTCCTATGATGAGGATGAAGACGCCGAGGATTGAGCCTGCCAGATTTCCGTAAATGAGTCTTTCTATGCCCCATGAGTCGGGGAGCATCCAGATTGAGACGAGAGAACTCAGGGGAAACATCAGGGAGGCAAGCGATGGTATGAAAAAGTCGCGGTATGCATGGTAGAAGGATATGTATATCAGGGATAGGCCCATGAGAAGGACAGCTGGCGACAGCAGTTTTGAGAACCATACCGCCAGTTCCAGCTTTTCGCCATGGAATCCGCTGAAGAAAAACGGTATCAGCCATGGAGCTAGGATGAAATAGGCGATGGTCATGATCCCCATTGCCAGCACTGAAATGTTCAGGAGGGCCGAAATGTCCTTGGATGCTTCTTCGGATCCGACGTCGGATATCCTCTTCTGGAATACTGGGATGATAATTATGAAGAGGATGCCACCTATGAAGAAGTCGCTCAGCTGCTGTGGTACGAAGAAGGCGGCGAAGTAGGCGTCGCTGGCGTCAGTGGCTCCGAAGCAGGCCGCCATGGAGCTTCTTACCGCAATTGAAAGGATGCTTTTCAGCAGGGTGATGAAAAGCAGGAAAATCGATACATGGGAAATCCTTTTCAGGGAAAAATCCATAAACATCGCTTTCCATGATGTAAAAAATTACAAGGCAGATCAACAATGTATGAATGTACATCTTCCTTCGGGTATTTACGAGTTTGAGATAAACACTGTGGCTGATTTTGCATATGATCTGCGAAGCAGGAGTTCCGTGCCGGAATCTGTCAATGAATTTCAAGGGTCCGGAAATTTACTTTTCGTGTCCGGCATGCTAGTTTTCAAATGTTCCATTGAATATCCATAGACATAAAATATTTTGAGGGAGCTTGGGATACGACATGATAAGGACACTTTATAGGGTTTTCAACTCATATTTGCTTCCGTTGAGCCAGAAAATAGTATATGGTGACCGACCAGGATTTGAATCCTTGCTGCTGGTCTTCAGATATGCTCCATGGAGGACAGACCGGGAATTCCTGGATACATACGGTAAAATAAAGGATTTTACCATGGTAGACATATACCGCTGCCATGAGTTATGGCAGCTTGTCGGCGAAACGTGCAAACATACAAGCGGCGATCTGATAGAGGTTGGCGTCTGGAGAGGCGGTACGGGCGCCCTGATAGCGAAAAGAGCCTCCATGTCCATTCCTGGGCAGACAGTTTTCTTGTGTGACACCTTTTCGGGCGTGGTAAAGGCCGGAAAGGAAGATTCAAAATACAAGGGAGGTGAGCACCAGGACACTACCGAGAAGATTGTTGAAGGGCTCTTGACCAGGATGGAACTCTCCAACGTGAAGGTGCTCAGGGGTGTTTTTCCGGAAGATACGCAGAGTCTTGTTGAAGGCAGGACATTCAGGTTCTGCCATATAGACGTGGATGTTTTCAATTCAGCAAGGGACGTGTTCCAATGGATATGGAACAGGCTGGAAGTTGGAGGTATTGTGGTATTTGATGATTACGGGTTTGGCCAGTGCGACGGAGTGATGAAATATGTCAATTCTATAAGAGCCATGGACGGAGCGATGACCGTCTATAATCTTAACGGGCATGCAATTGTCGTCAAGACGGGACCTGTGTCCGGTACGAAATGAACTTTTGAAAGACAAACAGAACTGCTGCGAGATGTAATATGTCCAGAATGATTCGAAGGATTTCGTCATTTGTGAAAAACTCAGCGTTCTTCCTCTCCGGGATCGTTTTCATGTTTTTCTACAAGGTAAAATATCTCCTGTTTGGATACGGAGTCACCAGGGTTTCTTCGCTTGAAGAGATGGAAAGGATAATAGAATATGACATTTCAATTGTGGATGAATACTGGATTTCCAGCCTTGCGAAATACGCAGGAAGCGGCAGCGGTATCTCCATCGAAGGCCGGGTGATACTTGAAATAGGGCCAGGATACGATCTGGGAACCGGATTGTATCTCCTGTCAAAAGACATAGCGAAATATAATGCGGTTGATGTGAATAACCTGATCCATTCGGTGCCATTCGAATTCTATGAGAGGTTCATGAAGAGGATTAATGCTGATCCGGACAAGTCTGCTCTTCTGGAATATCAGCTGAAGAGGACGATGTCAGGACGGAATGACAGGTTGAACTACGTGTGCAGCGCCAATCCCGATATGGTTAACATATTCGGACGTAAAAGCATAGATTTAGTATTCAGCCATTTCTCGCTTGAACATGTGAACGACTTGCATAAGATGCTTTCTCAGCTGGACCAGGTTGTCAGGCCGGGAGGCGTTCTGGTCTCAAGAATTGATTTCCTTACCCATTTCAGATGGTTGAGGAACCTGGATCCGCTGAACATGTACAGGTATGGTGCGGGATTCTACGGACTTTTCTCGTACAGTGGAATGCCAAACAGGAAAAGGCCTTTTGAATTTGTGGAGCTTTTCGAGGAAAATGGGTGGGATGATGTCCAAATGACTCCATCAAGCCTCCTTGATGATAAATATCTGAATGAATCCGTTCCTTATCTGCACAGCAGCTTCAGCAATGAAAGAAACCAGATGCAGATAGCTTCTGCAGTCATCTGCGCTACAAAGTCCAGATGATGCCCCATCCTCCTGCCAATCCAGATATGTGTAATTTAATTCCTGGGCATATGTTTCAGGCTTTGCGCAGTATTTCCAAGATAATAGGAGAATAGATAGGCGAATCCTATGATCTTGAAAGTGACCAGGGCCTTCAGCATATTGAACCCAGTCCGGAATATCCTGAACAAAAATCCCCGTCTCGGAGCGAATTCCTTGCTGAACCCGTCGTTAAGCTCCAGGATGAGTTCTGGATTCCTGAATCTTACCGTAGCGGAATTCCTACCCTTGGCATATGCCAGTCTCATGAGCTTGGAGAATGTCTCGGGCATCGGATGATATGCCCAGGTATCCGGAGCGACGCAGACCCTCAGTCCAGACTGTCTTACCCTGTGGCGCAGATCAGGATCTGTTCCCGCTATGATGTCCGGGTTCTCCCAGCCTATATCCTTGAACAGTTTTTCAGGCATGCATAGGCACATATGAGATACCATGTCGCTGTCAACAAGTTCTTTCTGGATCGGGAAAAGAGAGCGGGGTACCTGTTTTGCAGAGGTTTTCTGGAACCAGTTTGAATTGTCGGGGATGAGCTGTGAAGGGCCGGTCATGCCAACATCTTTCCTTTCCAGGAAAGGTCTTAGGAGGTTCTCGATGACTTTGTCGTTTCCGAGGGTTACGTCATCATCGATGAAGACATAGAAATTCCCTGAGGCCTTTTTGACACCCTCATTCCTGGCCTTGCCGTTCGGGGAGACTCCGACAACGACGATGATTTCAAAAGGAGCCTGGGTCTGGTTCCCCAGCTGTTCCTTGAGCATTTCGACATTGCCGTTGCGTTTCCCGTCGAAGGAAGGGATAATTACGGAGACCTTCAGATCTGTCGATGATGATTTCATTTTTTCAGAATATATACCGTGCCTTCCGTTTTTTTAAGCGATTCCGCTAGGGGAAGCAGAATCACGAGTTCCTGTTCCTCGGGAATATTGCCCGGAGGGATGCTGTTGAAATATACCAGTATTCCGTTCTTCCTGCCGAGGTTGTCCCTCATTTCTCCTATGTCGGAGCTGAATCTTACGCTGAGCCTGCGCTGCGAGTACTTTTCCGGTATCGGAAGCGTGATCTTGCCGGTCAGGAAAAATATCGCATCGGATGCGTTAGAATATACCGGAATATCTTTTGGGAGTGATTTTATCATTTTAACTATCTCCGAGCCGCTCCATTCTTTCGAGTGGTAGCCGAAGCCTGAATTGAATGTGCCTATCCCGAGCATAAGACCTCTCGCCGGATATGAGACAAGGAAGCAGGCGGCGATTACTGCTATTGCCATCCTGCCCCATTTCGTATCTGTAATCCTGTATGTTCTAAGCAGGAAGAACGGGAATATCACTATGAATGAAACTGTCACTGGATGAAGCAGCCGGAAGCATAGTGTGGTCTTCGCGTCGAAGAACGTTATTACGATCATTATGAAGAGGAAATAGACAGTGCTGAAGATGAGCAGCATCTTTACAAGGAGCGGGATGTTAGAGAATATGTTTTTCAGCTTGTGCCTAGACCTGAACAGGATTAATGACACAACTGAAAATGCAACTAATGCAATTATGGGCGGAATAAGTTTCCCTCCTGGGCCAAACCTTAGTGATTTCAACGGTTCGATGACCTCATTCGGGAAAAAGAATGAGAGCAATGTGCGTATGAGCTGGTTCAGATGCGCCGAGTTTGGCGGATGGAATATGAATTCTCGGTTTGTGGCGGAGCCGGCGCTGAGGATGTTCCTGCAGAGCCAGAGGGTTTCCAGGAAGGAGCACGCAATCCCGAAGATGACGATGTAGAAAAACCTTTTCCTGAAAGACGCCTTCTCGTGGAAAAGGAAGATAATAAGTGCGCCTGAAAGGACAACCGCAGCTCCTGCATATCTGGCAAGCATGGAAAAGGATACTAGAATTCCAGACAAGACAAGATATTTCATCTTGTCTGTTTCAATGAACCTGGACAGGAACAGGAATGCTGAAAGGGTGAAGCAGAGGAAAAGCGGTTCTGTCCACGCCATTGAGTGGACAAGCAAGTTCGACTCTGAGAAGACGAAGAGCACGAGGACGGGGATGACAGCGTATGGCTCGTTCTTGAAGCATTGTCTTGAGACGAGGGAGAAAAGGAATATGTTCAATCCGAAAAGGATGATGTTCAGATATCTTGCCGTGTCAGCAGGATCGACTCCTGCAATTCCGGGCATTGAGAGCAGGAACGAATAGAGGGGGGGGAAGTGGGTGAGCGGTCTGTTTCCGTCAAGAGTGACTGTCAGGCCGTTGCCATTGATCAAGTTCCTTGCGGCATCGATGTATGTTGTGGAATCAGGGGAGATGCCGATGCCGAAGGGGGTTGACGCGAGCAGGATCAACGAACTCACAAATGCAACCGTCAAATATGCCAGAAGCGTTTTATCATGGCAGAACCGGTATTCTGATTTCATGGGACGGCTCGTTCTGTCTGTTTTCTTCGGGTTTCCAAATGGTATAGAAGCATGATGATAGCCAATATGAACCAAAACGCCTCCATGTTGATGATAGTATAGAAGTTTGTTACTGTCATCCCATGTATTAGGATTCCAACATGTCCTCCAAGGAAACCAAGGGAAAGCCCCTTATAGAATTCATCGTTGGAATTCCAGTAGAAAGTTAGTACGGAAAGCAATATGATGAGATTTAAATATAGGAAAACTGCAAGCCCTATGAAACCTGTGTCATAAAGTTCAATGACATACTGATTGTCAAAGTAAAATAACGGGATTGAGCCTACGCCATGTCCGAGAAGCGGATGTCTCATCATTTCAGGGAAGGTATTTATCCATGCGGTGTAGCGGGCGTTCATCGAGGAATCCGCTTTGGGCCCCTTTTCCATAACCTCCCCAATGGAAGAAAATTGATATTTGATATCATCATTATGCTTGTTGACGAGTATGCCGGCCATCTGGTTTGTAACAAAAAAGCTTCCTGCAAAATACAGGGAAAAAAACAAAGCTATGCTTGCCATGATTATTATAAACTTCCTGCTTCTCGAAACGAATAGAATTGTTAAGAGAATAAAAGGAATGCTGACATAGGCCCCGCGGGATTTTGTCATTATCAGCGCAAAAATGAATAAACTGGTTAGTGCGATATAAATTGTCATCCACTTCTTATTCCGGCTATGGATGAAAAGTCCAAGGGAAACTCCTAGGATTATCAGATAGAAGTCGGCGAGAGTGTTAGCTCTTCCAAGTCCGGCCGTAGCCGTAGCCCCACCTCTGGCCAGATCTGTAAGAGGAAATAGCATGGATTGGGTAACTCCTATCATTGCCACTATTGCCGCTATTCCTAGAAAAAGCCGTATAGACAACCATGCATCGTCCCTTGTCTCCATGAGATTGAAAGTCATGAAGAAGATCCAGAAATATTCCAGTCGCTTCATTGAGTAGAGGATCCCGTTTTTGAGCTGGACGGTATCCATGAAATAACCGAGTATTGTGGCAAGGACAATTACTGCGGACATGGCGAGGATGGGCTTGTATAGAGGACAGTCCTTTATGCTGGAGAGAGTTCTTGTTTTTGCCCTATTTAAAATCCAGCCAATTGAAACCAGGAGCAGGATGACATCTTCGTATCTCATTGTTGCGGTACGTACCTTGTCACCTTTGCCTACTGGAAGGTCTGTGGAGATCATTATGAAGAAAAGCATTATAAATAGGCCTAATCTCGGAAAGTAGAAAGTGGCGAGGACTAGAAATACTCCTATAAGGATAATTACCGGCAGATAAGGATTGTCGGGGGATATGGATACGAAGCTTCTGACACCTCTCTGTGCTTCGGCCAAGGTCGTGGATGGGGCTCCAAAGACATCAGGGATCATGGCGCACATGAACACGCATGACAATAGGAGATAGTTTTTTAGTTTTTCAGTCATAATAAATATTAAATACAAAGTATTGAATATCTATCAATATAGCGCAAAATATTTTCTTAGCATCTCCTGTACGCTGTATCCTTGCGACTTTGTTTTTCCACATGAACCTATCTTTGACCTGGCATCGGAGGAAGAGCTGAGTTCGAGGATTCTGGAGGCTATTGCCGCCGCATCTCCTGGGTTTACAAGAAATCCATCTTTTTCATTTTCGACTATTTCAGGGATGCCACCGACATCGGAGGCGATAGCTGGAAGTCCTGACGCCATGGCTTCGAGCAGGGACAATCCGAAACCCTCATAGAAAGAAGGCATTACGAAAATATCTGCGGCTGAAAGGTAAAGGCATATATCGTCGGTGTGCCCATAAAGCTTGAAAACACCCGAATTGATAAGATCCCTATTAGCTCCAGCAAGTTCCTGCATAAGAGGCCCATCTCCTGCAATCCCAAGCTTGAGGCTCTTGTTTGTACTATATGCCTGTCTAAATGAGGATATGAGTACGGAATGGCCCTTTTCATGGGACAGTCTGCCTGCGTTAAATATCAGAATGTCGGATTCTGAAAGACAGAGGGTTTTTCTACTCTGGGACCGGAAGGCATTGTCAAGGTTGAACTTTGCAAGATCAATACCATTTGGAACTATTACGGTATCCTCGATGGTGGACAATTTCAGCCCTATGGATATATCCCTTTCACTCCTGCTCAGGACAGTAAGGAAGTTCTGTCTTCTGCCAGCGATGCGTTCGGCAACAAGAAAAGGATATTTGCCTATAGATAATGCCGGAACGCCCTTTATCCTGCTATCTGCGGAATAGATTGTCCCATGAGGGGTGTGTATTATTCTGGGTATGCCGGCTTTTGAAGCAGCAAATCTTCCAAGGAAACCAGCCTTTGAGGTATGGGTATGCACGACGTCGAATTTATTGGCTATGAACTCCCTTTTAAGGTGCAGGTAGGCCATTAAGTCATTAAAAGGGTTTATTTCCCGCCCAAGAGAAGGTATGAGTTTTATCTTGCAATCAGGCTTTAAGTCATCAAGTTCATTATCAGAAATATTCTGAGGACCTGCAAACAAGGTGAATTCAAACTGGTCTTTTCCACCATGGATTATTGAGCGGACGATATGGCTGGCTCCGCCCTTCACCATCCGCGTAATTACAAGTCCGATTTTTTTCATCAAACTGGACCTTTCCCATAGAAAAGTTGAAGTAGGACAAGCCTCCGGCTTGTTTTTGCGCAAGCCGGAGGCTTACGCTACCTTCCGGAATCGAACTTTTGAAATGGTATCGCCTAATTGAATTAACTTAACTTTCAGCTTATGGTAACCTCTGAAAATTAGCATGTCGCGCGCAAAAGTAAATATTGACTGATGTTTACGTTCAAATAACCGGAAAACATGATTATGCCGGAACCGGGAAGAATATTCAAGGTGTTAAGGTGCCCGTATTGCCACTCCAAGCTGATTGACAGCCCGGGAGATTCCCTTTCCTGTACTACCTGCAATGAAAAATATTTGATCCAGGAAGGTGTTCCTTTAATGCTTTCCTCTTCAAAACAGGTCGAACTGAAGAAAAAGATTTCCGAGTGGCATGATTCTGAAGTGATGCCAGGATTCTTAAGTTACGACACTATCCAGCGTTTAAAGTCTCCGGCGCCATTCAAATGGTTCAAAAGACAGAGGGTGTTGAAGAAGATATATGATGAAATGAGCCTTGAAGGAATCTATATTGATGTTGGAGGGACAGGGGAACTGGATCATCCGGCAATTTTCTGTGCAAATTTGGAGTATGGACCCCATACCCAGCTGGTCTGCGATGGGCAATTCCTTCCATTCGAGGATGGCAGTGTTGATGGAGTGTTCATCATGCTTGTCCTTGAACATGTTCCCGATCCATTTGCAATAACAAATGAAATAAAACGTGTCCTGAAAAAAGGTGGATTCGTGGTTGCTACAGTACCTTTCATGCAGGTGCTTCATGAAAATCCAAAGGATTACTTCAGGTTTACTCCAGATGGAATTAGACGGCTTTTTGATGGCTTGGATGAAAAAAAGCTTGAGATTGCTTCAGGGCCGACAGGAAGTCTGATCTGGATTTTGAAGGAATACGGGGCTCTCCTATGCCCGTTTTCCAATAATCGGCTGATATATGCTTCGGTGCGCGAGCTGCTAGGATGGATTTTATATCCGCTTATTCTACTCGACTATTATCTGTTGACAAAAAGACGTGCTGAAAAGATGTCCAGCTATTTCTTTTATATGGGCAGGAAATAAAAATAATGAAAAATCATTATGATGCGATTGTTACGGATGCATCCCAGCGGGTGTCTCTTGAACTGACACGGGCCCTTGGGGAAAGAGGGCTGCGGATCCTCAATGTTGAAAAGGAATGCTATCGGAAATCCGCTATTTCCTCCAGTTCCAGATACTCTTCTGGTTTTGAACTGGTACTAGATTATTCTTCAGACCGATTTCTTGAGCTTTGCGAAAAGGCTACGACGGTTTTTCCTGTATCCACAAATACGAACATAGCTGTTTATAATAAGGCGGTCGTTCGATTCCCGGAGAAATTCCTGCTTCCTCCCCTAGAAACATTCTACAAGGCTAATTCCAAGCCGTCTTCCATGGGTATTGTAGCAGAATTAGGCATACCCTGTCCAATGACATTAACTTTAAAGAATGGGGGGAATCCACCTAAGGCCCTAAATGACTATGGATTCCCTGTCGTGTTAAAGCTTGCCAACGATGAAAATCTTGCGCTCGAACCACAGGATAGGTATGGTATTGCAGGATCTGAAAAAGATGCTGAGAAACAGTGGAACCGCCTCAAGGTTCACGGTAAGGACATCCTTGTTCAGGAATATCTTTCAGGAGGAGGTTTCGGATGGTCTGCGATATATGACAGGGATAACAGGTGTTCGGCTGAAATCACCCATATGCGCCTGAGGGAGTACCCTGTGTCAGGCGGGCCCAGTTCATACTGCATGACAGTCAAGGATGATATTATTTCCAGCTATGGGAGGAAGATTCTCGATCATTTGAAATGGACCGGGCCGGCCATGGTGGAATTCAAGAAGAACTCAAATGGCGAAATCAGGTTCCTTGAAATAAATCCCAGATATTGGGGTTCTCTTCCTCTTGCCAGGCATGCCGGAATAAATATTCCGTATATTCATTATCAGCTGTTGACTGGAATTATAGGAAAATTAGATGGCAGGTACATGGGGGGTGTCAAGACTAAATTCCGGGGAATGGACTTAATGGCGGGATTACAGGAGTTAGAAAAGTCATCTGGCAAGATAGGTTATTCTTTTAAGTTCATATGTGATTTTCTGAATCCATTCATATCTGATGGAATTTTTTCGTTGAAAGATCCCCTTCCCGGTATTGTGTACGTGTGGAAAAACCTGTTTAGGAAATGATGGAGATGGCGACTATATGATAAAACTTGACATGCAGGTGCATTCATACCATTCCTATGATTCCATTTCATCTCCAGAAGCAATAGCTGAGACGGCGAGGAGAAAGGGGCTCAATGGATTTTCCATAACTGATCACAATGTCTTTCGAGTCGACTATGTCCAGCTTAGGCAGAAGTATCCTGACATGATAATGATACCAGGGATGGAAATTGGAACTGAGTTCGGAGACATGCTCCTATACTTCATAAAAGACGAGATAAAAACCAGGAAAGCTGAGGATGTTATAGATTTGGCGCATGAGCAGGGGGGGATAGCCGTACTCGCCCATCCATACCATCGGAGACATTACGATTATCCTGAAGCCATCCTGAAGAAACTCGACGGGATCGAGACGAGAAATGCACATAATATTGAAAATTCCAAAATCGCCGATGATCTGGGCGGGAAATGCGGGAAATGCATCACCGGTGGAAGCGATGCCCATTTCCTGTTTGAAATCGGGAATGGATTTACCCTTGTCGACTTTGATAAATCCAAGGCCGTTGACCTGCAGGAGCTGAAAGAAGCCTTCATAAAGAGCGCCAGTCCTGATTGCATCAAGGGTCCTTCCTGGACTTTTGTAGTGAGCCAGATGATAAAATATGCGAAAAGGATTCAGCGTCATCTTACGGGATGACGGATGGATGGATTTATTCGCCTTCGGCGAATTGTTGGATTAATGGATGATTGGGTTTGAACTCAAAGAAAAACTTGATATGTCCTTCTTCATGCAGATATTTAGAAAGTAGTTATGCGTTTCTTTCACGGGATCGTTCTATGCTTATGTAATTTGATAAGCAACCATCCAGCAATCCATTAATCCAATCATCCAAGGACTCCAGATATGTTTACTCGGCCCTGAGGACTTCGATTGGGTTCTGCTGTGCCGCCTTCCATGCCGGATAGGTTCCGAAAATTATACCGACCAGCCCTGAGATTATTATCGAAACGGCGATGCTCCAGAAGGTGTAAACCGTAGGCCACTGCGCGTATCGGGTGACGGCTTCGGAAATCCCGATTCCCATCGCGATGCCTATCGTGCCTCCGAGGAGGGTCAGGAAGACTGTTTCGATCAGGAACTGGCTGAGAATGTCCCTCTTCTTTGCTCCCAACGCCCTTCTGGTACCTATCTCCTTCCGGCGCTCATAGACATTCGCAAGCATGATGTTCATTATACCGACGCCGCCTACAAGCAGCGATATTCCTGCGATGGAGCTCATGATCACCGTGAATATGTTCTGCGTCTGCTCCCTCTGCTTGAGAAGTTCGAACGGTACGATGATTCCCCAGTCCTTCTCCTTCTGGTGGGTCTTGTCCATGTAGCCCTTTATCCTCTTGGCGGTATCGTCGATAAAAGCGATGTTCGTGATCTTGATTATGAAAACGTCGAACTCAATATGGGTGATCGTCATCTGGCGACGCCCTTGTCCCTGATATGCATTATATCCGAAAAGATTGTCCGATGTTGAGGCTGGAATTATTATCATGTCGTTGGGACTGTTCACTTCCGGAAACTGCGTCCCGAGATTGTTCTCCACTATCCCTATGACCTTGAAGAGTGCGCCTTCAACTCTGATCATGCTTCCGACAATGCCGGTTTTCCCGATCTCAAAGAGATTGCGTTTTATGTTTTTTCCTATGACGCATACGTTCGAATAGTTATCCTCGTCTATCGAATTAAACCATCTTCCTTCCAGGAGCTTGCATTTTGTGTCATCAAGAAAGCTGATGTCGACGGAGACGAGAAGCATGTCAAGGCGCGTGGTGCCCTTCAGGATCTTCTTTCTTGAATTCCTGAGGGATGTTATCCTTGCTACGTTGTCAAACTTCTTCAAGTTTGAAAGATCTATCTGAGTGAGCCCGTAGGTCTCCGTTATGCCGCCCTGGGTGGAAGAGCTGTCGCTCTTTCCGGTGACAGGGGGTTTTTTGCTGAACACTATGATCTTATCGATGCCCATGGCCTCGATCTGCGCCAGGGACTGCCTTTTTGCCCCTTCTGAAATGGCGACCATCGATATGACGCTCCCCACTCCGAAGATTATTCCCAGCGACGTCAGGAACGACCTGATCTTGTGGAGCAGCAGGTTATGGAATGAAAGCCTGAACAGATCGTTTACAAGCATGATAGTGTTATGTAGGTACGTCCTTTAGGATGTACCATTCTTTCCTTTAAAGCCTAAAATACATGGGACAGGCTAAAGCCCGTCCCTACTTGAATTCATGCCCCGAATTCCTCTTCTCCCACGACTCTGCCGTCCCTGAGATATATGACCCTGTCGAAGTAAGGCTTGAGTTCGGGATTGTGGGTCACCATGAGGATTGTCGCGTTTTTCTCCCTGTGAAGAGTCTTGAATAACTCCATGATCTCGGCGCTTGTCTTTTCGTCCAGGTTTCCAGTGGGTTCGTCCGCAAGAAGGAATGACGGATTATTGCTGAGCGCACGCGCGACTGCGACCCTCTGGCATTCGCCTCCGGACAGCTCGGTAGGACGGTGTTTGAGCCTATGGGTGAGCTTGACCTTCTCGGCGAGTTCGGAAGATATCCTGTTCCGCTCATGCTTTGGGACTCCGGCATAGACAAGGGGGACTTCGATGTTCTGCTGGACATTCAGATGCGGGAAAAGGTTGAAGCTCTGGAATATGAATCCAATGCATGAATTTCTAAGTTCGGCCAGCCTGTTGTCGGAAAGACGGCTTACTTCCCTGTCAATAAGATAATATTTCCCTTCGGTCGGAACATCCAGAAGGCCAAGAAGATTGAGAAGAGTTGATTTTCCGGAACCTGAGGAACCCATTATCCCTGCGAATTCCCCTTTTTTTACGACGATGTTGATGCCTTTCAGCACAGGCACGTCGTTCATTCCCATCCGATAGGCTTTCTTGACGTTTTCAAGCCTGACTATTTCGCCTGAATTTTCCATGGGTGGGCTGTTCATGTTTAATTTGTCTTGTTCTCGAACGGCCTGTAGAGATAGACCTTGTCCCCTTCGTTCAGCCCGCTCTTTATATGGACAAAATTATCATTTGAAATACCAAGTGTGACATTTGCGGTCTTAGGCTTGTCGCCTGTCTTAAGATAGACAAAATATTTTCCTTCCTCCTCAAATACCGATTCAATAGGGACCGCCATGATATCCTTCAGCGTCTGGGTGACAATTTCAATCTGCACGCTCATGCCGCTGACCAGCGCGGTGTTCTGTTCGTCCAGCTCAATCTCAGAATTATATATCTTGGGAGAAGTCCTATCCCAGAAAATCAGATTTACAGGCAGCAGTGCAATCTTGCTTATTTTCCCGTTCACTTTAAGGTTCGGTATGGAATCAGGAGTGATTATGACCTGGTCCGACATTGAGATTTTTGACCTGTACTGTTCGGGGAGGTCAAACTCCACGATGAGCTTGCTCATGTCCGGAATAGTGATCAGGACTTCCTTCCTCTTGATGTCCATTCCGACTTTCACTTCCAGCCCGCCCCCCCATCTTCTATTGTCGGGATCCCCGTAGGTCACTATGCCGTCGACAGGTGCGATGAGTTCCATGATGGCAAGGTATTCAAGGTGTTTCTTGAGGTCTCTTTCAATTTTCTTTTTGGCCTCCTCGATCTTGCTGATGGCGTTTTCCTTCTGTATCAGCTGGGATGCGGTCTTGATCTTTGTCTTGTTGAGGTTGAGTTTCGCCTGGTCCATGCCGTTCTGCAGCTGGCTTATCTTGTTCGGATAGGTGAACCTTTTGAAGATTTTGCGTTCAAGGATGGAGTTGGCATAGTTTATCCCCTCCCTTGTCGACTTCTTCTGGAGACCGTCAAGCTTCGTTTTCGCATCGTCCTCGTCTTCCTGCTTCATGAACACAGTGTTTGCGAAATCATCGTTTGAGGCAATGAAAGCGGACTTGGCGTCGTCCAGGAGCTTTTTGGCGTCGTCAACCTTCACGTCCTGCGCGTCATCGTCCTTCGGCCCTTCAAGCTTCCTGTATTTGCTGAATGCCGCTTCTGCGTCGTTCACGGCATCGACTGCTGTCTTTATCTCAGCCTGGTTTGAACTTTCCAGGATGAGCTTCTCCTGTACTGCTATTTCAAGTTCCTTCTGGGTGTTCTGGAGGTTGAGTTTGTATTCATCGATCTTTATCTGGAGATCCTCGGTCTCGAACTTGGCGAGGACGTCGCCTTTTTTTACTTTGGTGTTCTCAGGGAGGACCCAGTTCAGCTTCGTGTTGAACGCGGCTTCAAGGGCGAGCTTGTATTTGAGCTTGGCGTTCACATTCCCAGTGAGAAGCACGCTTATGGTCATCGGTCCTTTTTTGACTGTGTAATACCTGTCGAGAGCCTTGTTGGCGTCTTCACCCTTCTTGTCCACGGAGGAGAAGAGAGGGAAGATGAAATATGAAGCCACTGCCGTTATAATTATTATTGCGAGTGCCGCTAGCGCAAGTTTTTTCATTTTTACGGGAGACTGTGCTTATTGGTTATCTTTATTTTCTTTTTCTTTACTGTCTTTTACAGCCTTGTTGTCTCTTAAATTCGTCACAGGGAAGAGATTCTTGTCCTTGTAGAGGAGTTCCCCCATTTCCAGCACATCGGAGGCCGATCTGTTGATGTCGTATCCTACAAAGCCGTCCTTTGTCCCGGTCTTCTTGATGATGTTTATCTTCATGAAGAAGACAAGCTGTTTCTTGACGTCGCTCAGCTCAAGGGCGGTGAACAGATCCCCGATTATCCCCGGCATGTCCCCGAGGACGGGCGTTTTCCTGGTCGACTTTATGATGCCGTCCGAATAGAGCCCTCCGAGCAGGATTATCTCATTGTCTCCGGCTGTCAATTCAGTATTGATATTCCTTATCGCGATGACAGGATTGTTGACGACGATGTTGTTCTGGGTGGAGGATTCAAAGCGGGTTATGGAGCTCACCTCGGGATTTATGATAAGTTTTACGGAATCTTCGTTGATAAGGACAGGGGTGACATTCAATCTCACGCCGATTCTTTTGAAAAGGGTTGACGTCGTCACTGTGCCTCCGTTCACCTGTGTCTGTATGATCGGCACGTCTTCGCCGGCCACCATGCTTGCCGTCGTCCCCAGGTCAACCACGAGATTAGGCGATGAGAGGACTTTTGCGTCACGCGTGGTCTTGAGCCATTTCACGAAGAGGTTCAGATCCTTCAGGCTGCCGGCTGCGCTCCCCTTGGAATACGGGTAGAAATTGAATCCTGATCCCTGGTCGGGCAGCGGATTCTGGGTAGGGGCGCTCAGACTGTATCCGTACGTGCTGGTAAGCCCTTTTTTTGCATCGAACTTGTTGTATTCGACCTGGACATCCCTTTGCATTCCCTCATCTACCAGGACTTCGACTATCTTCGCTTCGACCAGGACCTGGGGGTTTTTCACATCCATCGCCATGAGGGCGCTCTTGAAATCTTCCGCTCTCGTGCTGAAATCATTGATCACAACCATGTTCTGGTCGGCGGATTCCTCGACTGTTCCGGAAGTCGACACCATTCCCTCAAGCGCGTCAAGTATGGCTTTGGATTTGACGTTGCGGCATCTGTAGATGACAGTGGACCTCTCGTCGGCGCCAGGAATGATTTTCAAGTAGGGAGCCATTTCAGGCTGTTCCTTGCCTTCCTGTACAAGATGCGAAGTCGGAACAAGGAGGTCCTCGATTTTACGGATCACCTCTTCCTTGTCCTTCTCCCTTGCCTGATCGGTTTTCGGGGCGTTTTCTTCTGCAGCACAGAGCCATGCCGAAAAAACTGTGATCCCGGCGCAGGAGAATATAAATCTTATAGAGTATTTTGAAATCATAGCCATTTGATTTTATTGCCAATCCCGTTAAACGTGCCAAAACCATTATTTATTGTGTTCAAACATCTAATCTAGCACAAAATCAGCAATAATAAAGAATATTCAGGATGAGAGCTTTTCGCCAAGCATTTTTTTGATGTTGGTGATGAAGGGTTTGCTTATTATGCCTTTTTCGGTAATGATTCCTGTTATCAGCTCATGAGGGGTGACATCGAATGCTGGATTGTATACTGGGACATCAGACGGGGCGGTAAGCCTGCCGAATCCGCGTCTTATTTCATCCCCGTGCCTCTCCTCGATAGGAATCCCTTTCCCTTCCTTTATCGAAATATCTACGGTCGAGTATGGTGCGGCGATATAAAATGGGATCTTATGGTATTTTGCGAGTATCGCAACTCCGTATGTACCGATCTTGTTCGCCGCATCTCCGTTCGCGGCGATACGGTCGGCGCCTACGATCACGATGTCTATTTTCCCCTCGCGCATCACCTGTGCCGCCATGTTGTCGCAGATCGTCGTGACATCCACTCCGGTTCGTTTGAGCTCCCATGCGGTAAGCCTTGAACCCTGGAGCAGGGGGCGTGTCTCATCAGAGTAGACCCTTATCTTCACGCCTTTTTCATGGGCGGTGTAGACGGGTGACAATGCTGTTCCGTAGTCAGCCGTGGCCAGGGCGCCGGCATTGCAATGTGTCAGCACCCCCATTCCGTTTTTCAGCAGCTTTGCTCCGTTCCGGCCGATGGACTTGCACATTTCAATGTCTTCAGATACAATTTCCAGGGCTTCCTGGAGGAGGATCTCCTTAAGTTTTTCAACATCACCAGTCCCATTTGCCACTGAGCTTTCAACTGCAGACACTGAACGGTTCAAAGCCCATGAGAGATTGACGGCAGTCGGCCTCGATGATGCCAGATAATCCGCGGTCTTGCGGATCTCGCGGAGGAATTCCGATGTCTTTTTCGATTTGCTGTGCTGTGAGACCGCTGCAAGCCCGAGAGCCGCGGCGCATCCGATTGCAGGTGCGCCCCGTACGACCAGGCGTTTTATGTAATCAAAAATTTCCTGCCGATCGTCCGTTTCAACGTATATCAGCCGCTCCGGAAGCAAGGTTTGATCTATCAGCCTTAATTTCCCCGGCAGTAAATTTTTAATACTTTTTCCTGAAGCAGGAAAAAGTTTCTTTTCTGAATTAACCCATCTGACTGTTTCAAGCATTATGCCACCTGTTTTTAATTGTCATCTTCCGCCTAGTGTCATGTATCGCAAATACGCCGAATAAAATCATGTCTATTTTTGATGCGGATTTGGCTTGGATGGAACAAGGCGATACTGAAGTATCGTCGGTTCCGGCCAAGACGAAGGCCGCGCAAAAAGAGGCATAACCGTATTACGGCGTGGGTCTTTCGGCGTTCAGCCCGTCCGCCTCCGCACAACGATGCTTCAGCATCGCCTTAGCGGAGTCGTACAGACTGAACATCCAAAATCCCCCACGTTTTATTTCGGCCTATTTGCGATACATGACACTAGAACAATTCCTTGACCTCGGGTTTTTTCGCCATGTCGGCGGGCTTCTGGCCTTCCTTGTTCTTTGAATTCACGTCGGCACCCTTGTCAAGAAGGTATTTCACTATCTCCTTTTCGCCTTTTGCCGCGGCCTTGTGGAGAGGTGTGTCGCCCTTGGAATCAGGAGTGTTTATTTCCGCTTTATTTTCCAGTAGGAACCTTACGGCCTCGAGCTGTCCGGAGTAGGCCGCCTTGGCAAGGGGGGATTCCCCTTTTGCATTGGCAGTCCATACCGCCGCCCCGGACTTGAGGAGAAGTTCGATTATTTTCACATTGCCGGTCTGTGCAGCCCTGTGGACGGGCGCATCCCCGTTCACATTGGCGAGCTTGATGTCGGCTTTTCTTTTCAGCAGGACTTCAACCACCAGGTACTGGTTTGCGAAAATCGCATTATATAGAGGAGTGTTACCGAATTTATCTTTCTTGTTCAATATTTTCGGATATGCGGTCAGTATGGCATCCGCCCTGTCGGAGTTTCCAATCCGGATCGCCTTTGTCAGATCTTCATAAGCTTCGTCGTCCGAAAGCCCCTGGGTGACAGGTTCGGATTTCTTTTCAGGCTCCGTCTTGTCCTTCTTCACATCATTCTTGTCGGACTCAAAAGGCTTGCCATCTTCTGCATTCTTGTTTTCAGGCTTGGAGACCTTCCCTTTGTTGAAATCTCCGGAAAAATCCTTGTCTTGTGAAAGAACCGCAAAAGCTATGAAGGAGAAAGATGCAATGAGACAGTTTTTGAAATGCTTGTTCATGAATTCTCCCTTTATAAATTTTGGTTCAACAAAATTTATGTTTTGAAGATGAAATATACAGCGCCAAGCAGGCAAAGTCCCGCCCAGACATAATTTAACTTCATTCCTTCCTGCATATAGAACAGCGAGAACGGCACGAAGACCAGGAGCGTGATGACTTCCTGCATGAGTTTTAGCTGGGGCAGGGTGAGCGCGGAATGACCTATCCTGTTCGCCGGCACCTGCAGCATATATTCGAAGAATGCAATTCCCCAGCTTATAAGGGCCGCCACGACCCATGGCTTGCTGTTGAGATGTTTCAGATGCCCGTACCACGCGAATGTCATGAAGATATTCGACAGGGAAAGAAGGACTATCGTCTTTATAATTGCCATGGACATGAGACTTCTATCCTAATTTTTTTGTTGAACAAAAAAATATGATCGTTAAAAAATCTCCATCGGAGATGTGGCCGACGCTCTTCCTGATACGGCAGGAGGGACTGCCTTCATGGCCTTTTCAGCTGAACTGACGGCCAGGGCGAAGGCCTCCGCCATGAGGGCGGGATTTTCAGCAGATGCTATTGCCGTATTGACCAGCACCGCATCCGCTCCCATCTCTATTGCAGCGGCGGCATGGGAGGGAAGGCCCATTCCTGCGTCGATAACTACTGGTACGAGGGACTGTTCGATGATTATCCTCAGCATGCACTCTGTTTTAATGCCCTGGTTGCTGCCAATCGGGGAGCCAAGAGGCATGACAGCGTGAACTCCGACGTCCTCGAGTCTTTTTGCAAGTACCGGATCGGCGTTTATGTACGGCAGGACAATGAAACCCTTCCTCACCAGTATTTCTGCGGCTTTCAATGTCTCAATGGGATCAGGCAGGAGGTAGTGGGGGTCTGGATGGATTTCAAGTTTGATCCACCTGTATCCTGCGGCCTTGCCGAAATCCGCGATCCTCATTGCTTCTTCGGCGTTCCTCGCGCCGCTGGTGTTCAGCATAACGGTGATTGAACGGTCTATGGCCGACAGTATGTTGTCGGAGCGCCTGCCCGGTTCAACTCTCCGGAGCGCGACAGTGACAAGTTCGGTTTTTGAAGCCTTCAGGGCAAGCCGGAGTTCTTTGGATGACGAGAATTTCCCTGTACCTATGAAAAGCCTGTTCCTGAGTCTTTTTCCGGCTATGACAAGATCTTTCATTGCAATTACCTGTTTCAATTTCAAATTTCCGCATTAGTTTACTGTAGATTGACATATTTGCAACCTTGGAATTTTTATGAAAAGAATTTATCTGGACTACAATGCGACGACTCCTGTGAACGCCGAAGTGATGGATGAGATTCTGCCTTTTTTCTCCAAGGATTTCGGAAACCCATCAAGCCTGCACATGCACGGACAGAAGGCAAGAATTGCGCTTGACACTGCGAGGGAGCGGGTGGCGAGGGCCCTGGGATGTTCCAATTACGAGATAGTTTTCACGAGCGGTGGCACCGAATCAAATAATCTCGCAATTGCAGGATATCTGGCGAAATCAGCTGTAAAAGGTAGGACACCGCATGTTGTGACAAACGCTACGGAGCACAATGCAGTCCTCAATGTGTGCCAGCTCCTGGTGAAAAGAGGCGTCGAAGTCACATATCTTCCCGTTGATGGAGGCGGAATCGTGAACATCGACGAATTAAAATCCTCCATACGGGAAAATACACTTCTTGTAAGTATCATGTCCGCAAACAACGAGACAGGAGTCATACAGCCACTCGGAGATATTGTCAGGATCTCGCATGAGCAAGGAGTTCCAGTGCATTCCGACGCCATACAGGCGTTTGGAAAGATCCCGCTCAGCGTCAAGGATTTAGGAGTCGACATGCTGTCAATATCAGCTCATAAGATTTATGCTCCGAAAGGGGTGGGGGCTCTTTATCTCAGGAGAGGTATTTCAGTCGAACCCGTTGTCTGTGGCGGTTCCCAGGAGAAGGGGATGAGGGGGGGGACGGAGAATATTCCCGGCATAGTCGGACTTGGAAAGGCATGCGAAATGGCGGTGAAGAATGTTCAGGGGAATTTCATCAAGGACAGGATGCTGCGCGACAAACTTCAGTCGTCGCTGGTCAAGAATATCCGTGGAGCCAGGGTGAACGGAGATCCGGATAAAAGGCTCCCAAATACCCTAAGCATCAGCTTTTCCGGCATAGAAGCAGACGCGCTTGCGGTCAGGCTCGACATGGAAGGCATCTCAGTCTCAACCGGTGCCGCATGCAGTTCGGGCGCCTCCCAATCTTCACATGTCCTTAAAGCCATGGGAGTGCCGGCTGAGTTCTTAAACTCCGCCGTCAGGCTTTCCATAGGATGTGAAAACACATCCCAGGAAATTGACAGGGCATCCGAGATCATATCAAGAACTGTCTGCGAAATGAGGGGAGAATCCTCCTAGGAATTCACTTTGTCAGTGAATTCGCATATTTCAGCAGCTTGAGCCTTTCGCTGCGGGACATTTTCTGGAAAAGTTCGAAAATGCGTACCAGTTCCCTCCCTTTGTTCTGCTCCAGATAACGTGTGACTACGTCTCTTGCTGGGTCGGTCTCATACTTGCTGATGTCGATCTCTTCCTTTTCTGCAAGTTCATAGAGCTTCTTCTTTGCGAAGATTCCCGGATTCCTGGTTCTGTTCTTCCAATTTGAAATGCTCTGCTGGCTTACCCTGCAGCGTTCCGCCAGTTCCTGCTGTGACAGGAACAGTCCTTCTAGAAGTTCTCTTACGAGAAGATGCCAATCTATTTTCTTCATGGCTTCCCTCCTTTGTTGTTGCCCCCTGTTTACGCTCCGCAATACTTGTTTCTATAACCCCCTTCCGACTCTCATTATACAACAATTGATGGTAAAAGTTAAGAGGAGTGGTGACATGTGGTTGATTTTGATTGTATATTGTTGGCATTTAGGGGGTTGCACATTCGTCCATGGGTCTGTGGAGCGCTGTTTTGCGCTGTCCGCCCAGAGTGGCGCATGTGTCACGCGCCGGAGGCGCGCGGCAGCGGATGGAACAGTGGAGGTTCCCGAAAAAGCAGGAGTGTTTTATTTTCCCGGCGCGGGCTGATGGGGATGCCTTATGGGGCGCTTACCACATCAGTGATGACTACATTGGATACAGGCACGTCGTCGTGCATGCCTTTTGAACCTGTCTTCACCTTTGCTATCTTGTCGACAACATCCATTCCATTGACGACTTTTCCGAAAACACAGTAGCCGAAGCCCTCGGCGGAGTTGTCCCTGTGGTTGAGGAAATCGTTGTTGGAGAGATTTATGAAGAACTGGGCTGTCGCGCTGTCGACGACCTGGGTCCTCGCCATGGCGATGGTGCCGCGGTCGTTCTTGAGCCCGTTGCCGGCTTCATTCTTGATTGGAGGCATGCAGGGCGACTGCCTGAACGAGGCGTCAAATCCGCCGCCCTGGATCATGAACCCATCGATCACCCTGTGGAAAATAGTACCTTTGAAATGGCCGTCGGTGACATACTTCAGGAAGTTCATCACTGTAACTGGAGCCGCCTTTTCATTGAGTTCGATCTCGATGTCGCCCATGCTGGTTTTAATTGTCACCATTCTAGTGTCCCCTATAGTTTGACGGATATTTTATTTCTGCGCGGACAAACCTTAATTCACAGGAACAATTCTTTCAAATATATTAATGAACAATTGGAGCAATTTCGATGTCCGAAGAAAAAGAAGTTGTTCCCGTCCGCCCCAGGCGGGTCTCAGCGGCTGAGCAGGAACTCGATGTCCTCGTTGCTGAGATGTCCTAGAGACGACGAAGGCACGCGGTCCAGCAGGTTGGTGAACAATGTCTGCTTCTTGCGCTGGAGCGACAGCATTTTCTCCTCGATGGAATCCTTCACCACCAGCTTCATGCTGCATACGCTTTTCTCCTGGCCGATCCTGTGGGTCCTGTCGGTCGCCTGCATTTCCACCGCCGGGTTCCACCAGGGATCGTATATGATCACCCGGTCGGCCGAGGTCAGGTTCAGGCCGCTTCCGCCTGCCTTGAGGCTCAAAAGGAATACCGGTATATCCGGACTGGAATTGAAATTTAACACCCGCTCCATGCGGTTCTCGGTGCTGCCGTCCAGATATTCATATTTTATCGACTGCTCGTCGAGCCAGCCTCTTGCTATTTTAAGCAGTGAGACGAACTGGCTGAAAACTAATAGCCTGTGTCCGCTGTCGATGGACTCGAAAAGAAGCTCCTGCATCAGATCCATTTTTGCGGATTTCGCATTTTTCACCCCGAAGTTCTCAGGGAGCAGTGCCGGATGGCAGCAGAACTGCCTCAGCCTCAGAAGACTTGTCAGGATGTCGAACTTGGTGATCCTGCCCTTGAGGAAGTCGTTGCATTCGTCGCGTCCCTTTTCAAGAAGTTCGGAATAGAAATTCCGCTGCTCGTCCTCCATCTCGCAGTAGATGACCTGTTCGATCTTCTCAGGCAGTTCAGCCGCCACTTCCTTCTTCTTCCTGCGCAGGATGAACGGAGCGACCCTCGCGGCAAGTTCCAGCTGTTTGTCCTCGCTGTCCCTTATTCCTGAATACCTGAGACGGAAGCTCCTGTATGATCCCAGCATTCCAGGATGGAGGAAATCGAATATGGACCACAATTCCTCGGCTGAGTTCTCAAGAGGGGTTCCAGTCAGTACGAGCTTGTGTTCCGCCGTGATCGACTTGCATGCCTTGGCGTTTGCCGTGCTTGGATTCTTTATGTGCTGCGCTTCGTCGAGGATTAGGTAGCTGAAGTTGAACTTGCTGTAGGTCTCAACATCCCTTTTCGCCAGCGCATATGAACTTATCACGATGTCGGACCCGCTGATCTTGTCGATATGTTCCGCACGGTCCGGACCCTTCAGTACCAGCACATTCAATGAAGGCACGAACTTCTGCGCCTCCATCTCCCAGTTCTCGACAAGGCTGCTTGGACAGAGAATGAGCACCGGCAGGCTCTGGCAGTCATGCTGCCGCCTGTAGCATGCAATCATGACAAGCGCCTGGATTGTCTTTCCAAGGCCCATCTCGTCCGCGAGAATTGTGTTGAGCCCGTTCTCAGCCATTTTCCGGATCCACTTGAATCCGTCCAATTGGTAGTTCCTGAGGACTCCATTGAAGTCCGACAGCCCCGATTCGTCGTCGGATGTCCTGTCAAGGCTGTTTTTAAGTTCGAGGAACTCCGAAGGCGTCTCCCCGAGCAGCTCCTTTGCGGTGTCGGTCCAGAAAAGGGCGGACGCCCTGGAGATTATTATGACGTCCTCGTCCACGGGATCGATCTGGACGAAATCGGCTACCGCCCTGACGAATTTTCCAAGCCTGTCGCTTATCCTGCCAAAATTGCTGGTCCTCGTTTCTATGAATGTCCTGCCGTTCCTGACCGCGTCGGTGAGCTGTTTCCAGCTTATTTCCCCCCGCATCGTGGATATCTGGTATCTTATCTTGAAAAAACCGTTCTCCTCGGTGACATTCCTGAACCTGAGGACGAAGTCGTCCAGGTCCCCCTTCTTGATGAACGATGAACATTCAGGAGAGATGTAGACCTCCCTCTTTTCATCAATCCATCTGGTCATGATCTTCTCGAAGAAAAGTCCATATGCCTCAGTATCGCTTATGGTGTAGAGTCCTTCCCCCCCGTTTTTCTTCCTGAACCCGGCAAGCAGCACTTCATTTTCGTATTCGCGTTCCTTCTCCAGGTTCCTCTTCCAGTATTTGCCGGACGATTCGGCGAGCCTCTTGTCAGCCGGATAGACGGTTGAGCCGGCATAATCAAAACAGAGCTTGAGCTGCAGGGACTTGTCTTGTGCAAATTTCGCATGATAGACCGGGATGAAGTCGCGGTAGCGCAGGTCTTGTCCATGGATTCCTGCGGTCTTCACCGAGTGTTTTGAGAAGTTCGAGATTATCTGTTCTGCTTTTTCCCTGCTGCAGACCTGTTCCCTGGCGTGAAGGAAATTCCTCAGCCAGACCAGGTCCATCGAAGCGGGTATCCACCAGTAGTCTCCTGAAAGTCCGACCCAGCAGCCTGATTTGCCCATGATGATGCGTGGATCCTTGAAGGGGATCTGCCCCTTTTCAGTTTCTATCCCAGGCCTGAGGAGATATCCGTCGCCGCTGGGAATGGCCGAAAGAACAGGCAGCGCCGGATTCCTGTGCACGGTTATCTTCTCTTTGCCGCAGCGGAAATTGTCGAATCCGGAAAGGCTGTGGAAAAATTCGGCGGCAGTCTCGGAACTTAAACTCAGCTTGAAGCCGTCAGCCTCAGCGTTTATAGCCAGGAACCTGATGATCTGCCTGTCCTGGGGCGGAAAATGCGAGATCTGCATGCTCCCGCCAAGGATGTCCTTGAAATGTATCTGGCGCAGATTGCCAAGGGAGCCCTTGTATTCGCGTTTTTCAAACATGATGTTGACTTCAAAGACGCAGTTCGCCCATCTGCTCGGGCTGTGCGGCATCTCGCTTGCAAGTTCAAGAAATACCCTTGCCTTGAATTCGTCGGGGGTGGCTTCCAGGAAGTCGCTGATTCCCTTCTGGACAAGGCCGGAAAAATTTGGCTTGCGTTCAATTCCCTTGTTCTTGACAGGGATATGGGAGTACTTGACATAATGGAGTATTGTTGCAGCGCAATGTATGCAGATCCCTTCATGGTGACCACACGTGCACTTGAAGGACAGATCGGTTTCTTTCGGTGTAACCTCAACATTGATAACGGATTTCGAACTGTCCTTGAGGATTGAGCGCAGCTTGCCGTCCTTGTCGACGGAACAGAATACAAGCGCTCCGGTTTTCAGAAGCTCACGGGCCCTTTTCTGTTCCTCGCTCTTGAGGAGGGAATCAGGGTTTATCAGAATATTTTGAATCATATGTTGCACAACCCCCGTTAAACACATAACTCCAAACTAGACAAGATATCATGAACAGGCAACTTTTAAACATTGGATTGGAAAAAACAGGGATAATGCGGCAATATTGCCCGATCGGAAAACACCTGCTTTCCGGAAAAGCCGCGCCTTGGCATCACTCTCTGTACCGGCTTTTAAAATACCTCTTGAAATAAGTATGCTTCCGGACTATAATTGAACACGGTAGATATAAGTCCTTCAAGAAAGGATATGAACTATGAAGACAAAAGATTCAGAATCCTGCTCAAAGTATCTCCAGAGAGTCAAAAGAAGAAAATATCCTGCGCTTGTTTCCCTGTTTGTTCCAAATCTCGACAATCCGTATTTCGGCGGCTTGACTGAAAAGATCACAAGACGCTTCAACAGGGACAACGTGCATGTCTCAATATCGGGCATGCTCAACAAAAATATAGAGATTGTCAAGATGTTCTCCCCTTCAGCCACGATAATGGTCTGCCAGATGGACACGGACTTCATCAACCAGGTGGCTGTAGAGGACAACATTATCGGGATCAACTGCGCTTTCCCTGAAGGCATCGTGTTTCCAAACATAGAAATAGATTTCCGTAGCTCATATTTGAAGATTGCCGCCCGCGCGATATCAATGGGACGCAGTAAATTCGCCTTCCTGACCCATATGCCGGAGGAGTCCCAGGATGATAAGTTCTCTCACGTCAGGGAAGTGTTGGAGAAGAATGGCCTTCATCCGGTCGGACCTAAAGACCGCAGATCGTTTTCAGACATAAAATCATTCGTGTCTTTCTCGTCATCAAGGAAAAAAAACGTGGATATTGCCTTCTGCGAGGACGATCCGACGGCCGTCAAACTCCTGGCGGAACTCGCCATGAACGGCTTGAAGGTCCCCGAAGACATTATCGTCGTAGGATGCGACAACACGATTCCCGTGTCCAGGCTGTGGACTGTGGACATAGATCTGGAAGAAATAGCCGAAGTGACCTTTCAATTGTACCGTGAACTGATTTCCCACCATATAATCACCGGCAAAACAATCATCATGACAAAGCCGGTATTCAGGAACGGATGAAATCAGGCAATCTGATTTTGAAAACAGATGAGATCGGCTTACTGTATGCAAACTCAATATTTAAGGTGTGGAAATGAAAAAACTTCTTGTGACGGGCAGTAGCGGCCTGATTGGTTCCGAATGCGTTACGTATTTTGATTCAAAAGACTGGAAGGTATATGGAATTGACAATAATATGCGCAAGGACTTTTTCGGTCCTGATGGCGATACAAGCTGGAACCTGAAGAGGATCCAGTCAGCCACGAAAAATTTCAAGCATCATTGCATCGATATCCGCGACAGGCAGGCTATCCTCAAGTTTTTCGAGGAATTCAGGCCGGACTTCATAATACACTGCGCCGCACAGCCCAGCCATGATCTCGCGGCTTCACGCCCGTTTGATGATTTCGACGTCAATGTCCTTGGCACCATGAACATGCTCGAGGCGACGCGCCGTTACGCCATTGAATCGCCCTTCTGCTATATGAGCACGAACAAGGTGTACGGAGACACTCCTAACAGGCTGAAGCTCAAGGAGCTGGATACGCGCTGGGACTATGCCGACAGGAAATATAAGGACGGAATAGCCGAAACCATGAGCGTGGACCAGTGCCTCCACAGCATCTTCGGCGCGAGCAAGGTCGCGGCCGATGTAATGGTCCAGGAATACGGGAAATATTTCCAGATGAAGACCTCATGCTACCGCGGAGGATGTCTTACCGGTCCATCCCATTCCGCTGCCGAGCTCCACGGATTCCTCGCCTACCTTATCAAATGCGTCAAGGAAGGACGCCATTACAGGATCTTCGGATACAAGGGCAAGCAGGTTCGCGATAACATTCATTCCTTCGACGTGTGCAGGGTCTTCGAGGAGTTCTACCTCCATCCGCAGTGCGGTGAAGTCTACAACCTCGGCGGTGGAAGGGGCAACAGCATTTCCATGCTCGAGTCGATCAAACTCGCCGAAGACATCGTAGGAAAGAAGCTCGACTACGAATATCTCGAAGAGAACCGCAAGGGAGATCATATCTGCTACATCTCAGACCTGGCAAAGCTCAAGAAGCATTTCCCGGACTGGGGAATCACAAAATCCCTGGACGATATCTTCACCGAGATCGCCAATGCCATGAAATAAGGTCCCAGTAAAGCCCAAGGGACATGATGAAAAGCTTCTTCCAGAAATTCCCCTGCATGTGGCAGGCTCTCCTTCTGCTTTTCATGTGCCTCATCCTGATGTTATTCCTTGGTATAGCGAGTGCGGTTTTCTCATTTCTTATCAATCTGGCTGTTCCAGCCAGCAAGGAATACCATGCGTTTGTGAGCCTGTCCCTCAATTCCCTTCTCATGCTGGGCGCCTTTGTGCCGTTATGCATGTTTCTTTTTTACATGACGGATTTTTCCTGCCAGAGGCCTTTCAGGCTTGCTGCCCTCCATCCTGCGATGATCCTCTCGCTGATCGTATATGCCGCCGGCTCATCAATTGTACTTTCGGATGTCGACAACCTCACCAGATGGATTTTCCAGCCACCCCAGTTTCTTGCGAAGCTGTTTGAAAGCATCTATTCGAGCAGGACAGGCGCTTTCATCCTCATGGTGTTCATGGCGCCGATCGTCGAGGAACTCCTGTTCCGTGGAGTTATACTCGGAGGATTCCTCAAGAATTACTCTAAAAGGAATGCGATAATATTTTCAGCGCTGCTGTTCGCAATCTATCATCTCAATCCGTATCAGTTCGCAGGCGCCTTTGTCGGAGGAATCGTTCTGGCGTGGATATTCGCCGAAACCGAATCGCTGCTCCTGTGCATATTCCTGCATGGGCTCCTGAATTTTGCATCCTGGTCATGCAAGTTCATCCCGTTGCCATTCAGCATTTCCGGATTCAATTCGGGGGAGCCTATGACAAAAGTCGAGTTCCAGCCTGTCTGGTTCGACATGATCGGCATATTCCTCTTCATCGCCGGTATCTGCCTGCTCTCTCTCTCCATGAGGAAATATCCGAGCAATAGAACAGCCGAGGAACGGATGAAATGACTGCACCAGCTCCCGAGAAAGGCATGCTTGTCTATGAATTTTGGTGGGACTGGACAGGCAATATTAACTTCTTCATGCAAGATTTGAAAACAAAAATAGAAAGGGTATCTTGTTTAGTATGAATTCATCGATAATAACAGAAGCTTTGAAATATGATGTTCCCGAGAGGATTCTCATTGTAGAGGACATTTGGGATTCCATTGCCAGTATTCCTGAAGCGCTCCCGATTACTGATGCACAAAAAAAGGAATTGGACAGGCGCCTGGAAGCATACCATTCGGATCCCAAGAAAGGCATTCCCTGGGAGGAAGTTAAAAAACGCATAAAGTCCGGAAAGAAAAGAAATGCTTCGAATCTTTCTCTCGCCTGAAGCCGAGTTGGATGTCCACGATGCGTATTCTTTGTTGAAGAAACTGACAAGATAAGAGTTCTATCTGTTTTTCATGCACACAGGCATCCACAAGCTTGGAAAGACAGAAAATAAGTAAACGACATCTGCGGATTCCTAATCTCCCTGGAAAAATGTGGTACAGGCGCATGTCCCGTCGGATGAGTGGGATACCGCCTGTATTTTCTTCTTGTAAATTCTAAATCACAGGCGAGACGCCTGCGCCACACTTGTTCAGTCACTCCACTCCTGCTACTGCTTGAAATACAAGTTCTTATGTGGCAGATTACAGTAAATTCAGGGTTGTCAACCATCTGTGGGTGATAATAGGTACAGATGAAAAATAAATACATATTAATGCTGCTTCTGTCTTTAATTCTTACGGGCTGTAAATCCAATGAAATTGGTGAAGCTACCTGGGAATATGACGGCAGTTTTCATAGGACAATTGTCGAAGCGGAAACGGAGTTTGAAAAAAAGATTAAAGAACCGGAAAATTCCCTCGATTCAATGGATAGTAAGGAAAAACTTAAAGACAAATATATCAGACAGACGTTTTTAAACAAAGAAGCAGCATTATACTCCTCTCTTTTTCAACTTATGGGCTGCCTTACAATGCAATGGGATGCACGATATATTCCATGGCAAGTTGAAGCTTATTCAGATCCGTTTTCGGCTTGGATGGAACAAGGCGATACTGAAGTATCGTCGGTTCCGGCCAAGACGAAGGCCGCGTAAAAAGAGGCATAACCGTATTACGGCGCGGGTCTTTCGGCGTTCAGCCCGTCCGCCTCCGCACAACGATGCTTCAGCATCGCCTTAGCGGAGTCGTACAGACTGAACATCCAAAATCCCCCACGTTTTATTTCGGCCTATTTGCGATACATGACACTAGATTTGGAACTCCAGGGATGGGAAAAGAGGAGTATGCTGATACTGATCAAGAAGCGGCAAGAAAGGCTCTTCAGGAATCTCCTGGAAAGGTACAAGGGCAATAGTTTCTGAGTTTAAGATAGTGAATCTATGAAATGTTAATCGCCGATTTTCCGGGACGCCGTTTTTCTGATTCTACTTATTCCACTCCAGCAAGGGCGGTTACGGACTTTTCCGGAACTATCATGAAGCTTTCTGTCAGCAGGAAGCCCATCTTCTCAAGCTCGAGCGTCCTGAAGAACTGCTTCTGGTTTTCAACGCCCAGATCGCCGAAGCCCGGACTGAACCGCATCTTGGTGAGCTTGAATCCGTCTCTTTTTGCGATGTTCGCGCACATCAGGTTTATATGGTTCATCACCTCGTCGGCTATTTCAGATGCCGCGGCATCGACAATCACGGCTTCTGAAGCCCGGTTCTTCACGATTAGCAGGTTTGTCTCATCGGTTAGGCTGCTGCCGACCGTCGATGCCATCATTACAACCTTTGAACTGGCTTTCAAAAGCTTTGCGAGACTCGCACTTTTGAATACGGTTCCGTCTGAAAGCACAATTCTGGCGTCCGATTTGCTGTCTATATCGAGGAACCTGTATGCGCCCTTGCATTCGCAGAGGGACATCGCGTAGCCCATGGTCTTTTCAAAAAGATCAAGGCTCCTCTTGTCCAGCTTGGTCTTGTGTATATTGAATTTCAACCTGGAAAGGATGTCCTTCCTTGGAGGTTCGACATGAATGTTTTCAATCCTGTGTATTTTTAAATCCATGAGATTCCTTGATGTAAAACAGTCTTCAGGACTGTTTTACTTTACTGCGATTATCGCAAAGTGCGTATGGAAGCTCCTGACAGGTATGATTTTGACCGCCAGCCTGAGAAAGGCGAGGAAGCAGTTTTTAACCAGACCCATGTTCCTGTTGTCGGTAATGCGGTAGACGACATCGACCTTCCTGAATCCCATGTCCAGCAGCAGCTTCCTTAGATGTTCAGGATCAATTCCAGGAGAAAAGACGTTGTGGTATTCTGCCAGATCCTCAGTGGCGGATGAGAATCCGTGTTTACCGGAAAACTTTATTCTATAGTAGACATGGTAGAACCTGTTGAAATAATAATTCGGATCGTGGTCCGTGTACAGAGTACCCCCATTGCCCAGGATCCTGTAGCATTCCTTGAACAGCTTCTCATGGTCCAGCAGGTGGTGGAGCAGGGCGTAGCAGGATACGCAGTTGAATTTCGAGTCCGTAAATGGCAGGTTTTCAGCGTCGCTTGCAAGAAGATGGGCCTTTGGGAATTCAATTTTGACTTTCGCCATCAGGTTTTCGCTTATGTCGCATCCCGCGCAGAATTTGAATTTGTCGCAGGATAGCCTGAGCAGGTTCCCGGTGCCGGTGCCGATGTCGAGGAAGCGTTCATTCCCTGAGTTCTGTATGGCCTTGTCCAGAATGGCGCCGCAGGCTTTTTTGCGCCCATCGTTGAATATGCTCTCGTTCAGGTTGTACTTCTCCGGAGTGATGGAGTTGTACACTTCCCTGTTGGCCTTCTTGATTTCAGATGCCAGATCCCGTTTGTCCATATGATCCTCTAAGAGAAAACTTAGGAATGAGAAACGCCTCTGATGAATATAACAGGATAACTGAATTAACACAAACGATGGACTATTTTCTTTTCGGTGTGAACAGCTTGATCTCGGCGAGGCTGAGCCCGGCCTGCCTGATCGTTGCAAGATGATAGGTGAAATCTCCGGTTTCAGCAATTGTGTGTGAATCGGTTCCGGTTGAGATTGGAACACCAAGTTCAACAGCCTCCTGGAGCATGTCGATGTCCGTAGGCACGACAAAATGGCCATTCAATTCCATGGCGACACCGGCCACTTTAGCCTCCTTGACTATTTCCCTGACAATTGCCCGTGAAACCGGAAACTGGTTGTTGATCCATCTGAAAGGATGTCCTAGGACGTCTATGCCGCTGTTGATCAGTTCTATCGTATGCCTCTTCCAGTCACTCAGGATAAGATTCCTGTCCTCCTCGATGTCAATGGGAAGATAATGGACGCTTCCAATGAGTATGTCGATCCTGGCCCTGAAGGGATCATCGATCGTGAGCCGTCCATCATGCATCATTTCGACTTCAAGCCCCGGGAAAACCCCATTGTTCCTGAATTTTGCGAGGTTCGCAAGGTGCTCTTCCAGGCGTCTGTTGCCCCAGTCCTTGTGCTGGTCGAAGATCCTGCTGTCGGTTATGTACTGCCAGCTCCATGCCATTTCAGAAGGGAAATAGACCGCCATCCCGTGGTCGGTCACGTAGACTGCGTCCACTTCGGTATTGTTTTTGACAAGATCTGAATAGATTTCGGGGGTCAGCGCATTTTCAGCGCAGTAGCTCATGTTGGTATGGGCATGGCAGTCAATCATAAATAAAAAACGTTCCGCCTTTCATGTGTGTCAGGAAAAGCGGAACGTGAATATTTCAGGAAAATCATTTTGTCGATTTTGGGGCGAGGAGTTTCGCCAGCCTGGATTTCTTCCTGTCGGCCTTGTTCTTGTGGAGGGAGCCGTATTTGACAGCCTTGTCGAACATGGAGACGAGTTCTGAAAAGAGCTTCTTAGCATCTTTTTTTGGTTCAGTTGAACTCAAAGTCGCCCTGAATTCCTTCTCTACTGTGCTGATGGAGCGCCTGGTGGATTTGTGCTTTATCCGTGCCGCTTCGCTTGTCTTCAATCTTTTCGCCGCTGATTTGGTATGCATTTACTCTGCCTTTCTTCATTCAATTTACATCATAGGACACGTTCTTTTCCGCGTGACGGGCAGTAAAATGACACGCTAAAAGGAAAAATCAAGCGCAGTTCATGATGGTAGCCTTTAAATTTTAAGGGTTCTTGCATTTGTAATAGAAGGTTTGAGGTGTTATAATGTAAGGTTACAATAAATTAACAGCGAGCAGTATCATGGTAAGTGGGTATATGCCCACTTTTATTTTGTATGGGTAATATATAAGGAGCACTTCGATGATTATGAATAATGAACTTCTGGCAACCTTGGATTATATCGAGCAGGAGCGCGGTATAAGCAGGGAAGTGCTGATCGAGGCCATCGAAAAGGCCATTCTCTCAGCTTCGAAGAAAAGCATACATCCCGCAAGCGAACTCGATGTCAAGATAGACCGCGAATCCGGCCAGATCAAGGCCTGGGCCATGCTTGGAGTGGTCGATTCCACACCCACCTGCGACCAGATCCTTTTAAGTGCCGCCAGGGAGCGTTATCCGAACGCCAAGGTCGGCGATGTCGTCAAATGGGAGGTTACACCCAAGAATTTCGGCAGGATCGCCGCCCAATATGCCAAAAATACGATCATGAACCAGCTCCGCAAGGCTGAAAAGGAGATCGTATTCGAGGAGTTCAAGGAGAGAATCGGACAGATCGTGAGCGGCATCGTCAGGCGCTTTGAAGCCGGAAGCATCATAATAGACATGCAGAAGGCCGAGGGAGTCCTTTCTCCAAAAGACAAGATCCCCGGTGAGAACTACATGCAGGGCGACAGGATCAATGCCATACTCAAGAAGATAGACCCGGCCGGCTCGGGGCCAAGCCTTGTGCTGAGCAGGGTATCCGACGATTTCATACGCAGGCTCTTTGAAAGGGAAGTGTCCGAGATACATGACGGCATAGTCCAGATCAAGGCCATCGCCCGTGAACCCGGTTCAAGGACGAAGATAGCCGTCTGCAGCTCCGATTCCCATGTTGATCCGGTAGGCGCCTGCGTCGGAATGCGCGGCATGAGGGTTAAAAACATCACTTCCGAGCTTGGCGGGGAGAAGATTGACATCATACCATTCGACGAGGATGTCAAGGTTTTTGCATCAAAAGCCCTCCAGCCGGCGGTGCTGAAACATATCAGCACCGATGAAGCGACCAAGACAATCGATATCAAAGTAGCGCCCGACCAGCTCTCGCTCGCGATCGGCAAACGCGGCCAGAATGTAAGGCTTACGTCAAAACTGCTCGGATGGAAAATAAACATAAATGCCGAAACGCCGGTAGTCGAGGTCACTTTCGAAGAGAAGCTCGGGCAGACCATTGCTTCCCTGTCTGAGATCCTGAAAATCGACGCGGAGGTCGCCAAAAAGCTTGTCAGCGGAGGCTTCCTGTCGGTCGAAGGCCTCAAGGCTGTGGATGCTTCGGATATCTCAAAAATACCCGAGCTTTCTGAAGATGATGCGAAAAAAGTTGTCAAGGCGCTTAAAAACCTTGATTCAAAAAAGTCTGAATAATCTAACTTAGAGATGTAAATGGGTGGAAAAATTAAAATTAAAGTCAAGGATATTGTAAAAAAATACAATCTCCCTCTCACCAGGGTTATCAAGGAACTCAAGGATCTTGGTCTGACCGTAAGTACCGCGTCAAGTGAAATTGACATGACCCTTGTAGACCTGGTGGACGACCATTTCCTGGAAATAGAGAAGAAGGGGAAGGCCGCCGCCGCCAAGGAAGCTGAATTGAAGAGCGAACTTCACTTGAAGACTCCTATAATTGTCAAGACGCTTGCGGAAGTGCTCGGAAAGAAGCCAAATGAGATAATTAGTTCTCTCCTGACGATGAACGTCCTCGCGAGCATAAACCAGACAGTCGACCCGGATGTCGCAAAAAAGCTCTGCAAGAAATTTGGTTTCAATCTTGTCGTTGACCGCCGTGAGAAGGACGGACATGTTGCCAAGCAGGATGAACATGCGCCAGCTCCTGAAGATGTCCTCGACAAGGACAAGGACCGGCCCGAAGATCTTGTTGACAGGCCTCCAGTAGTTACTTTCCTGGGTCATGTCGACCATGGCAAGACCTCCCTTCAGGACGCCATAAGGAAAACCAATGTCGCCGCAGGCGAAGCTGGTGGAATCACCCAGCATATTGGTGCGTCGGTAGTCAACATCCACGGAAAGACAATCACTTTCATCGACACTCCCGGCCATGAGGCGTTCACCGCCATGAGGGCGCGCGGAGCCAAGGCCACGGACATTGCCATACTTGTCGTCGCCGCTGACGATGGTTTCATGCCCCAGACCATAGAGGCCCTGAACCATGCGAAGGCCGCAAAGGTTCCGGTCATCGTTGCCGTGAATAAAATGGATCTGCCGAGCGCGGATCCGGAAAAGATCGTGCGACAGATGCAGCAGTACGAACTCTCAAGTGAAGAATGGGGTGGAGAAGTTGGAACTGTCAAAGTCTCCGCAATCAAGGGGACTGGCATAGACAAGCTTCTGGAACGAATACTTCTCGAATCAGAAATGCTGCAGCTCAAGGCCAATCCGAAACGCCCGGCCAGAGGTGTTGTCCTCGAAGCCCAGCTTGAACAGGGCCACGGCCCCACTGCAAGCGTCCTTGTGCAGAACGGAACCCTGAAGAAAGGGGAATGCGTCCTCTGCGGTAAATATTTCGGAAAAGTCAAGACCATGATAAATGTACTCGGCGAGAAAGTTGACAGCGCCGGACCGAGTACGCCTGTAAAGCTTGTCGGCCTGTCCGGAGTACCCGAGGCCGGAGCCACGTTCGTAGTCTGCGCCGAGAAGGATGCCAGGAAGATCGCCGACGAGAGGGAGATACAGACGAGGATGAGCGGGCTTGAAGCTGACAATCCTGCAATTGTACCCAGTGCGAATCTCGAAGATCTCATGAAACAGCTGCAGCAGGAGAAGAAGAAGACACTCAACCTGATAGTCAAGGCCGACGTGCAGGGATCGATCGAGGCAATCAAGGAATCCCTGAAGAAATTCCCTTCAGACAAGATACAGATAGATGTCCTGCATTCAGGCATCGGAGCCATTACTGAAAACGATGTGCTCCTCGGGGCCGCATCCGGAGCCATCGTCGTCGGATTCCATGTCCGCGTGAACGCAGGGGTGAACTCGATCGCCAAGAAACAGAATGTTGAAATACGCCTTTACAGCATCATATATGAATTGATAGAAGATCTCATGGATGCGCTTGCCGGAAAACTCGCTCCTGAACAGCGTGAAAAGGATGTCGGATCGGCGAAGATACTCAAGATATTCGAGCTTACAAAAGGGCCGAAGATATGCGGATGCATGGTGGAGAAAGGTTCTGTACGTGTAGGCGCCAAGGCCAGGGTGTTCAGGAACAACGAACTCATCTTCAACGGAGCAGTGCACTCGCTCCGCCGTTTCCAGGATGATGTCAAGGAAGTGAAGCAGGGATTGGAATGCGGGATCCGTCTTGACAACTTCGTTGATTTCCAGGAAGGCGATCTTATTCAGATCTACGAAGTTGAATTCAAAAAAGCCACATTATGAAAAACTACAGCAGACTCGACAGGATAAACGAGCTTCTCAGGAGAGAAATAGCGGATCTGCTGGAAAGAATGGATTTCCATCTGGATAACTGCCTGGTGACGGTAAGCGAAGTTGTCGCCTCTCCTGATCTCCGGCACGCAAAGGTATACATAAGCATCCTCGGCGGAAAGCAGATGTCGCAGAAGGAGAAAGTCCTCCATTTCATGGAAACGCACCGGCATCATCTCCAGACGAAGATAGCCAAGGACATCATCATGAAATACACGCCCGTGCTCGAGTTCGTAATAGATGACAGCATTGAAAAGGGAGATCGTGTCCTTTCAATAATTTCCGAAATGGAAAAAGAGCAAAAGTAGAATTTGGAAGAGCTGATTGCAGAAACACGTGGCTGATGAGGAGTTATGTAGGAGTTCACAACTTCAGTTGTGTCCTGGTATTCAATTAAATTACGCAAGCTAAAGCTTGTACTTCAATCTTAACGAAGCCAGACCGGTTTGAATTTTATCTTTTGAATTTGAAGAAAAGCTCAGTTGCTGCCAGCGGAACTGCGAATTCTTAGAAAGGTGGGGGTGCCATGCAAAGACATGTCGAAATCGAAAAGGCGATAGAGCGGAAATATCCTGAACAGGTTGTGCTGGTCACAACCCGTGGAAAAGACGGGAAGGCCAATGTGATGGCGGTCGGATGGACCTGCATCGCGTCCGGCGAACCCCTCATGTTCATTCTCGGGATTGACGAGGATTCACACACCTTCGAACTGATAAGGGAATCCAAGGAATTTGTCGTCGCGTATCCACATGAATTCATGAAGGAAGAGACGCTGATCGCCGGCAGCTGCCACGGAGATGAAGTCGACAAGATCTCAAAGGCCGGCCTGGACACCCAGAGCGGCAAGAAGGTCAAAGCCCCGCTCCTCACCGACGCCGTCGCGAATTTTGAATGCGAGATGATTGATATAATAAAGCCCGGCGACTGCACTCTCATCCTTGGAAAGGTCGTTGCCGCACATGTGAACACGGATTCCTCCATCAAGCGCCTCTGCACAGTTGATAAGGGCCATGCATTGTCAGGCGTAAGACCGATCTGATCCTAAAAAAAAATCCGTTCGGATTTTTTTTAATGGTCATTTGCGAGGCGACTGCCTCTTTTGAACTGATTGTTAAGTTCAGATTCCATGACCCGTGAAAAATGATGTTGTGTCAATTTATCGGGGTCGGGATCGAATGTCGCTAAGTTAAGCACTTCCCCATCAAGAATACACAAGCTGAAGCTTGGACTCCAACCTCAGCACACCGACAAATGTTGGAGTTCAAACTTTAGTTTGCTCTAAATTTTTTCAAGACAACCTTTGAATTATCCCGCTTTCTTCCTCCCATCTCCACACATTGTCTTTACTGAGATGGACTCCGCCCAGCCATTTGCCTATTCCGTTCAGCTCTATCCAGTCGGCCTTGTCTTCCAGGACCTTTGATCCAGTTTTTGTAAGTAGGATCTTCTGTTTGTCAAAACCATCAGCATCTGCGAACTTCGCAGGATCAAGAAAAGGTCTGCCGTTTTTTGTCTTTAGGAGAGGACGTTTGCAGTTGATCAGATTTTCCAGATAGATCCAGAATGTGGCGTCACCCATGAACTTAGGCTCTTCCAGCTTCTGACATTCCTTGAAGATCCCGCAGGGAGAATGAATCCTGGAGACTACGGCTTCCAGAATCTGCCTCTCAGTCCTGTTGAGGCCGTTTTCATGTGAAGGGAACTGCTGTAGATGCCTGGTCAGGGAATCGGAGAGATAAGGAAGGCATGAGGTTTTGCCATGGATTGTTTTCAGAAGGCCGCGGGGATCAGGGGAACAGAAAGCTGTCCATGCGGATTTCGCAAGTTTCAGCTGGCCAGATGATACTTTCTTCCTGGAACGGTAATATTTCCAGAGATCGATGTCCTGTCCAATGTATTCGCCTGTGATGACTATGCTCAGTTTTGAATTACCCAGCTTTCTGCCATGTAACCAGTCTAGTATCTGGATTAGCTGGAGCTGGTCAAACAGGTCATGTTCGAACCACAATACCGTCTCATCAAATTTTCTGAAACCTTCAAGAGTCCTGTCCCTTTTCCTGAATCCTTTGTCGACATTCCTGATATGAGGCCATAGTTTCATGATGAAGCTGGCGCGGATTTTGGACATCTGGCGCAGCGTTTTCCCTGACGGAGCCGGACCCTCGTGCAGTAGATCCCGCCAGGGAAGTATTTCGTCTTCAATTCCGGCTTTCTTCAAGGCGTCTGCAGCGCAGTCTCCGTTTGTGATGTGGAGGCGCATTTTCACCTGTTCAATATAAATAGGAGAAGGTTGAGATATGTCGCGAAAAGCACCCATGCGAGATATGGGAGAAGCAGGATTCCAGACAACCTGCAGGCCTTGTGGAATGCGATGGCGGTGAGGACTATGAAAACCAGCATCAGGAGGATGACCGCCAACGCTCCTGAAATGGAATGAAAATAAAAAAATAGTGGAGTCCACGAAAAATTGAGGATATGCTGGATAGTGAAGAACACAAGCCCTCTTTTCTTTTCAGGCTTGCCGGAACTGTTCCTGATGAAATAATATAGTGAAATCCCGATCAGTGTATAGAGGATAGCCCAGGCAGGACCGAAAATCCAGTTTGGCGGATTCAGCGGTGGTTTGTTCAAGGCCTGGTACCATTCTCCCGGGCTGACAAAAATGCCTGACACGGATGGCAGCCATCCTATGATGAGACATAAAGATATAAGCAATGCCCTGTTCATGGTCAAATTATAAGTCGCCGATGTGAAAAGTCCAATAATAATGGTATTTTAAGGGTCTGGCGCCGTTTTTAAAAACAAGAAGTTTTAAATTTGACAGGCAGGAAGCCAATAGGTGACAAAGTCTTTCTTGACAGCAATACTTAGAGCTTATCATCAATAACTTCCCCAGCATGGGACTTTAATTTTTCAATGAGAATGAGAACGTAATTATTTCCCGGAATCGGAGATTTCCTTTACTGCATTAATGGCATGAGAAATAATTTTTTCAGAAAGCCAAATAGAAGATTTTCTAAGTTCAGATATGGAAGCCAATGCCTGGTTTTTATTTATGTGCTTCTCTGCCAGGTTCCAAAGAATAACTCCCAATGTTCCATGGACTTCGTATCCGAATTCGGAAACAAACAATCTTGCTTCTGCGTCATCAGTAAAATACCAGTCGGCCTTTAATCTCTTGAAGAGTTCAAACGCTTCAGATTCTCCTCCATGGAGGCAACCCGTGCGCAACCAGAAATCAACACGATTACTTTCATCATCGCTTAGCTTTTCGTTTGGCCCATTCAATATCTTCCAAGGCATATTTCTCGACGAGTTCTATCCGGTTCCGATGAATGAAGTCAACTGTGGCGGCCATCAGCAGGTCAGATTCAGATTTAAAAAAACCTGCATTTATGTAATTGCGCGCTGCTTTTTCAATGTTATCTGGAATCGGTACGGTGATTGTTTTCATGTGTCCTGCCTTTTCTTTTTGCTCCTTTAATATATCATTGCTTTGCAGAATAAGCCAGTAGGCAAAGCTGCCTTATGGAATGTTGGAGCTTGTTTTAAACTTGACAATCTGGGTTTGGATTTTATTGCGTCCCCGAAATTTCCATCGTCAATGACAGGACCGCAAATGAAAATCCCTGGAATCTTTCTATATTCCTGGGAGAAACGCAGCAACGGTTAGATCACTTCCGCTTAATCATCAACATCATCCTCAGCATGGCACCAATGCCGTTAACTTAAGCGCAAATGCTATATAATAAACAACAAGCAATAATATTAGCTCTTTTTAAATTTTTAATGATGTAATTATAATTAGCCGTGGTACGGTATATTATAATTAAATATAAAGGAGGGGCCATGAAGGAATCGGAGATCAGGAAGATCATTTTCCAGACGATGGAGACGCACCTGGAGCTGCAGCTCAGGGCGATACGGCAGATGATCGGGACGGAGGAGCTGCCGCCGCCGGTGAGGATTAAGAGGGGGTTGCGCAAGGACTCCCTGGTCGACCTTAGCGTCAAGATATTGGAGGATGCCGGAGAACCCCTGCACCTGAATCAGATAAGCAAAACGCTCATGGAGAAGTACGGCAGGGTTGCCGACCGGGACAGCCTAGCCAGTTCCCTCGGCAAGAAGGCCAAGGACGGCGAGCTTCTGGTAATGAAGGGGGGAGGAGTATTTGATCTTAAAAGAAAGGCTGTCAGGAAATGAAGCTTGGAAAGATGCGTGAATGGCTTGGTTCCGGAATCATCGAGGAAATAAGTTCGGAGAGGAGGAAATCAGGGGAAACCAGGCGGGAGGGTAAGATTGGGACGGCTGAAATGATATTCCTTTTCCTGTCGGTGGCCCTCAACACCGAGAAGAAGAGCATCCATGAGATATTGAGGCAGAGCTCCTTCGATTCCGGAGAGGATTGGAGTTTATCCCCGGCCGGATTCTGCAAGGCCAGAGCGCGCTTTTCCCCTAAGCCATCTGCATAGGCTCTTCGGATGTCTTGTCTCAAGGCTTGAAAATCTCCTAACCGATGACAAAAACAGATGGAAGGGATTCCGGCTGGTCTGCGCCGACAAGACAACCCTGGCCCTGCCTGAATGGCCTGAGCTCTGGGAGAAGTTCGGGTGCCACAAGGTCAGGAAACATCTCGGTCCGGTGGGGGTCGAGTTCTGCTGCCTGTTCTCCGTCTTCACAAGAGCTCCTCTTGCCTTCGCCTTCGGCAAGTCATGCACATCGGACGAACGCCTCTTCACCAGTCTTGTGAAGCGCATCCATAAGGGGACGGTGGTCCTCCTGGACAACGGGTTCTACGCCTTCAGAATTTTCGAGCTCATCTCGGACAGGTCCTCCCATTTCATAATTCCTGCCTCGGTTTCGCTGAAGCCGAGATTAATTGAAAAGCTTGGCTCCGGAGACTACCTTGCCGAAATAAAGGATTCGAAGACAAAGAGGACGATGATAGTCCGTGTCATATATGTGTCATACCAACCAGATAATGATAGAAGATAACCTGCCATAAACGGAGGCAATACTGGAATAGTCGCCGTAGCATCACTGAGTAATCCGGATGAAGCCACCGATGGCTATAATATTTCTCTTCTTGCCTGCGAACAGCTTGAAGTCCTTGCGAAACTCGCAGCTGGTTCAGGCAGTTCCGCAGATGCTGGAAATTATTCCGTTGTATCGGCTAAAAAGGTTGAGATCTCTCTTTCAAGCGGCAGGGTAATCAATGTCGTGGCAGCGGGATTCGCGAAGTAGAAGTAGGTACGGGCTTCAGCCTGTCCTATGTTTTTTTTGCTTTTTCTAATCTAAAAAACATAAATTCAAAGAATGATACATGCTGAAGCACGTATCTACTTATTAGAAAAAAATGAATGCGAACAGACAGGAATGTCTGTTTTACCTTGCCCACCTTGCCTTCGTGAATTGAGTTTTGCAATGTAAATGTTACCTTAAGCGTATGACAAAAAATATTTTAGATGAACTCGGATCAGTAATCAAGGGAAATGACAATTTCCTTTTATTGACCCATGAGAAGCCGGACGGCGATGCTATCGGATCCCTCTTCGGACTCTTTACCGTCCTCCGTGAGAATGGGAAGAAGGCCGACGCATATCTCCCGGAAAAACCGCCGATGCGGTATGCTCCTTTCGTGCCTGAAGGAATTATCACGGACAAGGCCCCTGATCTGGGTTCCTACTCCTGTATCGTGTGCCTTGACACTGCGACGTCCGACAGGATAGGGATTGAAAAGTCCTTGAAGGAAAAGCTGCTTTCATGTCCTCTGATCAACATCGACCATCATCCGGACAACAAGCTTTTCGGAAGACAGAACTTCATAATTCCGGATGCGGCCGCGACCGCTGAAATAATTTTCGTGACCCTGCAGGATTCCACCGGAATGCGGATTTCGCAGACGGCTGCGACATTCCTGATGATGGGCTTGCTCATGGATACCGGCGGTTTCCGTTTTGACAATACGGGGGCTTCGACCTTGAAAAACGCTTCCGGGCTCATGGCCGCAGGCGCAGACTATTCGCGCTTGATCAACGCATTGTTCTTTTCCCAGCCCCTTAACTTTGTCAGGATGGAGGCTGAGCTTGTTTCCAGAAATCTGCGCACGTCTTTTTCCGGAAGATATGCCTGGGCATATCTCAGCGACGAGATACTCGCTGAATTCGGAGTGGAGAAGAGGGATACTGAATCCCTTATAGACATTCTGCGGCAGATACAGGGGGTGGAGATAGCCGTCATCCTGTACAGGAAGGACGACGGCTTCAAGATATCACTCCGGTCGAAAAACAAGAAATACTCAGTTGCGAAAGTCGCAAGGGCCCTCAACGGAGGAGGCCATGAACTGGCCGCCGGTGCATTCATCAAGGCCGGAGATGTTTCAGAGGCTGAAAAGATACTTCTTGATATGATCGGAGAGCTGCTGGGCTAAAATCACTGCCGTCCGATGGATTATTGGATTGCTGGATTGATGGATTGTTGCAACTCAAAACTTGCATAATTCTAAAACGTTTCCGCCTAAAGGCTGGACTCCAAACTGTTTTATCCCGATGATATTGCATGACCTGTGGAACTGCGGTTTGGAGTACCGGCTTTAGCCGGAATCTTCATTTTTAAATGATTCGTTTCGAATCATTTGCCCTGCAGTTTTTCAGACCACTTTGAAATAACCTCTGCCAGTTCCGAGGGATTTATAGGTTTTGAAACGTAATCGTTCATTCCGGCCCGGATGCATGCTTCGCGGTCGCCCGGCATTGAGTTTGCTGTCATGGCGATTATAATCACATCATGATTGATTACCTTTGAATCCCTGCTTCGGATCACCCTTGAGGCTTCATATCCGTCCATTTCCGGCATCAGGCAGTCCATAAGAACAATGTCATACGGAATAAATTCCAGTGTCTTCACAGCCTCAATGCCATTGGCAACTGCGTCGGCGGAATAACCGAGTTTATCTAGGACTGCTAGGGCTACCTTTTGATTCGTGATATTGTCTTCCGCGAGGAGGATCCGCGCATTGTTTTTCACCTGCGGACCAGATGGATGACGGGCAAGAATATTCTTCTTTGAAATTTCCTTGCCTGAAATTATTGTTCCAAGGAGGGTGGCAAGGCTGTCGTAGAGCTGCGATTTCTTGATAGGTTTTGTCAGATATGCGGAGAATCCGAACCTGCTGAGGCGTTCGGCATCTCCACGCCTTGCGAGGGAGGTCAGCATTACAAGAAGAGTGCTCTTCAGCCTCTGATCCTCCTTGATGAGCCTTCCCAGCGACTCACCATCCATCTCTGGCATCTGCATGTCGAGGATGACCACTTCATAGGGATCATTCTTGTCGAAGGCCTCTACAAGTTTTTTCAAAGCTTCAATTGCAGAATGCACCTCGTCGTGCCGGCATCTCCAGGATTCCAGAAGAAGGGATAGTAGTTTCCTGCTGGTCTCATTGTCGTCCACGGCAAGTATCCTGTGCCCGGAAATGTTTTCAAGGGATTTCTGAGGTATGGCATTGACGTTGGGCTGTTTTGCAAGGAGCAAGGTAAACCAGAAGGTGGATCCTGATCCTTCCTTGCTGTCAACCCCGATTTCCCCTCCCATTATTTCCACAAGTTTCTTTGAAATTGCCAGCCCGAGTCCCGTTCCTCCAAACTGCCTTGTTGTCGAGGCGTCGACCTGGGTGAAAGGCGAGAAGAGCGAGGTGAGCCTGCTTTCAGGAATTCCGATTCCGGTGTCGGAGATCTCAAACCTCAGGCTTGCAGAGGTGTCTGTTTCAGATATTTTCTGGACCTTGATGACAATTTCACCCCTGGATGTGAACTTCACTGCATTGCCAGTGAGATTTAGGATTATCTGCCTGATCCTTCCCGGATCCCCCCGGAGATGTGAAGGTACGTCCTGTTCAATGATGCAGAGGAATTCAAGGCCCTTCTCCTGTGCTTTCAGGGCCAGGAGATCGCTTATTTCCTCAAGGGTCACCCTCAGGTCGAAGTCAAGCGTCTCAATTACCAGTTTTCCAGCCTCAACCTTTGAAAAGTCAAGGATGTCATTTATAAGCGTCATCAATGTCTCCCCGCATAACTTTACCGTCTCAGCGTATTCTCTCTGCTCTGAATTGAGCTCGGTATCAAGCAGAAGCCCTGTCATCCCTATTACTCCGTTCATGGGAGTCCTGATCTCATGGCTCATGTTCGCAAGAAATTCGGATTTTGCCTGGCTTGCCTCCTTTGCCTTGAGAGCATAGTCATTTGCCGTCATTACGGCGTTTTCCAGGTCGGATTTTGCCTTCATCAGTTCCTCCTGCGTCTTCTTGAGCTCGCTTATGTCGGTGAAGGTCACGACGGCCTGCATGAGATGGCCCACATAGTCGAATGAAGGATACGCATTCAGCAATGTCCAGAGTACTGGCTCGGAAGGCTTCCGTATGCCGACGACGATGTTCCTGACGGGCTCCCGGGCGCTGAGAATGCTGTCCGACACGGTTTTCTTCACGGAAAAGCCGGTGCCGTCCTCGTTTATGAACGACACATCGGGATCGAGGATGATATTGTCGGACATCCGGGTGTCAGGTTTGAAAAGGAGCATCTCATAGGCTTTTGCATTTGCAAGGAAAAGGGTCATGTCCGGAGTGAAGACCACCACCGATGATGAAAGGCCTTCGATGAGCTCCCTGAACTTTTTTTCACTGTCCCTGAGCGCCTCTTCGGCTTTCCTTCGCTTTGTTACGTCAAAGACAATCAGGCTCAGCAGCACCTTCCCTCCGCCGGATACGGAACTTGAATAGACTTCTACGTCTTTCACCTCCCCGTTTGCGAGCCGGTGCGAGAATGTGGAGATATTTGAGTCCCAGTCCTTCTTGCTGGTCTTCTGGCTGTTGAAATCATCAAGGGGAAACACGTTTATCTCATCCATCTTCCTGGATGTCAGCTCATGCAGCTTGTATCCATAATAGTTGCATGCGGCCGGATTGGCGTCAAGTATCTGCTGGTTCAGGGGATCTATTATGAGCATGACGGCCTGGTTTTCAGTGAACTGTTTCCTGTATTTCAACTCGCTCGCGGTGAGAAGGGCCCTCGACTCGGCGATTTTCCTGATGTAGCACATTAGTGAAATAAGAAGAAGTTCAAGCAGGCACGTCAGGGCTATCGGCTTGAGCCTTTCATGGGCAACTGACATAATTGCCTCGGATGCGTTCGTGTCCATGCACATCACGGCCAGAACGTTGCCGTCGCCGCCGATCATGGGGACAAAACCGGATATCCAGGTCCCCCACTTGTCTTGGAACGGCCCGACAATTTCTGTTTTTCCAGATGAAAATACGCGCCTGAGTCCTTCCGGGGCGTCGGCGTACGGATCGCCTGGCGCCGAATAGTCCGGATTAGGAATGTTCTTGCCCCCGCGGGATATTTCAGGAGGTTCCGAATCAACCAGGAAAAAGACTTCTCCTCCAATCATCATGGTAATATAGAAGAACCTGCAGCCGGGAGTAGCCTGCTGCATCTTTGTCAGCTGATGCTTCAACCTGATGTAGTCTGGATTATTGATGTCTTCGGCTGTGACTGAAAGACTGTTGACCTTTTCAGAATCTATCGCCGCGGTACTGGTACTGATAATTTTCAAGATATCGCCGGTGCGTTCCCTTCGCTCCTGTCTTTCCTGATATTCGGTGGCGATCCATCCTATAACCAGGACGACGAAAATCATGATGCTCATCCAGACCGTGAAGGATGCTTTTAACTTTATGACCAGATCCGATTTCCAAAACCTGCAATATTCGGTGTAATTCCATATTGCGGTCGCTATCAAACATGCAAGGAGGCACCGGAAAAGCTGGATTGGAATATGCACCTGGGACAAGAACAGGGCCTGGTTTATCCATCTGGCCGGGAAGAATGACGCGGCAGGAACGATCAGTCCGCTGGCTATTGCATAGGCAAGCATGGACAGGGAGGCCACGGCAAGGGAGATTCTTGGTGGATTGAATTCCCTCCAGTGCCTGTAAAAAGCAATGCTGGAAAGAAGGCCGCCGGTGAATCCGATTGAATATCTTGTCAGGGCGTTCAAGTCGTTTAAACCGAATTCGGCCTTATGGAAAATTCCAGCACTTTCGAGGATGCCTGCCCCGATGATCGACAAGAACGGGAAAATAAGCCATTGATGTTTTTTGCCGAAGAGATTATCCCTGCCGAATTCAAAAAGGAAAATAAATGACATTGCCATGGTGAAGAGGCGGATCTTGGCAAAATCCGGATTATCTCCCATGCTTATTGCAAGCATGTCAAGCCATTCGTTTATGCCGTGGATGATCCCGAACACGCCAAGATTCAAGAGCCTCAGGCTTCCCGACGTCCTTATCATAATGCAGACAGAGCCGAGCAGGATGAATGCCAGCCCATACATGAAAAATATGTAGTCGAGCTGATGTTCGAAAAAAGCCTGTACAAGCGGCATGGCCATTATCTCAGGTTTCCCCCATTTATAATCTTCCCCATCGAAGTCTGATACTATACTCGATTGCCGCTCCTATTTCCATGAAGCATGGAGATTTTACACATTTGAGAGAATATGTTCTTGAAATGTTTTTTCAAGCATAATAGATTAGCACATTATTTTCAGAATAACGGAAGACGGTGTGAATCCGTCGCGGTCCCGCCGCTGTAACCGGGGATCTCCTGAGCATAAGGCCGAAAGGCCGGTCACTGGAAGTTGAAAACTTTTCGGGAAGACAGTTCGGGAGGGGTGATCCGGAAGCCAGAAGACGAACTGGAAATAACACTGGAATCTAATGGTAAAGGGTTCCGGCGGACGCGCTGCGTCCGCCGGAACCCTGTTTTTTTTGCCCGGATTCCAGCTGTAGGTCCCGGCAATAATGCAACTTGGACACTTGGTAACTTATTAACTTTAAATGAGGAGGACGGAAATGAAGAAGAGAACCACAAGAAAAGCAATCGCACACAGGAAGAGCTGCACCACAACTGGAACAGGACTCTCCCACTACATCCTGATCAAGGAGAAATAAAATAAAATTTTGCCTGCGCGGACATGGCAGTTGCCGTATTTTTTTACGGCCGCTGTTTGTCTGCACGGGTGAAAGCAAAATTTTATATGAAAAACAACTATATCAACACCGGATACGGTCCGAACTTTCTTGTCATCGACATCGGACACAAGGATTTCACCGCGATTATCAACCCGAAAACCGCATTCTGGACCCTGGCCCGCAAGGATCATCTCGGCCAGATCATATCCGACGGCAAATTCATTTCCTCGTTCAAGAAGAAGGAGGATGAGTTCATCAAGGAGATGGAAACCCTCCGCTTCGGACTCAAGCCCTCTGCCGTCTATTTCAACCCGACAGACCGCTGCAATTTCAACTGCACCTACTGCTATATACCGGAGAAGATGAGGAAGCATGGCGCGAACATGTCTCCTGAAAAGCTCATCGAGGGTCTTTCAATCCTGAAGAAATATTTCAAGACGACTGTTCCAAAAGGACGCAATCCCCAGATTATCTTCCATGGCGCCGAACCGTTGACGAACAAGGAGGCCGTTTTTGCTGGAATAGAGAAGTTCTCCGGAGATTTTGATTTCGGAATCCAGACCAATGCTACGCTGCTCGACGACGAGGCCATTGATTTCGTGCTGAAGCACAAGGTTGGAATTGGGATTTCAATCGATGGCCCGGACGCCAGGACAGCCGACAAGCTCCGCCGCGACTGGAAAGGCGAGGGATATTTCAGCCAGATCGTAAAGGTGATAGACAGGCTGAAGGATCATCCCGGATTCAACGTGATCTGCACCATCACTACCGAGAACATGAGCAGGCTTTCCGAGACCGTTGACTTCTTCCATGAGTCCGGAGTCAAGGTATGCATGCTCAACATCATCCGCTGCACACAGGAGAAATCGCGCACCGTCAAACCCGACGATGCCGAAGCCGCAAAACATTACATCAAGGCGCTTGAACGCAGCTGGGAGCTCTACAATAAGACCGGCCGCAAAATCATAGTTGCGAACTTCGCAAACATCATACTCGGAATCGTCGCTCCTTCGGCCCGCAGGCTCATGTGCGATATTTCCCCGTGCGGAGGAGGACGCTGTTTCTTCGCGGTGGCCGCCAACGGCGACATGTTCCCATGCAGCGAGTTCGTCGGAGTCAAAGAGTTCAAAGGCGGAAATATCTTCAAGGACAAGATCCCGAAGGTGCTTGAGACTGAAGTCTTCCGGAAGGTTTCGGAACGCCAGACAGAACAGATGGATCCATGCATGAACTGCGCGATCCAGCACTTTTGTGGTGCACCGTGTCCGGCCGAGGCCTACACGATGAACAACAAGGACATCACGAACCGCGGAGCATTCTGTGAATTCTATGAGGAGCAGGTCCGCTATGCTTTCAGGCTCATCGCCGAGGAGAGGGAACAGGATTTCCTCTGGAAGGGCTGGGACAAGGGAATGAAACAGAATTTCGAGTACATGGCATAAAATCTGAAGACAGGTTTAAATTTTCTTGCAAGGCGGAGACGCCTTGCAAGAAAATTTACTGCTTCCTCTCATACGCGCCGATGTCGACAGCGGAACCCTGGGGACGCTGTAGGTTGAGCATGTCCCTGGTAACTCTCAGTTCGCTGGTGCCTGCGTTGACTGCGGGGCTCTTCTTCTGGAGGGTGAAGTCAAATTTCGCCTCATCTGTAAAAAGAGGATTTTTATCAATTACATTGTGGGCGACCGGGCCGGTGAAATTCCCGTTGAAAACAAGATTGTAGTCGAAGACTGTCCCTTTCGCCTCATTTACTGAGTTTGCCGGCTTGTCCTTGGATGCATACATGATGTTGTTGAATACTTTTATTTCGCTTCCCCACAGAACGCTGATTTCACCTTCAGGGATTTTAGGATTCTGGGAGTTCTGGTATACGGTGTTGTTCACGATATCGACATTGTCGCTGTGGAACACATGTATGCCCCGTCCGCCATTGCAGTAGACGACGTTGTTTTCTATCAAGGTCCGGCCCTTGTAGGCGCCAAGCTTTGAACTTCCCTGTGTGTTCTGCAGATCATCTACAATTATCCCGTTGCCGTCGGTGATGCCGCCTGCCGCGAAGAATGGCACGAGATTCTGGTTGTGGCGGCTGATGTTCCTGCGGATTATTATCTTGCAGCCGGTATTGCTGTCGGAATTCCAGTTCTGGTATGTGGAGATGCCGCTGTTGCCATAGGGCGAATAGAGTGCGTTTTCATATACGATATTGTCTTCAATGGTCAGATAATCCGCATGTTTTGATGCTATCCCCCCGCCACAGCACTTGTATATTTTACAGTTGCTTATGGTGATGTGATGAGGATTCTGACCCCCCTTTTCACAGATCAATATTCCGTTTCCCGAAGTGGCGGGATTGTTCCTGTTGTCCTTCTGGACGAGGGCGTATTCTATTTTGATGTTGTCGGAATTACCCTCGATTTCAAGGCCGTCGATTGAAATATAAGACGCTCCTTCGACCTTGATGGCATTCCAGTTCTTCGACTTAAGCTTCGGCGTTTGACCGGGAAGAGCCTGATATGTGATAAATGCATTATCTTTTCCGGAACGCGTGATTGTGAGAATGTTGCCAGTAGGTTCGTCCTTGGTGTAAGTACCGTTCATGATATATACAATGTCGCCTGGCTTCGTAAGATCCGCAGCGCGCTGGATGCTCCGGAAAGGCTTCTCCTGGCTAAGCCCGTTGTTTGCATCATGCCCGGTTTCGGACACATAATATCTTGTGTTTGACTCCACGGCTGCAGCTGGAGCTTTTTCAGCAACTGTTGCGGAGGATGCGTTGAAAAAAGCAGCAAGGCATAAGACAATAAGGAACGATGGCTTAATGAAATACATGATGTTTTCCATCTATTTAAGATATGAGCAGCAATAGTCGGCAATGACTTTTACCTTGAGCGAGAATTTCGCCTTTGCAGGAACCTCGAACGAATCTCCTCCCTTGAAGGTCTTCCATTCCCTGGAGCCGGGAAGGAGGACATCCAGATCTCCTGCAAGTATCTCCATGATCTCCCTGCAGTCGGTTCCGAACTCGTAATCACCGGGAAGCATGATCCCGAGCGTCTTCTTTGTCCCGTCGGCAAACAGCACCGTCCGGCTTGTGACCTTGCCGTTGAAATAAACATTGGCCTTCTTCACCACTGTGACATTTTTAAATTCTGACATGTTTTTTCCTTATGATTATCCTATAATAAAATTTATAAACGACTCAATCTCACTTATGAGTCATAATAAATCAAGGGGGTGGAGTATTCATTTATCCTCAATCAACGGGCAGGATGATAATACCCTTGTGTCTTATTCCACCTTCTTTACAATCATTTCAAGGGGGCGTTTTGTGGGACCGGAGGACTGTCGGGAGGCATATCCGACCGGGACTACCGCCATGAATTCGCCTTTCTCCCCTAGGAGATCAAGGACATCGTCCTTGATGAGGAAGAGTATGCCCAGCCAGACCGTTGAAATCCCCAGCGAAGTTGCGGCGATAAGCATATTTTCCACTGCGGCCGCCGAACTCTGGATTTCCATTGTGCGGAAGAAGTCATAGGCTATATCCTTGTCTACATCAAATAGTTCCGTTCCGTGCCTGATGAGTTCTCCGGTATTGATGACGGCGATCGTCACAGGCGAGCTTGCGATGCTGCGCGAAGCCATGCGCAGCAGCGTGGAAGATGGACGGGGAAAATCCCCGGCGCGCCTGGAGACCAGATCGACCAGCTCCCCCTTTTTTACACCTTTCACTACGACGAATCTCCATGACTGGTTGTTGTGCGCTGAAGGCGCCTGGTTCGCAGCGCTCAGGATTGTCATTATATCCCCGTCGGACACATCCTGGTCCGTGTACATCCTCACGCTCCGTCTCGCCATTATGTTTGCAAGGGTCTCGTTGATGTCGCTGCTGCTCATATGAATTCATCCTTAATGTATGAATAATTAATAATGTAAACTCCGGATATCCGCTAAAAGTGGAACAGATAGAAAAATTGTGGCAGCTGGTTCTGGATTGGCACGTTGAATTTGAATTCCACCGGAGTCGCCTTGAATCCGGATTTTTCCAGCAGGGCAATAAGCCCGTTTGAGCCAATAAGATGACCTGCGCCGACTGCGACAAAGCAGTCCTTCTCCCTTATGGTCGGCATAAGTCTTTCCAGGAACAGATCATTCCTCTCCTTGAGGAGCTTGTCGATGAACTTGTCCCTGAACTGCGGAGTATAGCTGGTCTTCCGGGAATAAAATTCCTCGGCCATTCCGGACAGATCCTGGGAGATATATTTTTGAAGGAGGCCATTGAGCATCTTGTAGCCGTCTTCAGCTTCCCCGATCGCCTCTGTGAGGAGCTGGATCTGCTCGGTTTCCGTGAAACTGTCCAGGGGAGCCAGCTGTTCCTCCGGCGTTTCAAGGCCTTTGGTTTCACATCCACCGAGTTTCGCCTTTTCATAAAGGAGCACGTCAATCGGAACGGGATCAGAGGACTTCCTTGGCCAGGAGATAAGAAGGGACGCGGCCCATATCCTGTTCTTGTCGAGGAATGACGGGGAGAGAGGAGGATCGAATTTCCCAGTGATGTTTTTCAGCTGTGTGAATTTAGATCTGCCGATCTTGCCCTCCAAAGATTCGTTTTCCGGGAGAAGCATCCCCTGCATTATCTTGACCTGGTTCTTCTCGTCGGGCTCTATCTCGGAGAAGAATACTTTGCTTTCGGCAAGGGCTTTTTTGACAGGTTCGGGAATCCTGCTGAATGCCTCATTCGGGGCGTGCATCGTACCGAAGATCCATGATGTCCTGCCCTGATATTCAATTTTCCAGAATACAGAGTCCAGGCCGGATCCGGATTTCTTGTCATCGCAGCCTAGTCCGAGAAAAGTGAGCATTATGATTAGAGTTCCAGTTGTCTTCAAATAGTTATTCATTGCAGTTCCATTTTTGCATGAGCCGCATAATTAAGCGGTGGAAAACCAGGAATTCAACATGTTCCATGATTTTTTACAGGCCATCTGCATTTTATTTCATTTGGAGTCCTCCCCGCTACCCAGCCTTGAAATATCATGCTTGAAAAAGTATCTTCATATATATAAAGGCAGGGATTTTAAGGTATGGAAAGCTCCGGAGTAAGGAATTTTTTTGAAAAACACTGGGAGAAGATGGTGCTCTGGACTATCCTTGTCGGGCTGTTCTACCTCCTGAAGCCCTTTTTCCTGCTCATATTCGAGACTTTCCTCATCACCTATGTCGCCAGGACCGTAGTGGTGTGGATGACTGATAGGCTGAACATCAACTACCGGCTCGCCACAGTCCTGTTCTTCATGATGTTCATTGGCGCGGTCATCGGCATCGGTGCATGGATAGGGCCGAAGCTGGTGACCGAGTCGAACAGGATACTTTCGGACTTCACCGACGACAGCAGGGAGGAGACTAACGATAAGATAAACAAATTCGCCGCCGCAGTTGTCAAGAACATCGTAGGCGAGGAAAAAGGCCTGGCTGTCTTGGGTTCCGAAGAATATGCCGTATTGTTGGAGAGCTTGAAGACTGAAACTGGCAAGACCGTGAAAACCGCGATGCCGCACGTGCTTGATTCGATAATAATGATAGTCAAACTCTGCTGGAAGATCACCGTTTCATTGCTCATAGCCACTGTTTTCTCGTTTATTCTTGTGCTGGACTGGCAGAAGATAGCGGCAAAGATGGGTGAATTGGAAAAAAGCCGGATCAGGACATTCTATCTTGACGCCGCTCCACACCTGCAGGCTTTCGCGAACATCCTTGGCAAGGCGCTCCAGGCCCAGGCCATCATCGCATTATGCAACACAGTCCTGACAGCGATAGGCCTCTGGTATTTCGAAGTTCCGAACATCGCCCTTCTGTCGACCATTGTCCTGATCTGCGGATTCATTCCCATACTGGGGACTTTCCTCAGTTCGATCCCGATACTCATGTTTGCTGTCCAAGTTGGGGGGTTGGTGCTGGTGATCAAGCTGATCATGTTTGTCGCCGCCATACACGCCTTCGAGGCGTATGTCCTGAATCCACGGATAACCGGAGAAGCCCTCCGCGCCCATCCTCTCCTCATCCTCGTCCTTCTCCTGATAGGGGAGAGATTCTTCGGGATATGGGGGATGATAGTGGGAGTTCCAATCGGTTTCTATCTGATAAGCGTGCTCACCACCAAGGATGAGAATATCAAGCCCGAATCATCTGATAAGACCGCCCCGGCCTGATAGTTCAAAGCTATGGATGAATTGAAAATAGGGCATATCTTGAAAACTGAAGCAGAAACTCGAAAAAAACTTATAGATGCAAAACTCAAAGAGGCAGGTTGGGATGTCGCCAATCTCGCGCAGGTTTCTCAGGAGTTTGATATTTCCGTACCCTTGCCAAATGGTGTGGCAGAGCCGCGAACACCTTACGAAGGACATCAATTCAGTGATTATGTCCTGTTTGGCAGGGATGGGAAGCCTCTGGGTGTTGTTGAAGCTAAAAAGACTTCCAAGGATGCTGCGTTAGGACGGGAACAGGCTAAACAGTACTGTTACCATATTCAAAAGCAATTTGGCTGCAAACTTCCTTTCTGCTTTTATACCAACGGTCTTGAGATTTTCTTCTGGGATTTGGAAAACTATCCTCCACGAAAAGTAGTCGGTTACCCTACACGAGATGACTTGGAGCGGTTTCAATATATTCGAGAACACCGGAAACGGCTTGCTGATGAGCTCATAAATACGGAAATCGCCGGAAGGGATTATCAGATCCGTGCAATCCGCGCGGTGATGGAAGGTATTGAAAAGAAACAACGTAATTTCCTTCTGGTAATGGCCACGGGAACGGGAAAAACTAGAACCTGTATTGCCCTTGTAGATGCCCTCATGCGTGCAGGACATGCAGAAAAGGTATTATTCTTGGTGGATAGGATTGCTTTACGGGGGCAGGGACTTGATGCTTTCAAGGAACATTTACCCAATGAACCCCGCTGGCCTAAGGAAGGTGAAAAGCTCATAGCCAAAGATCGCCGCATCTATATTTCAACCTATCCCACAATGCTCAATATCATCCGGGAAGAAGGCAATACGCTTTCTCCCCACTTCTTTGACCTGATTGTGATTGATGAGAGTCACCGCTCCATATATAACACCTACGGGGAAGTGCTTGATTATTTCAAGGCGATCAGTCTCGGGCTGACTGCAACTCCGACAGATATAATTGACCACAACACGTTCAAGCTTTTTAATTGTGATGATGGTGTCCCAACGTTTGCCTATACCTACGAGGAAGCGGTTAATAACATTCCTCCCTATCTGTGCAATTTCCAGGTGATGAAGATACACACCAAGTTCCAGGCTGAAGGCATCAGCAAACGGACAATCTCGCTGGAAGACCAGAAACGGCTGATCCTTGAAGGCAAAGAGGTGGCGGAGATAAATTTTGAAGGCACTGAGCTTGAAAAGACTGTCATCAATAAAGGTACAAACGCCCTTATCGTCAAAGAGTTCATGGAGGAATCAATAAAGGATTCAAACGGTGTCTTGCCCGGCAAAACCATTTTCTTCTGCGCTTCCATCCCGCATGCGAGAAGGATTGAACAGATTTTCGATTCCCTTTATCCTGAGTACAAGGGGGAGCTTGCCAAAGTTCTTGTGTCTGATGATCCCAGAGTGTACGGAAAGACCGGCCTTCTGGCCCAGTTTAAAGGCAACGATATGCCGCGCATCGCCCTCAGCGTGGATATGCTGGATACGGGAATTGATATCAGGGAAGTGGTCAATCTTGTATTTGCCAAGCCTGTCTATTCCTACACCAAGTTCTGGCAGATGATTGGCCGAGGCACACGACTTCTGGAATCAGACAAGATAAAACCCTGGTGTCCCCAAAAGGACATGTTCCTCATCCTGGACTGCTGGGACAATTTCGAATATTTCAAACTCAATCCCGAAGGCAAGGAAGCCACTGTTCAAATTCCGCTACCAGTGCGGTTTGTCGGTATCAGGCTTGATAAGATTGAAAAGGCAATCGATACGCAGAATGATGCCATTGCCGAAAAGGAAATAGGTAAACTTCGAATGCAGATTCAGGAACTCCCCCAAAACTCGGTGGTTATCCAGGAGGCCGCTGCAGACATGCAAAAGATCGAGGATGATAATTTCTGGACAAAGCTTTCCCATGAAAAGATTGAATTTTTGCGTAATTCCATAAAACCGCTTTTCAGGACTGTCTCTCAAGTTGATTTCAAGGCGATGCGTTTCCAGAAGGACCTGCTTGAAACATCACTTGCGAAACTCGCAGAAGAAAAAAAGAAATATGAAACATTGAAGGCTAATGTCGTAGAACAGATCTGCGAACTTCCGCTGTCGGTAAATATTGTCGCCAGGGAAGAGGCTATTATAAAGCTGGCCCAGACAAAAAGTTACTGGACAAAGGCGACCGATGCAACGTTTGACGAACTTGCTGAAAAGCTGTCTCCACTTATGAAATACCGGGATGGTGGAGGTCAAGGCGTTGGGCCGGCTAATTTTGATTTTACAGATCTGGTGAAAATTAAGGACATGGTGGAGTTCGGACCTGAGCACTCGGCAGTGAGCGTTTCCAAGTATCGAGAGATGGTGGAGAAACTCATCATGGAATTTACAGAGAGCAACCCTATTTTGCAGAAGATCAAAAAGGGGAAGGAAATCAGCGAGAAGGAGGCGCAGGAACTTGCAGCAGTCTTACAGGATGAACATCCCCATATCACCGAGGATCTGCTTAAAAATGTTTATAAGAACCGCAAGGCGAAGTTCATCCAGTTCATCAGGCATATTTTAGGGCTCGAAAGGCTGGAAAGCTTTCCTGAGACGGTTGCCAGGGCGTTTGAACAGTTTATCCACGGCCATACAACTCTCAGTTCCCGGCAGCTGGAATTTTTAAATCTGCTTAAAAATGTCATACTGGAAAAAGAAACCGTGCAAAAGCAGGATCTGATCGAATCACCTTTCACGGTATTGCATCCAAAGGGGATCCGAGGTCTGTTCACTCCGTCGGAAATCAACGATATCTTGGAATTAACAAAAAGGCTGGCGTCATAATATGTTGCAAAATAATTCGGCAATCAAAAGTAAAATCGACCAGCTCTGGGACAAGTTCTGGAGCGGTGGCATAGCCAACCCTATCACCGCAATTGAACAGATTACCTATCTGCTCTTTATGAAGCGGCTGGACGATCTTGACCTCAAGCGCATATCCGATGCCGAATTTACTGGTTCGAAGTACACCTCTAAGTTTGATGGGAAATTTACGATTCCAGGCACCGAACAGAAAGTGGACAGGCAGACCCTCCGCTGGAGCCATTTCAAACGCATGCCAGCAGAAGAAATGCTCACGCATGTGCAGATGAAAGTATTCCCATTCCTGAAAACGCTCAACGGGGATGAATCGCCCTTTACCCATCACATGAAGAATGCGGTCTTTATAATCCCAAAGCCCGCCTTGCTGGTTGAAGCCATCTCCACCATCGAAGAAATATTTGCGGAGATAGAAAAGGATACCCACTCAGGCGGACAGGCTTTTCAGGATATCCAGGGGGATGTATACGAGATGCTTCTTTCCGAAATCGCCTCAGCAGGTAAAAATGGACAGTTCAGGACACCGCGTCATATCATCAAGCTCATTGCCGAACTTGTAGATCCGAAACTGGGCAACCAGATTGCCGACCCTGCCTGCGGAACCGGCGGTTTCCTGCTCGGTGCCTATCAGTATATGGTGACACAGCTTGATAAGAACAAGAAGAATCTCAAGCCAGACGAAGACGGATTCATCCGCAATTCCGTGAGCAGCCTGCTTACTAAAAAGGTGAGCGTTATCTTGAATGACAGCCTCTACGGTTACGATATAGATGTGACCATGGTGCGCCTGGGGCTGATGAATTTGATGATGCACGGCGTGGACACTCCGCACATTGATTATAAGGATACCCTGAGCAAAGGTTTTACGGAGTCCAATAAGTATCAGATCATCATGGCTAATCCGCCGTTTACCGGCAGTATTGACAAGGGTGACATCAACGAATCGCTCAAACTGGGAACTACCAAAACCGAACTGCTCTTTGTCGAGAATATTTACAAACTGCTCAAAATGGGAGGAACTGCGGGCGTAATTGTGCCGCAGGGCGTTTTGTTCGGCAGTGGCAAAGCTTTTGTTGAAGCCAGAAAATTATTAGTCGATAAGTGCGAGCTTAAAGCCGTAATCGCCATGCCCAGCGGAGTATTTAAACCCTACGCTGGAGTAAGCACCGCCATCCTGATATTTACGAAGGGCGGCGAAACCGAGAATGTCTGGTTCTACGACATGAAGAGCGACGGTTATAGTCTGGATGACAAGCGGACTAAACAGGAAGGCTGTGGCGATTTACAGGATATTGTAACGCAATACAAAAAGCGGGATCAGCTCAAAAAGAGTGACCGCAAAGAGAAATTCTTCTTTGTGCCCAAAGAGCAAATTGTGGCGGAAAACTATGATCTGAGCATGAGCAAGTACAAAGAGGATGTCTTTGAAGAAGTGGTGTATGAAAAACCAGCGAAGATTCTTGCCAAGCTTAAGACCATGGAAGGTGAAATCAGTTCGGAACTGCGCGAGCTTGAAGGAATTCTAGGATGAAATATCAGAAATTAGGTCAACATATATTGCAAATTAGAGGGATTTCTTTTAAACCAGAAGATGTAATTACTGAACAACTTGATGGCTATGTGCCTGTTATTAAATCAAATAATATCACTGAGACAGGTTTTGACAGCAAAGGGCTTATATACATAAAAAGCGAATACATTAGACCAGAACAATTTATTAGAAATGGGGATCTTGTTTTAACTGCTTCTAGTGGCAGTAAAAAGACAATTGGGAAAAACATACAGTTTGATAGTGATTACAATGGATCTTTTGGCGCTTTTTGCAAACTTATACGTCCTAAGTCAACTATTAATCCAAAGTATATATATCATTATTTTAAAACTCATTATTTTAGGGATTCCATAGAAAAAGCTGTTCAAGGTGCAAATATTGCCAATTTGAAAAATGAATATATTAATGATTTGCAAATCCCCCTTCCTCCCCTCGATGACCAAATCCGAATTGCCGCCGTTCTCACCCGGGCGGAAAAGCTGATTGCCAAACGCAAAGGGAGCATCAATGCGTTGGATGAATTCTTGAAGAGCACTTTCCTGGAGATGTTCGGGGATCCGGTCAGAAATGAGAAGGGATGGAATCGCAAACCATTGTCCGAAATCCTTGAGAAAATTGAAAGCGGGTGGAGTCCAATTTGTCTTGACAGGCCAGCACTAGATGGTGAATGGGGTGTATTAAAGCTAGGTGCAGTGACAAAATGCATATATGATCCATTAGAGAATAAAGCCTTGCCTGAAACTGAATCTCCTGAACCAAGTATAGAAGTACATAAAGGTGATGTTCTTTTTTCAAGAAAAAACACTTATGAATTAGTAGCAGCATGCGCTTATGTTTGGCATACACCTCCTAAATTAATGTTGTCAGACTTAATCTTTCGCTTAGTACTTCGCAATGAGAAATCTGTTAATCCTATTTACCTACAAGCACTTCTTTCTTTTTCCTCCAAGAGGAAAACAATCCAAAAGCTTGCGGGCGGAGCAGCAGGCTCAATGCCCAATATTTCAAAATCTAGATTATTATTACACCTGGTAGAATGCCCCTCTCTTCCTCTACAATCCCAATTCGCAAACATAGCAAAAAAAGTTGAAGGCATCAAATACCGCTACAAGCAAAGCCTTTACGAACTTGAAAACCTTTATGGCTCCTTAAGCCAACTTGCATTCAAAGGGGAGCTTAAATATGAGGCATTTCATGTTCATTATGGAGACAATGGAATGGATAAAATAACGAAAACTCCTATGCCTTGCTCAAGGTTATTTAAACCTGTTTATTGCGATTCGACTGCCGAAAATATAAAAACTGAAACCATATTAGGGAGCTTAAAAAGGAAATCATTGCCAGACGAACTGGATTTATCAAACATGCATGCGGAGCCACAAGAAAACAAAAATGAAACTGTCGTAGTTAACGGAAACACACCAATTGAGTCTACTGTCACTTGGGAAGAACATGAATCTGAAGAGCGGATTTCAACTAATCATCTTAAGTTCTCACGAGAGTCCCTTCTTTACTTGATTCGTACTTTACAAGAACCAATATTGTTTTCAGAGCTAATGCGGGAAGCAGAAAAGAATGCATATGAAAACCACTCCCAACCTTGGACATATGACCGTCCACCCCATTATGATGATATCTGCAATTTGATTTTTGAACTGTTGGACGAGGGAATCCTGTTTCAAGCTTATAACAAAGATAAAAATCAGATGTTTCTGACACTGACTGAGGGCAAAGTGATATGAAATTGATTCGTCTCAAACTCAATAGCCAGTTCCGGAGTTTACATCCTGGATTTGAGCTACATTTCATGAATGATTGGGAGCTGGCTGAATTTTCTGGACAAGAAAGTAATGCACCCTATGTCTTGGCCGGTCCTAATGGAAGCGGCAAGTCTAACATACTCGAGGTGCTGGCTTCAATATTTTATCATTTGGAATGCACTGTTTTACAAAACCTGCCTGACAGTTTTATCTTTGACGAAGAAGAGAACCCGGAAGGATTTCAATCGAGCAGGTGTTCTCCTGATGCTTTCGAACTGGAATATTTTACTCCAGCTAAAGAACAGTTTCCCGTAAAAGGCTTTGGCAATCTTGCACGGGTGCTGGTACGTAAGGAGGCCAAGAAAAATCCCCAGTGGTCAGTTCTAAATGCAACCAAATCCATTTCACCTCTGGAACGGGAGAATATTCGGGACCTTCTCCCAGCATTCGTTTTGGGATATTCTTCCGGGGAGAACGAAATATTAAGTCTCCCATTTTTCAAAATGAGATTTATCCAATACGACGAATATCTGGAATGTCTGAAAAAGGAGCTTTCCTATCCAGGAGAACCCGAGTCCAGGTTGACCTTTCTCGATCAGGAGTTCAGCCAGGCCATTCTTCTATGCAATCTGTTGATGCAAGACGAGAACGCGCTGTCTCCCCTTAAATCCGAAACCAAAGTAAAAGACCTACAGAAATTCCGGGTTATTTTTAACAGGCGAATGGAGCTTAGCCCCATGGAAGCCGAAGATTTTCCCAAAAGTATTCTGATTGAAGAAACAGACGAAATCGGAAGCAAACATTTATTTTTACCTATATTGAAACTCTTCGAATCTGAAAAAACAGAAAGTGATCATTTCGTTCCCGCAATTAACCGATTGATTCGTTGCGCTACCTGCAATTATCATGACAAAGAATCAGATACGCTTTACTTAGACTACTGGGTTAACGATGCCACAAAAGATGCCTTTCGCTCCAACTTCTCATCAGCTATTGAATTGTTTCAGACATTCCAAGTTTTATTCAATCTGAACCTCTATTCTGTTAGCAAACAACTGAAAAAAGAACTTTATACGTCAGAAAGCCTGTATGTGAATGAAACTGTCCCCTCTCTACCTTCGGACAGGCGAATTATCCGTTTCAAAGACTTCTGGATCACAAAAACAGACACATCTAAACCATTACTTTGTAAAATGCTTTCAGATGGTGAACACCAAATCTTGCACAGTCTTGGACTCTGCCTGCTCTACCGTGAAAATAATTGCCTGTATTTGCTGGACGAGCCTGAAACTCATTTAAATCCGGATTGGCGTTCCCAGTTCATTACGAGTCTTAAAAAATGCTTGGGAGAAAATAACATGCATGTGGAAGTTATGATAACGACCCATGCACCATTTTTGATTTCAGACTGTGAACCTCAAAATGTGCTTGTCTTTAATAAAGATGAAGGACCTGTAAGTGTCACAAATCCGGATTATAACACATTGGGCGCTTCGATCAATAAGATTACGATGACCACCTTTGGAAAGCGTGAAACTATCGGGGGGCAAGCTCAGGCAATCATTAATGACCTACGACAACGTTTTAAAAATGGTGAAGATAAAAAGCAAATCATTGATGAAATAAACCAGAAGCTAGGAGATTCGGTGGAAAAGGTGCTGATGATCAAAACTATACTCGACAGCATGGAGGAGAAAGACTGATGCTTTTTCCCTACATATATGTTCCCCACCAAATGGACAAGATGCATGGATTCATAGATTTTATCTTTTATGAGGTTTGGTGCAAGGCACCAATTAGTGGTGCCTTTAGACTTGATCTATTTGCCGAGAACCCTGAGCTCAAAGAAGTCATGGAGGCATTTTTTTATTCTGATGCAAAAGGAGCTGACTTCTTTTACGTACATGTTGAACGCATCTTTGGTTTTTTCGCCACATTAACTCCAACGGAGATTGACCAGTTCAAACGATGGTATCAATCCAACAACGACATCGAAAAGGTCTGCGCCAATGACCCAGCGTTGCAAATTGCACGCTATGCCGATATTCGAGCTATAAGGCAGAACCTTAGTGACCAGATCGCAACATTCTTCAAGGGGCTTTATTCGAAAGATTTGCTGGAACTTAAGGCAATCGGGGACAAGATCGGAAAAATCGACGATCACTATCAGGCATTTATGACGACCAATAAAATGGGAAAGTGCCCGTTTTGTGGCATTTATGATATGAAGGGTATATATCATTCAACACGAGAAGCCTATGACCACTATTTACCCAAAGGACTTTACCCGTTCAACTCGATAAATTTCCACAATCTTGTTCCTGCATGCCATAATTGCAACAGTAGTTATAAGACAAGCCAAGACCCCGCGTTCACACCAAAAGATCCAGCCGGAGCAACAAATCGTCGAAAAATCTTCTATCCTTATGCAAATCACACCTATAGGATTGAATTAACGATTAATCTCATCAAGCCTGACATTGATCGCCTCATCCCAGGTGATATCCAGCTTGAGTTTGGGCCAACTGAGCTAAGCGAGGAAATCAAGACGTGGGAAGACGTGTATGGAATTGAGGAACGCTATAAAGCCAAATGCTGTAGCGAAAGTGATGGTAAATACTGGGTGACACAGGTGCTCGATGAATGGAAGGAAGATGGTCGCTCTGCTAATGATTTCTTGAACACTCTCAAGCGGCAGGCGGCAAAAAGTCCATTCGCAGATTGTAACTTCCTCAAGGAAGCCTTTCTTAAAGCCTGTGACCGTGCTGGTATATTCAATCAGACACCAATATAAATTATGTATGGGTATTGGGTGAAAACAGTCTGCTCCCTCTGCAACAGTCTCAAAAAGGATCTGAAAATATGAATGGAATACTGGAATCTCTATTAGTAGATTCGTTGAAGGCTTCTGCGGCTTGGATAAAGGACAGGATTGTAAACGCTGACACCGATCAGTTTGCCAAAAAGATTTTCAGAGTATTCGACGCCCATGGAATAAAGAGAACACAGATTCCTGTAATGCTTCATGAAAGTTTCGGAATCACTGTCGATGACATTAAGAATCCGACAACTTTTAAGAAAAAAATTACTGGGGACTTACTCGTTTTCCTTTCAGACACCTTCAATCTTAATCCAAAATGGTTTCATGACGACAAGGAGCATATTTATAATGAGATATCCGCATATAAAGCCATGATTAGAAATTATGTTGATCTGCTTGTTCGTATCAGGAGGCAGAAAAAACTTGTCAATCTCATTGTTTACAAACCTGTCGGGAAACTTTCTGCCAGTTCTGACTTGAAAATGATACTCTCTGAAGATTGCACGATAAACGGCATTGAATTCGAAAGGCATATAGTTATAAGAGAACTCTGGCGATGGGAAGAATATGGAGGGGATCAGATTAGGCTGATGACAAGAATGTTCTTCGCCCTAAACCTGGGATATGTCTTTGGCTATTCCGCTTCATACGATAACCTCCACGATCTTGACGATGGAAAAATATTTGTTTCTGAAGTCAGGAGGATTCCAAAAGATCTATGGCAACCTGATTTTTATGCGATTTACACTGGTGAAGGTAGCCTTGCGGCATTGGACACTGAAACAATGTCGGAAATCCTTGAATGGGGCAAAAAACAAAATCTGATCCAATATTTCGAAAAGAAGGCCAGAAAACGTATCACCTCAAATCCACTTAAGAAATTCTGCCAAACTCAAGAATTAAGCGGAGCCAACGATTAAAGAATCCGGTTTATCCTGTAATCCTGTCAATAAATTAAAGTTCCTTATTTGAAATCCAAAACTAAATATTTTGCGCGAACTCTAAAACTCTATCCTCTTCTCGTTCTGCAACTGTTATGGCTCCAAGCTTGCTCAGCTCGCTTCGAATTTCCAGTGCGGCGCTGAGTCTCTTTCCGCTATCAGCTTGTCGGACAACAAACAACATTTCTCTCGGGAAATCATTTAACGCTTTAAGTCTTTCCACCCGCATGCGCCACTTGTCACCATATTCTATTATTAGGGTCGTGTTGTTTTTATCTAAATCAAGAGGCTTGATGGCTTTGACTGCCAAGTTATTCTCTTCGTGCACAAAAGGAATATTTACACGATATTGCTCATTTCCAAATGCTTTTTCGTGATAGTTGGAGAGAATTTCCTTTGCCTTGAAAATAGAAGCGAGTCTTCGTTTCATAACAGTCTCGTGATATTCCTCCGGTTTTGCAAACTGACGCTCCACATAGAAATTAAAAAGTTGTTCTAGAGCTTGTTGCTCATCGCCTAGTATAATTGTTCCGATACCGCTGAACCTGAAAAGGCTTTCTCTTGGCTTTACGATTTCCCGGAAAAATTGAATAAATTCTTTTTCTTTGAATAGGAAATGTATTTGGCTAAATTGCGCATCATGGCTCAGCCCATGTGCTAAGCGCTTCATTTCCTGCAATAAAATACGTCGCCCCTCGGTAAACAAGGAAGCATCCATTTCCGGAAAAAAGTTTGTCACTCTGTCACGGCGACGAGATTCCATTTTGTATGAAATAGTTCCAGTTTGAGGACATGCTAAAATAATTCCAACGTTGACAAACTCTTCAGTTTCCGGATAAGGCATAAATCGCAAAACTGCAAAATTGAATGTAAGTTTCTGATTCATAGTGTATTATCCCTGAACAGGTCATTCCTGTTTTGAAATCGATTAAGGATAGCCCGCATCCTATTATAAGAACATTCTGGCAACGATTTTGCTGAGTCAGTCCATTCCTCAGGGAGTTCAGCAAAATAACTCTCTAGTTTTCTGGAAATATCCAACATAATTGGTTCCAGTTCAAGGTTGAAATTTTCTTCCCAATTATTTAAAGCATCTTTAAAGACATGTTTATTAATTAATTTATCATTCGAAAACGAAGAATCAAAAGCAATGTTGTGATCAATGATCCTAGCTTCTTTAGCCTCGGGAAGCCAAAGCACATTCACATTGCCGCCATGTTCATCCAAGGTACGGTCATCATTCTGTATCCACCAGTCAAATACCAGAGTAGTTCTCTGCAATATTATTGGAGTATGGGATAAATTGGATAAATTATATTCTTGGGCCCCTTCAACATGTTCAGATGCAAATACAATACCGTCACCCAATTCTGAAATATCATCTCTAGCGCTGTATTTAACCAACTGTTCAGGAACGACAGCCTGGACAAAGGGAGGGATAGGCAATCCGAAATCCTGAGCTATTCGTCCGGCAATCCATTCATTACACAGAGAGGATTTTCCAGCATCATGCCCTTTTACCCAATACCATTTCCCATTATCGCCTTGACAGAGAAAGGGACGAGTTATACCCTGTTCCGCACGTTTTCTAATTTGAACAATGCTTATATTATCCATTAAATTAATTCCGGTCGGCGATTAAATGCTGTTCAATAGGAAGTTAGACTAATAATTAAGTAAAAACAGTTAATTGGTATTCTGCTAATCTACTACCAAACGCGCGTTTTAATTTATATTGAGCTAAGAATAGAGGCAATAGAATAATTTGCAAGCCTGCTAGATAAAAGACTACTTAGCTGGATATTCATTTTTTCCCTTGCCAGTTTATCTGGGCACCAGTTTAGCGCTTGCATAAACGGACGTTAAAAGAAGCATTTGAAGGGTAGAAGAATATTTGATGGATTGACCGCTTCTTGTAAAATATAACATGCAATATTATCTTGCAATTCCAGTTAGCAATGTATATAATAAGGCATATGATATCAATTCTTTATTCATAAATCTGCGCATTTTACAGGGGTATATATTCTAACAACAGTGGTGGGTATGAAAGACAATATCACAAAGCTCATAGGGGAAAGAGTTCGTGACGCTCGTGATTCCAAAAAAATTAATCAAGCAAATATGGCTGAACTACTCGGACTTAACGATCATCAGATCATATCTAACATTGAACGGGGAGAACGCAAAGTAAGCTCGGATGAACTAATCAACCTGATGAGGATTCTGGACAAACCGCTCGAGTACTTTACCGATCCGTTCCTTATTACTCAGGAGAAAGTGTTTTCATGGAGGGTAAATTCCGAGGCAATTTTGCCTGCCGAATATGAGGAAAAGGCAAAAAAACTCATAGCTGCCTACCGTGAATTTTCACGGATGATAGGACATCGGATCAGTGCTTTATCTCAAAAAATGCAGATAACAAAACAAAGCACGTATGAGGAAGTCGAGGATATTGCTGAATTCCTGGTTGAGGAGTGGAAACTGTCTGATATTCCTTATGATAATCTTAGGAAGGTATTGGAAGAAAATCTGCATATTCCAGTCCTGTATGTAGATGCTCCAAAAAATATTTCCGGAGCCTCCTGCAAACTTGACAATTTAAATTGCATCCTAATCAATAGGAATGAGCCAGTAGGACGGCAAAGCTTTAATCTTGCCCACGAGTTATTTCATCTGTTGACATGGGATGTCTACCCGCCGAAAAGAATAGATCAGGCCCAGATTGAACCCAAGCCTAAAGAAGAGAAACTTGCTGATAAGTTTGCATCTGTATTGCTGATGCCGAAAAAGTCGATTTCCAATTATTTTAACTCATTGGACCCTGAAGAGGATCTTTTGAAAAGATTGGAAAAGGTTGCGAACCATTTCCATGTTTCAGTATCTGCCGCTTATTGGCGTTTATTTATTTTGAACCTTGTCCAGCGCGTTGATGATAAATATTATAAAAAAGAAATCGAATGCCATTCCGTTGATACTGACATTAAACCTCCTCTGTATTCGGAAAGTTTCGTGAAGATTCTCCATGATGTCATTCACAAGGGAATGGCAAGCATAAGAAAAGTGACGTCCCTCCTTGAATGCAGCCAGAATGATTTGGAAAGCTTGTTCAAGTCATATGAACTGAAAGGGCTCTATGAGTAGCAGGGTAAGCCCTAATGCAAATCAAACGGGACGACATAATATTTCTCGACACGAATGTAATCATTGAAGCTGAACGCGCCGGAATTCTGAAAACATTAGCTGGAAATTTTAAAAAACTGGCGACGGTAAGGAAATGCCTTCAAGAATTGGACAAGGGGAATAAGTCCGCCCCGGACTATATACCAGTAGATACGAAATTCATTTCGGAAAAATTCTCCCTTAAGACTGTAACCCAAAAAGAAATTGCTGATCTGCTGCTGAAATTGGAAAATGAGATAGCCTTGGATCCTGGAGAAGAGGAATTGCTTGCCCATATTAACAGCCAGAATATAAACGTCTATTTTATTTGCTCTCCAGATAGAGCCTGTATAAGGGCGGCTAATAAATTGGGATTTATTGATAAAGTTATAAGCTTAGAAGATCTGGCAGATGCTTCAGGTATGAAAAAGACGAAATTATTGTATCATTTTTCAAAAAGATGGCTGAGCATATTTAAAGCGGATCTTCTTTTGGAAAAATAATAATATTCCTGAGACTATTTTCTTCAAATCTGTCCCCTGTCAATATTTGTGCTTATTCTTGTTTTTACCTTGAAATAGGCTAGATTAAGCCTTTTGCTTTCAATGCGAACGATAACTTTTATAACAAGGTTGAAACCAATGTCCGAAGATAAGAAGAACTACAAGGAAATACTTGAATGCCAGGATAAGTATGTGATGCACACATATGCCCCCGAGATCCTGCTTGTCAAAGGCAAAGGATCATACGTCTGGGACAGCTTGAATAGGAAATATCTCGACTTCAGCACCGGCATCAGCGTCTGCAACCTCGGGCATTGCCACCCGGCCGTAACCAGGGCGATCAAGGAACAGGCCGGAAAACTTGTCCACGTCTCAAACCTATATATGAATGAAAAACAGCCCCAGCTCGCCGCGAAGCTCGCGGAGAAGGGGTTTGACGGATTTGTATTCTTTGCAAACAGCGGCGCCGAGGCCAACGAAGGCATGATTAAGCTTGCCAGAAAATGGGGTTCAGAGAAGGGCAAGTTTGAAATAATTGTCATGGAAGAATCATTCCACGGCAGGACGCTTGCGACTCTCGCTGCCACTGGAAGAAGCAAGTACAGGGCCGGATTTTCTCCGGACATGCCCGGATTTGTACATGTGCCGTTCAATGATGTTTCCGCAATTGAAAAGAAGATAAACGACAAGACCTGCGCCGTACTGCTCGAACCTGTCCAGGGCGAGGGCGGCATCCTGCCGGCAAAACAGGAATATTTGAAGGCCGTCAGGGAGCTCTGCGACAAGCACGGACTGCTTCTGATGTATGACGAGGTCCAGTGCGGAATGGGCAGGACAGGAACATTCTACGCCTGGCAGGGATATGGTGTCCAGCCTGACGCCCTTTCAATGGCGAAGGCTCTTGGAAATGGATTCCCCATAGGGGCGTTCATGGTTAAAAGGGAACTCGGTGCCGTGTTGGGCGCTGGAACCCATGCCAGCACATTCGGAGGAACTCCTCTGGCATGCGCAGCCGCATTGGCGGTCATTGAGGCGTTCGATAGCGAGAACATCCTCGAGAACTGCGTCAGGCAGGGCGAATTCCTAATGTCCGGCCTTGCGAAACTCGCAAAGAAATACAAGTCGATACAGGAAGTAAGGGGCAAAGGCCTTATAATAGGTGTTGTCCTGGACAGGCCTGCGAACGATCTCAAGAAAATAGCCTGTTCGAAAGGGCTCCTCGTACTCACTGCCGGAGAGACTGTCCTGCGGCTTCTGCCTCCTCTTAATGTTTCGAAGAAGGAATCGGAGGAAGCATTACATATCCTGGATGAATCCCTAAAACAACTACAGGAATTCCAAAATGCAAAATGATCTTCTCACAGTTGAAGAGATAACCTTGGGCGAACTCAAGGAGATTTTCCGGCTTGCCGCTAAAATGAAGAGGGAGCGCAGCAAGTCCAAGGACAGGCCCCTTGCCGGCAAGAGCGTTGGCATGATCTTCTCCAAATCCTCGACCAGGACTAGGGTCTCATTTGAAGTCGGGATAACCGAGCTCGGAGGTTTCCCGCTCTTCCTTGATCAGAATGACCTCCAGCTGGGGAGAGGGGAGTCGATCCCCGACACCGCCCGCGTGCTCAGCCGCTATCTCCATGCCGTCGTGATCCGGACGTTCAAGCACGAGGATATCGTTGAATTTGCGAAATACGCAAACATACCCGTCATAAACGCACTTACTGACATGTATCATCCCTGCCAGATACTCACAGATCTTTTCACCATATACGAATACAGCGAACATCTTGAAGGAATCAAGATCGCCTTCATGGGCGACTGCGCCTGCAATACCGCCAATTCCCTCATACTTGCCGCGAAGCTCGCAGGAATGAACCTCGTGCTTTCCTCCCCGAAGAAGTACCGTCCGGATCAGGATCTGCTGGACTACGACAGCATCGGCAACGGAACAGTGTCCTGGGAGGAGGATCCGTATGCCGCAGTTGAAAATGCAGACTATATATATACCGATGTATGGGTGAGCATGGGGTTCGAAGAGGAGGCAAAACAGCGCATGCAGAAGCTGAAGCCATATGCTGTGAACGCTGACCTGGTAGACAACGCTTCCAAGGATGTGAGAATCATGCACTGCCTGCCTGCCCACCGAGGAGAGGAGATCACCGACGAAGTCATGGACAGCCATGCATCAATAGTATTTGACCAGGCTGAAAACAGACTGCATGTCCAGAAGGCGATACTGACAATGCTCCTGAAGGATTAAATTTGCTTGTGCGGAAATCCTTTCCCTACTAGCAAATTCATGAAATATTCTTCCCGAGCCATTTGACGCTCTTCCAGCCGAACAGCCCGAGCATGATCAGAGGTCCTATGCCGGACAGCATCCCAATTCCGTAGCCCAGCGCCTTGAGCACCTCCTGCATGTCCTGGTTCTCATAGTAGGGAAGACTTTCAAAAGCGAAGGCGACGGCTTCCACAGGCACGGAGGCGGCCTTTAGCGTTTCCTTCAGCTCCTTTCCGACAGCCTGCGGATCATATTTTTTCTTGTCCTTGACGATGGAATTGACCTTGTCGACGTAGAAACGTATGGCTTTTATCTGGGTTTCCTTCACTTCGAGGGCGTCCGCTATCCTCGTTATCTCCTTCTCCTCTTCGGAAACCACTATGCCGTCGGCGCAGGCCATGAACAGGCAGTCGGTCATTATTGAGAATTTCAAATTGGATGTCTTGAGCATCTGGAGCTGGGCGAGAATATTCACATCAGTTTTTACAGTGGCCGCCTTTACAACTTCCTGGAGCGAGCTTTCGCTGAGTCCGGCAATCCTGCAGAACTCTTTCAGCTTATTTAGCTCCGAATCCTCGATCTTGCCGTCGGCGTTTGCCATTGAAGCGAGAAGTGTAAGATAGCTGGTCCTGACTTTCTCAGGATGCTGCCTGAGCGGATGCTTGATTTCATTCGACATGTTTGCCCCTCCATTGTGTAAAATCCGGATTTCGATATTTTGGCTGCGGGTAAAGCCCGCATCGAAACCAGCATATAAATAACAGGCTGATATTTCTTTTGTCAAGATTGAAAAAAATAACTTAACAACAATATTGACTGGTTCAGGAAAAAAACACAGATTTACGGAGATTTTCATATGAAATCCAGAATTGACAAGAAGGCGAAGGTCACGAAAGAGATGATCCAGGATTCCTTCATGCACCACCTCACAAGATCACTTGCGAAACACCCGGATGTGGCATCCAACCACGACAGATATTTCGCTCTTGCCCTCACCATACGGGATCTGCTTGTCGACAAGTGGATCGAGACCCGGCGCGAATACGACACCAGGAAGCCGAAATGCGTGTGCTATCTCTCACTTGAATACCTCATGGGGCGCGCACTTGGAAACGCAATGATAAATCTTGAGATCTATGATGTTGCAAAAGCGGCCATGGACGATCTCGGTTTCGACATAGAGCTGATCGAGGAGGAGGAGCTTGATGCCGGCCTCGGCAACGGCGGCCTCGGCAGGCTTGCCGCCTGTTTCCTTGATTCAATGGCGACATTGCAGTATCCCGCATTCGGTTATGGCATACGCTACAATTTCGGTATCTTCAAGCAGATAATCCAGGATGGAAGCCAGGTCGAGGAACCCGATCACTGGCTGCGCCAGGGAAACGCCTGGGAGATAAGAAGACCTGAAAGAATGCGCAGGGTCCGCTTTTACGGACATACTGAAAAAAGCAGGAATTCCGACAGCAAGCACAAGAAGGAATGGGTCGATACGCAGGACGTGCTTGCAATGCCCTACGACATGCCGATCCCCGGGTTCAAGACTGCACATGTCAACAACCTCCGCCTCTGGGCGGCTCGTTCCCTCTACGGATTCAACCTCAGCAGCTTCAACAGCGGCGATTACATCAATGCCAATCTTGAAGCATCCCTCACCGAAAACATAACCAAGGTGCTTTATCCCAACGACAACAACTACGGCGGAAAGGAACTGCGCCTCAAACAGCAGTATTTCCTGGTATCCGCCACACTCCAGGACATAATCTACAGGTACAAGGGACTCGGCGGAGACATAAGGAAGATCGATGAGAAGGTCGCAATACAGCTCAACGACACCCATCCCGCCATGGCAATCCCGGAATTCATGCGGATCCTTGTCGACGAGGAGGATGTCGACTGGGAGGAGGCATGGGGCATCTGCGTCAAGACGTTCTCGTACACCAACCACACCCTCATGAGCGAAGCCCTTGAGAAATGGCCGGTGCAGATGCTCGAGAAGCTCCTGCCACGCCACCTCGAAATCATATATGAGTTGAATGACCGCTTCCTGCGCCGCATAGCCAACAAGTATCCCGGAGATGTCGGACGCCTCAACAGGATGTCGTTCATCGAGGAGAACCACGAGAAACAGGTCAGGATGGCCTATATAGCCGTTGCCGGAAGCAGCAGGGTAAACGGTGTCGCCGCCCTGCATACCGAGCTCCTTAAACACGGACTCTTCAAGGACTTCTACGACTATTATCCCTACAAGTTCGTCAACAAGACCAATGGAATCACGCCGCGCCGCTGGCTGGTCAAGGCCAATCAGGGGCTTACAAGGCTGATCGAGGACAAGATCGGCGAATCATGGTTTACCAACATAGACGATCTCAAGAAGCTCGAGAAGCATGTCAATGACAGGAAGTTCATTGAACAGGTGGCTGCAATAAAGCGCCTGAACAAGGAAGTCCTTGCCAAATACATTAAGGAGCATAACGGGATCAAGATCAACATTGATTCCATCTTCGATGTGCATGTCAAACGTTTCCATGAATACAAGCGACAGCTTCTCAAGATCATCCACGCCATAACGCTTTACCTGGAGATCAAGGAGAATCCGAAGGGCAGTTTCACGCCGAGGACGATTATTTTCGGTGGCAAGTCCGCGCCCGGATATTTCATGGCGAAGCTCATCATCAAATTCATAAATTCGGTGGCGTCCGTGATCAATACGGACGAAGATATGAACGGAAGGCTCAAGGTCGTATTCCTTGCCAATTACGGAGTATCGCTTGCTGAAAAAATCATGCCCGCAGCTGATCTCTCTGAGCAGATCTCGCTTGCTGGAACTGAAGCTTCCGGCACAGGAAACATGAAGTTCGCGCTCAACGGAGCCCTTACGATCGGAACTCTCGATGGAGCCAACATAGAGATAAAGGAAGCTGTCGGAGACGACAACATATTCATATTCGGAATGAAGGTCAACGAAGTCGAGAATCTCCGCAAGAGCGGCTATAATCCTGAGGACTTCCTCAAGAGCCAGCCGAGGCTCCGCCAGGTCATGGAACTCATCAGATGCGGATTCTTTTCAACAAAGGAACCTCACGTGTTCGATCCTCTCCTCGACAGCATGAAGATCGATTATTACATGTCCTTCGCCGACTTCGAGTCATATAATTCGGTTCAGGAACAGGTGAGCAGGACCTATCTCGACCAGAACGAATGGCATAAGAAGGCCCTGATGAACATCGCCAACATGGGGAGATTCTCCAGCGACAGGACGATCAAGGAATATTCCGACGAGATCTGGAACATCAAGCCCATGCTCTTAAAGTAACTCGGGCTTTCCAGCCCGAGCGCAGGAAATTATAAGCAAGCTGTTGGATAAAGGAAGAACGATTGTGAACAAGGAAACCATGAAAACCATATACCTGAGCGGTCCCATCATGGACGAGCACGACGGCATCGCCCGTGAATGGCGCGAACAGGCCAAGAAGCTCCTCGGAAAGAAATTCCGCCTTCTCGATCCCATGCGCAGGGCGTTCCGCGACAGGGAAGTCGACAGCGCCAACGAGATCGTCGAGTTCGATCTCCAGGATGTGCGTGATGCCGACATCATCATCGTGAACTATTCCAAGCCTAGCATAGGTACGAGCATGGAGATCTTCTATGCAGCCCATGACCTCGGAAAGTTCGTCGTCGGTTTTTCGCCTTTCTCGTTCAAGGACTGTTCCCCGTGGATGGTGAAGTACTGCACCAAGATCCTCCCGGATCTGGAAAGTGCGTGTAATTATATAGATGTTCATTTCGGATAATTTTTTTCCGTTTAAAACGGAAAAAATACAAATAATGAAAGATTACTGACATGGAAACAAAGACAATTGTCAAAATAAAGATGCTTGAAGGATGCGATGACATCAAGCCCCTCAAGGCACACCATGACGATGCCGCATTCGATCTCAAGTCCAGGGTCGAGATGGAACTCAAGCCAGGAGAACCCCATCTTGTACCTACAGGCGTATTCATGGAGATTCCTGTAGGTTATGAGGCCCAGGTGCGCCCAAGGAGCGGACTCGCCCTCAAGCACGCACTGACAGTCCTCAACAGCCCAGGAACAATAGACGCCGGCTACCGTGGTGAAGTATGCGTGATCATGCTCAACGCCGGAAAGACCACCTACAGCGTCAAACGCGCCGACCGTGTTGCTCAGATGATCATCAGCAAGCTTCCGGACGTTGAGATCGAATACGTGTCCGAACTCGCCGACAGCAAGCGCGGAGCAGGCGGTTTTGGAAGCACCGGTAAAAATTAAGGCGGTATAAAAATTAAGGGGCCCCCTTAATTTTTATGACTGACGACTGGAGACTGACGACCTATGCATTCCTACTTAATCACCGGTGGTTCCCGCAGCGGCAAGAGCCGCTACGCCCTCGAACTTGCGAAATCCGCAAAGAAGCCTTTCTACATCGCAACCGGCTGGGCCGGGGACGATGAAATGGCCGAACGCATACAGAAGCACCGCAAGGAACGCGGAAAGCACTGGACCACGATTGAAACAAAGACCGATATCGCTTCTGCAATAGAGAAAGCCGAGAGAAAAGGCGCCGACTTCATCATCGTTGACTGCCTTACTCTATGGGTCTCCAACATGATGTTTGAAGAGACGAATATCAAAATGGAGACAGAGAAGGTCATTTCCACCATCAAGTCCGCAGGAAAAGCGACGCTGGTCTTTGTCACCAACGAAGTAGGGTCGGGCATAGTTCCGGCCGACAAGCTCTCCCGCGAATTCCGCGATGCCGCCGGACTCGTCAACCAGAAGATCGCCGCCGCCGTTGATAATGTAGTCCTGACAGTCTGCGGACAGCCCCTTTACATTAAAGGAAAATAAATTTCACCACGAAACAGGATTTGAGTTAACAATCATAGTAAATTTTTTGCACAGCAAAAAATTTTATAATAAAGGAGAATCCATGCTGCTCGAAGAAACTCTTTCAAAGATATCGCCAGCAGATGCGAATATCGCAGAACAGGCACAGAATAGGCTCAACTCGCTCACAAAGCCTCTTGGCAGCCTCGGGCTTCTCGAGGACTGCGCAAGGAAATATGCCGCCGCGCGTGGGGATGTCTTTGCGAAGATCGCAAAACCTGCCATACTTACTTTCGCCGGTGACCATGGAATCGCAGACGAGGGCGTCAGCGCATTTCCCAGGGAAGTCACCCCGCAGATGGTTGCGAATTTCGCAAACGGCGGTGCCGCGATAAACGTCCTGACACGGCACGGCAAGATCAAGCTCAAGGTAATCGACATCGGAGTCGCCGCAGACTGCCCATTCAAAGGCGTCATAAGGAAGAAAGTAGCTCCAGGAACTGCGAACTTCGCAAAAGGTCCGGCTATGACCATCAAGCAGACAAAAAAGGCCATTGAGATTGGAATCAAGCTTGCCGAGAAGGAAATCAAAAGAGGATGCACGCTCCTTGGAACCGGCGACATGGGAATCGCGAACACCACGCCATCAGCTGCGCTATATTCGGTTTTCCTCAATCTTGATCCTGAAAAGACTGCCGGAAAAGGAACTGGAATCACTGATGAAAAACTCCAGCACAAGATAGACGTCCTAAGGAAGGCGATAGAATTTCACAAGCCGAACCTGAAGGATCCTCTTTCAACGCTGGCCGCCCTTGGCGGTTACGAGATCGCAGGAATATGCGGTGTCGTGCTCGCCGCGGCCGCCAACAAGATTCCAGTTGTCGTCGATGGATTCATTTCCGGAGCAGGGGCTCTGACGGCAATCCAGATGAACCAGAACGTTAAGGACTACTGTTTCTTCAGCCATCTCTCTGCTGAAGCCGGACATGTAAACGCCATGAACGCACTTGGTGTCAGGCCAATTCTCAATCTCGATCTCAGACTCGGTGAAGGAACAGGCGCGGCTCTGTCAATGCATCTGATAGAGGCAGGCGTCAAGATAATGCACGAGATGGCGACATTCGAAAGCGCCGGAGTCTCGAATTCCAAGTAGGGGCGGGCTTTAGCCTGTCCCCATTCTTAAAGATAAAGATGGTACATGCTAAAGCACGTACCTACTTAAGAGATAACGGCGTATGAATTCGCCTACTACAAACGTTATAAATATAATTTGTAATCTTGCAGGAGTTCACAACTTCAGTTGTGTCTTAAGTAACTCGGGCATTCTTGCCCGAGCGGCCGTTAATCTTGACTCGGGCTGGACTTGTCCTTCCTTGGAGGAAAGCCCAAGTTACTTGAACCACAAACACGGGGTACATTAGTTAATTATGAATGGGCAATCATCAAAATTACCCTCCCAGAGACCCAGTCCGGGCAAACGCTGCTTCACAAGCAAGGCGATTGAAGACGCAATAGTTGAGATCAAAAGCGCTATTGCCGACAAGGAGCTTGCTTGGATGTTCGAGAACTGCTTCCCGAACACGCTCGATACTACCGTCCATTATTACGAGAAAAAAGGCAAGCCTTACACCTATGTGATCACAGGCGACATCGATGCGATGTGGCTGAGGGATTCTACAGCGCAGGTCTGGCCTTACTTGCCATTCGCCTCAAAGGATGAAAAGCTTAAGAAGCTGCTCAAGGGAGTTGTCAACAAGCAGGCTGAGTTTGTGCTCCTGGATCCCTATGCGAACGCATTCTATGATGATCCGAAGAAAAAAAGCCATTGGTCCGGCGATCTGACCGAAATGAAACCTGGTGTCCACGAACGCAAATGGGAACTCGACTCGCTCTGCTATGTTATACGTCTTGCCCATGGATACTGGAAGACTACCGGTGACAAAACAATTTTTGACAGTCGGTGGCGAAAGGCCATGAAACTGGTCGTGAAGACGTTCAAGGAACAGCAACGTAAAGACAGCAAAGGCCCGTATAAGTTCGAGAGGAATGGAGTAAATCCCACGGATACACAGTGCGGACGGGGATATGGCAATCCAACGCGCAAGGTCGGGCTGATCCATTCGATGTTCCGTCCCTCTGACGATGGAACCATCTATCCGTTCCTGATCTCCTCTAACATGTTTGCGGTGGTCTCCTTGAGACAGCTTAAGGATATATTTTCAACGGTACTCAAAGATAATAAATTTTCCGCGGAATGCGATAAGCTTGCCAAAGAAGTCGATTTAGCTGTGAAAAAGTATGCGATTGGAACACATCCAGCCTGCGGGAAAATTTATGCGCTCGAAGTCGACGGATTCGGGAACAGCCTCTTCATGGACGATGCTAACGTCCCAAATCTTCTTTCAATTCCTCATCTGGGATACTGCAATCTTAGCGATCCTCTTTATAGGAATACAAGGAATTTTTCGCTCAGCAAACATAATCCCTGGTTCAACCAGGGATTATATGCAAAGGGTATTGGAGGCCCGCATGTAGGTGAAAAGAAGATCTGGCCCTTGGGCCTGGTCATGCAGGCGCTTACGAGCACCGATAAAAAGGAAATCCTCTACTGCCTTAAAACCTTAAAGAATACACATGCCGGCACGGGATTCATACACGAATCGTTCCATGTGGACAATCCAGAGGATTTTTCCAGGAAATGGTTCGCCTGGGCAAATACGATCTTCGGGGAATTGATAGTAAGCCTGTATAAAAACAATCCGAGACTCCTCAGAGAAAAGCTTCCTAGGTAACACATTCCTTCTTATGAATTCGTTTGTAGTAGCGCATGTTTGCGCGTTCTTGGTTTTTAAAAGGAGCGCCGGTCTCCAGACCGGCTTCATGCCGACCTAGAGATCGGCGTTCCTTTAAGAACACGCAAAAATGCGTTAACTACAATGATAAAACTCCATTATGCATGTTCGTGAGCGTACTAGATCCCTGTTTTAAAATAGAAATGGTGGTTGATGATAGAATAAAGAGTAAAGCCGTTGCAATTCATTTCGAACATAAAAAAATACTAAAAAAAGAAGCATGGAATTTGTTTGTTAATGTACTTTGGAATGCCGGAGCCTATTGCACTCTTAAAGATAAAACGGTCTATATACTGCCAGTTGAAAAGAAATGAAGATAACTCTGACATCTTGAAGTAACTCGGGCATTCTTGCCCGAGAGATATTAGGGATTCTCGGCCAGGAATGGCCAAGTTACTGTAAAGACAGTCCAGCTAAATTGATGTTTATCGAGGGAATTAAAAGATTATGCCTGAATTTCAATTGAACAAGTTCATATGGGTTTCGGTTCCAGGAGAGAGGACCTTCAGGAGATTTACTAGGAATGTATTACGGTTGGCAATTATCCTGTTTGCAATAGGATTCCTGTTTTTCATCACCGTTAAGTACTATCCGTACCATGTCCCGGATGCCTGGAAAGACATCCATTGTGGAATGCAGAGGAGCGAATTACATAAGATTTTAGGGGAACCTAATGTGCCGGGATATGATATAAAAAAAATGGAATCATGGAATTCATGCAGTGGATTTGCAACTTGCTACCTCGCTGTGTGGTATAGGAGTGAATCCGAACCGGAAAAGATTACTACCTTGTCTATTAGCAGTCATACCCCTTTTGGAGATAGAAGCATCAGACGTGAAGATCAATGAAGTGGAACAACCATGGGTGATTGAATTTCATGCTGTAGCCACGCCACTCTGTTGGCGTGTCTTTGCGAGTTTCTTAAGAGCGCGTCAACAGAGTGACGCGGCTACAGCAGAAAACATGGGAGCGCTGGCATATTGACTGGAGTAGGTACGGGCTTTAGCCTGTACCATTCTTAATATTCTTCAAGCTGAAGATGGTACATGCTGAAGCACGTACCTACTTGAATTTCACCGATATATCGCCGCTGTAGAGTTTGCGGGTGTGTCCGTCGGGAAGTGTCAGGAATAATGCGCCGTCTTTCCCTATGTCCTTGAATACTCCGCTAACCTGGAATCCGGATTCCGGAATTATGTCGACTTCTTTGCCGATGAGAATGTTTTCCTTTTTCCATGTCTTGAAAAGAAGATCCGGGGTCTCTTCTGCAATGCCATAATTCCTGATCAGCGCTGAATGGAGGGATATTGCGAACTTTAATATATCGGCCTCTTTTCCGGTTTCAGCTGAAATTGAAGTCGCCTTCAGCCTGTTGGCTTCAAAATAATCCTTGCCGGCATTCAGGTTCACTCCAATGCCTACGACAGCGCCATCTGCTTTATTGAAGCTTTCGGGGCAATGTCTTTCAGAGAGGACTCCTGCAATCTTCAGGGATTTTGTAAAGAGGTCGTTCGGCCATTTGATCCAGAACGGGATTTCGGGGGCGTACTGCCTGAGTGTCTGAAGGGCTGAAACGGCTCCGATATAAGTGAGCTGAGCCGGAGGCAGAGATTTCTTTATGACAAAACTCGCATAGATGTTTCCAACCGGCGAAAGCCACGCTCTTCCGCGTCTTCCGCGTCCCTCGCTCTGTTCTTTTGCCAGGACGAGGGTTGAATCCGTCAGCTTTGCGAAATTCGCAAGGGCGTACCGGTTCGTCGAATCGGTCTTCTCAAGCATTACTATTTGTGATTTATTGCTCATGATGATTTAGTTCTTCTCCATATTTGAAATACATAAATGGAAACATGCCTTACGGCATTAACTACCAAACATATTCAATTATAATCAATTCGTTCGTAGTCAAGCCCGTAAGGGCTGTTCTTGTTCGTAGCGCAATTTATTGCGCGTTCTTAAAAGTAGGTACGGGCTTCAGCCTGTACCATTTTTGCCATTCTTAACTTTAAAGATGGTACATGCTGAAGCACGTACCTACTTGAAGGCGTATAAATTCGCCTACTACAAGCAGAATCCTCATCCAATTTTAATCGGTTTCATCGTCACCTTGAAATCAAACTTCTCGGCCTTTAGATGGTACTGCGGCAGGACGCCAGGTCCGCAGCTCGCAGTTCCGATTCCGGTCTGGTTGTAATCAAGATTGACGGTTATTTCGTCCCTTCTCGGGAGATCTGTCGTATGCTTTGCGGCATCCAGATCCAAAGCCGTGAAATAGTGGGCGCTGAAATTGATCATTGGAGCACCGCTTATCTTGAATCCATATCCGCGGAGATCGCAGAAGGAAACCCATCTCACGTCGCTCCTGTTGCCATTCTCCTGAGGGAAGACATATGGCGTATAGAGTTCATCGACCGATTTGCAGAACAGACCGAGTTTTCCGGCCATGCGCGTGTCGGGATAGTTTTCACCAGGTCCGAGCCCGAACCATTTCACCCTGGAGAAATCCTTCGGAATTGCAAGCTGGAGTCCGATCCTCGGGATCATGATCGGCCATTCGCCTGTAGGTTCGCCCTTGGTCTCGATCGACATCTCACCGTTTCCGGAGATCGTGTAGATGTATTCGCAGTTGAATGCGCGGCTGAATATCGGAGGAGCAATCCTGGATTTGATTGATACCTGGACGGTCGAAGCGTCAAGCTTCTTGCATTCGAACCCGTCGGTCCTGTGCTGCATCCAGTGAAGTCCGGCTTCACGCCACTTCTTTTCAAACTGGCCGTTGTCGCCCCAGCCCATCCTGTCATTGTCTGTGGGTGCGCGCCAGAAGTTCATCTTGGGACCGGAAGAAATAATTTTTCTTCCAGAAAAATTATAACTTGATATGACTCCGCGGATTGAATCGAAAACAACCGAACATTCATTCCCGGAGACTGTCAAAGAGGACTTGGTCTCAGTACAGCTGATTTTCGGTATGATCACAGCCGGTGCGGAGATTTCCTTTTCCTTGGCAGGAATCTTGATCTGCGCCCAGGCGACTTCATGTCCTGCCTTGGCCCAGAGCGTGTCGGATGCCAGTGTCACCTTGACGTTAAGCCAGTATTCCTTGCCGGGGAGAACATGGGGCTTTGTGAAATCTACGGTGATGACCTTGCTCTTCCATGCAGAAATCTTTGGAGTAGGAATCGTTCCGGAAGAAATCTGGACGCCATCTTCCTCGACAGTATAATCGAACTTGAGATGGTCAAGACCGTTGAAATCGTAACGGTTCGTAACTTTCAATTTTCCAGACTTGATGTCTTCGGCTTCGATGATTACAGGCTCGATCACCTTCTTGTATTCAATGAGGCCTGGAGAAGGGGTGCGGTCCGGAAAAACGAGTCCGTCGGTCACGAAATTGCCGTCATTCGGCTCGTCTCCGAAGTCACCGCCGTATGCGAAGAACTCCCTGCCGTCAGCAGTCTTCTTCCTGATGCCGTGGTCGATCCATTCCCAGATGAATCCGCCCTGGAGCGCCTTGTACTTGAACATGGCATCCCAGTATTCCTTCAATCCGCCCGGGCCGTTGCCCATGGCGTGCGCATACTCGCAAAGGACGAGAGGTTTTTTGCCGGCATACTCCGATACCGGAATGTCCTTGTTCTGCCAGCCTTTCAGAGGTTCCTTGCCTTCACCGAAGTTCGTGATCCAGTTGACGTCGGAGTACATCCTGCTATAGACATCGCAGACTTCGGCGTGGAGATCCTGCTCGTAGTGGAGAAGCCTTGTCGGGTCGAGTTCGCGGGCGGCCGCCGCCATGGCCTTGTGGTTCTCGCCGAACTGCGTCTCATTACCGAGTGACCAGAAGATAATTGACGGATGGTTCCTGTCGCGCATGACCATTCTCTTCATCCTGTCGACATGGCATTCCTTCCACTCAGGATCCTTGGAGAGCTGGTCCCAGTTCTTGATGACGCCGAATCCATGGCATTCCTGATCGCATTCGTCGATTACATACAGGCCATACTGGTCGCAGAGATCAAGGAAGCGTGTGTCATTTGGATAATGCGAAGTTCGCACGGCGTTGATGTTGTTCTGTTTCATGAGCAGGACATCCTTGAGCATTGCGTCGTAGGGGACCGCGCGCCCGAAATCCGGATGGTGGTCGTGGCGGTTCACGCCTCGGAAGATGATTCTGACGCCATTCACCAGGAAGTTGCCGTTCTTCATTTCGATTGTACGGAAACCGACGTTAACAGGGATGGTTTCAAGGACATTTTCCTTTGAATCCTTGAGCGAAATGAGCATCTTGTACAGTGCGGGACTTTCAGCGGTCCACTTTTCCGGTTCTGCGACTTTCGCAGAAGCTTCCAGTACTTTTGTTTCGCCGGCCTTGAGTTCAAACGCCGAGGAAACAGTCTTCTTCATTACTTTGTTCCCAGCCGGATCGAGAAGGAGGATCTCGAGGGATGAATTCTTGATTGCCGTGTCGCCGGAGTTTTTCACTGTCGCCTTGAAATTCAGTACGGCATCGCGATACTTGTCATCGAGATTGGTGATGGTCTGGAAATCATATACATGGACTTTCGGACGGGCGAGGATGTAGACCGCGCGGAAGATTCCGCTGAGCCACCACATGTCCTGATCTTCCATGTAGGAACCATCGGACCACTGGTAGACTTTTACCGCGAGAATGTTTTTCCCGGGTCTGATGATTTTCGTGATGTCGAATTCGGCAGGCAGGCGGCTACCCTTGCTGAAACCGACTTCCTTTCCATTGACCCATACATGGAATGCCGAATCAACGCCTTCGAAGCGCAGGAAGATCTGTTTGTCCTTTGAAGCATCTTCGATCACGAATTCACGGCGGTAGCAGCCTGTCGGGTTTTCGGTCGGGATGCGAGGCGGATCTATCGGGAAAGGATAGTTTACGTTGGTGTAGTGAGGGTTGCCATATCCGAGCATCTGCCAGCAGGATGGGACGGGGATCTTGTCCCAGGCGGCTGAATCGAATTTCTCAGCCTGGAAATTATCCGGAGCTTCTACCGGTGTCGGAGCGCAATGGAAATCCCACTGTCCGTTGAGGGAGATGAATCCGTCGGCAATGTCTGGTTTTTCAAGAATTGCCTTGTCAGCGCTCTGATAAGGGAGGTAGAACGCCCTTGGGGCAAGCCTGTTCCTATTTGTGAGGAGGTGGTTTTCCCAGTCGTTCCGGACAATATCCTTGCTCATGTATTCTGCTCCAATGTTGAGATTGATTATAAATTAATTTTCTGCATTTGCGGAAAATAAATGGCGCTTAATATATATGGGAAGTTCCGGCAAGCAAGGGGATATGAGGGCCAATGTTCACATGGGTTCTTGAAAACATATGATTGTGAATGTAATTTTCACCAAAAGCAATGGAGGATAGCATGTTAAGGCAGATATTTATACCAAGGGAGTCCAGCATTAAGGTGGACATTCCATATGAATTCATAAACCATAAAATTGAGCTTATAGCTTTTCCAATCGTTGAGAAGAAAGCTGTAAGTGGTACTTCGATTGAAGGTGAATTCAGCAGGCTGATCAAGGCGAGGAAAAGAGCTAAGCCCAATGTAAGGACAGATGTTGATATTGTCAATCTGGCTGACGGAGTAAACGATGATATTCCTTGATACAAACATACTTGTATATGCGACAGTCAACCAGGATATCGAGAAACAGAAAGCATCTGAAAATCTTATTGCCGAGAACATAGGAGGAAATTTATTGATTTCCCCTTTGGTTCTTTCTGAGTATATTTATGTTATGACGAAACTTGGGATAGAAGTTCAGTACATTCGGAAATCAGTTGATCTTTTCAGAAAATGTGTTTCATATGGTATTGATGCCGAGCTGGTTTATTCATCTTTTCTTCTCGGGCAAAAACTCGATATGAATAAGAACATAAATGATTTGATTCATCTGAAATTTGCCGATAAATACGCAAAAACCATATATACTTTCGACGAGAACTTTAAAAGACTTATCAAGCATTCCAGTATTGACATTAAAATCCTGAAATAGCTAAGACTATTCAGAATAGCGGCCTAAACATGTAAATGATCTTGAAGCTTCAAGTCGGGGGTTATGGGTAGCCATAAATGAAGAAAGCTTTCAGCATTGGACTTCCTGCTATAATTGTTCTCATACTTTTTCTTATTCTCCTTCGCTTTGTCATCCTGCCCGACGAATCTATTTCCCAGGCTAAAATTGACAAGGCTAAAAAAAGTATTGCAATGGAGAAGGGGAATTTTATCGATTTTTTGAGGAAAGCGAAGAAGGAAAATCGAAAGTACACATTTATCAACATTAAAGGTGAACAAATACTGCCAGATGATTTTGCAAAGGAACTGGATTGGCGCTTTAAAGAAGGATTACTTGGTTTCTGTTCAAAAGAAGATAAATGGGGATTTATCGATAAGACAGGCGCAGTTGTCATCAAGCCGGAATTTGACCAGATCCGTAATTTTTCTGAAGGATATGCAAAAGTAAAGCTAAATGGCAAATGGGGATATATTGACAAGTCAGGGAAAATCGTAATCGAACCCCAATTTGACAATGCAGGGGAATTTCATGAAGGGATGGCGCAGGTAAAAATCAATAATGCATGGGGATATATTGACAAGTCAGGGGAAATAATAATCAAGCCGACCTTTACTTATGCTGCCGGCAATTTTTCAGAAGGCTTGGCCGTGGCGAATGATGGGGATAAGTTTGGATTTATTGACAAGACGGGTAAATGGATTATTACCCCAAATTTTGATTTAGCAGGAGGAGCAGGGGATTTTCATGAAGGTTTATGTGATTTTTCAATACCTTTTAAAGGATGGGGTTATTTTGATAAGACGGGGAAGGCGGTCATAAAACCCATTTTCGAAGAAGCAGGCCTGTTTGTTTCTGGATTGGCTCGAGTTAAAATCAATAAAAAGCTTGGCTTTATTGACAAACAAGGGGAAATTGTAATAGAAGCAAAATATGCTGATGCTGGACATTTTTCAGAAGGCTTGGCAAGTGTAAGATTGGAGCCGAATGGTAAATGGGGATACATTGATGAAACAGGGAAATTGATTATAGACTATATCTTTGAAACATACGACTTTCTTGAGAATCCAGGAGATTTTAAGGAAGGGAAGGCTCGTGTTAAAATTGGGAAAAATTGGGGATTCATCAACAAAAAAGGGGAGACAGTAATCAGCCCCAGGTATAAATCGACTTATGATTTTTCAGAGGGATATGCCGTGGTTTCGCTTTGGATGGACCAGAAGGATGAAAAGAAATGATATATCTTTTCAAATAGTTTAATCCTTTATGTCAGGATCTCACCTTGAGCCGTTAATCATCATCTTGCCCCCCTTCAATTGCTTTTGCGAAATTCGCAGAATATCTTATCAGATTACAAGCAATAATCATCCTTGGAGGATCGCATGGAGGGATACGCTGATTTTTTCAAGAGCGATACGGCGAACAAGCTGATGGCGGAGAAGCTTGGGGGACTCAATATCGAGAAGGCCATAGGCGGAGTCACTTCGATGCTCGAGACTATGGGGGATGTGATCGTGGAAGTCGCATCGAAATGCGGAATCCTGCCGAAGGAGAAGTTCGTGAAGGAATTTTTCCTGAAACAGGTAGATAGCGCCGATCTCAGGAAGGAGTTCATTGAGCTTTCAAAGGATACGGACGTTTTTGCTGCGGTCTGGAAGGAGATAAACAGACGCGAATGGGAGAAGTTTGCCGTGCCTTCCAGCAAGCAGGATGTTTCTCAATACCGTCCACTCATCGAAAAGGTGAAGAAGGACGACAAACTCTACCGTGCGGTGCAGGGTGTCGCCGAATACTGTTTTCCCAGACTGTATCTCCTGCGCGCAATCGCACTTGGCATCACAGCATCCAACGAGGACTGGCTCTCCAGGGCGAAGATCAACACGTTCAGGACTTTCTTCCTTAGATTGGCATTCCTAGGGCAGAAATATGACAAATTCATCAACTACTATGTGATTCTCACAGGCGAAAAGGACATCTGGGACGAGTTGAAGAGCGGAGAGGACAGCAAGCTTGATTTCCTGATCGAGTCGGTCGTGAATATCGCCAGCACCCAGCTTGCCGGATATTTCGAGAAGAAGTTTGAAAATATGCTGTCAAAGGCGTACGCCGAGATAAGGAGCTCGATTTGAAAAAAGTATGTTGGGCTTTAGCCCGACAATTCTGGATTTTAAGTAGATAGATGGTTTTATGAAAATTGCGGAATTAAGAACTTCTGATTCATGTTCGTAGTAGCTCGTGTTCGAGCGTTCTTAAAGGAACGCCGACTTTGGTCGCCTATGGCGCGCCGAAGGCGGGTAACCCTCCAGGTCGGCAAAAGCCGGTCTGGAGACCGGCGTTCCTTTTGGAAAATGAAGAACGCGCAAACATGCGCTACTACAAGCGAGTTACACTAAAACTGAGTTCATTTCTAGGTCCGGCAGATTTCCGAGGATGATTGTGACTATATCTTCTATGGAAAGTCTGGATTTTTAAAATTAAAATATTTGGATTAATGAAAATGCAAAACTTTTTAAAATCTCTTTCCACCGTGCTGACTGACATTTGCGAGAAGGATCTCAAGATTGAATCTACCGACGAGAAGTTCTGGAGCGATGCGATCAAGGATTATCCTCCGGCCGGACCGGATTTCCTGACGGAAGATAAAATCAGATCTTATCGCGAGTATTGCAGCATTGATCCCGTAGATGAGGCATTCCTTTTGGAAGCTGGGAAGATCATCCGTGAAAATGAAAACTTCAAATTGCTTGCCTGGTACTTTTACTGGCGTCTTTTCCAAAAGGGTGAAGCCGTCACACATCCGTGTCCGCAGCTGAAAAATGCACTTGGCGAACGCAGCGGTGCCTTCTATCTGCTGGTTTCTTTCTCGATGACTCCTTTACTTCTGGAATCGCACAGGAAACTGGGGATTCCTGAGCAGACAACGCGGGACACCCTCAAGGAAATCAGAGGCTATAACGACAACTACAAAAGGGGCTTCAAGAATATTCCTGGAATGTATGCCTCGCAGTTCACCTGGCTCCGGACATATTTGAACGGAAGCATATTTGTGAGGATTGGACGGCTTGAATTCTGGCTCAGGACTTATTATGGAGGTGTCAGGGCATACAGGAATGTGGATACTGGGAAAGTTATTGCTCTGTCGGAGCCGAATGTTGAATTCACCGATGAAGGACATGTAAAGAACAAGAATGTGCCGATGGACAATGTCCCTGGCTGGATTTCGACATTTTCCGAAGATGAAAATTATGTTTCCGGGAATCCTGTGATTCCTGAGGGAAGGGCATTGAACAGGAAAACAAGACTCGACAAGAAGGAATGGAAGTGCGTCCTGGAAAAGGATGCGTGTGTGATGGACATGCATATTCCGCCGGGTGGAGGGCTGACACCGGAGATTTTTACGCAATCAGTAAAGGATGGAGTCTCATTCTTCAGGAAATATTTCCCGCAAAGCGAACCGATGGCGGTGGTCTGTCATTCATGGCTTTTTAATCCTGACATAGGAGAGGCTCTTCCTGCCGGTGCGCATCTGCCGGAAATCCAAAAGGATCTTTATCTTTATCCAATAATGAGCGGTAACGAGGATGGCCTGTGGTTCATATTCCTGCAGGACAAATTCAATATTGAAACGGCGCCCAGGGATACCAGCCTGCAGAGGTCTATAATCGGCTATCTACAGAAGGGCAGACGCTGGCGCTGCGGGGGGATGTTTCTGCTGGTGGAGGATGTTGACTCTTTAGGAAAACAAAAATACAGATCTGAAATACAAGGAGTTTTAAATGATTAATCTTGGTCCGCAATATTACCGTCCGCCGTTTCCGGTATCTAAATACTGGAAGGAAGATGTCAGGAAGATGAAGGATTCAGGATTCAACTGCCTCCAGCTCTGGGTGATGTGGTCGTGGGTGGAGGCGAAGCCAGGAAAATTCAATTTCGAGGATTATGACAAGATCATTGATTTTGCCGAGGACAACGGTCTCAACGTTGTCCTGAGCACGATTGCCGAAATCCATCCGTACTGGATACACAGAGTTGTTCCGGACTGTGAGCTTGTGACAAACCGCGGGCATAAGGTTGTTTCCGAAAATAGAAACGAATGCCATCATGGGCTCACGCCCGGCGGATGCTTCGATCATCCGGAAGTTTGGAAGCGGATGTCGGGTTTCATCCATGAGACAGCAGTCCATTACAAGAGCAGGAAGAACATAGCCGGATGGGATTCCTGGAACGAGCTGCGCTGGAATGTCCAGGCCGATGGTCCAGTCTGCTACTGCAAGCACACTGTGAAGAAATACCGGGAATGGCTCGAGGAGAAATTTGGAAGCCTTGAGGGACTCAACAAGGATTGGATCAGGCGCTATGATTCCTGGGAGGATGTGATGCCTGGCAAAACAACTTCCAGACCCTATACGTCCAGTATGTCGTTTGCGCATTTCCTGACATGCCGATCCAATAAGCATGCTGAGGACAGATACAAGATCATCAAGGCGGTCCATCCGGACAAGGTTGTGACGGCGCACGGTCCGAGCCCATGCCTGATGCAGGTTGGCTGGGAAGGAAGCAGCGAGCAGGCATTGAACCGAGGGAACGACTGGGGGATAGCGGACAAACTCGACGGCATAGGATGTTCAAATTTCCCATCATGGTGGAGCATGCTGAACACGGATTACACCATGAGCATGGAGATGATCCATTCAGCTGCCAGGGGAAAGAAATTCTGGGTCAGCGAACTTCAAGGTGGAAGATCCAGCATCGGTTTCAATGTCCATAATCCAGTTAGGGCTGTTGACCAGCAGAGATGGGTCTGGAACAGCATTGCCTGCGGCGCGGACACAGTTCTCTTCTGGTGCTGGCGGGACGAGGTTTTCGGTCAGGAGTCGAATGGATTCGGAATCATCGGAAACGATGGTTTTGCTGACGAACGTATTGCGGCGATGCAGCATACAGGAAGTATTCTTGAGAAATATTCCGGCCTGCTTGACGGCTACAAGCCTGCAGGTGCTGAAGTCGCAATCATGTTCAGTCCACAGACCTATTACCTGTATTGGGCGCAGGACGGCTCCGCACAGAAGGTACTGGTCTCCATCAGGGGATTCTGCAAGGCCATGATCCGCAATTCCATCCCGTTCAAAATAGTCGAGGAGGAGCATCTGGAAGAGCTTGAAGGCGTGAAGATTCTTTTCATGCCGAGGATGATCGCGCTTGACGATGCAACTGCCGAAAAGCTCAGGAAATTCGTCGAGGCCGGTGGAACATTGTACTGTGAAGCTGAGAATGGTGCCTGGGACTCGGTTGGGATCTACAGGTATCCGGAAGATAGGTTCCCTGGAACCATTTCCGGTGTTCCGGAGATAGGACGCAGGGAGGTTCCGAAAAATCCGGTGTTCACTGCGAAGTTCGCAGGAAAGACGTACAAGCTCAAGGCATCCCACATGCTTTCACCTTGGAAGGCGTCAAAGGGCGGGATTCTTGCGAAGTTCGCAGATGAGGACGGAGCAATCTTGTCTCAGGTTAAGGTCGGCAAGGGCAAGCTGATCATGTGTGGTACATATCTCGGTGATGAATACGACAAGGACTGTAATCCAGACTTTGAAAATCTTATTTTGAAGTTCATCGAAGAGGCTGGAGCAGGGACAGGCGAGATAAAGATCTCCGCCAAGAATAAAAATGATTTCCATTCATATGTCTATACGAGGTATGGCAGAAGCAACGGCAAGGACGTTGTGTTCGTGTTTTTCCCGTCAGACTGCAATTCGGCGACATTGAGTTTCTCTGGCGATATCTTCTCGAGAGGCAAAGTGAAGGATATCTTCTCCGGGAATGAACTTAAACTGGAGAAATCTGGAAGCTCAAGGAAGCTTAAACTTTCAGCAGGCAAATCCAGGATTGCGATATTGACGGAATGAAATGGAAGGGAAATAAGATGAAAAAAATTCTCTGGGATGAAAAGTCATACATAATAGACGGGAAACGTGAATTCCTTAGATCCGGAGAGTTTCATTATTTCCGAGTGCCGAAGAAGGATTGGAAGCGCAGGCTTGAGCTCTTTAAGAAGGCAGGAGGGAACTGCGTGGCGACATATGTCCCATGGTGCCTGCATGAGCCTGAAGAGGGAAAGATCCTGTTCGGCGACTGCGACGAACGGGATGTCGAGACGTTCTTTAAGCTATGCAGGGATGCAGGTCTTTATGTGCAGTGCCGTCCGGGGCCTTATGTCTATTCCGAGCTCTACTGCCATGGTCTTCCGAAATGGCTCTGTGAGAATTATCATGAGATCCTTGCGAGGAACGCCAAAGGTGAGATATTCCAGTACCAGTCAATCTCGTATCTCCATCCTAAGTTTCTTGCGAAAGCCGCAAAATGGTTTGACGCGGTTGTTCCAATCATGAACAGATATTCCTTGGACAACGGTGGTCCCATAGCTCTTGCCCAGGTCGACAATGAGCTGATGGGGATACATGAATGGTTTGGGAGCCTCGACTACAACCGCGCATCCATTGGGATTGGCGTGAAGGGCGGGCGCTATCCTGAGTTCCTGCAGAAGAGCTATGGATCGATCGGGATCCTGAATTCCGCCTACGGCACTGATTTCGCAGATTTCCACAAGGTCATACCGCTTCCGGATATGTCGCAGAAGACAGTAGAGGACAGGCGTCGGATAAAGGACTACCAGGATTTCTACTACCTGGCCTGTGCGGAATATATTGCCACGCTGATCGCGATGCTCAGGAAGCGTGGAGTGAAACTTCCGATCACGCACAACAGCGGCAATCCGTCGATGAACTCGTATTTCCATGAGACCATCGATCTTGTTGGTTCAAAGGAATTTATTCTTGGCAGTGACCATTACTATAATCTTTCGCAGGACTGGGATCAGAACAATCCGACTCCGAAATATGCAGGCAAATGCTTTTATTCCAATGAAATGCTCCGTCTGTACGGATTTCCTCCGACGATATTTGAACTTCCCGGAGGCAGCCAGGCGGCATGGCCGCCATCGCTGCCGGAAGATATGAATTGCGCATACATGCTCAACGTCGCGTTCGGGATGAAAGGTTTCAACTATTATATCTATACCGGGGGTCCGGACAATCCTCAGAATATCAGCTACAAGAACAACTACGACTACAACGCGTTCGTATCGGGCGACGGAAAGATTCGGCCGACTTTCAAGGTGATGGAAAAGTTCCATGATTTCCTGATTGGAAACAAGTGGCTCGCTGAAGCCGGGATGGTCTCTGATTTCCATATCGGACTGGACTGGGAGAAGAGCCGGAGCCATCATTATTTTTCCGAACGCGGCGACTTCGTATACGGCAGCAATGAAGCCTGGCAGTTCGTGCAAAAGGGTATCATAATGACATCTCTGAACAATTCCTTCACCCCGAGCTACTCGGATCTATATTCCGATGGAATCATCAAGGAGACATCAAAACCTCTTTTTGTCGCTGCATCAGTCTGCATGGCGAAACATGTGCAGGAGCGGCTTGTGAAATTTGTAAAGGCTGGCGGCCGGCTGATCATCGCTCCTGTGATTCCGTATTTGGACGAGAACTTCAATCCGTGCATGGTTCTTTCGAAATTTCTTGGAGGTGTCAGGTCCGAGGCTGGGACTAATCCTAGAACCATCTGTCCCGTCTTCAAGATCGGAGATGAGCTCATGAGGGACAAGTATTTTTTGTTCATGGATATTCCAGAAAATGCGGAAATCATCGCCAGGGCAGTGGACAAGGATGCCGTAGTCGGCTTTAAAAGCAAGCTGGGGAGGGGATGCGTGATCGCGCTCGGATACCAGTGGCACCACAACTACCAGGAGCATAGCAATGTGTTCTGCAGTCTGCTCAGGATTGCTGGAGTAAGCGAAGCTGCGGTGAAATGCGACAATCCGAACATCTGGGCGGTTGTACGTTCCAGCGGCAAGCGCTCGATGCTGTTCGTGATGAATCTTTTTGCTTCTCCGCAGAAGGCGAAGATTTCCGTGCGCGGAAAATCAGGAAAGCCTCTTCCGGCAAAGAGTTTCAATCTGAAACCCATGGCCGTTGAGACTGTCAGTTTCTAGATTTGCGATACTCCAATTTTTGCTGACAGCAAAATGGCGGAGAGGGAGGGATTCGAACCCCCGATACCGCAAGCGGTATGGCGGTTTTCAAGACCGCTGCCTTAAACCACTCAGCCACCTCTCCGGATAAATGTCTTAACTTCAATGGTTCCCGTGCAAAAGGAAGTGCATTTTAATACTTGATTTTCGGAAAAAATCAAGCAGGCATGGGGATTATTTGCCAATTTCACCCTTAATTCCATCCACCATCAGAGTTGCCACGCGTTTTGAGAACTTTATTGGATCAGCCAAGGGGATCCCTTCTGTCAGAAGCGCCTGGTCATAGAGCATTTCTGCGAACTCCGCGAGTTTCGGATCCGAGGAGTTCTTGTCGTAGAGGCTCTGCAGCGATGCTACAAGCGGATGGTCCGGGTTGAGCTCAAGTATTCTTTTCATCTTGGGCATTTCACGGTTCATGGCCTTGAACATCTTCTCCATCTGGATGCTGGGATCGTGCTCTCCGCTCACCAGGCAGCATGGGCTTTCCGTGAGACGGGTGGAGAACTTTACTTCCCTGACATCCTTTTCGAGCGTTTTCTTTAGGAACTCAACAAGGGTCTTATGTTCTTCAACCGCTTTCTTGGTCTTGTCTTCCTTCTCCGACTTCGTTTTTTCATCCAGTTCGAAGTCCCCTTTTCCGGCGGACTTCAGCTTCTTGCCGGAATACTCGGGTATTGACTGGAGAATCCATTCGTCGATTGGATCCGTCATGAGGATGACGTCGAAGTTCCTGGATCTCAGGAATTCAAGGTGCGGAGATTTCTCCAGGACGGCCCTTGATTCGCCGCAGATATAGTAGATTTCCTTCTGTTCCGCCGGCATTTTTTCAGAATATTCCTTCAGTGAGAACAGTTTTCCGTCGGCATTGTTAAGTGTTTCAAACAGCAGGAGTTCGATCAGCTTGTCCTTGTTCTGGAAATCGGAATGGACGCCTTCCTTGATGAAACGGCCGAAATCGGTGAAGAATGAATTGTATTTCTCCCTGTCCTTTTCGATGAGGTTCTTGAGTTCGGATATTATCTTGCGGACAAGGTTCTTGTTTATCTTGTGGATACCCGGGTTGTCCTGGAGCATTTCCCTTGAGATGTTGAGGGGAAGATCGCTGGAATCAACGACGCCCTTGATGAAGCGGAGGTATTCGGGAAGCAGGTCCGGGCAGCTTTCAGTTATGAAGACTCTTTTGATGTAAAGGTGGAGGCCTGCTTTCCTCTGTTCAGGATTGAGGAAGTCGAAGGGGGCTTTTGATGGAATGAAGAGAAGCGCCTTGAATTCGGAAGTCCCTTCGGCGGAATAGTGTATATGGAGCAGTGGGTCTGTGTCGAAATGTGAGAGGTGTCCATAGAACTGCTTGTATTCCTCATCGGAAATTTCGTTAGCGGGCCTGAGCCAGATCGCCTTCTGGGAATTTATGATCTCCTCTTCGAGGGCGGATGATTCATCCTTTTGTTTCTTCATGGAGACGAGTTTGACGGGATGTTCTATGAAATCGGAATACTTCTTGACGATTTCCTGGATTTTCCAGTCTTCGAGGTAGATCTTGCAGTCGGGTTTCAGGTGGAGCGTGATTGAGGTGCCGTGTTCAACCATTTCCGCGTCGTCGATTGTATAGGAGGATTCCCCCTGCGAGATCCAAAGGGTCGCCTTCTCGTCGGAGCCGGCTTTTTTGGAAACTAATTCAATTTTGTCGGACACCATGAACGCCGAATAGAAACCCACTCCGAACTGCCCGATGAGTTCTGGAAGGTTCTTTGAATCGGATTTCTTGAGTGCCGCAAGGTATTCGCGCGTACCGGATTTGGCGATGGTTCCGATGTTTTCAACCACTTCGCTTCTTGTCATTCCGACACCATTATCGCTGATCCTCAAGGTGTTGCGGGTCTTGTCGGGTTCAATTTTTATCTGCCATTCAGCCTTGAGAGATGGACTTGTAAGCGATTCAAATCTAACCTTGTCGATGGCGTCGGCGGCATTGGCGATGAGTTCGCGCAGGAAGATGTCCTTGTTCGAATAGAGCGAATGGATCACCAGGTTCAGAAGTTCCTGTACTTCTGTCTGGAATTTCTTGGTTTCTTCAGGCATTTTGCAATTCTCCTTAAAGGTAAAAGCTAAAAATCAGATTCGATTTTCAATGAAATGCTCAATTTAATGGAATTAACCGGGTTTTACAGAAAAGTTCGGAATTTAACTGTAAAATTGTATTTAATGGTAGACAAATATTTTGACTTTGTATATAATGAACGGTAAATTCGAGGTCAGTGATAAAGAAATTTAGATTTGGAACTTAAAAAGGGAGGAGGTAGAATCATGGCTGATTCTGCTAAGAAATCAAATGGAGGAGAAGAGCTTCTGGCGAATGTGACACGACTGGAAGCTGATCTTCTGGAAATTGAAAAGGCGAGGAAACAGCAGGCTCTGATCACCAGGGTTGGGCTGTTGCTAATACTTCTTGCAATTCTACTTTTCGCTTGGAACCTCTGGAACTTCTCCAGGAGTCTTGTGAAGCCCGACAGTCTTGACCAGTTCGGAAAGAAATTCGGACAGGACATGCAGGAGCTGATGAGTGATCCGGATGTTAAGATGATAGAGGAAAGCCTTATCAAGCAGGTCTTCCCTGAAATAACAAATCAGCTTATCGCCAAATTCAAGCAGGAGCTTCCCTCGTTCAGGACCAAGGGGCAGAAAGTCTTCAACAACCTCCAGGCCTATATGGAGGGATACATGAAAGAAGAGCTCGAGAAAGCCCTGGCGGAATCCCTTGCGGAACTTGAAAAGGAAATACATACGACATATCCAAAGGTCTCAACCGACAAGATGGAGAAGGTCCTGAAGGCCGCAGAAGTCGTATTCATCGAGCATATAACCAGCGCCCTGGAGAAAAGGATCAACATGGTCTTTGATGACTTCGAGAAGATGGAGAAGACAATTGACAAGTTCTCGGAACTGGATGACATGAAGCAGCTGGAAAAGATGGAGACTAACGATATCAAGCTTGCGCTTATTGAATCCCTTCTTGAGCTTGGCATATATGAGATAAATCCGGAAAAAGGCCATAGGCCTGCCGTAGTCCAGGGAGGTGCAAAATGAGTAACAATAACAATAACAATATAGAACTTCTCGCCAAAGTCGACCATCTTGCGAAGATCACGCAGGAAAAGAAGAACAAGGCGATAAACACGACAAAGCTCTTTGCGATAGTTTACGGAATACTTGTGCTATTCGTATTCGCCTATACGTCAATCATTTTCGCTAAAATAAAGGAGTATACTACTCCCGATGCGGTTTCGGCGATAGTGAAGAACAGGATCAAGGAATCGCTTCCCGACCTGAACAAGGGGCTTCTGGATATGACCAAGAAGAATGCCCCGATTCTTGCGGAAAAGGCAGTTGAAGCCGTTCAGGAGGCTATTCCCAAGGTCGAGGACATGATAAAGGAAATGATCGACCAGAATGCAAAACTGCTCATAGTACAGATAAAGACAGAGCTTTTCCCGCAGTTCCTTAAAATCATCAGGGAAAATGCAAAGCCGATAAGCGAATCGGCCGACGCCCTTACAGATGAGAACACTGCCAAGGAGATAGCAAAGGTGCTTGCCCAGGAAATAGAGCGTGAGATCGATTACAATGTGATCGGCGATGAATTCTACAAGAAGCTTGACGCTTTCAGGGCTGAACTTGAGAAGATTGTCCTGAAACCCGCCAATCAGCTGACTGCCAAGGAAGCTGCAGAGCGCAGGATAATAGTCAACTGGATTTATCTTGTAAAGAAAGGTGAATCAGTACAGAGCATAATGACATCCCTTGTCTATAGATTCTCATTCATCTGGGAGGATCTCATAGGAAGCGTTATTCCTGATGACAGCGTGAAGGATGATACGATCGCTGAAGACTGAATAAGTCACTTGAAATCATAAAAAAGGCGGGTGAACCCCGCCTTTTTTTTTGTATTAAAGGCTTGTCCGGGGGTGAAAATTGTATTTTGAAGGTTTATATTAAGCAAATATACTAAAACTTATGGATGGTGGAAGTTTATGGCAGCGACTAGAAAATCAAAGAAAAACAACCCTGCCACCCTGCCAGGATTCTGGAAGTCCATAAAGGAGCTTGCACCGGTCTATCTTGAAAAATATCCTAAAGTTGCAAAGAAGCAGAAGGAACTAATGGAAATTTTTCTTGACGAAGTCAATTCCTCTCAAATTCCAAGCCTTGTCTACGAGAATTTCATTCTGCCTTATTTCAGGGAAAAGGAAATGAAAATTTCTTTTGCGGGTGAAGAAAAAGGGGTTCTGGGCAAATGGAGCGTCAAGATAAGTTCAGAACAGAATATCTTGAAAATAGATCCCATCGGCCTATATATGTTTGCTGATGAATTTGCCAAGGCTGCCGAAAAAGCGAAAAAGGCTGAAAAGGATGGGAATTTCCTCAAGCTGCGGCTTTTTTCATTCCATAAGGAACTTCTAAAGCTTCCTGAACAATATTTACTATTCCTTGCAGTCCTCAAGGAGGTGGCAATTCACAGCCAGATATATGCTGTCGACAGCAAGGGTGCCTTCAGCAACAATGAAGCCGCCGAGTATTTTTCTCTTCTCTGGGCGCTGAAGCAGTTCGAGGATTTCTACCTCAAAGTCCAGATAAGGAACCTCCGTTCCGACTATGGTTTCATCTGGCATGAAGGCGAATGGATTGATGCTTCAAGATGAAGTCCATCAGAAACGTGAACTGATTGCCGTCGGACTTAATCCTGCATGGCAGAAAACCTTGTCTTTTCCCGAATTCATCCCTGGCGAAGTGAACAGGGCTTCCTCCGTATCGCTTTTTCCAGCTGGAAAAGGAATCAATTTCGCGAGGGCGGCTTCCATATGGGGTGCCAAAACCACCGTTTGCCAGTTCCTCGGCGGACACACGGGCGAATTTATCAAGGAAGGCCTTCGCGAGGAAAGGATTAGACATGTCTCCGTTGAATTGAATTCGCCGGTCAGGACATGCTCTACCTGTATTTGCATGAAAACCGGGAAAGTGACAGAACTGATCGAACCATCGGCGCCCGTTCCTTCCCGGTACGTCCGATCCTTGAAGAAGAAAATCCTGGAAAAAATTCCCTCGAGTGCCGGTATTGCCCTGTGCGGAACTTATCCTGAAGGAGTTGGAGCTGGTTTTTATGCTGATATTGCCTCTGCAGGAAAGGAAAAAGGAAAAATTGTGATGCTCGACGGGTTTAAGGGCATAGGAGAAACCCTTGAAAAAGGCGTCAGCGTCCTCAAAGTCAACAAGTCCGAGTTCAGCTCTCTTACCGGTAAAAGGGACATATTCGAAGCCGCAAAGGCCTTTTTTCGCAGATATGATGTCAGGTTTGCGGCAATTACCGATGGTCCGTCAAAAGCCTACTTGTTTGACATGTACGGAGTTTGCGAATATAAGATTCCTGCCTGCGGAAAAGTTCTCAACCCGATAGGCGCGGGAGACACTGTTTCCGCTGTTCTTCTGACCGAACTTGTAAGAGGGACTTCCCCTGCCGAGGCGTTCCGCAAGGCTCTTGGTGCGGGAACGGCAAGCTGCTTCAATATTAAATCTGCAGATTTCTCCATTGCCAGGGCAGGTAAATTCGCTCAAAAGATACGGATTTTGAAAAAGCCGTATTGATTCCCTACAGGGCGGCTTTGACCGCCTCCAATGTCGCCTTTATTGATTTCGGACTGTTGGCAAAAGTACCTTTTATGTTTTTGAGCTGGTCAGTGTGGTAGTTGATGACGGCATCAGGGTCTTTCAGGACGTTGCCTGTAAGAATCCCCACTACGGATTCATCCTTGGAAATAATACCTGCCTCGACGAGTTTCTTTGCTCCCGCAACTGAACAGCAGGAGGCGGGTTCCGCACCGATGCCTGCGGCGTCGACCATTGCCTTGGCATCCATGATCTCCTGTTCGGTGACTTGTTCCACGACTCCGTTGCTCCATTTGATTCCGCGGAGTGACTTCTCCCATGAAACAGGATTCCCGATTTTAATCGCGGTTGCAATGGTCTCCGGATTTTTCACGGGTGCAAACGGCTTGTTGTTCTTCCACATCGTGTATAGGGGGTTCGCGCCGGATGCCTGTATGACTGCAATCCTCGGGATCTTGTCAATTATTCCAAGTTCATGAAGCTCCATAAGCGCCTTGCTGAATGCGCTGTTGTTGCCGAGGTTTCCACCCGGAATCACAAACCAGTCTGGCACTTTCCAGTCGAGCTGCTGCAGGATTTCAAAGCATATCGCCTTCTGTCCCTCGATCCTGAAGGGATTTATCGAGTTGAGCAGATATATGTTGAGCTTCCCGCAGATCTCCTGCACCAGGGTCATGGCGTCATCGAAATTGCCGTCGATCTGCAGGGTAAGACCGCCGTAGGCGAGGGCCTGTGCGAGTTTGCCGTACGCTATTTTACCTGAAGGGATGAATATCACTGATTTGATGCCGGCCGTGGCGGCATATGCAGCCATGCTTGCGCTGGTGTTCCCGGTACTTGCGCAGGCCACGCATTTTGCATTGTAGATCCCGGCTGCAGTGATTCCGCAGGTCATCCCGCGGTCCTTGAAACTGCCAGTCGGATTCTCCCCCTCGTGTTTGAGGAGGAAGTTCTTGATGCCTGCGTATTTTCCGGCCCTGCCTGCAGGATATAGCCTCGTATTGCCTTCCTGCTTGGTAATGATTTTAGAGTCGGGAACATCGAGTATGAGCTCCCTGTACCTCCAGACGCCGGAGGATTCGACCCCTGATTTCAAACCCCATCTCTTCTCCCATAGGGAAACGAGTTTCCTTCCGTCGGCTTTGCCGAGATCGCGTTTAAGGTCGAGAAGGCCACCGCAGTCACAGGTGTAGCGGACTTTTCCAAGATCATATTTCCTTGAGCAGGTAAGGCATTCCAGCCAGGACGGGAAGGCAGATGAAGGCATTTTATTTTCCTTTAGTGGTTTTCTGGGCGGATTTCGCGGTGTTCATGGCTTCTTTTATCTGGTTTATGAATTTGACTGCATCGTTTTTCCTGGCGAGATCCTCTATATCCTTTATGGATTCGAGGAGATCAATGGCTTCCTGGTACTTCTTGTCAATGAAAAGCCTGTATGCCTTTACCCAGGTCTCGTCGAAGTTCCTGGCTTTCGCGGTGAAAGCGGCCCCTTTGGCTGAAACTTCGTCGTATCTCCTGGATGCCTTCAAGTATAAGTTGGTGTCCTTGGAAGTTTCCTTTGCCAGGGCGAAAAGCCTTATGGACTCGTCGTAGTTGAGAGGATATTGGATGTAATATTTTTCGGCTATGTTTATGTTTGTCTGGGCTGCGTTTGTCTTCCTGTATTCGTTTATAAAATAGGCGGCGGCGACTGCAACCACCAGCAGGATGAATGAATTCACGAGTATCATCACCCAGCTGATGGGGCTTGATTTCGGAGCCTTGCTTCCAGAGAACGCGTATCTTGTCGGACCCTGCTTCCTTGCAGCCGGAGCCTGCGAGAAGAACGCCCTGTTCACGGCTGAATCGAAATCCTTCCATGAGGCGAACCTTCCTTCAGGTTTTTTAGCCATCATCTTTTTAAGTATGCTGACAGTATTCTTGTTGAGCTTAAGGTTGGGGTTTCTCTCTGAAGGCTCGGGAAAAGGATCGGTAATGTGCTTTTCTATGATTCTTGTGACTTCCTTCGAGTCATATGGAGGGACTCCGACGATCATGTGATAAACCGTGGCCCCGAGGGAATACATGTCGGTACTCCAGTCCAGAGGAAGACCCTGTCCCTGTTCAGGGCTCATGTAGAACGGCGAACCGAGGACTTCCTTCGCCCTCTGCGTACTGCCGAAAACCATATGCTGGGCGATTCCCATGTCCATGAGGAAGATTTCGCCCTTCTTGTCCCTCATGATATTGCCTGGCTTTATGTCCTTGTGCAGCAGTTCATGCTTTTCCCAGGCGTAGCAGAGGGCGTCCGAGATCTTCAGCGCTACCGAAAAAGCCTCTTTTTCAGATAATACGATCCCCCTGTCCAGCACCTTCTCGAAATCCTCGCCTTCGACATACGTGATGGCCATGAAGTAGTAGAGATCATCCTCTCCTGCGTTGATGGCCTTGATGATGTTGGGATGGTTGAGCTTTCCGGACAGCTGTATTTCCTTGTTGAACATGTCGATGATGTTCCTGTCGGTCTCACCTACTGTGGACTTCGTCAGGACTTTAAGCGCGACAAGCCTCTGCATGGAAGACTGTTTTGCAAGATAGACGTTTCCCATGCCGCCTTTGCCGAGGAGCTTTATGATTTCAAATCCGCCGAGATTGGCGCCGGGCGGCAATTCATCGGTCTGGAGGAAAACTGTTCCGTTGCACATAGGGCAGTAAAGGATAAGGTCAACGGGCTTTTGCTGCACGCTGAAGATCTTATTGCAATGTGGGCAGAGGAACTGTTCCATAAGTAACTTGGTTTCCGGTTAAATCATATATTTGCAAGCAGATGAAACTGCTTTTTCAGCCTAAAACAACAAATCCCCCATTATCAGCATAGTTGCTACAAGCTATCCTAGTTTATGCAAAAATCAAATTCGGAATCGGGCGTGCGGAATAAAAAATGACGGCTGGTTATTTCAGGCTTTCCAGAAGTTCAGCGGCCTGTCTGTCGCCGTTCAAGGCGGCATTTGTGAGCCATTCGACTCCGAGCTTCATGTTTTCCACGGTGCCTTCGGCATTTATATAGCATTGCGCGAGACGTCTCTGCGCTTTTGCATCCCCCTGTTCGGCGGCTTTCCTGAACCAGTAGAATGCGGCGGACTTATCCATGCCGAACCCCCGGCCTTCATAGTAGAAGCATGCGAGGTTGAATTGGGCGTGGGGATCGTTTTTCTTTGCTGAGTCAAGAAATAGCCTTGCGGCCTTTGCGTCATCCTTGTCCTCCCCGAATCCTTCCATTGCGAATATCGCAAGATTGAATATGGCGTGGGCATTCCCCTTCGAACCAGCCTTTCCATACCACTTCCTTGCCTCGGCGAAATCGTGTCCGACAATTTCACCCTTCATGTAGAAGTCACCCATTTTAACCTGTGCCATTTCAAGCCCGGAAAGCGCGGCTTTCTCATAAAGTGCCAGAGCTTTTTTCACGTTCCTGTCAAAGAAGAGCCCGGTTTCATGGAAATACGCCATCTTGGCGCATGCTTCGGCATTGCCTCCGTCGACAGCCTTGCTCAGCCAGTAAATCATCTTCTTTTCGTTCTTCTCGCAGCCTCTTCCGGAGTAATAGCAGTCGGCGATTATCCTCATGGCTTCGGGATCGCCCAGGGAAACGCCCTTCTCCAGAAGTGAAAAAGCCTTCTGGTCATTCTTCCCGATGCCAGTCCCACCAAGATAGACCTCGGCGAGTTTCGCAAAAGACGGAGGGAAGTTCTTTTCACTCAGCTCCTCCAGGATTTCCTTGGCGGTCCCGGCATCCCTGGGATATTTCCTGTCAGGTTCCTCGGTGGAGGAATAGCCTGTCATGTAGCACAATGCCAGGTTGTACTGAGCCTGGGGCAGGCCCGCCCCAGCCGCTTCCTTGTAGCATTTGAATGCTTCGAAGGGATCCCTGCCTATCCCAAGCCCCTGGTCGTAGCAGAGTCCAAGATTGAATACTGCGGCCTTGTTTCCGGCCTTTGCGGATTTCCTGTATGAGCTGAAGGCCAGAGTATAATCCTTCTCAAGCCCGTATTTGCCAAAATAATATGCGTTGCCAAGCTGGAGCAGGGCGTCCTTGTCACCGTCCTTCGCCTTCCCCTGTATCTCCTCCAGGGTCAGAACCTTTCCAGGAGGATCCTGCGAATAAAGCCGGACGGAAAACACCGATAAGAGGATTGAGATGAGGCAGACGGTCGAAAATCCGAAATGCGAAGCACGGAATACGAACAGAATTCGAAGTTTTAAAATGTCAAACATTTGGATTTCAGGTTTTATTGTTTCGGATTTCGATATTCGGATTTCGAAATTTAGTTCTTGGGCGGGAATATGGACTTGCCGTATTCCTTGTAGATTTTTTCAAATTCCTGGTACGTCTTGTTGTACCGCAGAAGGCTTTCCTTGGAGATGTTCTTCAGATGGGCCTCCCTGTAGGTCCTTATCGAGGGCTCGTTGATCTCGATCAGGTTGATGATCGACTTGAAGATGCTCAGTTCTGAATTCCTGAAGTTCTCGTTGACCGTCCTTGTTTCGGATTCGGAGAGGAGTGATCCACCCTCCTTCTTTATTTCGCTGCTGATGAAGACAGTCTCATAGTTCACGAGCGCCGAGGCGGCCTTGACGATATCCCTCAGCATGACAAGATACCTGTTCATGAAGTCGAGGGCGTCCTTTCCGGATTTCTGCTCGATCAGGATGATCGATTCGCCGGAATCGACTGAGGCTTCAAGAAGATCTATGACCGAGTTGTAGAGCTCGAGCCGCTTCTCCCTGGGGAGGTTGAGGAGGTTCTTCAGAAGGCACGCAGCCCATTCATAGGCGGAATCACGCCTCGCCATGAGAGACGGGACGTTCATCATCACAAGACAGTCCTCGGTGATAACCCTCTCGGTAGGAGCCCCGAAAGTTATCTTCCTGAGTGTCCTGGTGACTGTCTTGAACACACCTTTGTCTGATTCTGTCATTCAACCCCCGTGCCTGCATCATTGATATGGAGGCAATATGTAAAATTAGCATATGGAGCGCAAAAGTAAATTCTAGCTTTTGGCCGGCCCCTTGTATTTTTTGCCGAAAACAACCATTACTTTCTGCAGATCATCCCAGGCGTCCTTCTTGGCCTCAGGCTTCCTGAGCAGATATGCAGGATGCAGCGTCGGCATCACCCTGATCCCCTTGAATTCCTTCCAGTTCCCGCGGATTTTAGTAATTCCTTCCAGCCCGAGGACGTACTTCAGGGGGACCGCGCCAAGCAGGACTATCACCTTCGGCTGTATTATTTCAACCTGCCTGAGAAGATATGGCAGGCATTGCTCCGCTTCGTCGTCCATCGGAGCCCTGTTTTCCGGGGGTCTGCATTTCACGATGTTGGCGATGTAGACCTCCCTGCGGGTGAACTGCATCGCATCGATCATCTTGTCGAGAAGCTGCCCGGCCTTTCCGACAAACGGAATCCCCTGCTCGTCCTCATCCTTTCCCGGTCCTTCGCCTATGAACATCAGTTCCGCCTTGACGCTGCCATCCCCGAATACTGGCTTCGAACGGCTCTTATGCAGCCTGCAGAGCGTGCAGGCCGCGGCCTTTTTCTCAAGAGCCTCATATGGCATGTCCGCAACGTTCAGCTTTTCAACTGGCGCCGATACAGTTTCTTTTCTCATTGGTTCGATTGTTTTTGACGGTTTGACCTCCGCCGCAGGGACATATGCCGGTGCCGGCGCAGGCCTGTACGGGGCAGGAGCCCTTCTTTCAACGGTGCCTGCGGGCTTCGCGACCTCCTTCCTGCCAAGCTGCATGAATTTGCCCAGTACGGCAGGGTCTACCTCGGCATATTCATGGTGCTCCGCCTCGATTTCAAGGCATTCGATTATCTGGTTTAATAGGCACTGTTTTGACATGGGGATCCATTGTTTTATTCCAAGTACAAGCATGTAAATATCCACTGAAGGATTTCTCCAGTGAATATCTGCCACTATACATTTTAAAGGGGCAGAATACAAAACCGTGTTTGATTTTGCCAAAAACAAGTTATAGTTCTGCCCTTTACAGGAAACATATTCAACGGAGTTCCATAATGAGATCCCATTTCAGGATAATCGCCCTTCTTTCACTGTCGGCATTAATTCTTCTTTCTGGACTCCGCGGATCCGGACAGGAAGCTGAAAATCCGGTGAAGCCGGCATCAGTTGAGCAGACAGCCGGCAAGAATGTGGAAAAAGCCGTCATACAGCCGGGCGAGAACATTGAATTATACTGGGACAAGGTCCTTGACAGGCTGAAAGGCAATTTCCATTTTGAAAACCTGACTGCAAAGGACATCATCATGTTCTTCGGATGCATTGCGCTCACATTGCTCATTGCGCGTTTCTCCAGATGGTTTCTGGAGCATTACGCCGCCAAAATGGCCAAAATGAGTGAAACGGAGGTCGACGACCTGGTTTTCGCGGCGGTAGGCAAGCCCGTGTCGATGATCATTTTTGCAATCGGATTCTACTTCAGCGCATCGTTGATCTTCCCTCTGATGTCGGGCACGATGATCGTGATGGTGTGGAAGCTCTGCACCGCGATATTCGCAATAGCCATGGCCTGGGCCGCCTACAGGCTCGTCTCCGTGGTCGATCATCTCGTGGGAACATATGCCAAGAGAAGCGACAACGACCTCGACGACCTCGTAGTCCCGGCAATAAGCAGGACCCTGAAGACCGTAGTGGTGGTTTTCTCGGTTCTCCTCATAGGACAGAACATCTTCAACCTCAATATTACGACCCTCCTCGCAGGCGCCGGTGTCGCAGGCCTCGCCGTCGCCTTCGCCGCGCAGGATACTATCGCAAATGTCTTCGGTTCTATCATGGTCATCGTGGACCAGCCTTTCAAGGCGGGTGAAATCATCAAGGTCGATGCGATCACCGGACAGGTCGAGCAGATTGGATTCAGGAGCACCAAGATCAGGACGCTCAACGGCCATCTTGTGACCATCCCAAACAAGAACATGGCGAATGCCGTGATCGAGAACATCAGCAAGCGCCCGTACATAAAGCATGAGATGAATCTTACGCTGGTATATGGAACCTCGCCGGAGAGTATGGAAAAGGCGGTCAGGGTACTGCACGATATTTTCGACAATCATGAGAATATGAACAAGGAATTTCCGCCGAAGATATTCTTCAATTCGTTCAAGGACTGGTCCTTGAACATCTACATCATACTCTGGTTCAATTCAAGCGACTATTTCGCGTTCCTCGACTGGTCACACAGGAAGAACCTCGAAATCCTGAAGCGTTTCAATGAGGAGGACATCGAATTCGCATTCCCGACCCAAACCACAATCCTTGCCACGGACTCGAAACACAGGCCGGAGATAATAATGCCTCCGAAAGACGGGCCGGCCTAGCTAGACTCTTTTCATGCATTAAAGTACTCGGGAATGAACAGGCATGGTTGGCTCAGCGGATTCGAAATTCAGAACATCCTGTACTTCCTGAATATTCCGCTGGCTGCTGGAATTTGTCCTGATGCGATATGGAAACTGTTGTTCCTGTAATCCTTGGATTTACTGGAGGTTCGTTAAGGATAATATATGCGGAGAAATGAAAATTGCAGTAGGTGGCAATTAACAAGGATGGATTGATTTTTCCCGGCATCTTGGCAAGAGCTGATTGATGAAGTATCTTATTGGATACCGTTTGGATGGGAGAACGATCTTCTCAGGGGGAACATGAAAGCCAATCCGCATTTTTCTATTTTGGTTGTCGACGACGAGCCTGTGGTCAGGAAGATGATAGTCCACTGCCTCAAGAATTCCGGATACGACAATTATCTGGAAGTCGACCACGGCGGCGATGTGATACCCTGCATTGAAAAGAACAGCCCCAGGGTCGTCATTCTCGACCTCAAGCTCCCCGGCATCGGAGGAGAGGAGCTCCTGGGCGAGATTTCCAGGAAGTATCCCGAGATCATTGTGATAATCGTCACGGGCTCCGGCGACATAGCCACTGCCATAAGGTGCATGAAGAACGGTGCTTTCGACTTCATCCTGAAGCCTGTCGACAATTCACTCCTTATGGCTCCGATAAAAAGAGCTGTAAAGATGCAGGAGCTGAAGCTGGAGAATGAGAACCTGTCCAGGCAGTTCTCCTCCGAGGAACCGGAGCACCCCGAACTCTTTGCAGATATACTGACAGGCAGCCCTCTGATGAGAAAACTTTTCCGATACTGTGAAGCGGTCGCACCGTCCACCTATCCAGTTTTGGTTACTGGTGAAACAGGTACCGGGAAGGAGCTGTTCTCAAAGGCCGTCCATTCGCTCAGCGGCAGAAAAGGGAAGCTTGTATCGGTCAATGTCGCAGGAGTAGACGCGAATGTCTTCGCCGATACGCTGTTCGGACACGTCAAGGGAGCCTATACCGGTGCCGACCATCCGCGCAGCGGTCTTGTCGAGGAGGCCTCGGGCGGAACTTTATATCTCGATGAAATAGGAGACTTGAGCATGGACTCGCAGGTGAAGCTCCTCCGGCTCATCCAGGAGCATGAATATTCACCGCTGGGATCGGATGCGAAAAAGACTACTGACGCAAAGATTGTAGCCAGCACCAACCAGAATCTCTTGAATCTTGTCGAGAAGGACAAGTTCAGGAAGGACCTGTACTACAGGCTTGTAACACATCATATTAAAATTCCCCCGCTGAGGGAAAGGCGGGAGGACATACCGATGCTCCTCGACTTTTTCCTCGAACAGGCTTCCCGTGAGTTCAGCAAGCCGAAACCTTCATATCCACAGGAGCTGCTCGTACTTCTGAAGAATTATGATTATCCGGGAAACGTCAGGGAACTCAAATCAATGGTGCATGACGCAGTAGGCGGACACGTTTCCAAAGTCCTGTCGATGGACAGCTTCGCGCGGCACATAAACAGCGTTGAAACAGGAGCCCATTCCCGGATCAGCGCCACAGGAATTGCTGAGATATTTGCAGACATGGAAAAACTCCCGATGAACAGGGAGGTCACCGAAGCCCTTATCAATGAAGCAATGAGACGTTCGGAAGGGAACCAGAGCATGGCTTCCAGGCTGATTGGGATATCACAGCAGTCTATCAGCAACCGCCGAGGGAAGTCAATCAAGAAACCCATACTATAATTTGGTACGACCTTCTTTTATTGTAGTTCCTATCTTCTTTGTATCCAATGAAATACAACCAATAATTCTTATTTTCTACTATAAAATAGTATGGGTATAAGGGTTTGTCAGTTTAAGTGATAATATTTATAATATATTAATAATAAAGATATTACATTTATCATTTAACATGTTGGCACGACTACTGCTTTAAATCAACCATGAAATCAAGAGTACAAGAGGCGGTTGTGGATGTCAAATTGAGCTTTACGCCAATGGATGTTCTGACTTATGCCACTGTCATAATTGTGATATTGGCCTTTGGAATTCCGGCTCTTTTCTCTTGAATTATATGGATTTGGTCTTTCTTCCCATTCCCATAGAAGGAGTTCTGCGGATCCCCCTCCGCGGGGCTCCTTCACTTTTTCCAGCCCATCCACTTGATAATTATTGCTTTCAGATTATTTTTTGTCTCATCCGAAAAACTGTCAATATTTATGGAGAGTGCATTATGAAGCGTCTGATTGTGATGTGCCTTGTGGCTGGAATGCTGATCGCGGTATCCTTCTCGGCCTCGGCCGAAGCCAAGGTCAAGTCGTACCAGGTTACCGGACCGATCGTGGAATTGACTGATACCAAGATCATCGTCCAGACAAAGGATGACGGCAACTGGGAGATTACGCGTGATGCCGCCAGTAAGATCACCGGCGAACTCAAGGTTGGCGCGAAAGTCACCATCGTATATCGCATGACAGCCGTAACCGTCGAAGTGAAAGCTGACAAGGCCGAAAAAGCCGGCAAGTAAAATACAGAGTCATCCCACAGGATGACGGATGGATTGTTCCTATGTCTTTGCCTTCCAACAATCCATTAATCCATTGGACGGCAGTGAAATTGTTTGGCAGTAGCGCATGTTTGCGCGTTCTTCAGTATTTTGAGATTCCGTTAAGAACGCGCAAACATGCGCTACTACAAGCAAAAAACCTTAAGTCCGACACACACCTAGGGCGGACAAGTGCCGCAAGGCATGTTCTTGGATATATTCTCTTTATTTTCAAACATGCCATGCTCCATAGTATGCCAAAAAAATACGCAATGTGTGTTCTATAACGTAATTGTTCGTAGTTCTACTGTTTTTTCTTGTCCATGTTTTATCTCCTGGGGCCGAATACCCGACGAGGGAGTCAGATAGCTAGACGGTGTTCTGAGAAGGGGTAACGCAGACATTCCTGTCTGCGATTGAAAATTAAATTTGAACACACAGACAAGAATGTCTGTGTTACTTTTAAGACAAATTTCATTGTCTCGAAAGCCGTTCAAATACGTTTTCCATTGTGTCAGCCGGTATTTTTCCGGATTCATAGGCTGAAACCGTTAGGAGAATGCCTATGGTTCAGATTTCTTGTTTTTGAATTCAAATGGAACAATTAAATCGGCATCCTCAAGGTTCTTGGCAAGCGAATTGCATAGTGGTGACACTCCCATCCTAATATGTTCTTTCCCTTCTTTAATTTTTGTAATCGTAATCGCGACCTCTCGATTTTGCTTCGTACGCTTGAACCAATAATGTGTTCCGTATTCGTCGTTGGTAACGCGGGCAAATGAAATACCTGAAGCCTTGGCTAGTTCAATTACGGCTTCAGACTTTCCTTGGCGTATTTGAAGGTGATATAACCCCATATTATTTTCACCGAACTTGTTATTAAGCCACAATATTTTTGTTTCTTCAGCCTCAATACGGCCATTTCCAGTCGCGGATCTCGGGCATGTCCTCGCCGTGCGCCTGGATGTAGTGCTTGTGCTCGATTAGCTTGTCATGCAGCCACTGCTTGACATGTGCGGCCTTGTCGTGGATCTTGGCGACCCTGTCGATCACGTCGTCCACAAGATTGAAGCGGTCGATCTCGTTCAGCACCGCCATGTCGAACGGAGTCGTGGTCGTGCCTTCCTCCTTGTATCCGCGCACATGGAAATTGCCATGGTTCGTCCTGCGGTAGGTGAGCCTGTGGATCAGCCAGGGATATCCATGGAACGCGAATATCACAGGCTTGTCCTTCGTGAATATGCTGTCGAAATCCGCATCCGACAAACCGTGTGGATGTTCGTTCTGCGGCTGAAGGGACATCAGGTCGACGACATTTACGAAACGGACTTTAAGGTCAGGAAGATTTTTCCTGAGCAGGTCAACCGCCGCCAGGGCTTCAAGTGTCGGAACATCTCCGGCGCAGGCAATCACCACGTCTGGTTCGCCTCCGTGATCATTGCTCGCCCAGTTCCAGATCCCGACTCCTGTCGTGCAGTGCCTGATTGCCGAATCAATGTCCAGATACTGCAGTGCCGGCTGTTTTCCCGCGACCACTACGTTCACATAGTTCCTGCTTCTCAGGCAGTGGTCGGTGACGGACAGGAGCGTATTCGCATCCGGCGGGAGATATACCCGTATCACTTCGGCTTTCTTGTTGATGACATGATCGATGAATCCCGGATCCTGGTGAGAGAACCCGTTGTGATCCTGGCGCCAGACATGCGAAGTCAGCAGATAGTTCAGGGATGCGATTGGGCGGCGCCATGGAATATGGCTGGTCGTCTTCAGCCATTTGGCGTGCTGGTTGAACATCGAGTCAATGATATGTATGAACGCCTCGTAGCATGAGAAGAAGCCGTGTCTGCCGGTGAGCAGGTATCCTTCAAGCCAGCCCTGGCATGTATGCTCGCTCAGTATTTCCATTACGCGGCCATCCTTCGAGAGATGATCGTCGTCGGGAATCGTTTCCGCCATCCAGGTGCGCGGCGTGACATCCAGGACTGCGTTGAGCCTGTTTGACGTCGTCTCGTCGGGACCAACTATCCTGAAATTCTTTGAGTCCATGTTCATCTTCATGACTTCTGCCAGGAACTTGCCCATGACCCGCGTTGATTCAGCTTCGGAAGTTCCGGGCTTATCAAATTTCACAGCGAAATTCCTGAAGTCCGGCATCTTCAGATCCTTCAGGAGAAGTCCGCCGTTGGCGACCGGGTTGTCGCTCATCCTGCGTTTGCCTTTCGGGGCGAGGTCTGCGAGATTCGCAAGAAGTTTGCCTTCGGCATCGAAGAGTTCTTCGGACTTGTAGCTCTTCATCCATTTTTCGAGGATTTTTATATGCTGGGGTTTCGTCGCAAGTTCTGAAAGCGGAACCTGGTGGGAACGCCAGTAATTCTCGGTTTTCTTTCCATCGACTGATTTCGGGCCTGTCCATCCTTTCGGCGAACGGAAGATGATCATCGGCCACATCGGCCTTTCATTCTTTCCGTTCTCCCTCGCGTCTTTCTGGATCTGTTTGATCTCCGCGACGATGGTGTCAAGAGTCTCCGCCATGGCGACGTGCATCTTTTCAGGATTGGAGCCTTCGACAAAATAAGGCTTGTAGCCGTATCCATAGAAAAGCTGTTTCAGCTCCTTCTTGCTGATGCGTGCGAGAACCGTGGGATTTGCGATCTTGTATCCGTTCAGATGGAGGATCGGGATGACCGCGCCGTCCCTGGCAGGATTCAGGAACTTGTTTGAATGCCAGCTTGCGGCGAGGGGGCCTGTCTCCGCTTCACCGTCGCCGACAATGCATGCGACGATAAGGCTAGGATTGTCGAACGCCGCTCCGAAAGCATGCGATACTGCGTATCCGAGTTCTCCGCCTTCGTGGATCGAACCGGGGGTCTCCGGAGCTACGTGGCTGGGAATTCCGCCAGGGAACGAGAACTGCTTGAAGAGCTTTTTGATTCCGTCGGCGTCCTGGGTGATGTTCGGATAATATTCGCTGTATGTGCCTTCGAGATACGCGTTCGCGACCATCGCAGGTCCTCCATGTCCGGGACCGGTGATGTAGATCATGTCCAGATCATTTTTCCTGATGATGCGGTTGAGGTGGACATACATGAAGTTGAGTCCTGGCGTCGTACCCCAGTGTCCGAGAAGCCTTGGCTTTATGTGGTCGAGCTTCAGCGGTTCGCGCAGCATGGGGTTGTCGAGGAGGTAGATCTGCCCTACGGAAAGGTAGTTCGCCGCGCGCCAGTAGGCGTTGAGCTGCGAGATTTCATCGGCGGAAATTGTCGTGTCGGTTTCATTGTTCATGTTTTCACCTCTTTCGAAGATAAAATACATCCTCATCAGGGATATATCTAATCGGGGACGATATGAGTCCTTGCTCTTTGCATGCGAAATAAAGAATCTCCTGGCGGAGATTCTTTACAGCCTGAACAGAGCTCCCATTTTTTTGCCGAGGAGTATCGTGGCCGCTCCCAGGGTGAATGCCAGGAACAGCATCGCCCAGACTCCGAAGGCGCATGCGATATACGGGCCTGAGCCCAATATCTGGGATAGCTCGAAAATCGCCCTTGTGATCGGGAAGAACGCGCTTTTCTGCGCCAGTATCAGCGAATCCGACACTTCAAGCATGGAGAAGCTGAACGCAAACAGCGCCCCGACAATGATGTTGGCGCTTATCAGGGGGACCGTTATCCGGCGGATTGTCATGAACGAACCTGCACCGAGATTTTTCGCAGCCTCCTCCAGTTCCACCGGCGTCTGCTCCAGGCCTGCGGCCGCGGCCCTGACCACGTAGGGCAGGCGGCGTACCGCATAGGCCGCAGCAAGCAGCAGGGTCGGGTTTGTTATCGGATTCATGATTTCACGGGCCCACTCGAAACGCACGGACAGGCTGAGATATCCGAATGCCATGATGATGCCCGGCACGGCAAGAGGCAGCATTGAAAGCATGTCGAACAGGATGGCGCCCCTGATCTTCCAGCGGACGACAAGGAGGGCGGTCATGAATCCTGCGACTACCGCAAAAAGCATTGCAATTCCGGAATATGTCAGGCTGTTGAGGATGCTTGGTACGACCATCTTGTCGGAGAGGGCGTTTTCGAAGTGCATCATGGAATAGGCATGCGGGACTATGGTGCCATACCAGTCCTTTGAGAAGGCGGTCAGGATCAGCGCGACATGCGGCATCGTGGCGCAGAAGGTTATGCCAAGCAAAAGGGCCAGAGGCAGGTATTTCTTCCAGCCTGGTATGGTGATGGCGGAACTTCCCATCCCTCCTTTTGTGACAGATACGGCTGCGCTTCCGCCGAATGCAAATCTTGACAGCATGTAAAGTCCGGCGGAAATCACCAGCATGATCAGGACGAGCGAGTACGGCAGGGGATTGGTCTCCAGCTCTGTGATGCCATTGAAAATCTGGACGGTCGTAACCCTGTTGTAGCCGAACATCAGAGGGGTTCCAAGTTCGGTGAAGCTCCAGATGAGGACTATGCTTCCACCGGCGAGCATTCCGGGTTTCAGGAGAGGAAGCGTGATTCTCCTGAAGCGGCGCCAGCGGGATGCTCCCATGTTCATGCCTGCTTCGCCCATCGACGGATCTATGTTTGCAAAGGCTGTAACCAGGTTCAGATAGAGGATTGGATACAGGTGCAGCGCCTCGATCAGGCAGACCGACCAGAAGCGGCCGTGACCCCCGAGCCAGTCGAAGGCGGGCAGGCCGGCTGCCACCAGGATGGTGTTGAAGACGCCATAGTTCCCGAGGATGTGCTGGAAACCCAGCGCGCCCACGAAGGGCGGCAGGATCATAGGCAGCATGATGAGTATGTTCGAGAGCTTTTTCCCTGGAAACTCAAACTTGTCATATGCAATGGCCAGGGGCATGGCGATCAGGAAGACCATGGCCGTGGTGACCACTGCGATCGCAAAGGAGTTGAGCATGCCTTCCACATATATTGAACTCCTGAATATTTCGAGGATCATCCTGGCGTTCAACCCCTGTTCGATCACAGTATATACTGGCAGCAGCAGGAATAATGTAAAAAAGACCAGCAGCAGGAACGCCGTAGCATAGCGCATGAGATTCATTTCCCCTCCTGCGCCAGCGATGCGGCCTTCATGTAGTTCTGCCTGGATTCCTCAGTCCATTCGCGCCTAAGTCTGATCACGTCAAGCATCGTCCAGTCCTTGCCCGGATAGAGGCGTGATGAGTTCTTCGCGGCTTCGGCATATCCAAATGGCAGCCTGTTGAATTCAGCCATCGCCTGCGGGACGGCTCCTGGACCGCCTGCCATGGTGATTTCCTCCCATGCCCTGTTAAGTTCGGGCTGAGGGTCGAGGGCGATGCATTTTATCATGGTGCGGATGAGGCCGAAATAAGGGCCTGTCCAGTCGGCATGATATTTGAACCCCTGGCTCGCCTGGTAAGGATCATAGCCTGCGTCGGACAGGTATCTTTGGTATTCGGGTACGAACATGTCCTTCCGGATTGGAGTGCGCCTGAGGGCATACTTGATCGGACCTCCAGGCGTTCCAACCTTGAAATTCCAAAGCTTCTGTCCTTCCCTTGAAAGGACAAATTCTATGAAGGCGCGGGCGGCCTGTGGATTTTGCGAACCTCGCAGAAGCTGGATCGGATCCGGAGATACGGAAGTTCCATTGCGCGGTGAAACATAGACCACGCGGTTTGATCCGGACTGCATCTCCGTCCATTCAGCCTCGGTACGTCCGTAGAAGTCTATGCACATGCCCGCCGCAGTGTCGCCGTTGGCGACGTCCTGAGGAACTTTTCCAGCGGAATCCGTGATGTATCTTGAATTGGCGGCAATGCGTTTTATCAGGTTGAGTCCGTCTGCCCAGCCTGCGCTCCTGGCATCCGGACCGTCCTTGGCGACTGCTTCAGACATTGTCTCCTGGATGAGCATCTCGAAACATTTGTTGATTGAGCCGGACTTTGTCGGATCAGCTATGGCAATCTGCCGGAGGAACCGCGCTTCGCCGAGATCGTGCCAGGTGGCGGGCGGGGAGGATTCGCGCATGGATTTGATCCTGTCGACATTGTAGCAGATGCCGAACGAGGCTAGGCAGACGCCATAATAGCGGCCCTGCCTGTCGTATAAGTTTTCACCGCTGAATTCCCTGGGGATTCTTTCATCAGTGAACCAGTCGGGATGGAGCTTCTGTATTCCTGCATCGACTGCATATCCCTTGTCGGCATGCTTGGCATGATCATAGGCTCCGCCGCCGAAGAACAGATCTATCCCGATCCCAACTTCCGACGAGAGGAACATCTTCCTCGCCTTCAAGGAGTCAGGAGGAGTGTCCGGCGATGGTCTGTCAAGGCGGTAGTTGGTGAACGCCCCTGCAATGTCCTTGCTCCATTTTCCGTTTTCCGGATTGGACTCCCAGCATTGGCGGAAGGATGCCTCGAAACGGTCGTTGATGTAGCGGACAATGTCGGAAGTCCCTCCCGGGCTCCGCCAGTCAAGGGCCACATCCCTGCCGAACTCTTCGCGGTAATATTTCCTGAAGGCGTGTTCGAATTCATATTTTATCGGTTCGGCATGGGGCGTAATTATTATCAGGTGGTCGCTGCCGGAAATTGTCTCAGTTACGGAATGCGGCTGGAGCAGTACCGGGATTGCAATAAGGAAGACGAGCGGAGTAAATGTCAGAAGCAACCGGCTGAGCATGTGTCCTTCCCTTATTTTTAAAATGATGCGGTCAGTTCTATTGATTGTCTCGTTATGGCACATTAAATCCGAAGTGCGAAATTCGAAATCCGAAACAAGCTCGAAATTAAGAAAACATGAATTCTAAAACAATGTTTAAAACATTTGAAATTCCTTTATTTCCAAATTTGTCCTGCACCAGCAGGATAAATTTCGAACTTGTCCCGCTTTGCGGGATTTCGATATTCGGATTTCGAATTTGGTTGCGGCGCAAGCTGCTCCAGGTGTTCTGTGGTTATAAAATTAGTTGATTAGCATTTCAGCAGGACCACATTTTCCGGAGCGATGCTGAAGCTGCATTTGTCACCGGGCATCCTTTTCCTTATTCCCATCTCCGACACCGCAAGCCTGCATCCGCCGGAATTTATGTTCCATGCGGAGGTCTCTCCAAGGAAGACGCCGCTTTCAATGACCGCTTCAAATATGTTGGGGCCTTCAGCCGGGTCGAGCAGGATATTCTCCGGCCGGACCATGGCGCTTGTTTCAGATCCTCCTGCAGGCGCCTGGGACGCCGAAACCATTTCTCCAATTGAGGTTTTGACCGCAGTTCCATTTTTTCCGGAGGAGACATGTGTCACTGGAATGAAATTGCATTCACCGAGGAAGCTGGCGACAAAACGGTTTGCAGGCCTGCGGTACAGTTCCTCGGGTGTGCCGGTCTGCTGGATCATCCCTTTGTCAATCACCGCGATCCGGTCGGCCATGCTGAGCGCTTCCCTGCGGTCATGGGTGACGTAGATTGCAGTAAGGTTCCGTTCCTTGCATATGCGGCGTATTTCGACGCGCATCGAGTCGCGGAGCCTGGCATCAAGATTTGAAAGCGGCTCGTCCAGCAGGAGCACGTCAGGATTTACAGCCAGAGCCCTGGCAAGCGCAACCCGCTGCTGCTGTCCGCCGGAAAGGGATGTGGGTTTGCGGCCATGGAAATCGCCCAGCTGGACTGTTTCCAGGGCGGTCCTGACAGACCTGTCGAGTTCAGGATTCCTGATTCCAGCGGCTTCAAGTCCGAATGCGACATTCTCATATACCGTCATGTGGGGCCATAATGCATAATTCTGGAAGACCATTGCCGCCTGGCGTTTTTCAGGCGGAATGTTGGTGATGTCCTTCTGGTCAAAGCTGATGGTTCCGGTATCAGGACAGACGAAGCCGGCGATTATCCGGAGCAGGGTCGACTTGCCGCATCCGCTCGGTCCAAGCAGGAAGAACAATTCCCCTGAACTGACTGAGAGGTCAAGAGGAAGCAGGACGGGATTTCCAGGCAGATACTGCTTGCTGATCCCCTTTATATATACTGTTGGCATATTACCTGACGGGAATTTTATTTTTGGTTATGGCAAACTATATGGCAAGCCTGTAATAAGGCAAGGGATCCTGCAAAATTTGCCTGTCTCGCCGTAGCGCATGGGTGAAGGCGGATAGCTCGTAAGTAGGTACATCCTTCAGGTTGTACCATTCTTAACCTAAATTTTGCGTTTAAGGTGGCAAAATTTACCGGGAGGCCGATGTTTTCGAGGCAAAAGCCTCGAAAAACCAGCTTGTCCCGAGGCCGAAAGGCGCTCGGGAGGGTTAACCCCGAGACACGAAAGTGTGCTCGGCCTTGGCGGCATAATCCTATGCCACCAAGGTAGATATTGCTGAACTCAACAATCAAATGCAATATCTAGGTTAATTCACAGTCAACCCACGGGATGACAGATGAATGGATGATTGGGTTTGAGTTCAAGATAACACAGAAATCATGGAGATACAGGAGAATTATTAGAAAGGCATTTCGGATAATTTATCCAGGCTATTTTTGCCTTATGTTTGTGATACGCAACCATCCATCAATTCGCCCAGGCGAATAAATCCAGTCATCCAATCACCTATATTAAGATGGTACATGCTGAAGCACGTACCTACTTGCTATGTCAACGTGAGCCAATAGCGGCTTCCATCTGGGCCTTGGCGTTCTCGAGGTTGACCCTTGAGCTGGCGAGGTCGGCCTGGGCCCTGACGAGGTCGGACTGGGCCTGGTTTACCCGTGTGAGGTTCGTGTTTCCGGC